>Ga0209794_1000051_pt1 | contig 298061 bp, 278 predicted proteins | sample EBPBio232013_DNA_FD_185869 | JGI IMG/M metagenome (GOLD analysis project Ga0209794, IMG submission 185869) | Wastewater treatment Type I Accumulibacter community from EBPR Bioreactor in Madison, WI, USA - Reactor 1_5/23/2013_ DNA (SPAdes)... | ecosystem: Engineered > Bioreactor > EBPR >...
AGCGACGCGCCCGCGGCTTCACGCGCTTCAGCACGATCAGAACCGTGATCTTCCTGATCGCAGGCAAGCTCGACTTCGCCGCGGTCAACCCTCATGCCCGGTGACCCACTCGTTTTTCAACAGAGCCTTAATAGCTAACCAGGTCCCGGCGCGATCTGCTCGGCCCACTCGTAAAGGGCCTCCAGCACGGCCTGCTGGCGCTCATCGAGCTCGGACTCGGCCAGCGCGTCGATGCGGTCGAACAGGCCCTGCATGGTGAGCGCGCCATCCGCACCATCCAGCAGACGCAGCGCGCGACGCGTTTCCCAGCGCGCGCGCTCCTGCGCCGTCAGCGTGTCGGGGAAGTTGCGCGCGCGATAGCGCCACAGCAGCTCGGCCAGCCGTTCGTCGTCGAAGCCGGCCCGCGCCAGCGCCAGTTCGCCTGCATCCAGCGTGCGCAGGCGCTCCAGGCGGCGACGGTCGGCTTCGCCCAGAAAGCCGCCATACAGGTCCTCGTCGACGTCCACCGGTTCGGCGGCGGCCGGCCGCGCGTAGACCTGGGGCCACAGCGCGCTCAGATCGGGCAGCGCGCGCAGCCGCTCGAAGTTCGCCTGCGCCGCTCCGAAGTCGATGCCCCAGCGCTCGGCCAGCTCGGGGCGCAGGGTCTTCAGGTTGCCGATCACGATGGGCGACTTGTTCAGGTGCACGCCCTTGATCGGCAGGCGCGTCACGCCCTCGGGCAGATCGGCGCTGGCGGTGAACAGGCGCGCGCGCAGCGCGTCGGGCTTCAGATCGGCCAGCTCGCGCGGGTCGGCGGCCAGATCCCAGGCCAGCAGCTCGTTCTTGTTGGTCGGGTGCATGGCCAGCGGCGCCATCACGGCGATGCAGCCGCGCGCGGCGCCGAAGCGGCCGCTCACATGCAGGAACGGCCGCGCCTCGCGCAGGGTGGTGGGCAGGCCCAATTCCTCGGCCACGCGGTCCTTCCGGCGCAGCGCCAGGCAAAACTCGAACAGCTTGGGCTGGCGCTGGCGCAGCAGGCGCGCCAGCGCGATGGTGGCGCGCACATCCGACAGCGCGTCGTGCGCCATCTGGTGCGCCAGGGCGTTGGCGGCCGTGAGACGCTCCAGCTTGAAGCTGGTCAGGCCGTCCTCGCCTCGGGGCCACTCGATGCCCTCGGGCCGCAGCGCGTGGGCGCAACGCATGACGTCCAGCAGGTCCCAGCGGCTGCAGCCGTCGCGCCATTCGCGGCCATAGGGCTCGATCAGGTTGCGCCAAAGCAGAAAGCGCGTCACCTCGTCGTCGAAGCGGATCGAGTTGTAGCCCACGCCGATGGTGCCGGGCTGGGCCAGGGCGGCGTGAATCCGCGCCGCGAACTGGTGCTCGGGCAGGCCCTTGGCCGCGCATTCCTGCGGCGTGAGGCCGGTGATCAGGCAGGCCTCGGGCTCGGGCAGGCGGTCTTGCGGCGGCTGGCAGTACAGCATCAGCGGCTCGCCGATCTCGTTCAGCTCGGCATCCGTGCGAATGGCGGCAAACTGCGCCGGCCAGTCGCGGCGCGGGTTGACGCCAAAGGTCTCGTAGTCGTGCCAGAGGAAGGTGGGGGCGCTCATGCTGAGAGCATAGCGAGTGCGCCACCACGGTTTGCAGGATCGGGCAATGGGTTCATGATGGCGCCCTGCAGGAAACGGAGCCACTGCCATGCCCCGGATGCACCACCTCATCATCGGCGACGGCGCGATCGGCCGCGCCACCGCCCTGGCGCTGCGACAGGATGGCCAGGACGTCATGCTGGCCAGCCGCGGCAGCCGGTCCGCTGGCCACGGTGACCTCCCACACCGGGCGCTCGACGCCCTGGACGGCCGCGCGCTGCGTGCCGCCGCCGAGGGCTCGAGCCACCTGTATCTGACGCTCGGCCTGGCCTATCGCGCGGCCGTGTGGGAGCGCGACTGGCCGCGCATCATGGACCACGCGATCGACGCGGCGCTGGCACACGACGCCGGGCTGATCTGGTTCGACAACCTCTACGCCTACGGACCGCAGCCCCTGAAGGTGCCGATGCGCGAGGACCACCCGATCGACCCACCTTCGCGCAAGGGCCGTGTGCGCGCCCGTCTGCTTGGCCTGCTGCAGCAAGCTGGCGAGCAGCGTGGCCTGCGCTGGCTGATCGCCCGTAGCGCCGACTTCTACGGGCCTCACGTTCGCCTGTCGATTCTGTATTCGGCCGCCATCGAAAGGCAGTTGCAGGGCCGCGCGGCATTCTGGCTGGGCGACCCGGACGCGCGCCACAGCTTCACCTACACCCTGGACGCGGGGCGTGCGCTGGCGCGACTGGCACTGGATGAGGCGACGTGGCAGCAAAGCTGGCACCTGCCCACCGCCAGTCCGACGCCGACGCCGCGCGAGCTGCTGATGGAAAGCGCTCGCCTGCTGGGCGCGCCGCCGCGTGTGCAGCGCCTGCCCGTGGCCCTGGTGCGCGCACTGGGCCTGGCCTTGCCGCTGCTGCGCGAGGTCGGCGAGATGCTGTACCAGAACCAGCAGGACTACGTGTTCAGCAGCGAAAAGTTCATGGCGCGCTATCCGGACTTTCGCGTCACGCCCTACCGCGAAGGACTGGCGGCGATGGTGGCGTCGCTGCGTGCGCCGGGGGCGCCCTGAAAGCACGACAGCCCGCCTGATCGCTGGCGGGCTGTCCGGTGGTCAGGCCGATCGCTCGGGTCAGTCGGCGGCCAACTCTTCTTCCGGCTCGGCCGGCTCGGACCCCTTGGCGCGCTCCCTCTTGGGCAGCGGCGTGATGTCGAGCCGCACCTCGTCCTTGTCGTCCAGGTCCACCGTCAGGCGCCCGCCGTCCTGCAGGCGGCCGAACAGCAATTCGTCGGCCAACGCCTTGCGGATGGTGTCCTGGATCAGGCGCTGCATGGGGCGCGCGCCCATCAGCGGATCGAACCCCTTCCTGGCCAGCATCTTGCGCAGCTTGTCGGTGAAGGTGACCTCGACCTTCTTCTCGGCCAGCTGCTGTTCGAGCTGCAGCAGGAACTTGTCGACCACGCGCAGGATGACCTGCTCGTCCAGCGCCTTGAAGCTGACGATGGCGTCCAGCCGGTTGCGGAACTCGGGCGTGAACAGGCGCTTGATGTCGGCCATTTCATCGCCCGACTGGCGCGCGTTGGTGAAGCCGATGGTCGCCTTGTTCATGGTCTCGGCGCCGGCGTTGGTCGTCATGATGATGATGACGTTGCGAAAGTCCGCCTTGCGCCCGTTGTTGTCGGTCAGCGTGCCGTGGTCCATCACCTGCAGCAGCACGTTGAAGATGTCGGGGTGCGCCTTCTCGATCTCGTCGAGCAGCAGCACGCAGTGCGGCTTCTTGCTGATCGCCTCGGTCAAGAGGCCTCCCTGGTCGAAGCCGACGTAGCCTGGCGGCGCGCCGATCAGGCGGCTGACGGCGTGGCGCTCCATGTACTCGGACATGTCGAAGCGAATCAGCTCGACGCCCATGATGAAGGCCAGCTGGCGCGCCGCCTCGGTCTTGCCGACGCCGGTGGGGCCGGAAAACAGGAACGAGCCGATCGGCTTGTCGCCCTTGCCCAGGCCCGAGCGCGCCATCTTGACCGCCGATGCCAGCACGTCGAGCGCCGCATCCTGGCCGAACACCACGCTTTTCAGGTCGCGCTCCAGCGTTTGCAGCTTGCCGCGATCGTCGTTGGAGACGCTGGCCGGCGGAATGCGCGCGATCTTGGCGACGATCTCCTCGATCTCGTGCTTGCCGATGGTTTTCTTGCGCTTGCTGGCGACGGCGATGCGCTGCGCGGCGCCGGCCTCGTCGATCACGTCGATGGCCTTGTCGGGCAGGTGGCGGTCGGTGATGTACTTGGCCGACAGCTCGGCTGCCGCCTGCAGGGCGGCCGCCGCGTACTTGACGGCGTGGTGCTCCTCGAAGCGGCTCTTGAGACCCTTGAGGATGTCGATCGTCTCGGCCACCGTCGGCTCGACCACGTCAACCTTCTGGAAGCGCCGCGACAACGCCGCGTCCTTCTCGAAGATGCCGCGGTACTCGGTGAAGGTGGTGGCACCGATGCACTTGAGCTGGCCACTGGACAGCGCCGGCTTGAGCAGGTTGGACGCGTCCAGCGTGCCGCCCGACGCCGCGCCGGCGCCGATCAGGGTGTGGATCTCGTCGATGAACAGGATGGCGTTCGGCCGGTCCTTGAGGTTCTTCAGCACGCCCTTCAGGCGCTGCTCGAAGTCGCCGCGGTACTTGGTGCCGGCCAGCAGCGCGCCCATGTCGAGCGCGTACACCGTGGCTTCGGCCAGGATTTCGGGCACCGTGCCCTCGGTGATGCGCCAGGCCAGGCCTTCGGCGATCGCCGTCTTGCCCACGCCGGCCTCGCCCACCAGCAGCGGGTTGTTCTTGCGCCGACGGCACAGGATCTGGATGGTGCGCTCGACTTCGTAGTCGCGCCCGATCAGCGGGTCAATCTTGCCGTCCTTGGCGAGCTGGTTGAGGTTCTGCGTGAACTGCTCCAGCGGCGAGGCCTTTTCGGATTTTTCGCTGACTTCCTCGCTTTCGCCGGGGCTGGCCTGACCCTCGGCGGGCTTGCTGGCTTCCGGGGTGTCGGTCTTGCGGATGCCGTGGGCGATGAAGTTGACCACGTCCAGGCGCGTGACGCCCTGCTGGTGCAGGTAGTAGACGGCGTGCGAATCCTTCTCGCCGAAGATCGCCACCAGCACGTTGGCGCCGGTGACTTCCTTCTTGCCGTTGCCGGTGGACTGCACGTGCATGATGGCGCGCTGGATGACGCGCTGGAAGCCCAGCGTCGGCTGGGTGTCCACCTCGTCGCTGCCCGCCACCTGGGGCGTGTTGTCCTTGATGAAGTTGGTCAGCGACTTGCGCAGATCGTCGATGTTGGCGGCACAGGCGCGCAGCACCTCGGCGGCGCTGGGGTTGTCCAGCAGCGCCAGCAGCAGGTGTTCGACGGTGATGAACTCGTGGCGCTGCTGCCTGGCCTCGACAAAGGCCATGTGGAGGCTGACTTCCAGTTCCTGGGCAATCATGGTGTGGTTCCTTTAGCGCCTCTAGCTTACGACTTTCGCGAGGCTTTGACAGCGACAGTTGGGGGAAGTTCGGTGATATTCAACGCCATGGCCCTAGTCCACCGGCTCGCTGACACACTGCAGCGGGTGTCCGGCCTGGCGCGCCGCGTCCAGCACCTGCTCGACCTTGGTGGCGGCCACGTCCTGCGAATAGACGCCACAGACGCCTTTGCCGTCCAGGTGGATCTTGAGCATGATCTGGGTCGCGCTCTCGCGGTCCTTGCCGAAGAATTCCTGGATGACGACCACCACGAATTCCATCGGCGTGTAGTCGTCGTTGAGCATGACCACCTGGTACATCTGGGGCGGTTTGACTTTCTGTGGCACGCGCTCGAGCACCACGTCGCCGCCACCGTCGGGTTGTCGGACGGGGGCCACGGGACCCGGCGGCGCCGGGGAACGTGTTGGAGGGGTAGTCGCCATGAAAATCATTCTAATGAGACCGTTGGCCGGCGGGCGCCGTCGGGGTTTCGGACACCCGGCGCGCCGGCACCGGCATGGTTCGCCGGCGACGGACGGCGCTGGTTGACAAGGACAAAATCCTTCCCGCACACTCGCAGCCGGACGGAAGACACAAGGAGACAAGACATGCCCGAAGGAAAAGTCAAGTGGTTCAACGACCTGAAGGGGTTCGGCTTCATCGAGCCGGACGGCGGTGGTCCGGACGTGTTCGCGCATTTTTCGGCCATCGACATGGACGGATTCAAGACGCTGAAGGAAGGGGCCCGCGTCAGCTACGAGGTCAACCAGGGTCCCAAGGGCCTGCTGGCGACGCGAATTCGCACCGATCCGCTGGGCGCCCTGACGGCGCCACTGCCGGGGTCGTCGATCGCGGCCGACCCGACGGCGCTGCCCCACTGAAGGCCGCGCAGTCCGACGCCCATCCCGAGCCTGGCTCGGGATTTTTTTCGGCCCGTGGCGGCCGAGGCGCCGCCTGCCGTCACATGTGGTCGATCATCACCTGGCCGAAGCCGGAGCAACTGACCTGCACGGCACCCTCCATCAGGCGGGCGAAGTCGTAGGTGACGCGCTTGCTCTGGATGGCGGCCTCCATGCTGGCGATGACCAGGTCGGCCGCCTCGGTCCAGCCCATGTGGCGCAGCATCATCTCGGCGCTGAGGATTTCGGAGCCGGGGTTGACGTAGTCCTTGCCGGCGTACTTGGGCGCCGTGCCATGGGTGGCCTCGAAGCAGGCCACGCTGTCGCTCAGGTTGGCGCCCGGCGCGATGCCGATGCCGCCCACCTGCGCCGCCAGCGCGTCGCTGATGTAGTCGCCGTTCAGGTTCAGCGTGGCGATCACCGAATACTCGGCCGGGCGCAGCAGGATCTGCTGCAGGAAGGCGTCGGCGATGGCGTCCTTGATGACGATGGCGCGGCCCGTCTTCGGGTTCTTGAACTGGCACCACGGCCCGCCGTCCAGCAGTTCGGCGCCGAACTCGCGCCGCGCCAGCCCGTAGCCCCAGTCGCGAAAGCCCCCTTCGGTGTGCTTCATGATGTTGCCCTTGTGCACCAGGGTGACACTGGGCTTGTCGTTGTCGATGGCGTACTGGATGGCCTTGCGCACCAGGCGCTCGGTGCCCTCGATCGACACCGGCTTGACGCCAATGCCGGAGGTGTCGGGAAAACGGATCTTGCCCACGCCCATTTCCTCGACCAGGAAGCGGATCAGCTTCCGCGCGTTGGCGCTCCTGGCTTCCCACTCGATGCCGGCGTAGATGTCCTCGCTGTTCTCGCGGAAGATCACCATGTCGACTTTCTCCGGCTCCTTGACCGGCGAGGGCACGCCCTTGAAGTAGCGCACCGGGCGCAGGCAGACATACAGGTCCAACTCCTGGCGCAGGGCCACGTTGAGCGATCGGATGCCGCCGCCCACCGGCGTGGTCAGCGGCCCCTTGATGGAGACCACGTATTCCTTGAGCGCTGCCAGCGTCTCCTCGGGCAGCCAGACGTCGGGGCCATAGACGCGGGTGGATTTTTCGCCCGCGTAGACCTCCATCCAGTGGATCTGGCGCCGCCCGCCGTAGCATTTGGCCACCGCCGCGTCGACCACCTTGATCATCACGGGGGTGATGTCCACGCCCGTGCCGTCGCCCTCGATGAAGGGGATGATCGGCTGGTCCGGGACCTTGAGGGAGAAGTCGGCGTTGACGGTGATCTTCTGCCCGCCGGCAGGCACCTGGATGTGCTGGTACATGGGTGGGGTCTCCAAGCTGGGTGGGCCAGACGCTGCGCGCCGATGTCCGCGGGCATGCGCACTGGGCGGAATCGATTCTAGCCACCGCCCGGCGGCGGCCTGGGCGGCGCGCGTGGCGGCGACAATGCGGCTGGCGCGCCGGCGCGGGTGAACCTTCAGCTCGTCGCCGGCTCCCATGCCCCATCCCACCTCTGGTTGCCACCATGCCTGCTTTCCTGCGTCGCCACCTGTCCATCGTCCTGACCACGCTGGCCTGCCATGCCGCACTCGCCCAGGGCGCGCCAGCCGGCCAGCCGCAGCTCGATCTGCCGCGCACCACGCTCACGGCCGGCATGCACCGCATCGACGCCCAGCTGGCCAGCAGCCCCGCGCAACGGCAGATCGGCCTGATGCACCGCAAGGACATGCCGGCGCACGAGGGCATGTTGTTCAGCTTCGAGGAGCCCGGCGTGCAGTGCTTCTGGATGAAGAACACGCTGATCCCGTTGACCGCCGCCTTCGTGGCCGACGACGGCACCATCGTCAACCTCGCCGACATGCAACCGCTGCAGGAGACCAGCCACTGTTCGGCCAAGCCGGTGCGCTACGTGCTGGAAATGAACCAGGGCTGGTTCGCCCAGCGCCATGTGAAAGCCGGGCACCGCCTGGGCGGGGGGCCGTTCAGCAAGCCGGGGCCACGCTGACTATTATTTTTGTAGCTGTTGGCGCACGTCTGTTAGGGCCGACAGCCCAAAAATGCCTGGTACCTACAGACACCACCCCGCACTGCCGAGGACCGGCGACGCGCACGAAAAAAGGCGCGGCTGACGCCGCGCCCCGGGTCTCACGGCCGCCACGGCGGCGTGCGCCGCGTCAGCCGGCCAGCGCGGCCAGCGCCTGGTTGAAGGTGGCGCTGGGACGCATCACCTGGGCCAGCTTGGCAGCATCCGGCATGTAGTAGCCACCGATGTCCACCGCCTTGCCCTGGATGTCGGCCAGCTCCTGCACGATCTTCGCCTCGTTGTCGGCCAGCTGCCTGGCCAGCGCGGCGAACCTGGCCGCCAGCTGGGCGTCCTCGGTCTGTGCCGCCAGCTCCTGCGCCCAGTACATGGCCAGGTAGAAGTGGCTGCCGCGGTTGTCCAGCTGGCCGGTCTTGGGGCTCGGGCCCTTGTTGTGGTCCAGCAGCTTGCCGGTGGCGGCGTCCAGCGTCTTGGCCAGCAGCTTGGCGCGGGCGTTGTGGTTCTTGATGCCCAGGTCCTCCAGCGACACGGCCAGCGCCAGGAACTCGCCCAGGCTGTCCCAGCGCAGGTGGTTTTCCTCCACCAGCTGCTGTACATGCTTGGGGGCCGAGCCGCCGGCGCCGGTTTCGTACATGCCGCCGCCGGCCATCAGGGGCACGATGGACAGCATCTTGGCGCTGGTGCCCAGTTCCATGATGGGGAACAGGTCGGTCAGGTAGTCGCGCAGGATGTTGCCGGTGGCGCTGATGGTGTCCAGCCCGCGGATCACGCGCTCGAGCGTGAAGCGCATGGCGCGCACCTGGCTCATGATCTGGATGTCGAGGCCGGTGGTGTCGTGCTCATGCAGGTACATCTTGACCTTGGTGATGAGCTGCGCCTCGTGCGGGCGGTAGGGGTCGAGCCAGAACACGACCGGCATGCCCGACTGGCGCGCGCGCGTGACGGCGAGCTTGACCCAGTCGCGGATGGGCGCGTCCTTGACCTGGCACATGCGCCAGATGTCGCCGGTCTCGACGTTCTGGCTCATCAGCACCTCGCCGGTGTTGATGTCAGTGATGTTGGCCACGCCGTCCTCGGTGATCTCGAAGGTCTTGTCGTGGCTGCCGTATTCCTCGGCCTGCTGGGCCATCAGGCCGACGTTGGGCACGGTGCCCATGGTGCGCGGATCAAAGGCGCCGTGCCACTTGCAGAAGTTGATCATCTCCTGGTAGATGCGGGCGAAGGTGGATTCGGGCATCACGGCCTTGACGTCCTTCAGGCGGCCGTCGGCGCCCCACATCTTGCCGCCGTTGCGGATCATCGCGGGCATGGAGGCGTCGACGATCACGTCGTTGGGCGAGTGGAAGTTGGTGATGCCCTTGCTGGAGTCGACCATGGCCAGCTCGGGGCGGTGCTCGTGGCAGGCGTGCAGGTCGCGCTTGATCTCGTCCTGCTGGCTCTGCGGCAGCGTGGCGATCTTGTTGTACAGATCGACCATGCCGTTGTTCACGTTCACGCCCAGCTCGTCAAACAGCTTCTGGTGCTTGGCGAACGCCTCCTTGTAGAAGATCTTCACGCAGTGGCCGAACACGATGGGGTGCGACACCTTCATCATGGTGGCCTTGACGTGCAGCGAGAACATCACGCCGGTCTTGCGCGCGTCCTCGATCTCCTTTTCATAGAAGGCCACCAGGGCCTTCTTGCTCATGAACATCGAGTCGATGACCTCGCGGTCCTGCAGGCTGACCTTGGGCTTCAAGACAATGGTCTTGCCGCTCTGGGTGATGAGCTCCATCTTCACGTCGCGCGCCTTGTCCAGCGTCATGGACTTCTCGCCGTGATAGAAGTCGCCATGGTGCATGTGCGAGACGTGCGAGCGCGAGGCCTGGCTCCATTCGGCCATGCTGTGCGGGTTCTTGCGCGCGAACTCCTTGACGGCGCGCGGCGCGCGGCGGTCGGAGTTGCCCTCGCGCAGCACCGGGTTCACCGCGCTGCCGATGCACTTGTTGTAGCGCGCGCGGATGTCCTTTTCCTTGTCGTCCCTGGGGTTCTCGGGAAAGTCGGGAATCTTGTAGCCCTTGCCCTGCAGCTCGGCGATGGCCGCCTTGAGCTGGGCCACCGAGGCGCTGATGTTGGGCAGCTTGATGATGTTGGCCTCGGGCTTGAGCGTCAGCTTGCCCAGCTCGGTCAGGTTGTCGGGCATGCGCTGCGACTCGCTCAGGCACTCGGGGAACTGGCCCAGGATGCGCCCGGCCACCGAGATGTCGCTCGTTTCGACCTCGATCCCGGCCTGCGCCGCGAAGGCGCTCACGATGGGCAGCAGCGAGGCGGTGGCCAGCAGCGGCGCCTCGTCGGTCAGGGTGTAGACGATGGTGGGGGACTTGTCGCTCATGAGGGTATCTCCGATGGTCGTTGTCGGCATGCCGCGCGGGTGACGCGGGTGGCGTGCGCGCGGCATGTTCGCATGGGTTCCTGACGCGGCGCTCACAGCGACGCGCCAGGCGGGCGCTATTGTGGCAAATGGCACCCGGCACGGCCCGCCCATGCACCAGCGGCCGGTTTGTCATTGCCGACCCCGCTCAGGGCCACCAGGGCGATGGCGACCATCGCGATCGCGCCGACGAACGCAAGTATCTCTGCGCCTGTCGATCGCTCTTATTTCGGAAGCTGCTGGCGCTTTCCTGGCGCCGGATCGGGGCGGATAAGACCATAAAAAAGCCACCTGACGGTGGCTTTTCAGGGTCGGCAGGGGGGCGATCAGCCGAAATTCTTCGCCGCGAAGTCCCAGTTGACCAGCTTGTCGAGGAAGGTCTCGACGAACTTGGGGCGCAGGTTGCGGTAGTCGATGTAGTAGGCGTGCTCCCACACGTCCACCGTCAGCACCGGCTGGTCGCCGGTGGTCAGCGGGGTGCCGGCGGCGCCCATGTTGACGATGTCCAGGCCGCCGTCGGCCTTCTTGACCAGCCAGGTCCAGCCCGAGCCGAAGTTGCCCACGGCGCTCTTGACGAAGGCCTCGCGGAAGGCGGCGTAGCTGCCCCACTTGGCGTTGATGGCCGCGGCCAGCGCGCCGGTCGGCTCGCCGCCGCCCTGGGGCTTCATGCAGTGCCAGAAGAAAGTGTGGTTCCAGATCTGGGCGGCGTTGTTGTAGATGCCGCCGCTGGACTTCTTGACGATCTCCTCGAGCGTCATGGACTCGAATTCGGTGCCCTTCTGCAGGTTGTTCAGGTTCACCACGTAGGCGTTGTGGTGCTTGCCGTGGTGGTATTCCAGCGTTTCCTGGCTGTAGTGCGGGGCCAGGGCGTCGATGGCGTAGGGCAGCGGCGGCAGGGTGTGTTCCATGGGTGTTCTCCTTGATGTCGTGGGTGGCAATGGGGGCGCCGGTTGTGCTAGGGCGGCACCGGGCGATTGTAGGAAGTCAGCGCGAAGGGCGCCCGCGCACGGTCAGATCGACCTTGCCATCCGCAAGGATGGCGGCCAGCGGCTGGCCGACGTGCGTCTGCGCGGCGCGGGTGACGGGCTGGCCGCCCTCGTCCTGCAGCCAGGCGTAGCCGCGCTCGAGCACCAGGCGCGGGTCGAGCAGCGACAGCCGCAGCGCGGCGCGCTGCAGGCGCTCGTCGGTGCCGCCCAGCTGCCGCGCCAGGGCGGCGGGCAGGCGCTCGGCCAGGCGCTCCAGCCGCGCGCGCTCGGCCGCCAGCGGCGCCGGCAGACTGCGCGGCAGGCGGGCGGCCAGGGCGTGCAGGCGGGCGCGCTCGCGCTCCAGCCGCAGCGCCTGGGCATGGGTCAGCCGCTGGCCCAGCTGCGCCAGCCGCGGGCGCTCGGCGGCCACCGCCTGCGACGGGCGCGCCAGGTGGGCGGTCAGCCAGTCCAGGCGCTGCGCCTCGGCATCCAGGCGGTGGCGCAGGGCGCGGCCCAGGCGCGCGGCCTGCGCGTCCAGCTCGGCCAGCCACTGCGCGCGCGGCGCGCTGACCAGCTCGGCGGCGGCGGTGGGTGTGGGGGCGCGCAGGTCGGCCACGAAGTCGGCGATGGTGAAGTCGCTCTCGTGCCCCACGCCGCTGACCACCGGCACCGGGCTGGCGGCGATGGTGCGCGCCAGCTGCTCGTCGTTGAAGGCCCACAGGTCTTCGATCGAGCCGCCGCCACGCACCAGCAGGATGAGATCGACCGGTGGTGGCGCGGATGGATTGGTCGAATCAGCCTCCAGCGCCCGTCCATCCTGCGCCAGCAGATACAATTTTTGTAGCGCCTTGCGCAGCTCGTCGGGCGCCCCCGCGCCCTGCACCGCCGCCGGCGCCAGCAGCACCGGGATGTGCGGCACGCGCCGGGCCAGCGCGCTCAGCACGTCGTGCAGCGCCGCCGCGCCGGGCGAGGTGACCAGCCCGATGCCGCGCGGCAGCGCCGGCAGCGGGCGCTTGCGTGCCGGGTCGAACAGGCCCTCGGCCTGCAGCCGCGCCTTCAGGCGCAGGAATTGCTCGAACAGCGCCCCCTGGCCGGCGCGCTGCATGGCTTCGACCACCAGTTGCAGATCGCCGCGCGGCTCGTACACCGTCAGGCGCCCGCGCACCTCGACGGCGTCGCCCTCGCGCGGCACGAAGTCCAGCAACCCGGCGGCGCGGCGGAACATGGCGCAGCGCAGCTGGCCGGCTTGGTCCTTGAGCGCGAAATAGCAGTGCCCGCTGGACGCCCGCGTGAAGCCGGAGACCTCGCCGCGCACCGCCACCGGGTTGAAGCGCGACTGCAACAGCTCACCCACGGCGCGGGCCAGCGCGCCAACTGGCCACACACGCGGCGCCAATGCTGGCGCCGTGGCCTCAAACCCAGTGTTCATGCGCTCTGGCGGGCAATTTGCGGGCGCGGGCCGCGCCGGTACTCCACAAGCCGCCGGCAGCGGGCCGGGCCGCCCGGCGATCGGCCGGTAGCGCCCTTGCATCGGTGCAACATGTTGATTTACAACAAGTTTTTTCTGCCTGCGCGATAGGCAACCCGTCACGGACCGCGTCCAGACTGGCTGAAAGCCATTTGTTCGTCGGATTCTTCACAAAGTTATCCACAGAATCGGTGCATGCACGCTCACCGCGCGGGCGGGTTCGGTCGCGGCGAGGCGGCGACGGCGTGGCCGGGGTGGCGCACCGGCTGCGCCATAATCGCCTGCAATCTTTTTTCCGACATCACGGGCCTCGCGCCCGTCCCAGAAAGAACCCCTTGCTGTCGATCATACAAGCCGCCGGCTGGCCGATCTGGCCGCTCATTCTGTGCTCGATCCTGGCGCTGGCCTTCGCCATCGAGCGCTTCATCAAGCTCCAGAGCCGCCGCGTGCTGGGCGCCAACCTGGTCGATGAGGCCATCGGCGTATCGCGCGAGGCCGTGCCGTCGCCCGACATGGTGAGCCAGCTGGAGCAGCACAGCGCCCTGGGCGAGGTGCTGGCCGCCGGCTGGCGCGCCATCAACGCCAACCCGCGCTGCGGCCCCGACGAAATGCGCGCCGCCATGGAGGCGGCCGGCCGCCAGGTGACGCACCGGCTGGAGCGCTACCTGCCGGCGCTGGCCACCATCGCCTCGGCGGCGCCGCTGCTGGGGCTGCTGGGCACGGTGATCGGCATGATCGAGATCTTCGGCTCGCAGGCGCCGGCCGGCTCGCTGTCGGGCGGCAACCCGGCGCAGCTGGCGCACGGCATCTCGGTGGCGCTGTACAACACCGCCTTCGGCCTGATCGTGGCCATCCCGACGCTGATCCTGTGGCGCTACTTCCGCGCCCGGGTGGACGGCTACGTGCTGGAGCTGGAGCTGGCGGCCGAGCGCTTTGCCCGCCACCTGGAGCCGCTGTGCCCCGGCCGCGCCCCGGCCGCCGGAGCCGCCCGATGAAGTTCCGCCCGCACCCGCCCGAGGAACCGGAGGTCAACCTGATCCCGTTCATCGACGTGCTGCTGGTGATCCTGATCTTCCTGATGCTGACCACCACCTACAGCAAGTTCACCGAGCTGCAGGTCACGCTGCCGGTGGCCAACGCCGACGCCTCGCGCGAGCGGCCCAAGGAGATCGTGGTGGCCGTGGCCGCCGACGGCCGCTACGCCGTCAACCGCGCGCCGCTGGAGGGCCGCGGCGTGGACGCCGTCGCCCGCGCCCTGCGCGCGCTGGCCGGCAAGGACAGCGTGCTGATCATCAGCGCCGACGCCACCGCCCCGGTGCAGGCCGTGGTGACGGTGATGGACGCGGCGCGGCGCGAGGGGCTGACGCAGATCACCTTCGCGGCGCAGAGCGGGGGGAAGTAGCGCCCCCCTGAGTCGCCTGCGGCGCCTTCCCCCCGGAGGGGGGACGCACCCGCTGGCCGGGGGGACCCCGGCCAGGGGCGCACTGGGGTGGCCTGCTCCGCGGCCGCTCGATGGTTGGGGGGGCACGGACGGTGACGGCGATGGGCGGGCCTGCTTCGCGCGATATGCTGCGCGATCTCTGCTTGCACCTGACCCGATGCTCCGCGCCTTCCTCGAACATCGCCTGCGCGCCGCCTGGCAGCGGCGCGGGGCGCTGGCGTGGTTGCTGTGGCCGCTGTCGCGGCTGTACGGCGCGCTGGCGGCGCGCCAGCGCGGGCGCTACCTGAGCGGCGCGCGGCCGGTCGAGCGGCTGCCAGTGCCAGTGATTGTGGTCGGCAACGTGATGGCCGGCGGCGCCGGCAAGACGCCCACCACGCTGGCCGTGGTGGCGCACCTGCGGGCGCGCGGCTGGCGCCCAGGCATCGTTTCGCGCGGCCACGGGCGCCGCACCGGCGACTGCCGCGAAGTCCGGCCGGGCAGCGACGCGCGCGAGGTCGGCGACGAGCCACTGCTGCTGCGCCGGCGCGCCGATGTGCCGGTGTTCGTGGCGCGCCAGCGCGCCGCCGCCGGCCGCGCCCTGCTGGCGGCCCACCCCGGCACCGACGTGCTGGTCTGCGACGACGGCCTGCAGCACCTGGCGCTGGCGCGCGACGTCGAGCTGGTGGTGTTCGACGCGCGCGGCAGCGGCAACGGCTGGCTGCTGCCGGCCGGGCCCCTGCGCGAGCCGTGGCCGCGCAGCATCCAGAGTCCTCGCGCGCCCGGGCCGCACCCGGCCGAGCTGGTGCTGTGGACCGAAGCCCCGCCGCCCGGCGGCAGCGCCGCGCCGCACGGCTTCGTCGCCACCCGCCAGCTGGCCGAGCACGCCGTGCGCGCCGACGGCGACCAGGTGCCGCTGGCCGAGTTGCGCGGCCAGCCGCTGACCGCGCTGGCCGCCATCGCCCGGCCAGAGGCCTTCTTCGCCATGCTGCGCGACGCCGGCCTGACGCTGGCCGACACCCTCGCCCTGCCGGATCACTATGATTTCAATAGCTGGCCGCGCTCGCTGGACGGGCGACAGAGCCTGATTTGCACCGAAAAAGACGCGGTGAAACTATGGTCCCGCCGCCCCGACGCCCTGGCCGTGCCGCTGCGGCTGGCCGTGCCGCCCGCCTTCTTCGCCGCGCTGGACGAGCGGCTGGCCGCGCGCGGCTATCATCCCGCCACCGCGCCATGAAGCACCACCTGTTCCTGCTCGGAGCCATCGTTGCCGAAGTCGTCGCCACCAGCGCGCTCAAGGCCAGCGAGGGCTTCACGCGCTGGGGGCCGACGGCGCTGGTGGTGGCCGGCTACGCGCTGGCCTTCTGGCTGCTGTCGCTGACGCTGCGCGCCATCCCGGTCGGCATCGCCTACGCCACCTGGTCGGGGCTGGGCGTGGTGCTGATCGCGCTGGCCGGCTGGTGGCTGTACGGCCAGCGGCTGGACGGCTGGGCGCTGCTGGGCATGACGCTGGTCGTGGCCGGCGTGCTGGTCATGAACCTGTTGTCTCAAACCTCGGCGCACTGAGCGTACCCCCATGGACCCCAAGCTGCTCGAACTGCTGGTCTGCCCCGTCACCAAGGGCCCGCTGGACTACGACCGCGACAAGGGCGAGCTGATCTCGCGCTCGGCCCGGCTGGCCTACCCCGTCCGCGACGGCATCCCCGTCATGCTGGAGGCCGAGGCACGCGCCCTGAGCGACGACGAGCTGGCCGCCCTGCCGCCGCGCACGCCGCTGGCGGGGTGATGGCCTTCACCGTCCTGATCCCGGCCCGGCTGGCCTCCACCCGGCTGCCGAACAAGCCGCTGGCCGACATCGGCGGCAAGCCGATGATCGTGCGTGTGGCCGAGCGCGCCGAGCGCTCGGGCGCGGCGCAGGTGGTGGTGGCGGCCGACGCGCCCGAGATCCTGGCCGCCTGCGCCGCCCACGGCGTGCGCGCCATCCCCACCCGGGCCGACCACGCCAGCGGCAGCGACCGCCTGGCCGAGGCCTGCGCCACCCTGGGCCTGGACGGTGCGGACGTGGTGGTCAACGTGCAGGGCGACGAGCCGCTGATCGACCCGGGCCTGATCGACGCCGTCGCCGCGTTGCTGTCAAATCAGTCGCTGGCGCCCATGGGGACTGCGGCACATGCTATAGAAAGCGTAGAAGATTTCGTCAACCCGAACGTCGTCAAGCTGCTGACCGACGCGCAGGGACTGGCGCTGACCTTCTCGCGCGCGCCGCTGCCCTGGTGGCGCGACGGCTTTGCCGGCGGCATCACCGCCCTGCCCCCGCAGCCGGCGCCGCTGCGCCATATCGGCCTCTACAGCTACCGCGCCGCGTTCCTGCGCGCCTTTGCGCGCCTGGCGCCGGCGCCGCTGGAGCAGTGCGAGGCGCTGGAGCAGCTGCGCGCCCTGTGGCATGGCCATCGCATCGCGGTGCACGTGACGGCCCAGCCGCCCGGCCCCGGCGTCGACACGCCCGAAGACCTGGCGCGCGTGCGGGCGCGGTTCGCTGCTGGCGACCGGTAAGCGCCGGCTGGACAGGCGCTTTTAAAAATATAGCTGCTGGCGCTGCATGCGCGCGGCCGGGGACTGCTTTTCATCCAGACTTCGGCGGCTGAGCGAAGGCCGGCGCGCCACGCCGCGCGGCCGCCCGCGCCTGTAAGCCGAACACAAGTCCTCGCGTGCTATTCTCGACCGCAACCCGTGCCGGCCGGGCCCCGCGGCCCCGCGCACCGGCGTTTCCCCCTCTCCCTCGGACACACAAAGGAAGCACGATGAGACTGATCCTGTTGGGCGCCCCGGGCGCCGGCAAGGGCACGCAAGCGGCCTTCATCTGCCAGAAATACGGCATCCCGCAGATCTCCACCGGCGACATGCTGCGCGCCGCCGTCAAGGCCGGCACGCCGCTGGGCCTGCAAGCCAAGAGCGTGATGGAGTCGGGCGGCCTGGTCAGCGACGAGCTCATCATCAACCTGGTGAAGGAGCGCATCGCCCAGCCCGACTGCGCCCAGGGCTTCCTGTTCGACGGCTTCCCGCGCACCATCCCGCAGGCCGACGCCATGAAGGCCGCCGGCGTCAAGCTGGACTACGTGCTGGAGATCGACGTGCCCTTCGACGCCATCATCGAGCGCATGAGCGGGCGGCGTAGCCACCCGGCCTCGGGGCGCACCTACCACGTCAAGTTCAACCCGCCCAAGGTCGAAGGCAAGGACGACGTGACCGGCGAGCCCCTGGTGCAGCGCGACGACGACCAGGAAGACACCGTGCGCAAGCGGCTGGAGGTCTACAGCCAGCAGACGCGCCCGCTGGTCGACTACTACGGCGACTGGGCCCGGCGCGAGCCCGCCGCCGCGCCCAAATACCGCCAGATCAGCGGCACCGGCACGGTGGACGAAATCACCGCCCGCGCGCTGGCGGCGCTGGCCAGCTGAGCGGCCTCAGGCGACGGCAGGGGCCCGCCCCCGCCGCCCGCCTGCCCGGCGCCCGGCCGGGGCGCCTTGGCGCGGCGCCGCACCGGCGGCATGCGGCGCCACGACATCAGAACGGCTTGCCCAGATCAATGGTCCAGTAGTAACCGTACTGGGCACTGGCGTTGTAGCGGCAGGCCCCGCCAACGTGCACATAAGTCGCGCTCATCATGGCCTGGCAGTGACCCGGGCTGTTCACCCACTGATTGACGGTGGCCGTGGCGGTGGAACTGCCGGCCGCGATGTTCTCGGCAATGGCCTGCCATGAATAGCCGGCGGCATTGACCCGCTGCGCCAGACTGCTGCCGCCCGAGCCGACGTGGTCGAAGAAGTCGTGGGCGGCCATGTCGCTCGAATGGGCATCCGCGGCGCTGGCCAGCTTCACGTTCCAGCTCAGCGCCGCCGCGGCCGGCATGGCAGCGCCGCCACAGCTGCGGGCCACAGCGCGCACGGCGTTGATGACATTCAGCAGTTCGTTCATGTCCCCGCAGGCGCTGACGGGTGCGGGTGCGGGTGCGGGTGCGGGTGCGGGTGCGGGTGCGGGTGCGGGTGCGGGTGCGGGTGCGGGTGCGGGGCTAGGCGCAGGCGCAGGGCCAGGGGTAGGTACGGGGTCCGAGTTGCCGCCGCCCCCGCAGGCAGCCACGGCGGCACACAGCGCGCCCAGCATGGCCACGCGCGCGGGACGGGTGAACACGTTGACGAAGGTGGTGTGCATGCTGAGGCATCTCCTCCATGACGGCTCTGACATCATGGCTCAATCGCCCCGCAACAAGCATGATTTGTAATTCTTTTCAATACATTTGAAACAAATCAGCACCAACGCAGCTGCTTTCATGCAAGTCTTGTCACGGCGGCATAACTGTGCAAAACTACAGTCACTGTAAATCAATCCAGCGCGCGACTTCGAGGCCGACCACCATGTCCGACACCCCCAAGCTCACCGCCCGCCAGCAGCAGATCCTGCAGCTGGTGCAGCACGCCATCGCCCGCACCGGCGCGCCGCCCACGCGCGCCGAGATCGCCGCCGAGCTCGGCTTCAAGTCGGCCAACGCGGCCGAGGAGCACCTGCAGGCCCTGGCGCGCAAGGGCGTGATCGAACTCGTCAGCGGCACCTCGCGCGGCATCCGCCTGAAGGGTGCAGGGCGCAGCACCCTGCGCGGTGACGGCTTCAGCCTGCCGCTGCCCGGCATGGCGCAGCTGGCGCTGCCGCTGGTGGGCCGGGTGGCCGCCGGCTCGCCCATCCTGGCGCAGGCGCACATCGACCAGACCTACCACGTCGAGCCCACCCTGTTCACCCAGCGGCCCGACTACCTGCTGCGCGTGCGCGGCATGTCGATGCAGGGCGCCGGCATCCTCGACGGCGACCTGCTGGCCGTGCACGCCACGCGCGAGGCGCGCAATGGCCAGATCGTGGTGGCACGCCTGGGCGACGACGTCACCGTCAAGCGCTTTCACCGCCAGCCGCACCAGATCGAGCTGCACGCCGAAAACCCCGACTACCCCACCATCGTGGTGCACCCGGGCGAGCCCTTCGAGATCGAGGGCCTGGCCGTCGGCCTGATCCGCAACAGCATGCTCATGTAGCGCGCGTTGTCACGGCGCCGCCGCAGGTGGCGGGCGTGCAGATGGCCGGGCCATCCACACCCTGCGGCAGCGCCTCCTGACCGCAATCTCGCCTGTGTCCAACCTGCTTCAATCAGAAAGGTTTCACATGGCCAGCCCAACCACGAACCAACCCGCAGGCGCCAACGTCCTGCGCCTGGACGACTACCGGATACCCAGCTACCGGCGCCGCTGCCAAACGACCACGCCGACCCCGACAGGAACGCCGGGCAGCACCAACCTCTGGGTGTGCCAGGCCCGTCAGCGTGCGCACGCCAGCCTGGCGACGACACCGCACGACGCCTTGCGCGTCACGCACTACCCCGAGGCCGCCAACGCCAGCCAGCCCACCGGATCCCTGCGCATTTCGGGTCGCCTGGCCGATGTGTGCGCGGAGCTTGAACGCCTGGCCGCCGCCGAGGCGCGCCTGAACCGGGCCTGAACGCCAGTTGCGCGGCGGGTGCGCTGGCCTGCCTTGCGGCAGCCTGCGCGCGACTGCGGGCCCCCCCATGATGCGCGCGCTGACTCGGCTCCCGCAGGGCTTGCTGCCCCGCCGGCTCGCCAGCGTGCGTGCCGATGCGCGGCACAATGCGCGCATGAACATCGTGATCCTCGACGACTACCAGGACGCCGTGCGCAAGCTGGCCTGCGCGTCCCGGCTGGAGCACTACCCGGCCAAGGTGTACACCAACACCGTCAAGGGCCTGGGCCAGTTGTCGGTGCGTCTGCGCGACGCCGAGGTGCTGGTGCTGATCCGCGAGCGCACGCAAATCACGCGCCAGCTGATCGAAAAGCTCCCCAGGCTGAAGATGATTTCGCAGACCGGCCGCGTGGGCGGCCACGTCGACGTGGCCGCCTGCACCGAGCGCGGCATCGCCGTGGCCGAGGGCGTGGGCTCGCCGGTGGCGCCGGCCGAGCTGACCTGGGCGCTGATCATGGCCGCCATGCGGCGGCTGCCGCAGTACATCGGCAACCTCAAGCACGGCGCCTGGCAGCAGTCGGGGCTGAAGTCGGCGTCGATGCCGCCCAACTTCGGCCTGGGGCAGGTGCTGCGCGGCAAGACCCTGGGCATCTGGGGCTACGGGCGCATCGGCCAGATCGTGGCCGGCTATGGCCGCGCCTTCGGCATGCAGGTGCTGGTGTGGGGCTCGTCGGACTCGATGACGCGCGCGCGCCTGGACGGCCACCAGGTGGCGCCTTCGCGGGCCGAGTTCTTCGCCCTGTCGGACGTGCTGTCGCTGCACCTGCGGCTGGCCGAGGCCACGCACGCCATCGTCAGGCTGGAAGACCTCAGCCGCATGAAGCCCACCGCCCTGCTGGTCAACACCTCGCGCGCCGAGCTGATCGAGCACGACGCGCTGGTCAGCGCGCTCAACCGCGGCCGCCCCGGCATGGCCGCGGTGGACGTGTTCGAGAGCGAGCCCATCCTGCAAGGGCACGCCCTGCTGCGGCTGGAAAACTGCATCTGCACGCCGCACATCGGCTACGTCGAGCAGGACAGCTACGAGCTGTATTTCGGCGCCGCCTTCGACAACGTCATCAACTACCTGCGCGGCACGCCCACCCAGATCGTCAACCCCGGGGCGCTGCAGGTCAGGCGTTGAGCCACCCCGATTTCAGACATTTCAGGCCCCTGGCGCCCGGCTGACAAGCGCCGGCAGCTATGACTTGAGTAGCGATCACCGGTGACACGGCGGACGGCAGGCGGGCGCGGCAAGCCGCCATAATGTGTCGCCATGAACACGCCCCGCTTTCACACGGTCGGCATCGTGGGCACCGGCGCCATGGGGCGCGGCATTGCCCAGATTGCCGCGCAGGCCGGCAGCACCGTGCTGCTGTTCGACACCCAGGCCGACGCCATCGCCAAGGCGCGCGACGCGCTCGGCGCCCAATGGGACAAGCTGGTCGACAAAGGTCGCCTGGACGCCGCCGATGCCGCCGAGCACAAGCAGCGCCTGCGTCCGGCCGCCCGCTTGGCCGAGCTGGCCGACTGCGACCTGGTGGTCGAGGCCATCGTCGAAAGGCTGGACGTCAAGCAAGGCCTGTTCGCCGAGCTGGAGGGCGTCGTCGGCCCCGATGCGGTGCTGGCCACCAACACCTCATCGCTGTCGGTGACGGCGATCGCCGCCGGCCTGAAGCGCCCCGAGCGCTTTGCCGGCTACCACTTCTTCAACCCGGTGCCGCTGATGAAGGTGGTCGAGGTCATCGCCGGCCTCAAGACCGCCACCGCCACCTGCGCCGCCCTGACCGACTACGCGCGTCAGATGGGCCACACGCCGGTGCAGGCGGCCGACACGCCCGGCTTCATCGTCAACCACGCCGGGCGCGGCTACGGCACCGAGGCGCTGCGCATCGTCAGCGAAGGCGTGGCCGACTTCGCCACCATCGACCGCATCCTGCGCGACCAGGTGGGCTTCAAGCTGGGGCCCTTCGAGCTGTTCGACCTCACCGCGCTGGACGTGTCGCACCCGGTGATGGAGTCGATCTTCCGCCAGTACTACGACGAGCCGCGCTACCGCCCGAGCGTGATCACGGCGCAGCGGCTGGCCGGCGGCGTGCTGGGCCGCAAGACCGGCGAGGGCTTTTACCGCTACGTGGACGGCAGCGCCCAGCTGGCGCCCGAGCCGGCCGCGCCGCGGGTGGACGACATCCCGCCCGTGTGGGTATCCCCCCGCGCGGCGCGGCGCGCCGAGCTGTACCAGCTGCTCAAGGACCTGGGCGCGAAGATCGAAACCGGCCAGTCGCCCTCGCCCCAGGCCCTCACGCTGGTGGCGCCGCTGGGCTTCGACGTCACCACGGTAGCCGTGGTGGAGCGGCTGGACCCGGCGCGCACCATCGGCATCGATATGCTGATCGATGACGCCGCCACCAAGCGCCGCGTGCTGGCCACCAACCCCGCCACGCGCAGCGACTTCGCGCGCGCCGCGCACGCCCTGTTCGCGCGCGACGGCAAGGCGGTGAGCATGATCCGCGACTCGGGCGGCTTCGTCACCCAGCGGGTGGTGGCCACCGTCGTCAACATCGCGGCCGACATCTGCCAGCAGCGCGTGTGCAGCCCGCAGGACCTGGAGACCGCCGTCACCCTGGGCCTGGGCTACCCGCTGGGCCCGCTGGCCATGGGCGACCGCTGGGGGCCGGCCAACATCCTGGAAGTGCTGTTCAACCTGCAGACCGTCTACGGCGACCCGCGCTACCGCCCCAGCCCCTGGCTGCGCCGCCGCGGCGCCATCGGGCTGTCGCTGATGCACGAGGAAGCGTGAACACGGACAGCCGAACAGCCGGACGCGAAGAACGCGAAGGAGGCGCGAAGGACGCGAAAGATACAAAAATACTTTGGATTGCGTGCTTGTTGGTTTAGGTTCTGCGCTGCGTCAAACACGGCGTGGCCATTGACCAAGACCCCAGACGTTCGTGTTCGCGCAGTTCCATTTCAGGTTTTCTTTCGCGTCCTTCGCGTGCCTTTCGCGCCCTTCGCGTCCGGCTGTTCCAACCACAGCACACCACAACTCAACATGACCGCCGAACTGCGCAGCACCTTTGACGGCAGCACCATGGTGCTGACCATCAGCAACCCCGAGCACCGCAACGCACTCGGCCCCGAGATGTACGCCGCCGGCGTGGAGGCGCTGAGCGCCGCCGAGTCCAACCCCGAGGTGCGCTGCGTGGTGCTAACCGGGGAGGGCGAGGTGTTCTGCGCCGGTGGCAACCTACAGCGCCTGCAGGCCAACCGGCAAAAGCCGCCGCAGGTGCAGGCGCAGAGCATTGAGAGCCTGCACAACTGGGTCGAGGCGATCCGCGCCTTTCCCAAGCCCGTCATCGCCGCGGTCGAGGGACCGGCCGCCGGCGCCGGTTTTTCGCTGGCGCTGGCCTGCGATCTGATCGTGGCCGCGCGCAACGCCGTGTTCGTCATGGCCTACAGCAGCGTGGCCCTGTCGCCCGACGGCGGCGGCAGCTGGAGCCTGGCGCGCGCCCTGCCGCGCCAACTGGCGGCCGAGCTGCTGCTGGGCGGCGAGCGCGTCGGCGCGCAGCGCCTGCACGAGCTGGGCGTGGTGGGCCGCCTGTGCGATGCCGGCCAGGCGCTGGGCACGGCGCTGGCCTGGGCCGACCAGCTGGGCGCGCGCGCGCCCAACGCGATGGCCAGCATCAAGGAGCTGCTCAGCGAGGCCGATCGCAACGACCTGACCACCCAGCTGGCGCTGGAGCGCGAGCACTTCGTGCGCAACCTGCACCACCCCAACGCCGGCATCGGCATCGCCGCCTTCCTGGCCAGGCAGGCGCCGCGCTACGAATGAGCCGTGGCCGAGCGTCGCGCTCCTGCGCGGCGCGGCCATCGCTCATCGGCCAGCGCCCATGCCCGCGCGCCAGTCCCCGGCGCGACAATCGGCTTTCTCGCAGTCACCCAAAAGACAGACCATGGACGAGCCCATTCTTACCATGGAGGAACGCGAGGCGATCAACAGTGGTCGCTGGTTTTCCTCCCTTTCCCCCTCACTGCGGCACGACATTCTTCGATGCGCCTTTGTCAGACGTTACCTGGACGGCGACCTGATCGCGGCCCGTGGCGAACCCCCCGAGCAGTGGATCGCCTGCGCCCGGGGCGCGGTGCGCGTCAGCTCCACCACGCTGACCGGCAAGCAGATCACGCTGACCTACGTGGAGCCGGGCGTGTGGTTCGGCGACGTGGCGATGTTCGACGGCGACCGGCGCACGCACGATGCCTATGCGCATGGCGACACCACCATCCTGTGCGTGGCGCGCGCCGACTTCCACAAGATCCTGGCGCAGCACACCGAGCTGTACGAGGCGCTGCTGCAACTGCAGGCGCGGCGCATCCGGCTGCTGTTCGGCCAGGTCGAGGACCTCAACACCCTGCCGCTGCGCGCGCGCCTGGCCAAGCAGCTCAGCCACCTGGTGCGCAGCTACGGCGTGCCCAGCCTGTCGTCCAACGACGAAATCCGCATCGCCCTGCAACTGGCGCAGGAGGAGCTGGCGCAACTGCTGGGCGCCTCGCGCCAGCGCGTCAACCAGGAGCTGAAAACCATGGAGCGCGAGGGCGTGATCCGCGTCGAGCCGACGGGCCTGGTGGTTTGCGACCGCGCCGCGCTGCTGCGCATCAGCGAGGGAGAGCAGTGACATGAGCCACACCGATCAGTTCGTCGGCACCCGGCCGGTGTCCGGGGCGCACGCCTTCGACACCGCCGCCCTGGGCGCCTGGATGACGCAGCACGTGGAGGGCTTTGCCGGCCCGCTTGGCGTCGAGATGTTCAAGGGCGGCCAGTCCAACCCCACCTACAAGCTCATCACGCCCGGGCGCACCTACGTGATGCGCGCCAAGCCCGGCCCCGTCGCCAAGCTGCTGCCGTCGGCGCACGCCATCGAGCGCGAGTTCGCCGTCATGCGCGGCCTGGCTGGGACCGACGTGCCGGTGGCGCGCATGCACGCGCTGTGCGAAGACGAATCCGTCATCGGCCGCGCCTTCTACATCATGGAGTACGTCGAGGGCCGCGTGCTGTGGGACCAGACCCTGCCCGGCATGACGCCCGCCGAGCGCGGCGCCATCTACGACGAGATGAACCGCGTCATCGCCGCGCTGCACAAGGTGGACTACGCCGCGCGCGGCCTGGCCAACTACGGCAAGCCGGGCAACTACTTCGAGCGCCAGATCGGCCGCTGGAGCAAGCAGTACCAGGCCTCGGTCACCCAGCCCATCACCGAGATGGACCGGCTGATCGACTGGCTGCCGGCCCACATCCCGGCCAGCGCGCGCGACGAGGGCCTGACCTCCATCGTGCACGGCGACTACCGGCTGGACAACGTCATCTTCCACCCCAGCGAGCCGCGCATCCTGGCGGTGCTGGACTGGGAACTGTCCACCCTGGGTCACCCGCTGGCCGACTTCAGCTACCACTGCATGGCCTGGCACATCCCGCCGGGCACGTTCCGCGGCATCGGCGGCGTCGATCTGGCCAGCCTGGGCATTCCGTCCGAGCAGGACTACATCCACCGCTACTGCGAGCGCACCGGCCTGGCCACGCCCGAGCAGCTGGCGCCCGACTGGAACTTCTACCTCGCCTACAACATGTTCCGCATCGCCGCCATCCTGCAGGGCATCGCCAAGCGGGTGGAAGCCGGCACCGCCAGCAGCGCGCAGGCGCGCGCCAGCGGCGCGGGTGCCCGGCCGATGGCCGAGCTGGCCTGGTCGTTTGCTCAAAAAGCATAGCTGCCGGCGCTCGCCACACAAGGGCTGGCGCCTGATTTGATTGCCTAAAAGGAGAACGTCATGGAATTCGACTACAGCCCCAAGGTCAAGGACATGCAGGCGCGCCTGCTGGCCTTCATGGACCAGCACATCTACCCCAACGAGTCGCGCTTCTACGAGGAAGTGGCGGCCAACCGCGCCAAGGGCAACGCCTGGATCCCGACACGCATCATCGAGGAGCTCAAGCCCAAGGCGCGCGAGCAGGGCCTGTGGAACCTGTTCCTGCCCAAGTCCAAGCGCGCGCCCGAGGGCCTGTCCAACCTCGAATACGCGCCGCTGTGCGAGATCATGGGCCGCGTGTCCTGGGCGCCCGAGGTCTTCAACTGCTCGGCGCCCGACACCGGCAACATGGAGACCATCGAGCGCTACGGCTCCGAGGCCAACAAGGACCAGTGGCTGGAACCCCTGCTGCGCGGCGAGATCCGCTCGGCCTTCCTGATGACCGAGCCGGCCGTGGCCTCCAGCGACGCCACCAACATCGAATGCCGCATCCAGCGCGACGGCGACCACTACGTCATCAACGGCCGCAAGTGGTGGTCCTCCGGCGCGGGCGACCCCCGCTGCGCCATCTATATCGTGATGGGCAAGACCGACCCCGACGCGCCGCGCCACTCGCAGCAGGCCATGATTCTGGTGCCGGCCAACACGCCGGGCGTCAAGGTGATTCGCCCGCTGACGGTGTTCGGCATGGACGACGCGCCGCACGGCCACATGGAAATCGAGCTGAAGGACGTGCGCGTGCCCGCCGGCAACCTGCTGTGGGGCGAGGGCCGGGGCTTTGCCATCGCCCAGGGGCGCCTGGGGCCCGGCCGCATCCACCACTGCATGCGCTCCATCGGCGCCGCCGAGCGCGCGCTGGAGCTGATGTGCCAGCGCCTGAACCACCGCGTGGCCTTCGGCCGGCGCATCAGCGAACAGGGCGTGTGGCGCGAGCGCATCGCCGAGTCGCGCTGCATGATCGACCAGGCGCGCCTGCTGACGCTGAAGGCCGCCTACATGATGGACACCGCGGGCAACAAGGTGGCGCAGGCCGAGATCGCCATGATCAAGGTCGTCGCCCCCAACGTCTCCACCAAGATCATCGACTGGGCCATCCAGGCGCATGGCGGCGGCGGCGTCAGCAACGACTTCCCGCTGGCCTCGATGTACGCGCACCAGCGCACCCTGCGCCTGGCCGACGGCCCCGACGAGGTGCACCGGAACGCCATCGCCAAGCTGGAGCTGGCCAAGCACATGCCGGGCGCCAAGCCGGTCGAGATGCCGGTCACGCGCGGCAGCTGAGCCTACAAATCCAATCGACCGCTGGCGCCCGTCCAGAAAGCGCCAGCAGCTATCATAATAGTAGCTATCTGCAATACGGGCAGCCGCCCTGTCCAAGCGGACGGACGGGGGAGCGGACAAGGTAGAATGCGCCCCTTGTCGGAGCGTAGCGCAGCCTGGTAGCGCATCTGCTTTGGGAGCAGAGGGTCGCGAGTTCGAATCCCGCCGCTCCGACCATCGAACACACAGGCCCGCTTCGGCGGGCCTGTTTTCGTTTCACTGCCCGTAGCTCAACTGGATAGAGCAGCTGCCTTCTAAGCAGCAGGTCGGGGGTTCGAGTCCCTCCGGGCAGGCCAGTCCCCCTATGCCCCGTGGGCGGCTCGCTGTGACGGCGGTGCAACGTCGATGGCCGACCCCATGGCAAATCGCTGTGGCGCCGCATCACGGCGCATACAAGTGCGGCTGCACCCCCACGAACGTCTGCCGTATCTGGTTCACGTCCCCCAGATACGCGATGGCATCGTTGATCGCCCCGTAGCGCAATTTCAGCAGCGGCGCCAGCTTGTCTTCTGCCAGCTCGTCCACGCCCTGCTGCACGTACTGCCCCAGCACGAAGTCCACAAACTCCTGCTGGCGGTCGCCCAGGCCCGGGCGTGCCTGCGCCATCGCCTTGCGCGCGCGTTCCTCGCGGGTTTGCGGCGTGCTGGCAAAGGCCACGTAGGCCAGCACGTCGAACAGGTCGCTGTTCTGCGCCTCGATGAGCTTTTGCATTTCAAACAGCGGCTCGGCGCCAAAGCCCTTGTCGGCCAAGCCCTGCAACAGCTTCTTGCGCGTGGCCGGGTCGCTCCACAGGCTGCGCAACTGGTCTTCGTCCTGGAAGAACTCGGGCAGCGCGCCAAACAGGTTTTCCAGAAACTGCGCGGCGGACATCGGCTTGCCGTCGGCGCTCCAGAAGGAGGTGGCCATCATGCTCTGGATGCGCCGCGCCTTGCCGTCGGCCAGCTTGACCACCAGCATGGGCTGGCGCGGCTCGGGTTCGCTGGCGGTGGGCGGCGCCACAGGCTCACCCGGCGGGTAGGGTTGCGGCGCGGGTCGCGGCGGGCGCGGCTCGGGCGCGATGGGTTCGCCATCCCACTCCGGGTCGCTGAAGTGGTGGTAGGCCTTCACGAAGTCGTAGATCGTGAAATAGTCCTTGCCGTCGTACAGCCGCGTGCCGCGGCCAATGATCTGCTTGAACTCGATCATGGAGTTCACCGGCCGCATCAGCACGATGTTGCGCACGTTGCGCGCGTCCACCCCGGTGGAAAGCTTTTGCGAGGTGGTCAGGATGGTGGGGATGGTCTTCTCGTTGTCCTGGAAATCGCTCAGGAACTGCTCGCCGATGGCTCCGTCATTGGCCGTCACGCGCACGCAGTAATGGGGGTCGGTGCTGGTCTTGGTCTGGTTGATCAGGTCGCGCACGGTGAGCGCATGCTCCTGCGTGGCGCAAAACACCAGCGTTTTCTCGCGCTGGTCGATCTGGTCCATGAAGAGCTTGACGCGGTACAGCTCGCGATCCTTGATCTCTATGGCGCGGTTGAAGTCCTTTTCTTCGTAGCGCCTGCCCTGCTCGACTTCACCGGCCACCACCCTGTCATCGGGCGTATAGACGTAGTCGTCCAGCGTGGTGGCAATCTGCACCACCTTGAAGGGGGTGAGAAAACCATCGTTGATCCCCTCCTTGAGCGAGTACACATACACCGGCTCGCCAAAGTAGGCGTAGGTGTCGCCGTTGATGCTGCGCTTGGGCGTGGCCGTCAGCCCCAGCTGCACGGCGGGGGCAAAGTACTCCAGGATGGCGCGCCAGCTGCTCTCGTCATTGGCGCCGCCGCGGTGGCATTCATCGACGATGACGAAGTCGAAGAAATCCGGCGGATAGTCGCCAAAGTAGGGCGTGTCCCCCGGCCCGCTCATGAAGGTCTGGAAGATGGTGAAGAAGACGCTGCCGTTCTTGGGCACGCGCCCCTTGCGGCGGATCTCGTCGGGCGCAATGCGCACCAGCGCATCCTCGGCAAAGGCAGAAAAATCGTTGTAGGCTTGGTTGGCCAGGATGTTGCGGTCGGCCAGAAACAGGATGCGCGGGCGGCGCGTGGGCGCTGCGCCGCTTTTCCAGTCCTGCAGGTTCCAGCGGCTGTGAAACAGCTTCCACGCGATCTGAAACGCAATCGAAGTCTTGCCCGTGCCGGTGGCCAGCGTCAGCAGGATGCGCTCGCGGCCGGCGATCAGCGCCTCCAGCACGTGGCGAATGGCCATGTCCTGGTAGTAGCGCGCCTGCCAGGCGCCGCCCTTGTCCTCGAAGGGCACGGTGGCAAAGCGGTCGCGCCAAGCATTGGCCTCGGCAAAGGTCTGCGCCCAGACCTGCTCAGGGCCGGGGAAGGCCGCCACATCGCCCTCGGCGCCGGTCTGCATGTCGATGCCGTAGAGGGCCTGCCCGTTGGTGGCGTAGGCAAAGCGCAGCCCCAGGCGCTGCGCATAGCCCTTGGCCTGCGCCACCCCCTCGGTACAGGGCTTGTCCCAGGCCTTGGCCTCCACCACCGCCAGCGGGGTGTTGCGGTACACCAGCACGTAGTCGGCCACCTCGGCACGCGCACGGCGGGCGCCGCCCTGCAACCGCCCCAGCGTGATGCCGTGCTCGCGCAGCACGCGGCTGCCCTCCACCACGCCCCAGCCGGCGGCTTTGAGCTGCGGGTCGATGTGCTCGGCGCGGGTTTCGGCTTCGTTCATGGGGCGTCAAGGTAGGGGGTGATGGTGTTGTCATCGCGGGTCAAAAGCCGCATCAGCCTGGGGTGGATGAAAAGCTTTTCGCGCCCGACCGACTGCTCTTGCAACACACCGATCTCCACCAGCTGCCGCAGGTGCCTGGCCGCCGCCTGGCGCCCGGCCAGGCCCTGGTCCACCAGGTTTTGAATGCGGCAATAGGGCAGCTCGAAAATCAGCTCCACCAGCTCGCGGCTGTAGATTTTGGGCGCGGCGCGCCGGATGTGTTCGATCGTCAGCGCCGATAGCTCGCGCATGGCGGCAATCTTGGCGACGGTCCATTGCGCGGTCTCTTCCATGCCGCGCAGCATGAACAACAGCCACGGCTGCCACGCCTGCTCGCGCGTCACGGCCAGCAGCAGGCGGTAATAGTCGGCCTTGTTGGCAATGATGTAGCGGCTCAAGTACAGAATCGGCAGGCCGAGCAAATCCTCCTGAATCAGGAACAGGCTGTTGAGCACCCGCCCCGTGCGGCCATTGCCATCGGCAAACGGGTGGATGGCCTCGAACTGGTAATGCCCCACCGCCATGCGGATCAGCGGATCGGTGTCCCGCGCCTCGTGCAAATACCGCTCCCAGTTCGCCAGCTTGCCGCGCAGCACATCCTCGCCCACGGGCGGGGTGTAAATCACCTCGCCAGTCTGCTGGTTCGCCAGCGCAGTGCCGCCCACCTTGCGCACGCGCATGTCCATGCCCTTGATGCGCGAGCACACCTGCTCTGCCGTGCGCGTGGTCAGGGGCAGATGCTGGAGGCTCTCGAACCCCTCCATCAGCGCCGCGCTGTAGCGCAGCGCCTCGCGCGTGGCCGGGTCGGCGGCATCGCCTACGTGCCGGTACTGGAACAGCCGGTCCGTGGTGGTGACGATGTTTTCAATCTCGGAACTCGCCTGCGCTTCCAGCAAGGGCAGGGTGTTGATCAGCACCGCCGGGTTGGGAATCAGGGCCGCCGCCTGCTTGAGCTCGGCCAGCGCTGCGCGTGCCGCTATGCATTGCTTGAGCACCGCATGCGTCTCCACCGCTGCGGCGGGCGGCAGCGGGGGCAAGTCGTTGAAGGGGCGCTCGGGGTGCCAGCCGGACATGGTTCATTTTTTGAATTTTTGCGACACGTCCGCATGATAGGTCGCCCGCGGCGACACGTCCAGAGAACCTGTCGCATTTCTTGATTTTTTGCGACATGTCCGGTGTTGCAGCGCTTCACCCACGCTGTTTGCACGCTTAGTCCACGGCTGCCAGTTGCCGGTCGGCGGCCTTGGCGCTCAGCTGGCCGGTGAAGGCCTGGTGCAGCAGGGATTTTTTGAGTTCTTCGAGGGCGGTGAGCTTCCGAGCGGCAATAGCCGCCAAATCGTTGGTCACTTTCGCCAACATCTCGATCTTGGCAACAATTTCTTGCTGTGTGCTGGGTGGCGGCAGCGGAACTGCAATTTCGGCAAGCATGCCTTGATTGAGGCTCTTGATGTTCAGCCCGTTGCCGCCATCAATCAGCTTGCGCCGCACCGCGCGTGATCTTAGAAATTGGCAAACGTATGCCGGAACCGCTTTGGTACGGTCGAGACTGATTCGGATCGTAAAGCCGGAGTGTGTAGTGGGTTCTGTCAAGCTGCCAACGACCATGCTGCGGCCGATCAATTCTGGATTGCCGTTGGAACGCACCGTGAGGATGTCTCCCTCAGACACGGCATCGATTGGGCTCAGGTCGCCATCCAGCGTAACCGTGTCCAAGTCATCAAGTGGGGCCCAAAAGTGGTTCTGGAAGTCCTTCACTCCGATGATCTGCACACCGCGACCTTTGCTCCGCTTGGTGAAGTTGACGCCGTTGCGAAACGCAGCCAGATCGCCTAGGCGGTAGCGATCCGGATGACCCGCATGGACTGCGAAAATCGCGTCGTGTTGTTGATTAAAGACTTCGCTCGCACTGAAAAGGTTTTTCTCGGTATTGGCCTTGGCCGTAGCGATGGCATCAAAGGCCTCATCAAGGATGGCGACGATGCGGCGTTGTTCGTTGTGGTCAGTAGGAAACCTGACGCTGTAACCACTGGCCAATTTGGAACGGGATAATTCCGTTTGTCCGCCACAGCCCTCACCACCATTCTGAATCTGCTCTTCGATCGCAACTAGCGCATAACCAAAAAATTCCGGATAAAACAACCCATCCACAGGTCGAACGATGGTCACATGTGAATCGACGGTTGTCGGCTCTAACGGCGCTTCACGTAGCTGTGCCACGCGTCCGAGAGTGCCTGTTCCTGTCGAGTTAACAAGCACATCACCAACACGCACAAAGCGGTCTGGGTTGACTTTTTTCAACGTGGAGTCATGTCGTCGCGCGAGTTGAAGGTTGATGGAATGGTCGCGCACACACTTTTGGTTAAGCACGGCGACACCGCCGACTTTCGTGTATGCAGGAGAAATTCCTCGATTGATAAGTTGACATACCTCACCGAGAGGCGCCTCTTTCCACCCTTCCATCACGCCACCAACTCCCGTATCCGCCCCAGCACCTCCGCACTCTCCGCATCCAGCGCTGCAATCTCATCCAATATTTCCTGCGGGCTGCGCAGCGCCACGGCATCGCCGCCCTTGGGGTTTTTGACGGAAAGGTCGTGGCTTTCGGTGTCGATGCTGGCGGCGTCCACCGTCCAGCTTTTGGGCGAGTCGGCAAATATTTTTTGCAGTGCAACGAACTCGGCCAGGTCGTCGTCGTTCAGCGGGTTGGTCTTGCCCAGGTTGCGGCCCGGGTCGAGCTGGTAGTACCAGACCTTGTGCGTCGGCGCGCCTTTCTCGAAGAACAGCACCACGGTCTTCACGCCCGCGCCCTGGAAGGTGCCGCCCGGGCAGTCCAGCACGGTATGCAGATTGCAGCTTTCCAGCAGGAGCTTGCGCAGGCTGGTGCTGGCGTTGTCGGTGTTCGACAGAAACGTGTTCTTGATGACGATAGCCGCGCGCCCGCCGGCCTTCAGGCTTTTGATGAAGTGCTGCAGGAACAGGAAGGCGGTCTCGCCCGTCTTGATCGGGAAGTTCTGCTGCACCTCGGCGCGTTCCTTGCCGCCAAAGGGTGGGTTGGCCAGGATCACGTGGTAGCGGTCTTTTTCCTGGATGTCGTTGATGTTCTCGCCCAGGGTGTTGGTGTGGACGATGTTGGGCGCCTCGATGCCGTGCAGGATCATGTTCATGATGCCGATCACGTAGGCCAGCGGTTTTTTCTCCTTGCCGTAGAAGCTGCGCGTCTGCAGCGTGTGCAGGTCGCTGGTGGAAAGATTGGGCAGGCTGCTCAGGTGGCTGTAGGCCTCGCACAAGAAGCCGGCAGACCCGCAGGCACCGTCGTAAATGCGCTCGCCAATGCGCGGCCGGGTGACCCGGATCATGGCGCGGATCAGCGGGCGCGGGGTGTAGTACTCGCCGCCGTTGCGCCCGGCGTTGCCCATGTTCTTGATCTTGGCCTCGTACAGGTGCGAGAGCTCGTGCTTTTCGCTCTGTGAGCCAAAGCGCAGCACGTCCACCAGGTCGATCACGTCGCGCAGGTTGTAGCCGCTTTGCAGCTTGTTCTTGATTTCGCCAAAGACCTCGCCGATCTTGTATTCGATGCTGTGCGGGCTGCTGGCGCGCTGCTTGAAGCCGGCCAGGTAGGGAAAGAGCTGGCGGTTGACGAAGTCGATCAGGTCGTCGCCCGTCATGGCGGCGTGGTAGTTCAGCTTGCCGTCGGCGGTCTTGGGCGCGGCCCAGCTGGCCCAGCGGTAGCGCGCGTCGAGGATGTGGGTGTAGGCCTTGCCCTCCAGCGCGGCCTCGGTGGCCTTGTCGGCCTCCAGCGCGTCAAGATACTTGAGGAACAGCAGCCAGGAGGATTGTTCGGTGTAGTCCAGCTCGCTGGAGCAGCCGGCATCCTTGTGCAGGATGTCGTCGATGTTCTTGAAGGTTTGTTCAAACATGGCGGGGGCAGCTTACGCCAGATTTGCAATGAAAAAGCCCCTCAGGCGGTTGTGCTTGAGGGGCTTTGTTTTGGTGCCGGTTGTCGGATTCGAACTGACGACCTACCGCTTACAAGGCGGGTGCTCTACCAGCTGAGCTAAACCGGCGTGGATGGCGCAGCGATTCTAGCCGCTGGCTCATCCCGCATCACTTGACGCGCTTGAGCGCGGGGCGCTGGCGTGGCGGCGTGGGCGGGTCGGTCGGGACACCGCCGTCGTCTTCGGCAGTGGCCGCCGTGGGCACCAGCTGGATGCCGCCGCGTGGTGCCGCGATACCGGGCGCAGGCGCGGCCGCTGCGCTGGCCGGGGCCTCGGGCTCGTCGGTGGCGTCGTCCTCCACCGACTGCGCCACCGGCACCGGAAACGCCATGCCCTGGCCGTTCTCACGGGCGTAGATGGCGATCACGCGGTCCACCGGCACGCTGATGTCGCGCGGCACGCCGCCGAAGCGGGCCTTGAATTCGATGAATTCGTTGCCGAGCTTGAGGCCACTGGTGGCGTCAAAGCTGACGTTGAGCACGATTTCGCCGTTCTGCACGTATTCGCGCGGCACCTGCACGGTGGCGTCGACGAGCACGGCGATGAACGGCGTGAGCGCATGGTCAGTGCACCACTCATAGAGCGCCCGAATCAGGTACGGGCGGGTGGAGGCGGAGTCGAGCGCGTTCATCCGTCTGGCCCGGGCCTTACTTGCGCATCACCTTTTCGGACGGCGTCAGCGCCTCGATGAACGCGGGGCGCGAGAAGATGCGCTCGGCGTACTTCAGCAGCGGGGCGGCGTTCTTGGACAGATCGATGCCGTAGTAGTCTAGGCGCCACAGCAGCGGCGCCAGGGCGACGTCCAGCATGGAGAAGTTCTCGCCCAGGATGAACTTGTTCTTCAGGAACACCGGCGCCATCTGCGTCAGGCGGTCACGAATGCTGGCGCGCGCCTTTTCCAGGGCGCGCTCGTTGCTCTTGGTGGCGCGGCTCTCCAGCGTGCTGACGTGGGTGAACAGCTCCTTCTCGAAGTTGAGCAGGAACAGGCGCACACGGGCGCGGTCCACCGGGTCGCCCGGCATCAGCTGCGGGTGGGGAAAGCGCTCGTCGATGTACTCGTTGATGATGTTCGACTCGTACAGGATCAGGTCGCGCTCGACCAGGATCGGCACCTGCCCGTAGGGGTTCATCACGCTGATGTCCTCGGGCTTGTTGTACAGATCGACGTCGCGGATCTCGAAATCCATGCCCTTTTCGAACAGCACGAAGCGGCAACGGTGGGAAAAGGGACAGGTCGTACCGGAATACAGCACCATCATGAGGCAGGGCTCCTTAAAACCGAAGGAGTGGGGTGGCGCTGCTGGCAGCGTCGCCCCACTCCGCAGACCCGGTCAGACCGGGGATTGAACAAGGACGCTTTAAGTGACGTCTTTCCAGTACGCCGCGTTCAGGCGCCAGGCGATGAAGGTGAACAGCAGCAGGAACAGCATGACCCACACCCCGATGGCCACGCGCTGGTTCTGCGCCGGCTCGCCCATCCAGGTCAGGTAGTTGACCAGGTCACCGACCATGGTGTTGTACTCCTGTTCGGACACGGTACCGGGCGTCACCTGCTCCCATTTGCCGGTGAACACCTTGACCTGCTGGCCGTGCTCCTCGCGGGTGTCGAACACCGGGCGGCGCTCGCCCTGCAACTCCCACAGCGGGTGCGGCATGCCGATGTTGGGGAACACCAGGTTGTTCCAGCCGGTCGGCGTGCCGCCATCGCGGTAGTAGCTGCGGAACAGGGTGTAGATGTAGTCACCGCCCGTGCCGCCGGCGCCGGCGCGCGAGCGGGCGATCACCGTCAGGTCCGGCGGGTTGGCGCCGAACCAGGCCTTGGCCTGGATCGGGTCGATCGCGGCCTTCATCATGTCGCCGACCTTATCGCCGGTGAACAGCAGGTTGTCCTTGATCTGCGCCTCGGTCAGGCCGATGTCCTTCAGGCGGTTGTAGCGCATGAAGGCCGCCGAATGGCAGTTCAGGCAGTAGTTGACGAAGATCTTGGCGCCGTTTTGCAGGCTGGCCAGGTCGTTGGTCTTGCCGGGGGCCTTGTCCCAGGCCATGCCGCCGCCGGAGGCCTGCGCGCCCGCCAGTTGCAGCGCCAGCGCCATGCCGAAGAGCAGTTTCTTCCAAAGGTTCATGATGTTTTTCTCCTGCCTCTTCAGTGCGGCTTGAAGGTCACGCGGTCCGGCACGGGTTTGGGCGTGCCCAGCTGACTCCACCACGGCATCAGCAGGAAGAAGCCGAAGTAAAACAGCGTCCCCACCATGGCCACCAGTTCGTTGGTGAGCCAGGCCAGCGACGGCGTGCCGAAGATCGGGCCCGGCACCATGATGCCCAGCACCATGAGGATCAGGAACCAGATCACGAACACCGCGTACACCCACTTGTGCCAATCCGGGCGATAGCGGATCGAGCGCGCCGGGCTGCGGTCCAGCCAGGGCAGGAAGAACAGGATGATGACGGCGCCGCCCATCACCACCACGCCCCAGAACTTGGCGTCGAAGGTCTTGAGCAGGGCGATGGCGACCAGGCCGGCGACGGCGGCGCCGATCTTGAACGCCGTGGCGCAGCGGCATTTGACGAAGCCCAGCACCACGGCCAGCGCGATGATGACGCACAGCACGTTGACCATCAGGTCGGTGGTGGCGCGCAGCATCGAGTAGAACGGGGTGAAGTACCACACCGGGGCGATGTGCGCCGGCGTCACCAGCGGGTCGGCCGGGATGAAGTTGTTGTATTCAAGGAAGTAGCCGCCCATTTCCGGCGCGAAGAACACGACGGCGAAGAAAGCCATCAGGAACACGCTCACACCGACGATGTCGTGCACCGAGTAGTAGGGGTGGAAGGGAATGCCGTCGGCCGGCGCGTCGGGCGACCAGCGGTTGCCCTTGGGGCCCTTCTTGATCTCGATGCCGTCGGGGTTGTTGGAGCCGACGTCGTGCAGCGCCAGCAGGTGCGCCACCACCAGGCCGATCAGCACCAGCGGCACGGCGATGACGTGGAAGCTGAAGAAGCGGTTCAGCGTGGCGTCGCCCACCACGTAGTCGCCGCGGATCAGCAGTGCCAGGTCGGGGCCGATGAAGGGGATGGCGGAGAACAGGTTGACGATCACCTGCGCGCCCCAGTAGGACATCTGGCCCCAGGGCAGCAGGTAGCCCATGAAGGCCTCGGCCATCAGCGCCAGGAAGATGGCGCAGCCGAAGATCCAGACCAGCTCGCGCGGCTTGCGGTAGCTGCCATACATCAGGCCGCGGAACATGTGCAGGTAGACCACGACGAAGAACGCCGAGGCGCCGGTGGAGTGCATGTAGCGGATGAACCAGCCGCCCGGCACGTCGCGCATGATGTACTCGACCGACTCGAAGGCCTTGGCGGCGTCGGGCTTGTAGTGCATCACCAGGAAGATGCCGGTGACGATCTGGATCGCCAGCACCAGCATGGCCAGCGAGCCGAAGAAGTACCAGAAGTTGAAGTTCTTCGGCGCGTAGTACTCCGACATGTGCTTGCGGTATTCCGCAAACAGCGTCGGGAACCGGTTGTCGAACCAGTTGTGCAGCTTGGCACCCAGCGGGGCGTTGGGGGAGATTTCCTTGAATTCAGCCATGACCGCCTCTGTTTATCCTTGTTTCTTGTCTTCGCCGATCAGCAGCCTGGCGTCGGAGAGATAGGCGTAGGGCGGCACCTCGAGGTTGTCGGGCGCGGGCTTGTTCTTGAACACGCGACCGGCCAGGTCGAAGGTGGAGCCATGGCAGGGGCAGAAGAAGCCGCCCTTCCAGTCGTCGGGCAGCGAGGGCTGGGCGCCGGTCTGGAACTTGTCGACCGGCGAGCAGCCCAGGTGGGTGCAGATGCCGACCACCACCAGCAGTTCGGGGTGCTCCTGGCGGGCGCGCGCCTCGTTGCGGGCGTAGTCGGGCGTGGGGAAGGCGGTGCGCTCGGAGTTCGGGTCGGCCAGCTGGCCGTCGAGGCCCTTCAGCGTCGCCATCTGCTCCGGCGTGCGGCGCATGATCCAGACCGGCTTGCCGCGCCATTCCACGGTCAGCTTCTCGCCCGGCTTGAGGCTGGCGATATCGACCTCGACCGCCGCGCCCGCCGCCTTGGCCCGCTCGGACGGTGCGAAGCTGGTGACGAAGGGGGTGGCCAAGGCCGCGGCGCCAGCCGCACCCGCGCAACTGGACGCGATCAGCCACGTGCGCTTGCTGCTGTCCATGGGTGCGGGGGTGAAGGTGCTTGCAGGGGCATCACTCATGGGGGGTTCCTCTGGCAGGTTTTTTTATCTCGTAATCAACGGTCAATTGTAGCGGAGCGTCTTCGGCGCACCGCCCGCCATCCGGCGCAGGATTGACACGGATCAGCCGCCGGCAATACTGTGGCCCTATTCAACAACCTCGAAGGGGATGCGCATGGGCATGATGCAGGAGTTCAGAGAGTTCGCCGTCAAGGGCAACGCCATCGATCTGGCGGTGGGCGTGATCATCGGCGGCGCGTTCGGCAAGATCGTCGACTCGATCGTTGGCGATCTGATCATGCCGGTGGTCGGCAAGCTGTTCGGCGGACTGGATTTCTCCAATTACTACGTCGCGCTGGCCGGCCAGGCGGCGGGCCTGAGCCTGGAAGAGGCCAAGAAGGGCGGTGCGGTGTTCGCCTACGGCAACTTCATCACCATCCTGGTCAACTTCATCCTGCTGGCCTTCATCATCTTCATGATGGTCAAGCAGATCAACCGGCTGAAGAAGGAAGAACCGGCCGCCGCCGAGCCGGCGCCGGCCGAACCGGCGGAAGAGGTGCAACTGCTGCGCGAGATCCGCGACAGTCTGAAGCGCTGAATCCGTACCGTTCTATAGCTATCTAATTTATAGCTTCTGGCGCCCGCCCGCACTGCGCGGCGGGCGTTTTTCATGGTGCAAGCTGGCGCGCCATGCGCACGGCCGCGATCAGGCTGGCGGCGTCCGCCCGGCCGCTGCCGGCGATGTCGAACGCCGTGCCGTGGTCGGGGCTGGTGCGCACCAGGGGCAGGCCCAGCGTGACGTTGACGCCCTGCTCCACCCCCAGGTACTTGACCGGGATCAGGCCCTGGTCGTGGTACATGGCCACCACCACGTCGAACTCGGCGAAGCCGCGCGCGCGCATGAACACGGTGTCGGGCGCGAAGGGGCCGTGCGCGTCGATGCCGCGCGCGCGCGCGGCGGCGATCGCCGGGGCGATGACCTCGATTTCCTCGCGCCCGAACAGCCCGCCCTCGCCGGCGTGCGGGTTCAGCCCGGCGACCGCGATGCGCGGCGGCCGCTGTAGCGCCGCCGCCACGGCCTCGTGCGCAATGCGCAGGGTTTCCGCGATGTTGCCACTGCTTACCTGCTCGATGGCTTCGCGCAGCGAGACGTGGATGCTGACCAGCACGGTGCGCAGCTCGTCGTTGGCCAGCATCATGCGCACCGGCAGCCGCGCCACCGGCACGCCCAGGTGCTCGGCCGCCACCGCCTGCAGCAGCTCGGTGTGGCCCGGGTAGCGGTCGTAGGGCGCGCCGGCGGCGGCCAGCGCCTCCTTGTGCAGCGGGGCGGTGACCAGGCCCGCCAGCTCGCCACGCAGCGCCGCGCGCGCGGCCCAGACCACGCAGTCGCCGGCGGCGCGGCCGGCCTGCGCGCTGATGCGCCCGAACGGCGCCGGCACCCGCGGCTCGATCACCTGCAGCACCGGCACGCAGCGCGGCGGCGCCGCCAGCGCCTCGGCCGGCTGCTCCAGCTCGGCCACGGGCAGGCTCACGCCGCCTTCGCTCACCACGGCCGCCGCGCGCCGCAGCGTGGCCAGGTCACCGGCGACAAAGCAGCCGCGCAGCAGATCGGGCGCGTCGCGGAACGCCTTGGCGATGGTTTCCGGCCCGATGCCGGCGCCGTCGCCCATGGTGATGGCCAGTGGTTTATTCATGGTCAAATTCGGCTGTAACCAGCGCCCAAACTGCGCCAGCAGCTATGTTTTTAAAAGCATCTGGCATCGCTGCAAGAGCGCGCTCATGCCGGGTTGTCGATCTCGATGAACTCATGCGCCAGCCCCAGCCGCGCCGCCACATGGGCCGCCATGGCCGGGGCGCCGTAGCGCTCGGTGGCGTGGTGGCCGCAGGCGTAGAACACCACGCCGCACTCGCGCGCCAGATGCGCCTGCGGCTCCGAGATTTCGCCGGTGATGAAGGCCTGCGCCCCGGCGGCGATGGCGGCTTCGAAGTAGCCCTGCGCCCCGCCGCTGCACCAAGCTATATTTTTAATAGCTGCTTGCGCTTGTCCTACCTGCGTGACAGGCCGATTCAGTACATGCTCCAGATGATGCGCCAGCGCCTGCGCGTCGTCGAAGCCGGGGCCCGCGGCCGGATGGCCGATGAAGCCCAGCTCCTGCTCGCCGAAGCGCCCGGTGGCCAGCAGGCCCAGGCGCTGGCCCAGCTGGGCGTTGTTGCCCAGCGTGGGGTGGGCGTCCAGCGGCAGGTGGTAGGCCAGCAGGTTGATGTCGTGCGCCAGCAGGCGCTGCAGGCGCTGCTTCATCCAGCCGGTGACGGTGCCGTCCTGGCCGCGCCAGAACAGGCCGTGGTGCACAAAAAGGGCGTCGGCACCGGCGGCGATGGCGGCGTCGATCAGGGCCCGGCTGGCGGTGACGCCGCTGACGATCTTGCCGATGCGCGGCCGGCCCTCCACCTGCAGGCCGTTGGGGCCGTAGTCCTTGAAGCGCTCGGGTTGCAGCTCGGCGTCGAAGGCGGCCAGCAGCGCGGCGCGCTCGACGCCACCCGCGGGCAGGCGGGACGATGAAGTGGCAGACATGGACCAATTGTGGGCCATGCGCCTGGCCAGCGGCGGGCAGCCGGCTCCTACAATCTCGCACCCTGCCCTTGCGAGGATCACCCGTCCATGAAACGCCTCTGGCTGCTGTTCGCCCAAACCGTCACCGTGCTGCTGGCGGCGTGGTTCATTGTCGCCACGCTCAAGCCCGACTGGCTGGGACGCGGGCGCGCGCAGCCAGGCGGCGGTGCCGTGTCGATCATCGAGGCGCCCGCGGTGGCGCCGGGCACGCTGGCCCCCGGCAGCTTCAACGCCGCCGTGCGCCAGGCGGCGCCGGCGGTGGTCAGCATCAATACCTCGGCGCGCCACCCGGCGGCCAACGATCCGTGGTTCCGCTTCTTCTTCGGCGACCGCGGCGAGCAGCAGCAGACCGGCCTGGGTTCGGGCGTCATCATGAGCCCCGAGGGCTATGTGCTGACCAACAACCACGTGGTGGAGGGCGCCGACGAGATCGAGGTGGTGCTGCCCGACGCCCGCCGCACCAGCGCCAAGGTGATCGGCACCGACCCGGAAAGCGACCTGGCGGTGCTCAAGATCAGCCTGGACAAGCTGCCGGTGATGACGCTGGGCAATTCCGACCAGCTGCAGGTGGGCGACCAGGTGCTGGCCATCGGCAACCCGTTCGGCGTCGGCCAGACGGTGACCAGCGGCATCGTCAGCGCGCTGGGGCGCAACCAGCTGGGCATCAACACCTTCGAGAACTTCATCCAGACCGACGCCGCCATCAACCCCGGCAACTCGGGCGGCGCGCTGACCGACATCGGCGGCCACCTGATGGGCATCAACACCGCCATTTATTCGCGCTCGGGCGGCAGCATGGGCATCGGCTTTGCCATCCCGGTGTCCACGGCGCGGCAGGTGATGGAGAGCATCGTCAGGAACGGCCAGGTGGTGCGCGGCTGGATCGGCGTCGAGCCGGGCGAGCTGACACCCGAGCTGGCGCAGACCTTTGGCGTCAGGGCCGAGCAGGGCGTGATCATCACCGGCGTGCTGGGCAACGGCCCGGCGGCGCAGGCCGGCATCCGGCCGGGCGACGTCATCACCCAGGTGGGCGATCAGCCCACGCGCACCGTGTCCGAACTGCTGTCGCGCATCGCCGCGCTGGCGCCGGGCCAGGCGGTGCCCTTCACGCTGGAGCGGCGCGGCGAGCCGGTGCAGGCGTCCGTCACGCCGGCCCAGCGCCCGCGACCGCGCCAGTCGCCAGCGCCCCGCTGAATACTACAAATATCATAGCTGTTGGCGCTTGATGGACGTGCGCCATCGCCTGATCTGACCCCGATATCGGCAGTGCCCGCCCAGGGGCACCGGACGGCTCAGGGCTTGGTCGCCGGTGCCGGGTCCTCGGGGGCGGCGGTGTGCTTGATGAACAGGCGCGCGGCCCAGATGCCGACCTCGTACAGCAGGCACATCGGAATGGCCAGCGCCAGTTGCGACACCACGTCCGGCGGCGTGACGATGGCGGCGATGACGAAGGCCAGGACGACAAAATAACCCCGGAAGCTCTTGAGCTGCTCGATGCTCACCACCCCCAGCCGCGCCAGCACCACCACGGCGATCGGCACCTCGAAGGCCAGGCCGAAGGCCAGGAACATGGTGAGCACGAAGCTCAGGTAGGCCTCGATGTCGGGCGCCGCCGTGATCGACTTGGGCGCGAAGCTCTGGATGAAGGTGAACACCTTGCCGAACACCAGGAAGTAGCAGAACGCCACCCCGGCGAAGAACAGCAGCGTGCTGGAGACCACCAGCGGCAGCACCAGCCGCTTCTCGTGCGAATACAGCCCCGGCGCCACGAAGGCCCAGACCTGGTAGAGCACCACCGGCAGCGCCCCCAGAAAGGCCGCCATCAGCAGGATTTTCAGCGGCACCATGAAGGGCGAGATGACCGAGGTGGCGATCATGGTCGCCCCCTGCGGCAGGTGCGCCACCAGCGGCGCCGCCAGCAGGTCGTACAGCGCGCCCGGCCCCGGGAACAGCGCCAGCGCGCCCGCCACCACCCCGATGGCCACCATCGACTTGATCAGCCGGTCGCGCAGCTCCATCAGGTGGGCGACGAAGGGCTGCTCGGTGCCGGCCAGTTCGTCCTCGGATTCGGGTTTGGAGTCGGACATCTTCACGCGGTGCGATGAGCCAGGACTTCGCCGCTTGACCGCGTGGGTGACAAATGAAGCCCATTCGTCACCCATGCCGCGCCAGCGGCAAGCTCAGGCCTCATCTGTCATGGTCTCTTCGGTCGGTAGCGCGCCACGCGCGCCGCGCCCGACTGCACCTGCCGGCGCACGCCGTGGCGCTGCTTGTACCACTGTGGCGTGGCGCCGCGCTTGAGGCGCCAGTTCTTGTCGGGGCGTCGGTACTGCGGCGGCGGCGGCTCCCAGGAGGAGGCGCCCGACGCGCCCTCGCCGTCGCCGCCCAGCCCGGCCGTGGCCTCGCTCCAGTCGCTTTCGAACGCCGCCTTGGTGGAATGGATGCCCTGCTCGACTTCGCGGCCGGCCGCTTCGACCGACTCCTTCATCTTCTTGAGCTCGTCCAGGTCCATGGCGCGGTTGACCTCGGACTTGACGTCGGCCACGTAGCGCTGGGCCTTGCCCAGCAGCGTGCCCACCGTGCGCGCCACGCGCGGCAGCTTCTCGGGGCCGATGACGATCAGCGCCACGGCGCCGATCAGCGCCATCTTGGAAATGCCGAGATCAAGCATCGCGGGGAAGCATCAACGGGGAGCGCCGAGCGCCTGGCGGACAGGGCACGCCGAGCGCGAAACGGGTGACGCGCGACGCAATCAGCTCTTTTCCTTCGCCTGGACGTCGATGGTGTCCTTGGCCGCGGCGGCGTTGGTCACCTGACCGGCCGGCGGCGCGTCGGCCTCGGCGGCGCCGTCCTTCATGCCGTCCTTGAAGCCCTTGACGGCGCCGCCCAGGTCGGAGCCGATGTTCTTGAGCTTCTTGGTGCCGAAGATCATGACCACGATCAGCAGCACGACCAGCCAGTGCCAGATCGAAAAAGTACCCATGTTGCAACTCCTTGCGCCGATGATGGAATGGCGCGACCACCAAGGATTTTAGACGGCCAGGGGCGCGCCGGGTTCCGGCCCGGTGATGCCGGCGGCCCGCAGCCGATCGGCCACCCGCGAACGGCGCGCCGGTGTGCCCGCCGCAGCCCGGGCGGCCAGCCGCTTCAGCCGCGCGCCCAGGGGCGCGGCCCACCCAGCACGTGCACGTGCAGGTGGTGCACTTCCTGGCCGCCCTGGGCCCCGGTGTTGACCACGATGCGAAAGCCGCCGTCGGGATACGGCTGGCAGCCCTGCTCCAGCGCCAGCCTGGGCGCCAGCGCCATGATGCGGCCGAGCAGCGCCTCGTGCTCCGGGCCGACATGGGCCATGGAGACCAGGTGAGTCTTGGGCACGATCAGGAAGTGCACCGGCGCCCAGGGGTTGATGTCGTGGAAGACGAACAGCTCGTCGTCCTCGTACACCTTGCGCGACGGAATCTGGCCGGCGACGATCTTGCAGAAGATGCAGTTCGAATCGGAATGGGCGCTCATGGAAGTCATCAGGGAAGGCCTTGAAGGAAAACGGCGGGACGGGGTCAGGCACGACGGCGTTCACGCGTGCTGCGCCGGGCGCTCGGGCGCTGGTCGGCGTCGAGCGACAGATCGATGCCGGAACGCACCCCGACATGGCCGGCATCCTGCGCCAGCCAGCGCTGCGCCGCGGCGCGCCCCAGCTCGAACAGCCGGCCGATGAAGGCCGACTCGAAGCGCACCTTGGTGGCCGAGCCGAAATCGGCCAGCGCATCGCCACCGTCGATGTGGTGCAGCAGCACGTCCTTGTGCCGGCCGGCGGGAAACCGCCCGTCGGCCAGCAACTGGCGCACGAACTTGATCACCCGCAGCTCGGCCAGCAGGCTGGCGTTGAAGGTGATCTCGGCCACCCGGTCGGTGATGCCGAAGGCGTCCTGCGGCAGCGCCGGCACGACGCCGGGCGTGATCTGCACGATCAGCACGTCGCGCGTGTCGGTGTGGTAGATCAGCGGGTGGATGGGCGGGTTGCCCGAGTAGCCGCCGTCCCAGTAGTGCTCGCCCTCGATCTCCACCGCCTTGAAGCTGGACGGCAGACAGGCCGAGGCCATCACCGCGTCGGCCGACAGGCGCTCGGCGGTGAACACCTCGCCGCGCCCCGTGCGCACGTGGGTGGCGTTGACGAACAGGCGCAGCTGACGCTGACGGCGCAGCAGATCGAAGTCGATCTGTCGCTCGAGCAGACGCTGCAGCGGGTTGACGCCGAACGGATTGACCTGGTAGGGCGACATCCACGGGCTGATCATGTTGAGCCACAGGTTGGCCCCGGCCAGCGGCACGCCAGCCACGAAGCTGCCCATGGCGCCGATCTCTTCCCAGAAGCGGCGCAAGGCCCGCCGCGCCGCCTCGCGGGCCTGCCGGTCGTCGGCGCCGTCCGCCAGGGCCGACACCAGGCCGTGCGCCAGCGCCACCGCGTTCATGGCGCCGGAGCTGGTGCCGCACAGGCCGTCGAAGCGAAAGCGGCCGTCTTCCAGCAGAGCGTCGAGCACGCCCCAGGTGAAGGCGCCGTGCGCGCCGCCGCCCTGCAGGGCCAGGTTCAAGGGGCGCTGCGCCCGCGCGCCGCGTGGCGGCTTCGCTCCGCTCCTGGGGGGGGCTGGGCATGGGCCGGTGTCCGCGCCCGCTCAGGGCTCGACGGGGCGCCCGGCGTTCATGCGCACCATGCCCAGCACGATGCGGTAGAGGAACCAGATCGAGACGATGGCCCAGGCGATCGCCCCCGGCAGATAGAACAGCAGGAACAGCGGGAACGTCACCACGTAGAGCACGCCGGCCCACAGCACGGAGCGGATGCGCCAGCTGAAGTGGCTGGCCTGCCAGCTGCCGACGGCGTCGTCCTTCTTCACCAGGTCCAGCACCAGGGCGATGACCAGCAGCGCGATGCTGACCTGCGCCCCCGGCACCACCGCCGCCACGGCCACGATCAGGTGCAGCACATAGCTGACCCAGCCCCAGGTCTTGAGCGAGTCCTCGCGCTGGCTGCCCACCGGCTCCACGTCGATGATGTCATTGCGGCTCATGATCGGGCTCCTCGGGATGAAGGGTCATCGGCTTCGCGCTCGCGCACCTTGCGCAGCGCCTTTTCTTCCAGGCCTGAGAGTCCTTCGCGGCGCGCCAGCTCGGCCACCACGTCGGCGGCCGAGAAACCGTAGTGCGCCAGCGCCACCATGCCGTGGAACCACAGGTCGGCCATCTCGGCGAGCACCTTGTCGCGCGGGCCGCCGTGCTCGGCGTCCTTGGCGGCCATCACCACTTCGGTGGCCTCCTCGCCGATCTTCTTGAGAAAGGCGTCGGGCCCCTTGTGCAGCAGGCGCGCGACATAGCTGCGCTCGGGGTCACCACCGGCGGCGGGGCGCCGGCTGTCGATCACGGCCGTCAGGCGGGCCAGCACGTCTTGCGAATTCATGGCCCTTATTTATAGATGGATTCGGGATCCTTCAAGACCGGCTCCACCGCCTGCCAGGCGCCATCGCGCAGCACGCTGAAAAAACAGCTGTGCCGGCCGGTGTGGCAGGCGATGCCCGGCTGGTGGCCCAGCTGGGTCACCGTGAGCAGCACCACGTCGTGGTCGCAGTCGATGCGGATCTGGTGCACCTGCTGCACGTGACCGGATTCCTCGCCCTTGAACCACAGCTTGCCGCGCGAGCGGCTGTAGTACACGGCGCGGCCCAGCTCGGCCGTCCGCGCCAGCGCCTCGCGGTTCATCCAGGCGAACATCAACACATCGCCCGTGCCCTGCTCCTGCGCGATCACGGGCACCAGGCCCTGCGCGTCCCACTTCACCTGATCCAGCCAGTTCATGGGCCGATTGTCCGGGATTCAGGAACAGTGCTGGCCGGGCGGTCGAAAACCACCCTGTCGATCGCTGTCGACGACCCACCCGCTGGGGCCAGTGGCCGCATGGCGCGGCGCGTGGCGCCACGGGACGGCACCGCTTCAATGCCGGAAGTGCCGCACCCCGGTGAACACCATGGCGATGCCGCGCTCGTCGGCGGCGTCGATCACTTCCTGATCGCGCATCGAGCCGCCGGGCTGGATCACGCAGGCGGCGCCGTGGTCGATCACCACGTCCAGCCCGTCGCGGAACGGGAAAAAGGCGTCGCTGGCCACCGCCGAGCCCTGCAGGGACAGTCCCGCCGCCTCGGCCTTGATGCTGGCGATGCGCGCCGAGTCGAGCCGGCTCATCTGCCCGGCGCCCACGCCCAGCGTCATGCCGCCGGCGCAGAAAACGATGGCGTTGCTCTTGACGTATTGCGCCACCTTCCAGGCGAACAGCAGGTCCTCGATCTGCTCGGGCGTGGGCTGGTTCTTCGTCACCACCTTCAGGTCGGCGCGTTGCAGTTCGTGGTGGTCGGCGGTCTGCATCAGCAGGCCCGAGCCGACGCGCTTGACGTCCATCGCATTCTGGCCACGCGCCCAGGGCGTGGCGCCGCCCGGCTGCACGCCATCCAGAGGAATCCTGAGCACGCGCACATTGGGCTTGGCCTTGAGCACTGCCAGCGCGTCGGACGTGAAATCGGGCGCCATCAGCACCTCGACGAACTGCTGGCTCAGCGCCTGGGCGGCGGCGCCGTCGACCGGGACGTTGAAGGCGATGATGCCGCCGAAGGCGCTGGTCGGGTCGGTCTGGAAGGCCTTCTGGTAGGCCTGCAGGGCGCTGGCGCCCAGGGCCACGCCGCAGGGGTTGGCGTGCTTGACGATCACGCAAGCGGCGGCCTGCGCGGGGGGCGCTGACGCGCCCGCGTTCCACTGCTTGACGCATTCCCAGGCGGCGTCGGCGTCGGCGATGTTGTTGTAGGACAGCTCCTTGCCCTGCAGCTGCCGGGCCGTGACGATGGCGCCGGGCGCGGGGTGCAGGTCGCGGTACAGCGCCGCCTGCTGGTGCGCGTTCTCGCCATAGCGCAGGTCTTGCAGCTTGACGAAGCGGCCGTTGCTTTGCGCAGGGAAAAGGCTCGTGGCCGGCACCCCATCAGCGCCAGCAGCATCGAAATCAATAGCAGACAGGTAATCGCTGATGGCACCGTCGTAGTCGCTGATGCGGTTGAAGGCGGCCACCGCCAGGGCAAAGCGGGTCTTCAGGCCGATGCCGCCGGCCTGGAGTTCGGCCAGCACGCCGGCGTACTGGCTGGCGTCGGTCAGCACGGCCACGTCGCGCCAGTTCTTGGCGGCGCTGCGCACCATGGCCGGGCCGCCGATGTCGATGTTCTCGATCGCATCGGGCAGGGTGCAGCCGGGCTTGGCCACCGTGGCCTCGAACGGATACAGGTTGACCACCAGCAGGTCGATGGTGGGGATGCCGTGCTCGGCCAGCGCCGCCAGGTGCGCGGGCACGTCGCGGCGCGCCAGCAGGCCGCCGTGGATTTTCGGGTGCAAGGTCTTCACGCGCCCATCCAGCATCTCGGGAAAGCCGGTGTGCTCGGCCACCTCGGTCACCGGCAGGCCAGCGTCCAGCAGCAGCCGGGCGGTGCCGCCGGTGGACAGCAGCCTGACGCCCAGCGCGTGCAGGGCCCGGGCGAAGTCGACGATGCCGGTCTTGTCGGACACGGAGATCAGGGCGGTGGTCATGGTCAAGGCTCTTGTCAAGTCAAAAACGGTTGTCGCGCCTGTCTGGCGTGCGCCAGCAGCTATCCATTCAGGATTTGTCGCTGGCCGCCAGGCCGTGTTCGAGCAGCTTCTTGCGCAGGGTGTTGCGGTTCATGCCCAGCCATTCGGCGGCGCGGCTCTGGTTGTGGCCGGCGTGCTGCATGACGACGTCGAGCAGCGGCTTTTCCATGGCGCGCAGCATCATGTCGTACAGCCCGCCCGGCTCGGTGCCGCGCAGGTCGCGAAAGTAGGCCTCCAGGTTCTCGCGCAGGCACTCGTCGATGTGTTTCTTGCTCATGGGTTCAGTGGGCCTCCACCCCGGGCGCGGGTTGCGACTGCGCGGGCAGGCGCTCGTGCGTGTCGGCCAGTTCTTCAAAGTAGTCCGCCACCACCTGCCATTGCACGGCGGCGCTGTCGATCCGGTTCATGCGCTGGCGAAACGCCTCGCCACCGGGCAGGCCGCGCACATACCAGCCGATGTGCTTGCGCGCCGAGCGCACGCCGGCGTGTTCGCCATACAGACCGTAGTGGTCGTGCAGGTGTGCCAGCAGCGCGCGGCGCACCTCCAGCACCAGCGGCGGCGCCAGCGTGCGCCCGGTGGCCAGAAAGTGGGCGATCTCGCGAAAGATCCAGGGCCGGCCCTGCGCGGCGCGGCCGATCATCAGCGCGTCGGCGCCGGTGGCGCGCAGCACGGCCAGCGCCTTGGCGGGCGAGTCGATGTCGCCGTTGGCCACCACGGGAATGGCCAGCGCGGCCTTGACGGCGGCGATGGTGTCGTATTCGGCTTCGCCCTTGTAACCCTGCTCGCGCGTGCGGCCGTGCACCGTCACCATCTGCACGCCGGCGGCCTCGGCGGCGCGGGCGATGCGCAGCGCGTTCTTCTGGGCGGAGCACCAGCCGGTGCGCATCTTCAGCGTCACCGGCACGCCGTGCGGCGCGCAGGCGGCCACCACGGCTTCGATGATCTGCAGGGCCAGCGCCTCATCCTGCATCAGCGCGCTGCCGGCCCACTTGTTGCACACCTTCTTGGCCGGGCAACCCATGTTGATGTCGATGATCCGCGCGCCGCGGTCGATGTTGTAGCGCGCGGCCTCGGCCATCATGGGCGCGTCGGTGCCGGCGATCTGCACCGCGATGGGCCCGGGCTCGCCGGCGTGGTCGGCGCGGCGCGAGGTCTTCAGCGTGTGCCACAGATCGGGGCGCGAGGTGACCATCTCGCTGACCGCGTAGCCGGCGCCAAAGGCGCGGCACAGCTGGCGGAACGGCCGGTCCGTCACCCCCGCCATGGGGGCGACGAACAGCGTGTTGGCGAGGGTGTGGGGGCCGATCTGCATGGGCGTGGAGCGCAGCGGCGGCGGTGTGGCGAAACCGGGGGTGCGCGGCGAGGGTGGCGATTGTAGCTGCCCAATATTTCAGCAATCAAAATGCCGATTCACCGGTTGCCCCATGGAACCTCTGCATAAGCTCTCGCGGTAAGCGGGCGCTGCGGATCGGGATGGGATGCAAGGCGCAAACCGCAGCGATGGCCGCGGCCATCGCGAGGATTTGCAACGCCGCGGACCGCCCGAGACCGCGGATGCCCGCGGCGCAGGCGCATATGCAGAGGTTCCCTACACTGTGGGCCTCATGGACGCCTGGATCCCCGCACTGCTGGCCGCCCTCGCCCTGCCCGAATACGGCCTGTCGACGGTGTTCCTGGTGGCCTTTGTCTCCGCCACGCTGCTGCCCATGGGTTCCGAGCCGGCGGTGTTCGGCCTGGTCAAGCTCAACCCCCATCTGCTGTGGCCGGCGATCGGCGTGGCCACGCTGGGCAACACCCTGGGCGGCATGGTCACCTGGTGGATGGGCCTGGGCGCGCACCGGGTGGTCGACAAATACCACCATTCGGCCGTGCACCTGCGCGCGCTGGACTGGCTGCAGCGCATCGGGCCGCGCGCCTGCGTGCTGTCCTTCCTGCCCCTCATTGGCGACCCGCTGTGCGCCGTGGCCGGCTGGCTGCGCCTGCCGCTCGCGCCCTGCGCCGGCTGGATGGCGCTGGGCAAGCTGGCGCGTTACGTGGTGATGACGCTGGGGTTGCTGTATGTCTGGCCACCTTCCAATTGATATCAAATTGATAGCTGCCGGCGCACCACACACGGGCGCCACAGCCCTGTTTGGCTTGAGCCACCGGCCACCATGACGCCCGACCTGTTCGCCGACGACGCCCCGCTGGCCGGCGCGCGCACGCCGCTGGGCGCGCAGGCGATGGTGCTGCGTGGCTTCGCGCTGGGGCAGGTGGAGGCGCTGTGGCCGGCGCTGCATGCGGTGGTGGCGCAGGCGCCGTTTCGCCACATGCTGACGCCCGGCGGCCGGACCATGTCGGTGCCGCTGACCAACTGCGGCGCGCTGGGCTGGACCAGCAGCCGCGCCGGCTACCGCTACCGCGCCGACGACCCCGACAGCGGCCGGCCGTGGCCGGCCCTGCCCGAGGCCTTCGCCCGACTGGCCGAGCGCGCCGCCGCGGCCGCCGGCTTTGCCGGCTTCGCGCCCGACGCCTGCCTGATCAACCGCTATGCGCCCGGCACCCGCCTGACGCTGCACCAGGACAGGAACGAGCGCGACTTCGGCCAGCCCATCGTGTCGGTCTCGCTGGGCGTGCCGGCGCTGTTCCTGTGGGGCGGCGCGCGCCGCGCCGACCCGGTGCAGCGCGTGCCGCTGTTCCACGGCGACGTGGCGGTGTGGGGCGGCGTGGACCGCCTGCGCTTTCACGGCGTGGCGCCGATCCGCGCCGCCACGCACCCGCTGACCGGCCAGGCGCGCCTGAACTTCACCCTGCGCCGCGCGGGCTGACGCGCGGCGGCGCAAGAAACGGATGGCGCGCCCCGTCGACGCGCCCTACAGTGCCGCCATGACCCACGCCGAGCTGATCACCCGCGCCTGCCGCCAGATCGAGGCGGCCGACACGCCGCCGCCGCTGGCCACGCTGGCGCGCGCGGCGGGGCTGTCGCCGCAGCACTTCCAGCGCCTGTTCAAGGCCCACACCGGCGTGTCGCCGCGCGCCTATGCCCAGGGCCAGCGCGCCGGGCGGCTGCGCGCGCGGCTGGGCGGCGCCGCCAGCGTCACCGAGGCGATCTACGACGCCGGCTTCAACGCCCCCAGCCGCTTCTACGAAAGCGCCCGCGATCTGCTGGGCATGACCCCCAGCGCCTGGCGCGCCGGCGGCACCGGCGAGACGATCCGCTTCGCCCTTGGCCAGTGCGCGCTGGGCGCCATCCTGGTGGCCGAGACCGACCGCGGCCTGTGCGCCATCGCCCTGGACGACGCGCCGGAGCCGCTGCTGGCGCAGTTGCAGCAGCAGTTTCCGCGCGCCCGGCTGGTGGGGGGCGACGCCGCCTTCGAGCGCCGCGTGGCGCGGGTGGTGGGCTTCGTCGAACAGCCCGCCCTCGGGCTCGATCTGCCGCTGGACGTGCGCGGCAGCGCCTTCCAGCAGCGCGTGTGGCAGGCGCTGCGCGCGGTGCCGGCGGGCCAGACCGTCAGCTACGCCGAGCTGGCGCGCCGCATCGGCCAGCCGCGGGGCGCCCGCGCCGTGGCGCGCGCCTGCGCCAGCAACGTGCTGGCGGTGGCCATCCCCTGCCACCGCGTGGTGCGCGGCGACGGCGCGCTGGCCGGCTACCGCTGGGGCGTGGCGCGCAAGCAGGCGCTGCTGGCCAGCGAGCGTTCGACAGTCTGAGACATTTTTGGCCTCCAGCGCCCGCCCAGACTTCGCCAGAAGCTCTTATATTTATAGCGAAACGGCCTTCATGGCGGCAGCAGGCGCGGCTGCATCTCGGCCACGGCCTGGCGCAGAAAGCCCCACACCGCCTGGATCGCGGGCTGGTGGCGGATCTCGCCCGGCATGCTCATCCAGAAGGTGCGGATGAAGCGCCCCTCGGCCGGCAGCACGCGCGCCAGCGTCGGGTCCTGGTCGGCCAGGAAGGCGGGCAGCACGGCCAGGCCGGCGCCGGCGCGCACCGCCTCCAGCTGGGCGCTGATACTGGTGCTGCGCAGGGCAAAGCGCGCCGGCTGGTGCAGCTCGCCCAGGAATTGCAGCTCCTTGGTGAACAGCAGGTCGTCCACGTAGCTGACGAAGGCGTGGTGGCGCAGGTCCTCGCGGCGCTGGATCAACGGGCGGCGCGCCAGGTATTCGCGCTGGCCGTACAGGTGCAGGGCGTAGTCGCTCAGGCGGGTGACCACCACCGTCTCGTGGCGCGGGCGCTCCAGCGAAATGACGATGTCGGCCTCGCGCCGCGACAGGTGCAGCAGCCGCGGCAGCGCCAGCAAATCCAGCGTCAGCCCCGGGTGCTGGCGCGTCAGCCAGGCCAGGCGCGGCGCCAGCAGCGTGGTGCCGAAGCCTTCGGTAGCGCCCAGGCGCACCACGCCAGCCGGGCCGTCGCCGGTGGCCGGTGCGCCCAGCGCCAGTTGCTGGGCGGCGCGCTCCATGGCCTGGGCGCCGGGCAGCAGGCGCTGGCCGGCCTCGGTCAGGCGGTGGCCGTCGGCCTCGCGCGTGAACAAGGTGGCGCCGGCCTGCTTTTCCAGCGCCTGCAGGCGCCGCGCCACGGTGGTGTGGTCCACCGCCAGGCGGCGCGCGGCGGCGGTCAGCGTGCCGGCACGCGCCAGCTCCAGGAAGAAGCGCAGGTTGTCCCAATCCATGCCGGCCTCGCCGTGTTGTGCGTTTTTGCAGATTCAAAGTGCGCGTCTGCGCATTGTCATGGCAATTTCGCACAGCTACCATGCGCCCATTCCCTTCACATCCTCAGGAGACACCCATGGACGCTGCCACCACCCCCAAAGTCGCCACCGTCAAGCTGCTGATCAACGGCCAGTTCGTCGAATCCAAGACCACCCAGTGGCGCGATGTGGTCAACCCGGCCACGCAGCAGGTGCTGGCGCGCGTGCCCTTTGCCACGCCCGACGAGGTCAACGCCGCCGTGGCCGCCGGCAAGCAGGCCTTCAAGACCTGGCGCAAGACGCCGATCGGCACCCGTGCGCGCATCTTCCTGAAGCTCCAGCAGCTGATCCGCGAGAACATGAAGGAGCTGGCCGCGCTGCTGACGGCCGAACAGGGCAAGACCCTGCCCGACGCCGAGGGCGACGTGTTCCGCGGCCTGGAGGTCGTGGAGCACGCCAGCGCCATCGGCAACCTGCAGCTCGGTGAGCTGGCCAACAACGTGGCCAGCGGGGTGGACACCTACACCGTCATGCAGCCGCTGGGCGTGTGCGCCGGCATCACGCCGTTCAACTTCCCCGCCATGATCCCGCTGTGGATGTTCCCCATGGCGATTGCCACGGGCAACACCTTCGTGCTCAAGCCCAGCGAGCAAGACCCCATGGTCACCATGCGCCTGTGCGAGCTGGCGCTCGAAGCCGGCATTCCGCCGGGCGTGCTCAACGTGGTGCACGGCGGCGAGGACGTGGTCAACGCCATCTGCGACCACAAGGACATCAAGGCGATCAGCTTTGTCGGCTCCACCCGCGTCGGCACCCATGTGTACAACCGCGCCAGCCTCGCCGGCAAGCGCGTGCAATGCATGATGGGCGCCAAGAACCACGCCATCGTCATGCCCGACGCCAACCGCGAGCAGTCGATCAACGCCATCCTGGGCGCGTCCTTCGGCGCCGCCGGCCAGCGCTGCATGGCGATCTCGGTGGTGCTGCTGGTGGGCGAGGCGCAGAAATGGCTGCCCGAGTTCGTCGAGAAGGCCAAGGCCCTCAAGGTGTCCGGCGGCGCCACGCCGGGCGCCGACCTGGGCCCGCTGATCTCCTGCGCCGCCCGCGAGCGCGTGGAGAGCCTGATCGCCCGCGGTGTGCAGGAAGGCGCCAAGCTGGAGCTGGATGGCCGCAACCCCAGCATCGCCGGCTTCGAGAAGGGCAACTTCGTCGCGCCCACGATCTTCAGCGGCGTCAAGCCCGGCATGAGCATTTACGACCAGGAAATCTTCGGCCCCGTGCTGTGCGTGGTGGCCGCCGACGACCTGGAGCAGGCCATCGAGTTCATCAACGCCAACCCCAACGGCAACGGCACGGCCATCTTCACGCAGAGCGGCGCTGCGGCGCGCATGTTCCAGGAAGACATCGACGTCGGCCAGGTCGGCATCAACCTGCCGGTGCCGGTGCCGGTGCCGCTGTTCTCCTTCACTGGCAGCCGCGCCTCCAAGCTGGGCGACCTGGGCCCCTACGGCAAGCAGGTCGTGATGTTCTACACGCAGACCAAGACCGTGACCGCGCGCTGGTTCGACGACAGCACGCTGCACCACGGCGTGAACACCACCATCAGCTTGAAATAAGGCACATCCCCCTGAGGCGCTGCGCGCCTTCCCCCTTCTCTCGCTGCGCTTCGCGGGAAGGGGGACGACGCCAGTGCCGGGGGGCGGCCCTTGCACGGCGGCTGCTGGCCGGGGTCGCGCCAGTTGCGGAGATTGCCGCATTTGATTTGAATGATTTCTGCTGTTTTCGCCCGTCCCCACAGCGCAACCAGCTACAAAACAAGAAGCATCGAAGGAGGCACCTGCCCATGGACTTTGAACTCAGCGAAGACCAGCGCGCCTTTGCCGAAACCGCGCGCCAGTTTGCCCAGGCCGAGCTGGCCCCGCACGCCGCCGAATGGGACGCCCAGGCGATCTTCCCGCGCGACGCCATCGCCAAGGCCGGCGAGCTGGGCTTTTGCGGCCTGTACGCGCCCGAGTCCGCCGGCGGCCTGGCCCTGCCGCGGCTGGACGCCACCCTGGTGTTCGAGCAGATGGCGGCGGTCGATCCGTCCACCACCGCCTTCATCACCATCCACAACATGGCCACCTGGATGCTGGGTACCTGGGCCACGCCCGCGGTGCGCGAGCACTGGGGGCCACTGCTGACCAGCGGCCAGAAGCTGGCCAGCTACTGCCTGACCGAGCCGGGCGCCGGCTCCGACGCCGCCGCGCTCAAGACGCGCGCCGAGCGCGACGGCGACCACTACGTCATTCACGGCGGCAAGGCCTTCATCAGCGGCGCGGGCGCCACCGACGTGCTGGTGCTGATGGCACGCACCGGCGCGGGTGGCGCGGGCGGCATCAGCGCCTTCGTGGTGCCGGCCGACGCGCCCGGCATCCATTACGGCAAGAAGGAAGAAAAAATGGGCTGGAACAGCCAGCCCACGCGCCAGATCAGCTTCGACGGCGTGCGCGTGCCGGCCGACCACCTGCTGGGTCAGGAGGGCGAGGGCTTTCGCATCGCCATGAAGGGGCTGGACGGCGGGCGCATCAACATCGCCACCTGCTCGGTCGGCGCCGCCCAGGGCGCGCTGCGGCACGCCCAGCGCTACCTGCACGAGCGCAAGCAGTTCGGCCAGCCGCTGGCCAGCTTCCAGGCGCTGCAGTTCAAGCTGGCCGACATGGCCACCGAGCTGGTGGCCGCGCGCCAGATGGTGCGCCTGGCCGCAGCCAAGCTGGACGCCGGCGCGCCCGACGCCAGCACCTACTGCGCCATGGCCAAGCGCTTTGCCACCGACGCCGGTTTTGCCGTCATCAACGACGCGCTGCAGCTGCACGGCGGCTACGGCTACATCCGCGAATACCCGCTGGAGCGCCTGCTGCGCGACGCCCGCGTGCACCAAATCCTGGAAGGCACGAACGAGATCATGCGCGTGATCATCGCCCGCCGCCTGCTGCAGGACGCCCCGCTGGACGGCCTGACCGACTGAGAACCCCAACCGACATGAGTTCACCCGACGCCCCCGTCCTGTTCGACACCCTGGCCACCGCCAGCGGCCACCGCTTCGGCCGTGCCACCCTCAACACCCCGGCCAGCCTGAACGCGCTGTCGCTGGCCATGGTCGATCTGCTCGACCCGCAGCTGGCGGCCTGGGCGGCCGACCCGCGGATCGCCGGCGTGGTGCTCGACGCCGCTGGCGACAAGGCCTTCTGCGCCGGCGGCGACGTGGTGGCGCTGGCGCGCGAGATCCGCGCGCTGCACCAGCAGCAGCCGGGCGCCGTGCCGCAGGCGGCGGCCGACTTCTTCGAGCGCGAATACCGGCTCGACCACCGCATCCACACCTACCCCAAGCCGCTGCTGGTGTGGGGGCACGGCATCGTCATGGGCGGCGGCATCGGGCTGATGGCCGGCGCCTCGCACCGCGTGGCCACGCCGAAGACACGCCTGGCCATGCCCGAGATCGGCATCGGCCTGTACCCCGACGTCGGCGGCTCCTGGCTGCTGGGGCGGCTGCCGGGCAAGGCGGGGCCTTTCCTGGCGCTGACCGGCGCCTCCATCAACGCCGCCGACGCGCTGTTTGCCGGCATGGCCGACTTCGCGCTGCCGCACGAGGCGCATGGCGCGCTGCTGCAGGCCATCGGCCAGGCGCGCTGGCAGGGCGATCAGGCGGCCGACGGCGCCCAGCTCAGTCACCTGCTGCAGCGGCTGGGTGAAGGCACGGCGCTGCCCGCATCGCCGCTGCGCACCCACCTGGAACGCATCAACGCCGTCATCGGCCACGACCGGCTGGTCGACATCGCCCCGCGCCTGGCCGCGCTGGCGCAGGACGCCGACCCCTGGCTGGCCCAGGCCGGCGCCAGCTTCGTCAAGGGCTCGCCCACCTCGGCCGCGCTGGGGCTGGAGCTGCAGCGGCGCTGCCGCCACCTGTCGCTGGCCGACACCTTCCGGCTCGAATGGCAGGCCTCGGTGGGCTGCTGCGCGCACGAGGACTTCGCCGAAGGCGTGCGCGCCCTGCTGATCGACAAGGACAAGGCGCCGCGCTGGCAGCCGGCCACGCTGGAGCAGGTCACGCCACAGTGGATCGAAGACCACCTGCGGCCACGCTTTGCCGGCGCGCACCCGCTGGCCGACCTGGCTTGAGCGACCCCCCCGCACCCGACCGCACCCATCCATTGCTTCAAGGAGACAGCACATGAGCACCCCCACACGCATCGCCTTCATCGGCCTGGGCCACATGGGCGGCCCGATGGCCATCAACCTGCACAAGGCCGGTTTTGCCGTCAGCGCCTTCGACCTGAGCGCCGACGCGCTGGCGGCGGTGCGCGCACAGGGCGTGACCACCGTCGACTCGGCGCGCGCCGCCGTGGCCGGCGCGCAGGTGGTGGTCTCCATGCTGCCGGCCAGCCGCCACGTCGAGGGCCTGTACCTGGGCACGGGCGACGCCGAGGGCCTGCTGGCCGCCATCGAGCCGGGCGCGCTGGTGATCGACTCCAGCACCATCGCCCCGGCCTCGGCGCAGAAGGTGGCCCAGGCCGCCGGCGCGCGCCAGCTGGCCATGATCGACGCGCCGGTCTCCGGCGGCGTGGCCGGCGCCACGGCCGGCACGCTGACCTTCATCGTCGGCGGCGAGGCGGCGGCGCTGGAACGCGCCCGCCCGGTGCTGCAGGCCATGGGCAAGAACATCTTCCACATGGGCGCGGCCGGCGCCGGCCAGGTGGCCAAGCTGTGCAACAACATGGCGCTGGGCGTGATCATGGCCGTCACCGGCGAAGCCATCGCCCTGGGCGTGGCGCACGGGCTGGACGCCAAGACCCTGTCCGACATGATGGCCGTCAGCACCAGCCGCAGCTGGGCCACCGAGGTCTGCAACCCCTGGCCCGGCGTGCACCCCAACGCGCCGGCCTCGCGCGGCTACAGCGGCGGCTTCGGCAACGACCTGATGCTCAAGGACCTGGGCCTGGCGGTCGAGGCCGCCATGGGCGTGGGCGCCAGCATTCCGCTGGGCGAGTTGGCGCGCAACCTGTACGCGCTGAACAAGCAGGCCGGCCGCGGCGGGCAGGACTTCTCCGGCGTCGTGCAACTGCTGACCCGGCTGCCCTGAGCGCCGGCTGAACGGCAGAACGCGCGCGGACCGGGGCCAGGCCGGCCCGTGGCGCAATCCCGAGTGATTTCTTCGGGAATATCCGGTTTCGGTTGACCGAGGTCATAACGCGGCGGCGGCGATCGGCCTACAGTGCCCGGTCTGGGCGCGCTGCGTGGCCTGACTCGTCCGGTCATGACGGCGCACGCTGGCCCAGCGCATGGCGTTCGTTCGCCGAAGGAAGTGCCCGTGACCGCCACCGCGATCCCTCCATCCTCCAACGAGAGCACCCGCACCGCCCCGGAGCTGGTGTGCCCGGCCGGCAGCCTGCCGGCGCTCAAGGCCGCCATCGACGGCGGCGCCGACTGCGTCTACCTGGGCCTGCGCGACGCCACCAACGCGCGCAACTTCGCCGGCCTGAACTTCGACGAGGCCGCCATCCAGACCGGCATTGCCTACGCGCACCAGCGCGGACGCAAGGTGCTGCTGGCGCTCAACACCTATCCACAGGCCAGCAACCCGGCGCCCTGGCGCTCGGCCCTGGACCGCGCCGCCGCCTGGGGCGTGGACGCCATCATCCTGGCCGACCCGGGGCTGATGCGCTACGCCTGCGAGCGCCACCCTGGGCTGCGCCTGCACCTGTCGGTGCAGGGCTCGGCCACCAACCACGACGCCATCAACCTGTACCACCAGCAGTTCAACATCCAGCGCGCCGTGCTGCCGCGTGTGCTGTCGCTGGAGCAGGTCAAGCAAGTGGTGCAGAGAACGCCGGTGGAGATCGAGGTGTTCGGCTTCGGCAGCCTGTGCGTGATGGTCGAGGGGCGCTGCGCGCTGTCGTCCTACGCCACGGGCGAGTCGCCCAACACGCACGGCGTGTGCTCGCCAGCCAAGTTCGTGCGCTGGAAGGAAACGCCTGCCGGCGTCGAATCGCGCCTGAACGGCGTGCTCATCGACCAATACGGCCCCGGCGAGAACGCCGGCTACCCCACGCTGTGCAAGGGGCGCTTTGACGTCGGCGAGGAGAGCAACTATTACGCGCTGGAAGAACCCACCAGCCTCAACACCCTGGAGTTGCTGCCGCAACTGGTGAAGATGGGCGTGCGCGCCTTCAAGATCGAGGGCCGCCAGCGCAGCCCCGCCTACGTGGCGCAGGTCACCAAGGTCTGGCGCGAGGCGATTGACCACTGCATGGCGCAGGGCCACCTGTACGCGCCCAAGACGGCCTGGATGGCCAGCCTGGACCAGGTGGCCGAAGGCCAGCAGCACACGCTGGGGGCTTACCACCGGCCCTGGAAGTGATCACCGAGGTTGGGCGTTCGGCGTTCAGCGTGAAGAAGAGGTTCAGCGTTCTGCGTTGAGCGTTCAGCGTGAATACCGGGAACTTTTGCCGTCGCGCCCCTCTGTCAACGCTCAACGCTCAACGCTCAACGCTCAACGCTCAACGCTCAACGCTCAACGCTCAACGCTCAACGCTCAACGCTCAACGCTCAACGCTCAACGCTCAACGCTCAACGCTCAACGCTCAACGCCCACCGCCCACCGCCCACCGCCCACCGCCCAACGCCCAACGCCCAACGCCCAACCTCGGCGTCCGGTAGCATCGCCCCCATGTCTCTTTCCATCACCATCGCCACCCGCGAAAGCCGTCTGGCCCTGTGGCAGGCCGAACACGTCAAGGCGCTGCTCGAGCAACGCGGCCACGCCGTCGCCCTGCTGGGCATGACCACCCAGGGCGATCAGATCCTGGACCGCACGCTCAGCAAGGTGGGCGGCAAGGGCCTGTTCGTCAAGGAGCTGGAGACCGCGCTGGAAGACGGCCGCGCCGACATCGCCGTGCATTCGCTCAAGGACGTGCCGATGGACTTGCCCGCCGGCATGCGGCTGGCCTGCGTGATGGCGCGCGAGGACCCGCGCGACGCCTGGGTGTCGTCGCACCACGCCACACTGGAGGCGCTGCCCCAGGGCGCCGTGGTCGGCACCTCCAGCCTGCGCCGCACGGTGCTGCTGCGCGCGTTGCGGCCCGACCTGCGCATCGAACCCCTGCGTGGCAACCTGGACACGCGCCTGCGCAAGCTCGACGAAGGCCAGTACGCCGGCATCGTGTTGGCGGCCGCGGGCCTCAAGCGCCTGGGCCTGTCGGCGCGCATTCGCCACATCTTCGACACCGGGGCCATGCTGCCGGCGGCCGGCCAGGGCGCGCTGGGCATCGAAATCCGCGAAGACCGCGCCGACGTGGCGCAGGCGCTGGCGCCGCTGGCCGACCAGACCACCTGGCTGGCAGTGGCGGCCGAGCGTGCCGTCAGCCGCGCCATGGGCGGCAGCTGCTCCATGCCGCTGGCGGCGCACGCCACGCTGGCCGGTAGCCAGCTGCAACTGCGCGCCGCCTGGGGCGACCCCGAGGGCGCGCCCCGGCTGGTGACGGCCGAAGGGGATGCCGACGTGCAGACGCTGGCGCAAGCCGAGGCGCTGGGCCGGCAGGTGGCCGCCGAGCTGCGCGCCGGCGGCGCGCATTGAGCCGGCCCATGCCCGCCCCCCGCGTGCTCGTCACCCGGCCGGCGCGCGACGCCGCGCCCTGGGTGCGGCAACTGGCCGAGCGCGGCATCGCGGCCCAGGCGCTGCCGCTGATCGAAATCGTGCCCGAGCCCATGGACGGGGCGTTGCTGCGGGCGCGCCAGCGGCTGGGCGACTACGCGGTGGCGATGTTCGTCAGCGGCAATGCGGTGGATGGGTTCATGGAGATAAAGCAGGCTCCGGCGCAGCTCTGTCCAGCGCCGAAAGCTATCGAAACGAGAGCATGGTCGCCCGGCCCGGGTACCACGGCGGCGCTGCGGCGGGCCGGCTGGCCGGCCGAGCGCATCGACGAGCCGGCGCCCGACGCGCCGCAGTTCGACTCCGAGTCGCTGTGGGCCTGCGTGGCGCCGCAGCTGCGGCCGGGCCTGCGCGTGCTCATCGTGCGCGGCGGCGACGCCGACGGCGCCGTGGCCGGGCGCGACTGGCTGGCGGCGCAGCTGGCCGCTGGCGGCGCGCAGGTCGACCAGGTGGTGGCCTACCGTCGCCGGCCGCCCCTGCTGGACGCCGCCGCGCGGGCGCGCGCCGCGGCGGCGGCGGCGGATGGCTCGCTGTGGCTGTTCAGCAGCTCCGAGGCCATCGCCAACCTGCGCCAGCGCCTGCCGCACACCGGCTGGCAGGCGGCGCGCGCGCTGGTCACCCACCCGCGCATCGGCGCGGCGGCGCGCGCCGCCGGCTTTGGCGCCGTGCACGAGAGCCAGCCCACGCTGGAGGCCGTGGCGGCGTCGATAAAATCGCTGGCATGACGTCCGAGCCGAGCCCCGCCGCGCCAGCTGCGTCGCCCACCCCGCCGGCGCCCGTGCTGGCCGAGGCCGGCGCAGCGCCGCCTGCGGCGGCCACGGCCGCGCCGCCTGCCGCCCCTGCTGCCCCGTTGCACGCCGCGCCGCGCCTGCCCGGCGCGTCGCACGGCCTGTGGCTGGCCTGGCTGCTGGCCGCCGTCGGCCTGGTGCTCAGCCTGATGCTGTGGCAAAAGCTCGGCGGCATGCAGGAGCAACTGGCCCGCCAGAGCAGCGACGCCGGCACGCAGTCGGTCGAGGCGCGCACGCTGGCGCGCCAGGCCGAGGAGGGCGTGCGCGACATGGCCGGCAAGGTGGCCGCGCTGGACGCCCGCGTGGCCGAGCTGGCCGCCTACCGCGCGCAGCTCGACGAACTGGTGCACAGCGTCACCCGGGCGCGCGACGAGAATCTGGCGGTCGATCTGGAGGCCGCGCTGCGCCTGGCGCAGGACCAGACCCAGCTGACCGGCAGCGTGGAGCCACTGCTGGCCGCGCTGCGCACCGCCGAGCGGCGCCTGGCGCGCAGCAGCGACCCGCGGCTGGCTCCCGTCGGCCGCGCCGTGGCGCGCGATCTCGAGCGCGTCAAGGCCGCCAGCCTGCCCGACGCCGCCGGCCTGCTGGCCCGGCTCGACCAGTTGCTGCGCCAGGTCGACGATCTGCCGGCCGGCAACGACGTGCATCCCGCCCGCGGCGCTCCCGGCGCGGCCGGCACGCCGGCCGCCACCACCGACAGCTGGTGGGGCCGCCTGTGGCAGGGCGTGCGCGACGAGGCGCAGGGCCTGCTGCGCGTCAGCCGGGTCGAGCGCCCCGAAGCCAGCATGATGAGTCCGGAGCAGGTGTTCTTCGTGCGCGAGAACCTCAAGCTGCGCCTGCAGGGCGCGCGCCTGGCGCTGCTGGCGCGCCAGTACGAGGCCGCGCGCGCCGACCTGTCGGCCGCCGCCAGCGCGCTGGGCACCTGGTTCGACCCGGCGTCGCGCCGCACCCAGGCCGTCGCCACCATGCTGCAGCAAATCCAGGCCAGCACCCGCTCGGCCGAGCTGCCACGCGTCGACGAGACCCTGGTGGCCCTGGGCCACGCCGTGGCCAGCGCCGGCGCGGTCAGCGGGGCGCGCTGAACCGCCATGCGCGCCGCCCTGTGGTTGATTGGCCTGTTCGCCACGGCGGTGGCGCTGGCGCTGTTCGCCGGCAACAACGAAGGCACGGTCACCGTGTTCTGGCCGCCGCACCGGGTCGATCTGTCGGTCAATCTGGCGCTGCTGCTGCTGCTGGCGCTGTTCGTGCTGCTGTATATGGCGTTGCGAGCGCTGTCGGCCATGGTGCAGTTGCCGCGCCAGGCGCGCCGCTGGCGCACCCAGCAGCGCGAGCGTGCCATGCACGCCACCCTGATCGACGCCGCCGCGCAGCAGGCCGCCGGACGCTACCTGCGCGCCCGCAAGGCCGCCGAGAGCGCGCTGGCGCGCGTGCAGACGCTCAGCGACGCCAACGAGGCGCCGCCGCATGCCGGCAGTCTGCGCACCCTGGCGCACATGACGGTGGCGGCGAGCGCGCATGCCCTGCGCGACGAACCCATGCGAGACGCCCATCTGGAGCAGGCGCTGACGGTGGCCAGCCGCGCCGGCGCCGCGCCCGAGCTGCGCGAGGGCGTGCTGCTGCGTGCCGCGCGCTGGTCGCTCGACCAGCAGGACGCCGGCGGCGCGCTGGCCCGGCTGGACGAGCTGCCCGCCGGCGCCACCCGCCGCACGGCGGCGCTGCGCATCAAGCTGAAGGCCGCGCGCCAGGCCGGGCGTCATGCCGAAGCGCTGGAAACCGCCCGCCTGCTGGCCAAGCACGGCGCCTTTTCGCCCGCCGCGGCGCGCAGCCTGCTGCGCGGACTGGCGGGCGCCCTGATCGAGCAGGCGCACGAGCCGGCCGAGCTGCTGACGGTGTGGGCATCGCTGGACGCCGGCGAGCGTGCCATGCCCGAGCTGGCGCTGCGCGCCGCGCAGCGCATGCTGACCCTGGGGGGTGAACGCGCCCTGGTGCGGCAGTGGCTGCGTCCGGTGTGGGACGGCACGCTGGCGCAGCCCGAGGCGGCCGAGCCGGCGCTGTGCGCCCGGCTGGCGCGCGTGCTGGAGCAGGCGCTGATCGCCACCGGCGAGCCGTCCGACCAGCAATGGCTGGCGCGGGTCGAAGCGGCCCAGCAGGCGCAGCCGCGCGACCCGAACCTGCAATACCTGGCCGGCATGGCCTGCCGCCACCGCGCCCTGTGGGGCCGGGCGCAGCTGCTGCTGGGGCAGGCCGCGCAGTCGCTGACCGACGCCGACCTGCGCCGCCAGGCCTGGCGCGCGCTGGCTGAGCTGGCCGAGCAGCGCGGCGACGACGGCGCCGCCGCGCAGGCCTGGAAGCAGGCGGCCCGCTGCTGAGCCGGCGCTTCGGCGCGCCCGGGGGTTTGGTGGATATTTTGGCCTGTATCGCCCGTCTGGAGAGCGCCAGCAGCTATGATTTCAGGAGTTGCCGCGAAGCCGCCCAGGCAGCGTCAAACCCAGCCCGAGGCGTGCAATTCCTTCTTGCTGTAGGCGTAGAACAGCGGCGCCGCCACCAGGCCGGCCGGGCCGAACACCGCCTCCATCACGAACATCACGCTCAGCAGCTCCCACACGCCCATCTGGGTGCGGTGGCCGATGACCTTGGCGTTGATGAAGTACTCGGCCTTGTGGATGGCGATCAGAAAGGCCAGGCAGGCCGTCGCCACCGCGGGCGACACCGACAGGCCGACCAGGGTCAGCACGCCGTTGCAGATCAGGTTGCCGACGATCGGGATCAGCCCGGCCACGAAGGTCAGCAGGATCAGCGCCATCGAGTACGGCAGGCGGTTGTCGGTCAGCGGCAGGATGACCAGCAGGAAGATCGCCGTCAGGCAGGTGTTGAACAGCGCGATCCAGAACTGCGCCACCACGATCTGGCGGAAGGTCTCGCCAAAGCGCTCGACCCGCAGGTGCAGCTGGGCCGACAGCGGCTTGAGGCCGGGCACGCTGGGGCGGGCGGCGGCCAGGGCACCGATCAGCAGGCCGACGTAGGCGAACAGCAGGCCCGACAGCCAGGCGCGCCCGGTGGTGGCCAGCGTGCCGGCCTTGCTGGCCAGGTAGCCGGCCATGGCGCGCTGGATTTCGACCGCGCCTTCGGGCAGCTGGGCGCCGATGTCGGGTGGCAGGTGGTCGCGCAGCTCCAGCACGGTGCGAGCCAGAAAGGCCAGCAGTTCGCGGTACTGCGCCGGCGCGTCCAGGAGCAGCCCGCGCGTGCGCGGCAGCGCCAGGGCCAGCAGCAGCAGGGGCAGCAGCGCCACCACGGTGGCGGCCAGGCGCGGCGCCTGGCGGCCCGGCTGGCGCGCCAGCAGCGCCAGCCGGGGGCTGAACCAGCGCGTGCTGAAAAAGCCGACGCCCACGCACAGCATCCCCGGCAGCAGGCCTTGCCACATGATCAGCAGCAGCGCCGCCGCCATCAGCACATGGCTGGCCAGCGTGGCCGCGCGCAGGCGCGGGTCAGGCAAGGGGGTGTTCATTGGTGGCGCGAAAGCCGGGGGCGTGGGATGGACTGATCAGGCCACCACCACGGCGGCGCCGGCGCCGCGCGGGGCGATGCGGCCGATCTCGTGCACCTGCTCGCCGGCGGCGCGCAGCGCCTGGGCGCAGGCGGCGGCCTGCCGCGGCGCCACCACCACGACCATGCCGATGCCGTTGTTGAAGGTGCGGTTCATCTCGGTGTCGTCGATGCCGGCGGTGGCCTGCAGCCAGGCGAACAGCTCGCTGCGCGGCCAGCTGCCGGCGCGCAGGTGCGCCGCCAGGCCCTCGGGCAGCACGCGCGGAATGTTCTCCAGCAGGCCGCCGCCGGTGATGTGGGCCAGCGCCTTGATGCCGCCGGGCGCGCCCAGCGCCGCCAGCACCGGCTTGACGTAGATGCGGGTGGGCGCCATCACGGCCTGGCGGAACGGCTGGCCGTCCAGCGTGGCGGGCAGGGCGGCGCCGGCGCGCTCGATGCACTTGCGCACCAGCGAAAAACCGTTGCTGTGCACGCCGCTGGAGGCCAGGCCCAGCACCACGTCGCCCGCGGCCACGTCGCGGCCGCTGAGGATGGCGGACTTCTCGACCGCGCCGACGCAAAAGCCCGCCAGGTCGTATTCGCCCGGCGGATACATGCCGGGCATTTCGGCCGTCTCGCCGCCGATCAGGGCGCAGCCGGCCAGCTCGCAGCCGCGCGCGATGCCGCCGACCACGGCGGCGGCGGTGTCGACGTCGAGCTTGCCGCAGGCGAAGTAGTCGAGGAAGAACAGCGGCTCGGCGCCCTGCACCAGCACGTCGTTGACGCTCATGGCCACCAGGTCGATGCCCACGGTGTCGTGCATGGCCCACTCGAAGGCCAGCTTCAGCTTGGTGCCGACACCGTCGGTGCCAGACACCAGCACCGGCTCGCGGTAGCGCTTGGGTACCTCGAACAGCGCGCCAAAGCCGCCCAGGCCCGACAGCACGCCTTCGCGCAGGGTCTTCTTGGCCAGCGGCTTGATGCGTTCGACCAGCGCGTCGCCGGCGTCGATGTCGACACCGGCGTCCTTGTAGCTGAGGGGGGTGGGGGCGGAGGAGGGGCTCATGAAGGCAGGGTGCTGAAAAAGCGCGGGCGTCCGGCGCCCCGGACAGCCGCTGCGTAAAATCGAGGCTCGATTCTAGGCGCTGCACTGTCGTGCCCCCCAAAGCGCCCCGCCTGCTTCCGGCCCCATGCATCCGTTTTTCACGCCGTTTTTCGCGCCGGGCGCCCGATGAGGCAAATCGCCCTGGACATCGGGCTCGCCCCCGAACCGACCCTGAGCGGCTTTCTGCCCGGCGCCAATGCCGCCGCCGTGCAGCACCTGCGGCTGTGGGCGGGGGGCAGCACGCGCTCGCCGGTGCCCACCTACCTGTGGGGGCCGCCCGGCAGCGGCAAGAGCCACCTGCTGCGCGCCGCCCGGCACGCGCTGGGCGGGCAGGGCGCGGTGGTCGGCTGGCTGGACGCCGACAGTCCGCCCCGCCTGCCGTTCGAGGAGGCCTGGGACGCCGTGCTGATGGACGACGTGCACCGGTACGGCGCCGAGCTGCAGCACACCGCCTTCAACTGGTTCGTCAACGCCGTGACGCCGCTTAGCGGGCGCCCGCGTGCCGTGCTGGCGGCGGGCAGCCTGCCGCCGGCCGATCTGCCGCTGCGCGAGGACCTGCGCACGCGGCTGGCCTGGGGTCATGTGTTCGAGCTGCACCCGCTGCCCGAGCCAGAGCTTCGCGCCGCGCTGCGCCAGGCGGCCGACGCGCGCGGCGTCTTCCTGTCCGACGAGGTGATGGACTTCGTGCTGCGGCGCTTCTCGCGCGATCTGGGCAGCCTGATGCAGCTGCTGGACCACCTGGACCGCTACGCCCTGCAGACCCAGCGCGCCATCACCATCCCGCTGGTGCGGGCGATGCTGGAAAATGAATAGCAGGCCGCGCAATTGCTGCCTGCGCTATCTAAGGATTCAATGCTCAAGCTGGCTCTTTTTGACCTCGACCACACGCTGATTCCGATCGATTCGGACTACGCCTGGGGCGAGTTCACCACCCGCATCGGCTGGACCGACCCAGCCGAATTCAGCCGCCGCAACGACGAGTTCTACGCGCGCTACCAGGCCGGCACGCTGGACGTGCGGGAATACGTGCGCTTTGCCACCGACGCCGTGCGCCGCCATGGGCCGGACGCGGCGGCCCAGGCGCAGGCGCGTTTCATGCACGAGGTGATCACACCCGCGCTGCGCCCCCAGGCGCGCGCGCTGATCAAGGCGCACCGCCAGGCGGGCGACGAGTTGCTGATCGTCACCGCCACCAACGAGTTCGTCACCCGCCCGATCGCCCAGGCCTTCGGGGTGCGGGAGCTGATCGCCATCGAGCTGGCGCGCGGCCCCGGCGGCTGGATCACTGGCGAGATCGCCGGCACGCCGTCGTTTCGCGAGGGCAAGGTTACGCGCGTGGCCGACTGGCTGCGCGCGCGCGGCCACGGCTGGGACGACGTGCACATCACCTTCTATTCCGACTCGCGCAACGACCTGCCGCTGCTGGAAAAGGCGCACCAGCCGGTGGCCACCAACCCCGACGACACGCTGCGCGCCATCGCCACCGAGCGCGGCTGGCGCGTGCTGGATCTGTTCAAGGAAGCCTCATGATCAAGCGACTGATCAACAAACTGATCGACACCGCCAAGGGCGGCAACGCGCGCAAGCGCCTGGGCAAGCGGGTCGAGATCGGCCCCGAGGGCCACGGCATCAACCCGGCGCTGGTGGACGAGCGCGCCGCCAACGTGGTGCGCACGCTCAAGGAGGCCGGCCACGAGGCCTACATCGTCGGCGGCGCGGTGCGCGATCTGCTGCTGGGCCTCAAGCCCAAGGACTTCGACGTCGCCACCAACGCCACGCCGGAGCAGGTCAAGCAGCTGTTCCGGCGCGCCTTCATCATCGGGCGGCGCTTTCGCATCGTGCACGTGGTGTTCGGGCGCGGGCGCGAGCATGAGGTGATCGAGGTGTCCACCTTCCGCGCCTACGTCGACAACGCCACGGCCGAGGCCGTCAGCGGCAACGAGCGTACCGCCAAGGGCCAGCTGGCCGGCATGAAGCACGCGGTGGACGCCAGCGGCCGGGTGCTGCGCGACAACGTCTGGGGCACGCAGGACGAGGACGCCGCGCGGCGCGACTTCACCGTCAACGCCATGTACTACGACCCGCAGGCGCGCGTGGTGGTGGACTACCACGGCGGCATCGCCGACGCGCACAAGAAACTGCTGCGCATGATCGGCGATCCGGCCACGCGCTACCGCGAAGACCCGGTGCGCGCCATCCGCGCGGTGCGCTTCGGCGCCAAGCTGTCGGCGCTGGGCTTCCGGCTGGAGCCCAAGACCGCCCGGCCGCTGGTCGAAGTCAAGCCGCTGCTGGCCGAGGTGCCGCAAAGCCGGCTGTTCGACGAGATGCTCAAGCTGCTACAGACCGGCCACGCGCTGGCCAGCGTCGAGCAGCTCAAGAAGCTGGGCCTGGCGCGTGGCATCTATCCGCTGCTGGACGTGGTGGTCGAGCGCGCCGAGCAGCCCTTCGTCAAGGCGGCGCTGCAGGACACCGACCGCCGCGTGGCCGAGGGCAAGCCGGTGGCGCCGTCCTTTCTGCTGGCCTGCGTGCTGTGGCAGGACGTTCTGGCGGGCTGGAACGCGCGGCTGGCGCGCCAGGAACACCCGTTCCCGGCGCTGCAGGGTGCCATCGACGAGGTGTTCGACGCCCGCGTGGGCGACGTCTCGGGCCGCGGCAAGCTGGGCGCCGACATGCGCGAGATCTGGATGATGCAGCCACGCTTTGAAAAGCGCGGCGGCAGCACGCCCTTCAGCCTGGCCGAGCAGCCGCGCTTTCGCGCCGGGTTCGACTTCATGCGCCTGCGCGCCGACGTCGGCGAGGTCAGCGAGGAGCTGGCCGACTGGTGGCAGCAGTTCAGCCAGGCAGACGAGGGCGAGCGCGAGAGCATGGTCAACGAGCTGCGCGCCGAGCAGCAGCGCGCCAAGCGCCAGGCGCCGCGCGTGCACCGCGTGTCTCGCGGCACGGTGGAGGGCACGGCGGCGCCCGCGCCGGGCGCGGTCGAAGGCGAGGGCGCTGCCGGCCCGGGCGATGCGGCCAGCAGCGCCAAGAAGCGCCGCCGGCGCCGTCGCAAGCCCGCTGGCGGTGGTGGCGGGGCCCAGGAGCCGCCGTCAGCCGACTGACCGTGACACCGATGGCAAGCCTGCGCGAACCGGTGCTGGCCCACGTGGCGCTGGGCGCCAACCTGGGTGACGCGGCGCGCAGCGTGCGCGACGCCATGGACGCGCTGGAGCGACTGCCGGGCACGCGGGGGCTGGCGCGCTCCAGCCTGTACCGCAGCGCCCCGGTGGACGCCGACGGGCCGGATTACGTCAACGCCGTGGTGGCGCTGTGGACCGCGCTGTCGGCGCCCGAGTTGCTGGCCCAGTTGCGCGCGCTGGAGCAGGCCGCCGGCCGCCAGCGGCCGTTCCACCACGCGCCGCGCACGCTCGATCTGGACCTGCTGCGCTACGGCGAGGGCCGGATCCACAGCGCCACGCTCACGGTGCCGCATCCGCGGATGGCGCAGCGCGCCTTCGTGCTGCGCCCGCTGGCCGAAATTGCCCCGCGGTTGGTGACGGCCGAGGCGCTGGCCGCGGTGGCGGCGCAAGCCATCGAACGACTGCCGTGACGCCGCGGCAAACAGAAAAAACTTGAAATCCACCGCCAGCGCCCGTCCAGATTGCGCCAGCAGCTCCTGAAACGATAGTGTCCTGGCCGGCCTGTCCACCCGCTGACGGCCCCGCCCACCTGATCCGACCGCGCCATGTCCAGCCTCGCCTCACTGCCCATCCCCGCCCAGACCGCGCTGCTGCTGGTGGCCAGCAACGTCTTCATGACCTTTGCCTGGTACGGCCACCTGCGCAACCTGGCGAGCGCGCCGTGGTACGTGGCGGCGCTGGTGAGCTGGGGGATCGCGCTGTTCGAATACCTGCTGCAGGTGCCGGCCAACCGCATCGGGCACCAGGCGCTGAACGTGGGTCAGCTCAAGATCATGCAGGAGGTGATCACCCTGCTGGTGTTCGTGCCGTTCGCGGCGCTGTACCTGCGCGAGCCCCTCAAGCTCGACTACCTGTGGGCGTCGCTGTGCATGGTGGGCGCGGTGTACTTCGTGTTTCGCAGTGGTTGATTTGCCACGCGTGTCAGCAAGGGGCCGCGTCGCGGTGGTTAAACTCGCTGCATTGTCACGGGCGCCGCGACCCGGCGTTTGTGATGCTTTCGATTTACTGAAGCAAGGCTATCCCTCATGCTGCTCAGCAAGTTGTTGCCCAAGGAGGGCAATTTTTTTGAGCTCTTCAACCAGCACGCCGATCGCATCGTGGAGGCGGCCAGCGCCTTTTCCCTGCTGGTGGCGCACTACGGCGATCTGCCCCTGCGCGAAAAGTACGCCAAGGACGTGGACAACGCCGAGCGCGCGGCCGACCGCGTGACCGAGGAGGTCAACCGCCTCATCCACACCACCTTCATCACCCCGATCGACCGCGAGCAGATTCACGGCCTGATCAACGTGATGGACGACGTGGCCGATCTGCTGCAGGACTCGGCCGAGACCATGTCGCTGTACGACATCCACCACATGACCGAGGAGATCGTGCGCCTGACCGATCTGTCGGTGAAGTGCTGCCAGCGCGTGCAGGCCGCCGTGCGCCTGCTGGGCAAGATCGCCGAACCGACCACGGCCGAGGCCACGCTCAAGACCTGCGAGGAGATCGACCGGCTCGAGTCCGATGCCGACCGCGTCATGCGCAGCGCCATGAGCAAGCTGTTTCGCGAAGAGCCGGACGTGCGCGAGGTCATCAAGCTCAAGGCCATCTACGAGCTGCTGGAAACCATCACCGACAAGTGCGAGGACGTGGCCAACCAGATCGAGGGCATCGTCCTCGAGAACTCCTGAGCCCGGCGGAAGCTGCCATGGAAACGGTGCAGGCCGCGCTCTGGGTCGTCGTGCTGCTGGTCGCCCTGGCGATCGTGTTCGACTTCATGAACGGCTTTCACGACGCCGCCAACTCGATCGCCACGGTGGTCTCGACGGGGGTGCTCAAGCCCACGCAGGCGGTGGTGTTCGCCGCCTTCTTCAACTTCATCGCCATCTTCATCTTCCACCTCAGCGTGGCGGCCACGGTGGGCAAGGGCATCGTCCACCCGGGCGTGGTGGACACCCACGTGGTGTTCGGCGCCCTGGTGGGGGCCATCAGCTGGAACGTGCTGACCTGGTACTACGGCATCCCCAGCAGTTCCTCGCACGCGCTGATCGGCGGCATCGTCGGGGCGGCGGTGGCCAAGGCCGGCACCGGGCCGCTGGTGATGGCCGGCGTGCTGAAAACCGTGGCCTTCATCTTCGTGTCGCCGCTGCTGGGTTACTTGCTGGGCTCCGCCATGATGGTGGCGGTGGCGTGGATTTTCCGGCGCGCGCGGCCCGGGCGGGTGGACAAGTGGTTTCGCCGCCTGCAGCTGCTGAGCGCCGGCGCCTACAGCCTGGGCCATGGCGGCAACGACGCGCAAAAGACCATCGGCATCATCTGGATGCTGCTGATCGCCACCGGCTATGCCGGGGCCGGCGAATCCAGCCCGCCGCTGTGGACCATCATCAGCTGCTACGCGGCGATCGCCGCCGGCACCATGTTTGGCGGCTGGCGCATCGTCAAGACCATGGGGCAGAAGATCACCAAGCTCAAGCCGGTGGGGGGCTTCTGCGCCGAATCGGGTGGTGCGCTGACGCTGTTCATCGCCACCGGGCTGGGCATTCCGGTGTCGACCACGCACACCATCACCGGCGCCATCGTCGGCGTCGGCTCCACCCAGCGTGCCAGTGCCGTGCGCTGGGGCGTGGCCGGCAACATCGTCTGGGCCTGGGTGCTGACCATTCCGGCTAGCGCGCTGGTGGCGGCGCTGGCGTACTGGCTGAGTCTGCTGCTGTTCTGAAACCGCTACGCTATCGATAGCTGCTCGCGAAGTCTGGGCGGCCGCTGGGGCCTGAAACGGCCATGAACCCCGATCACTGCGAGATCTTGCGTGCTTCTTCGACCTGGTACTCGAAGTAGCGCTGAAAGCTGAACGCCAGCGAGGCCACCAGCACCCCGGCGCCGATCAGCAGGGCCACCGAGATGCCGAACACCGTGCCCCAGTGGGTCTGACCGGGCGCGGCCTGCGGGTCGGCCTGGGGGTTGTAGCGGGCGTTCCACTTCTCCGGGCTCATCAGGCCGTAGACGATGGCGGTGAGCGCGCAGGCCGAGATGGTGAAGCCCAGCAGCGGAATGAGCAGCCAGCTCCACGCGTCGTCCTGGCCGAACTGCTGCACGCGCTCGATGCCGTACAGGCCCAGCGCGGTGGGGATCGGCAGCAGCCAGCCCAGCAGGTCGCCAAAGCCCTTCAGATAGAAGCGGTGCAGGCCGAGCGGGCCACCGAGAAAGGCCAGCCAGGTGGCCAGGGTCTTGTTTTTCATGCGGTTCGGGGTGAGGCAAACGGTGCGACCGGGCATGTGCCCGTGGGTGGTGGTGGGTCGAAAAGCAACGACCGCCGCCTGCCAGTCCGCGCACGGCCAGGCAGGAAGGGCTGCGCCCGCTATAATCATAGGCTTTTCGGTGTGTCGCTGGCCGGGTGGCCATGTCGCGTGTCTCTGCACCGGAAGAATCAGGGTGTCACGCGCTTTTGCCCCAACCGGAAGCGCCGACGTCCGAGCCACCACCCACAGGATTTCAATACATCATGGTCGTTATTCGTCTCTCGCGCGGCGGCGCCAAGGCCCGCCCCTTCTACAGCATCGTCGTTGCCGACAAGCGCGCGCGTCGCGACGGCAACTTCATCGAGCGCATCGGCTTCTACAACCCCGGCGCCGCCCAGGGCGAGGAAGGCCTGCGCATCGCCCAGGACCGCCTGACCCACTGGCTCGGCGTCGGCGCCCAGGCGTCGCCCACGGTGCTGCGCCTGGTCAAGCAGGCCGCCAAGGCCGCGCCCGCCGCCGCCTGATCGGGCCGCGCCCATGGCCCCGCAGCTGGAGCCGGCCGCGCTGCCGGACGATGCGGTCGAAGTCGGCCGCATCCTGGACGCCTGGGGCATCCAGGGCTGGTTCAAGGTCCAGCCCTACAGCGCCTCGCCCGAGGCGCTTTTTTCTTGCAGGCGCTGGTGGCTGCAATCGCCCGAGCGTGGTGCCAAGGCCGCGTTTGCCGGCACGGTGGCGCTGAACATCCGGCAGGCACGCGCCCACTCCGATGGGCTGGTCGCCAGCGCCGCCGACATCACCGATCGTGACGCCGCCCTGGGGCTGAAGGGCGCGCGCATCTTCATTCCGCGCTCGGCGTTTCCGGCACCGGCCGAGGGCGAGTACTACTGGGTCGACCTGATCGGTCTGGCCGTGGTCAACCGCGAGGGCGTGGTGCTGGGGCAGGTGAGCGATCTGCTGGCCACCGGCCCGCAGCAGGTGCTGGTGGTCGGCTACCAGGACGCCGGCAAGCCGTGCGAGCGCCTGATTCCCTTCGTCGACGCCTACGTGGACGAGGTCGACCTGCCGGCCCGGCAGATCACCGTTGACTGGCAGCCCGATTACTGAGTTGTCCCCGTGATGCGCCGGTCAGCGCGGCGCCACCTGGACGAAGATTTCGTTGGGCTTGACCATGCCCAGCTCCATGCGGGCGCGCTCCTCAACCAGGCCGAGCCCGGCGCGCAGATCGTCCACTTCGGAGGCCAGTTGCTCGTTGACCAGCCGCGCCTGCGCATTGGCGGCGCGCTGCTGGTCCAGCTTGCGTTGCAGCGCCGACACGTTGGGCAGGCTGCCGCGCCCGACCCACAGCTGGGCGTGAATGACGACCAGCAGGACGAGCAGGATGGCCGGGACGACGCGGGAAGTCATGGCAGCTTGCGCAGAGCGAACGCGGATTCGTTGCTATCGTTTTAGTATAGCGCCGATCCGCGCCCGGCTGCCGCTTCGGGCCCTGGGGGCGGGCGGGCACCGCGGCGGGGCGCCGCGGTGCCGGTGCCTCACCTCAGGTTGTAGAACGCCGCGCGGCCCGGGTACTGCGCCATCTCGCCCAGGTCTTCCTCGATGCGCAGCAGTTGGTTGTACTTGGCCATGCGGTCCGAGCGCGACAGCGAGCCGGTCTTGATCTGGCCGGCGTTCAGGCCGACGGCGATGTCGGCGATGGTTGAGTCCTCGGTCTCGCCCGAGCGGTGGCTGATGACGGCGGTGTAGCCGGCGCGCTTGGCCATTTCGATGGCGGCGAAGGTCTCGGTCAGGGTGCCGATCTGGTTGATCTTGATGAGGATCGAGTTGGCGATGTCCTTGTCGATGCCTTCCTTCAGGATCCTGGTGTTGGTGACGAACAGGTCGTCGCCCACCAACTGCACCTTGTCGCCCAGGCGCTGGGTGAGCAGCTTCCAGCCGTCCCAGTCGCCCTCGGCCATGCCGTCCTCGATGCTGATGATGGGGTACTTGTCGACCCAGGTGGCCAGCATGTCGGTCCACTGCGCGGCGCTCAACTTCAGGCCGCCTTCGCCGTCGAGCACGTACTGGCCGTCCTTGAAGAACTCGCTGCTGGCGCAGTCCAGGCCCAGCACGATGTCCTGGCCGGCGGTGTAGCCGGCGTCCTGGATGGCCTGGAGGATGAGCTGGATGGCCGCCTCGTGGTTCTCGACGTTGGGGGCAAAGCCGCCTTCGTCGCCCACCGCCACGCTCATGCCCTTGTCGTGGATGATCTTCTTGAGCGCGTGGAACACCTCGGCACCCCAGCGCAGGGCTTCGCGAAACGAGGGCGCGCCCACCGGGATGATCATGAACTCCTGCAGGTCCAGGTTGTTGTTGGCGTGCGCGCCGCCGTTGATGACGTTCATCATCGGCACCGGCAGCTGGCAGCCGTTCATGCCGCCGAAGTAGCGGTACAGCGGCAGGCCGGATTCCTCGGCCGCCGCGCGGGCCACGGCCATCGACACCGCCAGCATGGCGTTGGCGCCCAGGCGGCTTTTGTTGTCGGTGCCGTCCAGGTCGATCAGGGTCTTGTCCAGGAAGGCCTGCTCGGCCGCGTCCAGGCCCAGCACGGCCTCGCTGATCTCGGTGTTGATGTGTTCGACGGCCTTGAGCACGCCCTTGCCGCCGTAGCGCTTCTTGTCGCCGTCGCGCAGCTCGATCGCCTCGCGCGAGCCGGTGGAGGCGCCGCTGGGCACGGCGGCGCGGCCCATCACGCCCGATTCGAGCAGCACGTCGCACTCGACGGTGGGGTTGCCGCGGCTGTCCAGCACTTCGCGGCCGACGATGTCAACGATGGCACTCATGGTCTTCCTTTATACGAAAGTTAGAAACAATATACCGATCCAGCGCAATATCAGCGTGCGCCAGCAGCTATCAATTCAGTAGTATCAGACGCCCTCGACACAGAGCAGGCGCATGACGGCCGCGCCCTGGCGGGCGGCGCGGGCCCGGCTGTATTCGGGCGAGTCGTGGAAGGCCTTGGCGGCCTCGAAGCTGGGAAACTTCAGGATCACGGTGCGGCCCGGGTGCCAGTCGCCCTCCAGCACCTCCACCCGGTCGCCGCGCACGCAGATTTCCGCCCCATGCGCGCGCATGGCCTCGGAGCTCCAGCGCTTGTACTCCTCGTACTGCGTGGGGTTGGTGATGGTGACCAAGGCGATGATGTAGCCGCAGGGCATGGCTCAGGCTCCGAAGTCGTTTTCCAGATAAGCCTGGCGCTTGGTGACCTCGTCGAGCGCCACCAGCGTCTCCAGCAGCGCCTTCATGTGCCTGAGCGGCACGGCGTTGGGGCCGTCGGACAGGGCATGCGTCGGGTCGGGGTGGGTTTCCATGAACAGCCCCGCCACCCCGACGGCCACTGCCGCGCGTGCCAGCACCGGCACCATTTCGCGCTGGCCGCCGCTGGCCTGACCCAAGCCACCGGGCAGCTGCACCGAATGCGTGGCGTCGAACACCACCGGCGCCCCGGTCTCGCGCATGATGGCCAGGCTGCGCATGTCGGACACCAGGTTGTTGTAGCCAAAGCTCACGCCGCGCTCGCAGGCCATGAAGCGGTCGGTGTCCAGGCCTTTCTCAGCGGCCGCGGCACGTGCCTTGTCGATCACGTTCAGCATGTCGTGCGGCGCCAGGAACTGCCCCTTCTTGATGTTCACCGGCTTGCCCGACTGCGCCACGGCGCGGATGAAGTCGGTCTGGCGGCACAAAAAGGCCGGGGTCTGCAGCACGTCGACCACGGCGGCCGCGGCGGGCACCTCGGCCTCGGCGTGCACGTCGGTGAGCACCGGCACGCCGATTTCGCGCCGCACCTTGGCCAGGATGTCCAGGCCCTGTTGCATGCCGGGGCCGCGAAAACTGGCGCCGCTGGAACGGTTGGCCTTGTCGTAGCTGCTCTTGAAGATGAAGGGGATGCCCAGGCTGGCGGTGATCTCCTTCAACTGGCCGGCCACGTCCAGCTGCAGCTGCTCGGACTCGACCACGCAGGGGCCGGCGATCAGGAAGAACGGCCGCCGCGGGCCGACGTCAAAGCCGCAGAGCTTCATGCGGTCTCCTTGCTCGGGCTGGCGCGACGGCTGGCCTGGTGCTTCAGTGCCGCCTCGATGAAGGCGTTGAACAGCGGGTGACCGTCCCACGGCGTGCTCTTGAACTCGGGGTGGAACTGCACGCCGACGAACCAGGGGTGCACGCTTTGCGGCAGCTCGACGATTTCGGTCAGCTGCTCGCGCTGCGTCAGCGCCGAAATCACCAGGCCGGCGGCGCGCAGGCGCTCCAGGTAATCGACGTTGGCCTCGTAGCGGTGGCGATGGCGCTCGGTCACCACGTCGCCGTAGATGCGGTGCGCCAGCGTGCCGGGCACCACGTCGGCGCTTTGCGCGCCCAGGCGCATGGTGCCGCCGAGGTCGGAGCCGGCGTCGCGCTTCTGGATACGGCCGTCCTTGTCCTTCCATTCGGTGACCAGGGCGATGACGGGATGCGCGGTGGCCGGGTCGAATTCGGTGCTGTTGGCGCCCGCGAGGCCGGCCACGTGGCGCGCGTATTCGATGGTGGCCACCTGCATGCCCAGGCAGATGCCCAGGTAGGGCAGCCGGTGCTCGCGGGCGTACTGCACGGTGGCGATCTTGCCTTCCACGCCGCGCTCGCCAAAGCCGCCGGGCACCAGGATGGCGTCGAAGCGCGCCAGCTGCGCCGCGGTGGCGGGCGTGATGGTCTCGGAGTCGATGTGCTCGATGTGCACGCGGGCGTGGTTGTGCATGCCGGCGTGGCGAAGTGCCTCGTTGACCGACTTGTAGCTGTCCGACAGGTCGACGTACTTGCCGACCATGGCGATGGACAGCTCATGTCGGGGGTTGGTCACCTCGTGCACCAGCGCGTCCCAGCGCTTGAGGTTGGCCGGTGGCGTGTTCAGGCGCAGCTTGTCGCAGATCAGGCCGTCCAGGCCCTGCTGGTGCAGCAGGCGCGGCACCTTGTAGATGGTGTCGACGTCGGGCATGCTGATCACGCCCCAGGCCGGCACGTTGGTGAACAGGCTGATCTTCTCGCGCTCGTCCTGCGGGATGCTGCGGTCGGCACGGCACAGCAGGGCGTCGGGCTGGATGCCGATCTCGCGCAGCTTCTGCACCGTGTGCTGCGTCGGCTTGGTTTTCAGCTCGCCGGCGGCGGCGATCCAGGGCAGGTAGGTCAGGTGCACGAAGGCGCTGTGGTTGGGCCCCATCTTCAGGCTGAGCTGGCGCACCGCCTCCAGGAAGGGCAGCGACTCGATGTCGCCCACGGTGCCGCCGATCTCGACGATGGCCACGTCCACCCCGTCGCGCGTGCCGACGCCGGCGCCGCGCCGGATGAAGTCCTGGATCTCGCCCGTGATGTGCGGGATCACCTGCACCGTCTTGCCCAGGTAATCGCCGCGGCGCTCCTTTTCGAGCACGCTCTGGTAGATCTGGCCGGTGGTGAAGTTGTTGGCCTTCTTCATCCGGGTGGTGATGAAGCGCTCGTAGTGGCCCAGATCCAGGTCGGTTTCGGCACCATCGTCGGTGACGAAGACTTCGCCGTGCTGGATCGGGCTCATGGTGCCCGGATCGACGTTGATGTACGGATCGAGCTTGATGAGGGTGACTTTGAGGCCGCGCGATTCGAGGATCGCGGCCAGGGAGGCCGAGGCGATTCCCTTGCCCAGGGAAGACACCACACCGCCGGTGACGAAGACGAATTTGGTCATGTCAGGGGCAAAGGCCGGGGCCTTCGCTGGGTGGGAAATTGCAATTATAGGAGCCGCCCCCTCTGCTACATTGCGCGCCATGAAAGCCAACGAGATCGCGGGTGAATTGCAGGGTCGCCACATCGTGCTGGGCCTGTCGGGCGGCGCGGCCTGCTTCAAGGCGGCCGAGTTCTGCCGTCTGCTGGTCAAGGCCGGCGCCACGGTGCAGGTGGTGATGACCGAGGCGGCCTGCCAGTTCATCACCCCGGTGGCCATGCAGGCGCTGTCGGGCCGGCCGGTGTACGTGTCGCAATGGGACGCGCGACCCGACAACCACATGGCCCACATCAACCTGAGCCGCGAAGCCGACGCCGTCGTGGTGGCACCGACCAGCGCCGACTTCATCGCCCAGCTGGCGCAGGGCCGGGCGGGCGAACTGCTGGCGCTGCTGTGCCTGGCGCGACCGATCGAGCGGGTGCCGCTGCTGATCGCGCCGGCCATGAACCGCGAGATGTGGGCGCACCCGGCCACCCAGCGCAACCTGCGGCAGATCGCCCAGGACGGCGCCCACGTGCTGGGCGTGGCGCATGGCGAGCAGGCCTGCGGCGAGTTCGGCGACGGCCGCATGCTGGAGGCGAGCGAGCTGCTGGAAGAGCTGATCGCCTTTCTGGCGCCCAAACCCCTGCTGGGCCAGCGCGTGCTGCTGACGGCCGGCCCGACCTTCGAGGCCATCGACCCGGTGCGCGGCATCACCAACCTGTCCAGCGGCAAGATGGGCTTTGCCATTGCCCGCGCCGCGCGCGAAGCCGGCGCCGAGGTCACGCTGGTGGCCGGGCCGGTGCATCTGCCGACCCCGCGCGGCGTGCACCGCATTGACGTCAGTTCTGCGCGCCAGATGCATGCAGCGGCCACCGGACAAGCGCAACACGCTCATATATTCATAGCGACCGCGGCGGTGGCCGACTGGCGGCCGGCCAGCCAGGCCGAGCAGAAAATCAAGAAGGACGGCTCCGGCCAGGTGCCGCAACTGGGCTTCGTCGAGAACCCCGACATCCTGGCCGAGATCGCCCATTCGGCCCGCGCGCAGGCCGGCGAGCTGTACTGCGTCGGCTTTGCCGCCGAAAGCGAGGATCTGCAGGCCAACGCCCAGGCCAAGCGCGTGCGCAAGGGCGTGCCGCTGCTGGTGGCCAACATCGGCCCGGCCACCTTCGGCAAGGACGACAACGCACTGTTGCTGGTGGACGACGAAGGTGTGACGGAATTGCCGCGCGCCTCCAAGCGTCATCTGGCGCGGCAGCTGATCCACGAAATCGCCCGCCGCGTCTCGGGGCTGGACGCATGAGGCTGGACGTCCGCATTCTCGATGAGCGCCTGCGCGCCCAGCTGCCGGCCTATGCCACGCCGGGCAGCGCCGGGCTGGACCTGCGCGCCTGCCTGGACGCGCCGCTGACCCTGGCCGCCGGCGCCTGGCACCTCGTGCCCACCGGCATGGCCATCCATCTGGCCGACCCGGGCTATGCGGCGCTGATCCTGCCGCGCTCCGGACTGGGTCACAAGCACGGCATCGTGCTGGGCAACCTGGTGGGCCTGATCGACAGCGACTACCAGGGCGAACTGATGGTGAGCGCCTGGAACCGCAGCCCGACCGCGTTCACCATCGAGCCCATGGAGCGCATCGCCCAGCTGGTCATCGTGCCGGTGGTGCAGGCCAGCTTTCGACTGGTTGACGGCTTTTCCGCGTCTGAACGCGGGGCGAGCGGCTACGGCTCCACCGGACGCGCCTGAGCGCGGGGTCGGTCGGCGCACGGGTGCCGGTCTGCCAGAATGGGCGGCTGCACGTGCAGCGGCGGCGGCGCACCGCGCACCGGGCATCACGCAACAGGAGTATGACCATGCACTTTTCTCATCGACTCATGACCTCGCTGGCGGCCATCGGCGCCGCGTTGACGCTGGCGGCCTGCGCCCAGCCGGGCGGCTATCCGGCCAGCAACTACCCGGGCAGCTATCCCGGTGGCCAGGCTTATTCGCAGTACGGGCGCGTGACCAACGTCGAGTACGTGCGCGGCGGCCAGTCCCAGGGCGTGGCCGGCGCGGTGATTGGCGGGGCTGTCGGTGGTCTGGCGGGCAGCCAGGTCGGCGGCGGCAGCGGCCGCACGGCGGCCACCGTGGCCGGCGTGATCGGCGGCGCCCTGATCGGCAACATGCTGGAGCGCAACATGGACCGCAGCCGGGTAGAGCACTATCGCGTCACCGTGCAGTTCGACAACGGCGGCATGCGCCAGTTCGAATACGCCCAGCCGCCCAACGTGCAGATCGGTGACCGCGTGCGGGCCGATGGCGATCAGCTGTATCGCTGACAGGGCCACGACGGCACAAGAAAAACGGCACCTCTGGGGTGCCGTTTTTTTGTCGCGCGCGAGCTCAGTGAAGGTGCGGGCTGCCCGGCGCCATCGGCTGCAAGCGAAAGAACCCGGCCCCCGCGCTGCCGCGTTCCAGCTCCTCGTCGGACGCTTCTCGCACCGCCACCACCTTCAGGTGCAGCCGCAGCGCAATGCCGGCCAGCGGGTGATTGGCGTCCAGCACCACGTGCTCGGGGTAGATCTCGGAGATGGTCAGCAGCGCGTCGGCGGGCGCGCCGGACACGGTGCCGGGTGGCAGCGAGGCGCCCTCCAGCAACATGCCTTCCTCGATGCCGGGCGGCAACTGCTCGCGCCGGGCCAGGAACACCAGTTGTTCATCGAAGTCGCCAAAGGCGTCTTCGGGCTCCAGGTTCAAATCCAGCGTCGCGCCCGCTTCATGGCCCTGCAGCGCGCCGCCGATGGCCGGCAGCAGGTCGTCACTGCCGACCAGGAACTCGACCGGCTCGTGCAGTTCGTCCAGCGTGTCGCCGAGGCTGTCCTTCAGAACCCAGGTGAGGGCCACGACGCATTGAGGGGTGATTTCCATGGGCCGATTGTCGCACCGCAAACCGGCTGCCCTGATCCTTGCGTATGCTCGCGCCATGGAGATTGAACAACCCTCAACGCTGCTGGGCGGGCTGTCGCCAGCCCAATTCATGAAGAAACACTGGCAGAAAAAGCCTCTGCTGGTGCGCCAGGCGATGCCGGGTTTCAAGCCGCTGCTGTCCCGTGCCGAACTGTTTGCCCTGGCGGGCGACGAGGCGGTGGAGTCGCGCCTGGTCAGCCGGGGCCCCACCGGGTGGCAGCTGCGGCGTGGCCCGTTTGCGCGCCGCGCCCTGCCACCCATCCACCGTCCCGACTGGACGCTGCTGGTGCAGGGCGTGGACCTGCACCATGCGCCGGCGCACGCGCTGCTGCAGGCGTTCCGTTTCGTGCCCGATGCGCGGCTGGACGATCTGATGATCAGCTACGCCAGCGACGGCGGTGGCGTCGGCCCGCATTTCGACAGTTATGACGTGTTCCTGCTGCAGGCCCATGGCCAGCGCCGCTGGCGCATCGGGCGGCAGAAGGACCTGACGCTCGTCAAGGGCTTGCCCGTCAAGATCCTGGCCGACTTCCAGCCGGAGCAGGAATACGTGCTCGATCCAGGCGACATGCTCTACCTGCCACCCGGTTGGGCGCACGACGGGGTGGCGGTCGGGGAGTGCATGACCTACTCGATCGGCTTTCGCCAGCCCGCGCGCGACGAGATGGTGCGCGAGCTGCTGCAGCGCGTGGCCGACGACGCCACCGACCTGGTGGGCGACGCGGCCTATCGCGACCCGGCGCAGCCGGCCACGGCCCAGCCCGCCCTCGTGCCCCAGGCCATGCTGGAATTTGCCCGTGACGCGGTCGAGCGGGCACTGAACCAGCCCGATCACCTGGCGCTGCTGCTGGGCGAGCTGATGACCGAACCCAAGCCGAACGTGTGGTTCGGCGACGGCGATGGCGCCGGGCGGGTGGACGGGGGCGTGCAGCTCGATCGCCGCACGCGCATGCTCTACGACAGCCGACATGTGTTCATCAATGGCGAAGGCTTTCGCGCCACCGGCGCCGACGCGCGCCTGATGCGCGCGCTGGCCGACGCGCGCCAGCTGGGCGCGGCCCAGGTGCAGCGCCTGAGCAACGGGGCACGCGAACTGCTCGAACAGTGGCGCCAGGCCGGGTGGCTGCATGGACGCTGACACCTCGGCGGGGGAGCTGCCGTCGGGCAGTTTCAGCGGCCACGAAAGCTTTCGCGTCCACGTCCGCGCGGGGTTGCGCGCGGCGGCAGAGCAGGGCTGGCCGACGTTGCTGCTGTCGGACGCCGATTTTCGCCACTGGCCCCTGGGCGAGCGCGAAGTCGTCGAGGCGCTGACCCGGTGGGTGCGCGGTGCCCAGCGCTTCACCATGCTGGCCCGCACCTACGACGAGGTGCCGCGTCTGCACCCGCGCTTCGTCGAATGGCGCCGGCTGTGGTCGCACAAAATCGATTGCCGTGTCTGCCGCGAGGCCGATGCGACGGCGTTGCCCAGCGCCCTGTGGTCGCCGGGCTGGGTCTTGCAGCGTCTGGATTTGCTGCACAGCAACGGCCTGTGCGGCGACGACCCGGCGCGGCGCCTGCTGCTGCGCGAACAGATCGACGGCTGGCTGGCGCGTGGCACGCCGGGATTTCCCGCCTATACGCTGGGATTGTGAGCAATGGTCACAAGCGTGGCGTGGTTGCGTCAGGGTTTGCCGCAATTGATTAGTCTGCTGTTTATAATCAATGGCTGAGCGGAAACAGCGTCTGCGCTTTTCTCGCGGTGCAAGGCATCGGGGTGCAAGCCGGTGCCTTGGCGCTTTCCGGCAATTTCCCGTTTTTTGAACAAGGAACCTTGACATGAACAAATCGCTCCTGTTGGCCGCCCTGATCGCCGCCGCTTCGCTCGCCGCCTGCGGCAAGAAGGAAGAGCCGGCACCTGCTCCGGCACCGGCACCGGCGGCTGAAGCCCCCGCCGCCGCGGCCGCTACCGCCGCTGCTTCGGCCGTTGACGCCGCCGCCAGCGCGGTCCAGGGCGCCGCCAGCCAAGCCGCCGCCGCCACCACCGACGCTGCATCGACGGCCGCCGCCGCCGCTGGCGCAGCCGCCTCGACCGCCGCCACCGCTGCGGCCGACGCCGCTGCCGCTGCCGCCACCGCTGCCAAGGACGCCGCGGCCAGCGCCGCCAAGTGATCCTGAGCGGATCCGGTGTGTCTGTGCGGCCGGCCTGATCGGCGGCGACAGGCGCACCACGCCACAACAAGAAAGCCACCCTCGGGTGGCTTTTTTGTTTGGGTGCCGGGCGCCAGTCGCTATACGCCGAGCCAGCAAGCACCGTGCCGCTCGGCCAGCAGCACGTCGGCCGCCTGGCAGCCGAGCACGGCGGCAAACTGCTGGCGCACCAGTTCGGGCCGGTTGTTGCGCTCGCTCAGGTGCGCCGCCATCACGGTCGACAGGCGATCGTGGTACAGCGTTGCCAGCGCGGCCGCCGACTGCGCGTTGCTGAGGTGGCCGTGCGAACCGCCCACCCGGCGCTTGAGGAAATCCGGGTAGCCCCCGCGTGCCAGCAGTTCGCTGTCGTGGTTGCTTTCCAGCAGCAGCGCATGCACGCCGGCCAGGGCGGCGAGGGCGTGTGCCGTGACATGGCCGAGATCGGTGAGCAAGCCCAGCGAGCGGGCGCCGTCGGTGCAACGCAGTTGCAGGGGCTCGCGCGCATCGTGCGGCACGGCGAAGGGGTGGAATTCGATACCGCCGATGCTGAAGACCTGGCCGTCGCGCACCAGCCGGGGCTGTGGCGCGTCGGCGGCCTCGGCGCCGGGCGCGGTCAGCGACTGGGCAGTGCCGGCGCTGGTCCACACCGGGACGCCGTGGCGCCGCATCAGGTTGCGCGCGCAGCCCAGGTGGTCGCCGTGTTCGTGGGTGATGAAGACGCCGTCCAGGTCGGCCAGCGTCAGGCCGTCGGCAGCCAGGCGCGCCGTCAATTGTCGCAGGCCCAGCCCGCAGTCGATCAGCACGTGGGTGCGACGCAGGCCGTCACTGGCTTCGAGCAGGGTGGCGTTGCCCGAGCTGCCGCTGGCCAGGCTGCGAAAGCGCAGCATCGGGCTGTGCCTGCCGCAGTGCTTATTTCAGCTCGTCGGCCAGCACCTTGACGATGCGCTGGGCGTCGGCTGCGGGGGCGGCGGCGCCCGTGCGGTCGAGCACGCTGACCTGGCTGCTCTGGCCTTCGGTGCGCACCACGACCTGGAACTGCTGCGTGGGCAGCGGCGCGCTGCCGCGGCCGAACAGCTTGCCGAAGAAGCCCGGCTCCTGCTTTTCCACCGACGGGTCGACGTAGCGCACGAAGTAGATGCCCTTGCTGCGGTCGCGGTCCTCGACGGTGAAGCCGGTGCGGTCCAGCGCCAGGCCGACGCGGCGCCAGGCGCGGTCGAAGTCTTCGCTCAGCTGCACCTGCGGCGCGCCGTTGGCGGCCGCCACCACGCGCGCCTGCGGCGCGGTGGCCGGCGCCGACGCGGCCGCCGCCAGCGCGGCCTTGGACTGCTCTTGCGAAACCCCCAGGCGCACCATCAGGCGGCGCAGGAACTCGGCTTCCAGCTCGGGGTCGCGTGCGCGCGGCTGCCAGACGGTGCTGTCCTTGCGGGCCGACGAATACACCTCTTCCATGCCGCGGTGGGTGACGAAGATGTCGGTGCCGCCGCTGTCGTTGCGCTCCAGGCGGATGCGGAACTTGTCGCGCTCGCCGGTCGAATACAGTGAATCGAAGACCTTGCCGATGGTCTGGCGGATGATGTCCTGTGGGATCTTGGCGCGGTTTTCGGCCCAGTCGGTTTCCATCAGGCCCATGCTGGCCTGATCGACGGCCAGCAAAAAACCGCTTTCGAGCCAGAAGTCGCGCACCTCGCCCCACAGCTTGTCGGCCGGCCGGGCCACGCGCAGCCAGCGCTCGCCGTCCTGACGCATGTACTGCACGTCGGCGATGGTGTTGGACGCCGCGGGCGTGCCGGCCGCCACGGTGGCGGCCTGTCCGGCCTGGTAGGCGCTGGCGCTGACGCTGCCACCGGTGACCACGTAGCGCGACTGGCCGGGCAGCTGCGACAGGTCGGGCGGCACCTCCAGCGCCACGCCGCGGCCGGCGCTCTTGTAGTCGATCCGGTCAGGCTCCAGCACGGAGCAGCCGCCGGCGGCGAGCATGGCGGCGCCCAGCAGGGGCAGGCAGAAGCGGTGGACAGACGTCACGGTCGGCGTTCCTATGAATGAAATCGGTGATTTGCGCGCCAGTCGAGCGCAAGCAGCTATCGAAATTGAAGCGATCAAAGCAGGCCGCTGTCGCGCATGGCCTGCTCGACCACGGGCTCCTGGGCCTTGGACAGTGGCGTCATCGGCAGGCGCAGCGTGCCACCGCACAGGCCCAGGCGCGCCATGGCCCACTTGATGGGGATCGGGTTGGCTTCGATGAACAGCTGCTTGTGCAGCGGCATCAGCTGGAACTGGATCTGCATCGCCTTGGCGCGGTCGCCGGCGATGGCGGCCACGCACAGCTCGTGCATCAGGCGCGGGGCGATGTTGGCGGTGACGCTGATGTTGCCCTGGCCGCCGCACAGCATCAGGGCGACGGCCGTGGCGTCGTCGCCCGAATAGACGGCAAAGCCCTGGGGCACGTCGCGGATCAGCCACTGCGCGCGCTCGATGTTGCCCGTGGCCTCCTTGATGCCGACGATGCCCGGCACCTGCGCCAGGCGCAGCACGGTGTCGTGCTGCATATCGGCCACGCTGCGCCCGGGCACGTTGTACAGGACCATCGGCAGATCGCCCACCGCCTCGGCGATGGCCTTGAAGTGCTGGTATTGGCCTTCCTGCGTGGGTTTGTTGTAGTAGGGCACGACCTGCAGCTGGCAGTCGGCGCCGACCTTTTTGGCGTAGCGGGCCAGCTCGATCGCCTCGGTGGTCGAGTTGGCGCCGCAGCCGGCCATGATGGGCACGCGGCCGCCGGCCTGCTCGACCGAGACGCGGATGATTTCCTGGTGCTCCTCGACGTCCACGGTGGGTGACTCGCCCGTGGTGCCGACCACGCCGATGCAGTCGGTGCCCTCGGCGATGTGCCAGTCGATCAGCTTGCGCAGGGCAGGGTAGTCGACGCTGCCGTCTTCCAGCATGGGGGTGACGAGGGCGACGGTGCTGCCGATGATGGGTCTCATGAGGTCCGGTTTCTCTGGGCAGGGAAAAGGGCATTTTAGTGCGGCGCGGGCCGGCCGCGCGGGCAACGGCATCAGCGCAAGGGATAGCGCCGTGGCGGCTCGGCCGGGGCGCGCCAGCCGTTGTCGCGCACCGCGGCAATGCGCTGCACGAAACGCTCGGGCGCGGGCTCGAAGCCGTCTTCGTAGGCGATGACGCGCCAGTCGGGGCCGGCGCACAGCGCCAGCAGCTCGCCCGGCCGCAGCAGGAAGTCCGGGCGCGAGGGCTTGCCCACGCTCTCGTTGCCGGCGGCAAAGGTTTCATAGATCAGCACGCCGCCGGGTGCCACCGCGTCCAGGATGGCCGGCAGCAGCGGGCGCCACAGGTAGTGGGTGACGACCACCGCGCCAAAGCGCTGGCCCGTCAGCGGCCAGGGACCGCCTTCGATGTCGGCCTCGATCACCTGGCCCCAGGCCTGCGCCGCCGCCAGCGCGGCCGGGTCGCGGTCGATGCCGGTCACCGAAAAGCCTTGCCCGGCAAACCAGCGCATGTGGCGCCCCGACCCGCAGGCCACGTCCAGCACCGGCGCACCGGCGGGCAGCAACGGCGTCCAGCGGCAGACCCAGGGCGACGGGGGCGGCGCGGCGGTGCGGACAGACGGGTCGGGCATGACAGGGGCAGCTGGTGAAAGACTATATTAATCATAGCTGCTTGCGCAGATCAGCAGGGCGCTGAAGGCCGATCTGATGCTTGGTATTTTGCTGCCCATGTGCCGCTTCGTCAGAATTGTTCTGTATTTACGTACAGTGAAATTGACGACGGCCGGTTAAACTGCCCGCCTATGTCCAGTTCGTCCCCCTCGCCATCCAGCGGCTACTCCGAAGGCTCGATCAAGGTCCTCAAGGGCCTGGAGCCGGTCAAGCAGCGCCCGGGCATGTACACCCGCACCGATAACCCGCTGCACGTCATCCAGGAAGTCATCGACAACGCCGCCGACGAGGCGCTGGCCGGCTTCGGCAAGAAGATTCGCGTCACCCTGCACGCCGACGGCTCGGTCAGCGTCGAGGACGACGGCCGCGGCATCCCCTACGGCCTGCACCCCGAAGAAAAGGCCCCGGTGGTCGAGCTGGTGTTCACCCGCCTGCACGCCGGCGGCAAGTTCGACAAGGGGCAGGGCGGGGCCTACAGCTTCTCGGGCGGTCTGCACGGCGTCGGCGTGAGCGTCACCAACGCGCTGTCGCGCCGGCTTGAAGTGACCAGCCACCGCGAAGGCCAGTGCGCCCGCATCGTGTTTGCCGGCGGCGACGTGGTCGAGCCCCTGACGCTGCGCCCGCTGGAGCCCGGCGAGCGCAAACAGGGCACCGCCGTGCGCGCCTGGCCCGACGCCAAGTACTTTGAAAGCGGCGCGCTGCCCGCGGCCGAGCTGGTGCACCTGCTGCGCAGCAAGGCGGTGCTGATGCCGGGCGTCAGCGTCAGCCTGACCCACGAGAAAACCCGGGACACGCAGACCTGGCAATACAAGGGCGGCCTACGCGACTACCTGGAGCAGACGCTGACGGCCGACGCCGTGATCCCGGTGTTCGAAGGCGAAGGCCATGCCGGCAAGGACGACGGCAGCTTTGCCGACGGCGAGGGCGCGCAGTGGGCCGTGGCTTTCACCGAGGACGGCGCCACGGTGCGCGAAAGCTACGTCAACCTGATCCCCACCACCGCCGGCGGCACGCACGACAGCGGCCTGCGCGACGGGCTGTTTCAGGCCATCAAGGGTTTCATCGAGCTGCACGCGCTGCTGCCCAAGGGCGTCAAGCTGATGCCCGAGGACGTGTTTGCCCGCGCCAGCTACGTGCTGAGCGCCAAGGTGCTGGACCCGCAGTTTCAGGGCCAGATCAAGGAGCGCCTGAACTCGCGCGACGCCGTGCGCCTGGTCAGCAGCTTCGTGCGCCCGGCGCTGGAGCTGTGGCTGAACCAGCATGTCGACTACGGCAAGAAGCTGGCCGAGCTGGCCATCAAGGCCGCGCAAACGCGCCAGCGTGCCGGCCAGAAGGTGGAAAAGCGCAAGGGCTCGGGCGTGGCCGTGCTGCCCGGCAAGCTGACCGATTGCGAAAGCCGCGACATCGCCGACAACGAGGTGTTCCTGGTCGAGGGCGACAGCGCCGGCGGCAGCGCCAAGATGGGCCGCGACAAGGAAACCCAGGCCGTGCTGCCGCTGCGCGGCAAGGTGCTCAACACCTGGGAGGTCGAGCGCGACCGCCTGTTTGCCAACACCGAGATCCACGACATCTCGGTCGCCATCGGCGTCGACCCGCATGGGCCCGCCGACGAGGTCGACCTGAGCGGGCTGCGCTACGGCAAGATCTGCATCCTGTCGGACGCCGACGTCGACGGCTCGCACATCCAGGTGCTGCTGCTGACGCTGTTCTTCCGCCACTTTCCCAGGCTCATCGAGGCTGGCCACGTCTTCGTCGCCCGCCCGCCGCTGTTTCGCGTCGACGCCCCCGCGCGTGGCAAGAAGCCCGCCGCCAAGCTGTACGCGCTGGACGAGGCCGAACTCGCCGCCATCCAGGACAAGCTGCGCAAGGACGGCGTGGCCGAGGGCAAGTGGAGCGTGAGCCGCTTCAAGGGCCTGGGCGAGATGAACGCCGAGCAGCTGTGGGAGACCACCCTCAACCCCGACACGCGCCGCCTGCTGCCCGTGCAACTGGGCGCCTTCGACTTCGCCGCTACCGCCGCCGAGATCACCAAGCTGATGGGCAAGGGCGAGGCCGCCGCCCGCCGCGAGCTGATGGAGCTGCACGGGGATGCGGTGGAGGTCGATGTGTGAGGCTGGCCACGCTCGACAATTTGCTCAACGTACTGAGCAAATTTACTCAATGAGTGGTCGAGTCGTGGGAGTGGCGGCGACGCACTTCAGCGCGCGGTAACTGGTTTCTTCCCAATTCACCTGCAGATCGCTTAAACCAAACAACGTGATGTCGTTCTTAGGAGGGGCTGCCATGCGCCTGACAGTTTCGATTGAAGACGCGTTGTATCGGCAGGCCGTAGAACTTGCTGATCCGGGGATGGGCAAGGCCGACTTGATGCGTGAAGCGCTCCGCACGTTCGTTCGCATTCGATCTGCCCGGCGGCTGGCTTTGCTGGGTGGGGGTGTGCCACAGTCGGCCCATGTCACCCGCCGCCGCACAGGTCGGCCGGCCTTGCCAAAGGAGCCCGATCGATGAACAAGCCACGCAAAGAAGTGCCGCACTTTGCCAGCGAGGCCGAAGAAAGAACCTTCTGGGAAAGCCACGATTCGACCGACTACGTGGACTGGTCCAAGGCGCAACGCGCCCAGCCGATGGGCGCGGCCCGTGATCCCGGTCGCGAATCCTCTGTTGGATGCGCTGTTTACCAGTGCCGTGACGTAGCCGGGGGCAAATGATGAAATCTGGCAAGCCACCTCAGCCGCCCAGCAAAGCTCAAGCACTCATCGCCCGCTCTTCGGCCGCCGAATACCTGACCTTCATCGCCGCCACCGGCCAGGGCGGGGTGGAGGCGGTGTATGCCGATGAGAGCATCTGGCTGAGCCAGAAGATGATGGCCATGCTCTACGACGTGAACGTGCGCACGGTCAACGAGCACCTAAAAAAAATCTTTGCCGACCGCGAGTTACTGGAAGGTGCAGTTATCCGGAAATTCCGGATAACTGCCACCGACGGCAAAAGCTACGACACCTTGCACTACAAATTGCCCGCCATCATCGCCGTGGGCTACAAGGTCAATTCCGAGCGGGCGGTGCAGTTTCGCAAATGGGCCACGGGGGTGATCGAGGAGTTCACCATCAAGGGCTTTGCGATGGACGACGAGCGGCTGAAGGCTGGCGGCTCGGTGCTGAGCGAGCGCTACTTCGAAGAGCAGCTCCAGCGCATCCGCGAGATCCGCCTGTCGGAGCGCAAGTTCTATCAGAAGATCACCGACATCTACGCCACCGCGATCGACTACGACGTGACGGCGCAGGCCACGCAGCGCTTTTTTGCCACGGTACAGAACAAGCTGCACTGGGCCATTCACGGTCAGACTGCGGCCGAGGTGGTGTACCACCGCGCCGACGCGACCAAGGAGCACATGGGCCTGAGCACCTGGAAGGATGCGCCGCTGGGCAAGGTTCAGAAGTTCGACGTGGTGATGGCCAAGAACTACTTGAGCGAGGCCGAAATGGCGCAGCTGGCGCGCCTGGTCAACGCCTATCTGGACGTGGCCGAGGACATGGCCCAGCGCAAGATTCCGATGACCATGCAGGACTGGGAAACCCGGCTGAACCGCTTCATTGCCGCCACCGACCGCGAGGTGCTGCAGGACGCCGGTAAGGTGACGGCGGAAATCGCCAAGGCGCATGCGAGCAGCGAATTCGAGAAGTACCGCATCGTGCAGGATCGCCTGTTTCAGAGCGACTTTGATCGCCTGCTGCTTCAGCGCGCGCAGCCCCCCAAGCTGCCGGGCAGTGACAGCGGGAAATCGTGATGCTTTTTATTTGATAGCTGCTGGCGCTTGCCAGACAAGCGCTACAGCCGGTTTTTGTTTGTAAACCATGACCGACCAGACTGTTTTGGACCTCTCCCCCGCCGACCCCGGCGACGACCTGGCGCTGGCGACCTACGCCCAGCGTGCCTACCTCGAATACGCGCTCAGCGTGGTCAAGGGCCGTGCGCTGCCCGACGTGGCCGATGGGCAAAAGCCGGTGCAGCGGCGCATCCTGTACGCGATGGAGCGCATGGGGCTGGGTTATTCGGGCCCCAACGGCAACACCGCCGCCAAGCCGGTGAAAAGCGCGCGCGTGGTGGGCGATGTGCTGGGGCGCTTTCACCCGCACGGCGACAGCGCGGCCTATGACGCGCTGGTGCGCATGGCGCAGGACTTTTCGCAGCGCTATCCGCTGATCGACGGGCAGGGCAACTTCGGCAGCCGCGACGGCGACGGCGCGGCGGCCATGCGCTACACCGAGGCGCGCCTCGCCAAGATCACGCGCCTGCTGCTGGCCGAGATCGACCAGGGCACGGTGGATTTCGTGCCCAACTACGACGGCTCTACCTCCGAGCCGCGCCAGCTGCCGGCGCGCCTGCCGTTTGCGCTGCTCAACGGCGCCAGCGGCATCGCCGTCGGCCTGGCCACCGAAATCCCCAGCCACAACCTGCGCGAAGTGGCCGATGCCTGCGTGGCGCTGGTGAAGAACGCCAAGCTGAGCGACGACGAGCTGTTCGCGCTGCTGCCGGGGCCGGACTACCCGGGCGGCGGGCAGATCATCAGCAGCGAGGCCGACATCCGCGCGGCGTATGCCAGCGGGCGCGGCAGCCTGAAGGTGCGGGCGCGCTGGACCATCGAAGACCTGGCGCGTGGGCAGTGGCAGATGGTGGTGACCGAGCTGCCGCCCGGCACCTCGGCGCAAAAGGTGCTCGAAGAGATCGAGGAGCTCACCAACCCCAAGGTGAAGACCGGCAAGAAAGCGGTGACGCAGGAGCAGAACCAGCTCAAGGGCACCATCCTCGCCGTGCTGGACGCGGTACGCGACGAGTCGAGCAAGGACGCGCCGGTGCGCCTGGTGTTCGAGCCCAAGAGCCGCGCCATCGGCCAGGACGAGCTGGCCAACACCTTGCTGGCGCACACCAGCCTGGAATGCAGCAGCCCCTTCAACCTGACCAGCGTGGGGCTGGACGGTCGGCCGGTGCAAAAAAGCCTGCGCCAGATGCTGGTGGAGTGGGTCGAGTTCCGGCAGCAGACCATCACGCGGCGCAGCGAACATCGCCTGCAAAAGGTGCTGGAGCGAATCCACATCCTCGAAGGCCGGCAGCTGGTGCTGCTGAACATCGATGAGGTGATTGCCATCATTCGCACCAGCGAGGAGCCCAAGGCGGCGCTGATCGCGCGCTTCAACTTGAGCGAGCGGCAGGCTGACGACATCCTCGACATTCGCCTGCGCCAGTTGGCGCGCTTGGAGGCCATCAAGATCGAGCAGGAGCTGGCCGAGCTGCGCAAGGAGCAGGGCGGCCTGGAAGACGTGCTGGGCAGCCCGGCCACGCTGCGCCGCCTGATGGTGAAAGAGATCGAGGCGGACGCCAAGGAGTTTGCCGACGCGCGCCGCACGCTGATCCAGGCCGAGAAGAAGGCCGTGATCGAGGTCAAGGTGGTGGACGAGCCGGTGACGGTGGTCGTGAGCGAAAAGGGCTGGGTGCGCGCGCGCAGCGGCCACGGGCACGACGCGGCGGGCTTTGCCTTCAAGGCGGGCGACGGGTTGTATGGCACCTTCGAGTGCCGCACGGTGGATCAGCTTTTGGTGTTCGGCAACAACGGGCGCGTGTACAGCGTGCCGGTCGCCAGCCTGCCCGGCGCGCGCGGCGACGGCCAGCCGATCACCACGCTGATCGAGCTGGAAGCCGGCACGCAGCCGGCGCACTACTTTGCCGGGCCCGAAGCCGCGCTGCTGCTGCTGTCGGGCAGCGGCGGCTACGGGTTTCTGGCGCGGGTCGAACACATGGTGTCGCGCACGCGCGGCGGCAAGGCCTTCGTCAGCCTGGGCCAGGGCGAGCAGGTGTGCCGGCCCTCGGTGGCTGACCCGGGTGTGGAGCAAAAACAGGTTCCGGCGCAGGTGGGGCAAGCGCCAGCAGCTCCTGTTTGGATAGCGGCGACGCATGTGGCCTGCGCCTCGGTGGGCGGGCGCATCCTGAGCTTCGAGATCGGCGAGCTGAAGCTGATGGAAAAGGGCGGCCGCGGCCTGACCCTGATCGACCTGGAGCCCAAGGACAGCCTGGCCGGCGCCGCCGCCTACACGCGCAGCGTGCGCATCCTGGGCATCGGCCGCGGCGGCAAGCCGCGCGAGGAGCAGCTGGAAATCCGCAGCCTGAACAACGCCCGCGCCGCGCGGGCGCGCAAGGGCAGGGCGGCCGATCTGGGCTTCAAGCCCCACAGCATCGTGCGGGTGGAATGATGGGCGGGCTCGACCTTTCCCCGATCGGCCTGCTGCTGCTGGTGGTCACCGGCGTCGTCAGCTTTGCGCTCGGCCGCTGGTGGTCGCGCGGCTGGCGCGCCCGGCGTGCGGCGAAAAAGCTGACCGAGGCACGCGAGCGCGAAACGCGCCAGCAGCGGCGCGCGCGTGAGCGCTCGCAGGCCAAGCGCCACTGACGCTCATCCCCGGACACAAAAAAGGGCAGCCGCCTGACGCGACTGCCCCCGGCAGGCGAGCTGCAAGCCGAGGCTTACTCGACCTTGGCCTTGGCGCGCAGCTCCTGCTGGAACTGCACCAGCTTCTGCTGCTGCAGCTGCTGCACGATCTGCGGCTTGACGGCGTCGAAGCTGGGCAGCTCGGGCGCCTTGGCGTCGCGCACGTCGTCGACGCGGATGACGTGCCAGCCGAACTGCGACTTGACCGGCGCTTCGGTCATCTGGCCCTTGGCCAGCTTGCCCAGCGCGTCGGCGAACTCGGGCACGTAGCCGGACGGGTTGGCCCAGCCCAGATCGCCGCCCTGGGCGCCGGAGCCCGGGTCCTTGGACTGCTTCTTGGCGATGTCCTCGAACTTGGCGCCCTTCTTGATCTGGGCGATGACGGCCTTGGCCTCGTCTTCCTTCTCGACCAGAATGTGGCGCGCCTTGAACTCCTTGGCGCCGGCGGCCGGTGCCTGGCTGCCGATGACCTTGTCGTATTCGGCCTTGGCTTCGGCGTCGGTCACCGGGTTGTTCTTCTGGAAGTCGGCGAACAGCTCGCCGATCAGCACGCTCTGGCGCGCCAGTTCCATCTTGGCGCGGTAGTCGGGCGAGGCTTCCAGGCCGCGGCGCTGGGCTTCCTGCATGAAGACCTCGCGCGCGATGATCTCCTCGCGCAGCTGGCCCTGCACCTCGGGCGGGATCGGCTGGCCGGTGCGGGCGGCCTGGGCCTTGATCTGCGCTTCCAGTGCGTCCAGGCGCGCCTTGGGCACGGGCTTGCCGTTGACGATGGCCACGTTCTGGGCCTGGGCCGGCAGGCTCAGGGCACCGGTCAGCACGGCCGCCGCCGCGGCGGCCAGAAGGGTCTTGCTCATGTGGATGAAACCTCTAAGACGCCCCGGGTTGGGGCAGGGGAAGAAAACCGTGAATTATCGCGCCTCGATGGCCAGCGCATGCACGCCGTCGCGGTCGATGAAGTCTTGTAACGCCTGATACACCAACTGGTGGCGTGCCACCCGCGACTGGCCGTCGAACCGCGGCGAGGCAATGCGCACGCGGAAATGGGTGCCAAAGCCCGTGCCGTTGGCGCCCGGGTGGCCTTCGTGCTGCCAGCTTTCGTCCAGCACCTCCAGGGCGCTGGGTTGCAGTCGCTCGCGCAGGCGCGCGGCCATGCGGTCGGCCAGTTCGGTGCTCATCAGGTGCTTTCTGGCGGGCTGCCGGCCGCCGGTTCGTCGCTCAGGTGGCGCGCCACGTAGATGCCCTGGCCGACGATGAAGGCGACCGGGAACACGTAGCCCCACAGCTTGAAGTCCATCCAGGCGTCGGTGGACCAGAAGGCGGCCACGTAGCCGTTGAGGGTGGCCATGAACAGGCAGTACAGCACCCAGGCCACCGTCAGTCGGTGCCACACCGGCTCGGGCAGGTTGAGCTGGCTGCCCAGCATGATCTTGAGGAAGTTCTTGCGGTAGGCCCACAGCGCCACCGCCAGCGCCAGCGCCATGGCGGCGTACAGCGCGGTGGGCTTCCACTTGATGAAGCGCTCGTCCTGCAGCACCAGGGTCAGCGTGCCGAAGACCAGGATCAGGGCCAGCGTGGCCTTGTGCATGGTCGTCAGCTTTTTGTCGATGGCGTAGATGATGGCCATCTGGGCGGCGGTGGCGACCATCAGCACGCCGGTGGCCGGGTAGATGCCGTACAGCTTGTAGGCGCCGAAGAACAGCAGGATCGGCAGGAAGTCGAGCAGGGCTTTCATGCAGGCGCGCAGTTTAGCGGGGCTCGAAGTCGAGCGCGGCCGAGTTCATGCAGTAGCGCAGGCCGGTGGGGGCCGGGCCGTCGGGGAACACGTGGCCCAGGTGGGCGCCGCACTGGGCGCACAGGGTTTCGACGCGCACCATGCCGTGGCTGGTGTCGCGCCGCTCCTCGATGGCACCGGGCACGGCGGCCTGCCAGAAGCTGGGCCAGCCGCAGCCGGCGTCGAACTTGGTGCCCGAGTCGAACAGGCGAGCGCCGCAGCAGGTGCAGCGGTAGCTGCCGTCCTGCCAGTGCGGTTCGTATTTGCCGGTGAAGGGCCGCTCGGTGGCGGCCTGGCGGGTGACCTGGAAGGCGCCCGGTTCGGCGCCCTTGTCGGCCAGCAGGGCGCGCCATTCGGCGTCGGTTTTCTGGACGGGATAACTCATGAGGAACAACTGATCTGGATCTGTGATGCCCAGTCGGGCGGAAAGTTGCACCAGTCGGCGTGCCCGGGCTGCTCGTCGAACGGGCGTTGCAGCGCCTCGTGCAAGGCCTGGACCATGCTGAAATCCTTCTGCTGCGCCAGGGCGATGGCTTGCTCGGCCAGGTGGTTGCGCAGCACCAGGCTGGGGTTGTGTTTCAGCATCAAATCGGCAGTTTGCGCTTTATTGGCGTGCGTCAGCAGCTCTTGATATTGTAGCAAAAGGTGATCCATGGCGGCCCGGTCGTGGAACAGCTCGCGTACCGGCTGCTGCGTGTCGCCGGCCACCTGGCGGGCCAGGCGGCGCCAGAAGATGGTCCAGTCGGTGCGCTCGCGCGCCAGCAGCGCCAGCAGTTGCTGCACCAGCTGGCGCGAGCCGGCGCTGGCCCGCGGCAGACCCAGCTTGAGGGCCATGCGCTGGTCGAGTTCGGCGGCGAACAGCCCGGGGTAGGCTTGCAGCGCCGCCAGCGCCTGGTCCGACTGCCCGATCAAGGGCAGCAGCGCCTGGCCCAGGGCAAACAGGTTCCAGTGGCCGATCTGCGGCTGCCGTTCGTAGGCGTAGCGGCCCTGGTGATCGGAGTGGTTGCAGATGTGGGCCGGATCGAAGCCGTCCATGAACTGGAACGGGCCGTAGTCGATGGTCAGCCCCAGGATGCTCATGTTGTCGGTGTTCATCACGCCGTGCATGAAGCCCGCCGCCTGCCACCGCGCGATCAGCGCCGCCGTGCGGCGCGTGACCTCGGCCAGCAGGGCGGCGTACGGATTGGCGGCGTCGCGGCACTGCGGATAGAAGCGCGCGATGACGAAGTCGGCCAGCGTGCGCAGCGCGTCGTGCTGGCCGCCGTGGCTGAAGTGCTCGAAGTGCCCGAAGCGGATGAAGCTGGGCGCCACGCGGGTGACCACGGCCGCGGTCTCCATCCGTTCGCGCCGCACCGGTTCGTCGGAGCCGGTGACGCACAACGCCCGCGTGGTCGGCACGCCCAGCGCGTGCATGGCCTCGCTGCACAGGAATTCGCGGATCGACGAGCGCAGCACGGCCCGGCCGTCGCCCATGCGCGAGTAGGGCGTCAGGCCGCTGCCCTTGAGTTGCAGCTCTTGCGTGCCGGCGGCGGGCGTGCGCACCTCGCCCAGCAGGATGGCGCGGCCGTCGCCCAGCTGGCCCGCCCAGGCGCCGAACTGGTGGCCGCTGTACACGCTGGCCAGCGGCGTGCTGCCGGCCAGCGGCCGGTTGCCACTGACCGCCTGCAGCACACCCAGGGCCTGCCACCAGTCGTTGGACAGGCCCAGCTCGCGCGCCATGGCGGCGCTGCGCGCCACCCAGTACGGCTGACCGCGCAGCGGCACCGGCGGCAGGCGCGTGTAAAACTGCCCGCCCAGCCGTTCAAAGGCGTTGTCCCAGGTCAGACCCAGATCGGCTGCGAGGGCGGATTCGGCAGTGTCGAGCATGGGGTGATTGTCACGTGGGCGGCTCCGACGTGCAGCGACCCGCGAGCGCTGAATTACCATTGCGGCTGTCCACGACCCTGCAAGCAAGACGAGGAGAAACATGCTAGGCCTGATGCAGAACCAACCCCTTCTGATTTCGATGTTGCTGGCGTTTGCCGAGCGCCACCACGGCGACGGCGAGATCGTCTCGCGCCGCGTCGAAGGCGACATCCACCGCTACACCTATCGCGACCTGGCCGGGCGCGCCCGCCAGCTGGCCAACACGCTGGACAAGAGTGGCCTGGGGCAGGGCGACCGCGTGGCCACACTGGCCTGGAACGGCTATCGCCACCTGGAGCTGTACTTCGGCGTGACCGGCTCGGGTCGCGTCGTCCACACGCTCAACCCGCGCCTGCACCCCGAGCAGCTGGTGTGGATCATCAACCACGCCGAAGACGCGGTGCTGTGCTTCGACATGAGCTTCCTGCCGCTAATCCAGGCCGTGCACGCCAAATGCCCCACGGTCAAGACCTGGGTGGCGCTGTGCGACGCCGACAAGCTGCCCGAAGGCAGCGGCATCCCCAACCTCGTCAGCTACGAGGCCTGGATCGGCGGCGCCTCCGACCAATACGTCTGGCCGCAGTTCGACGAGAACAGCGCCGCCGGCCTGTGCTACACCAGCGGCACCACGGGCAACCCCAAGGGCGCCCTGTACAGCCACCGCTCCACCGTGCTGCACGCCTACGGCGGCGCCTTGCCCGACGCCATGAACCTGTCGGCGCGCGACTCGATGATGCCGGTGGTACCGATGTTCCACGTCAACGCCTGGGGCCTGCCCTATGGTGCCGCGCTGACCGGCTGCAAGCTGGTGTTTCCCGGCCCGGCCATGGACGGCAAGTCGCTCTACGAACTGATGGAGACCGAGGGCGTGACCATGGCCGCCGGCGTGCCGACGATCTGGCAGATGCTGCTGGCCCACGTGCAGGGGGGCAAGCTGAAGTTCTCCACGCTCACGCGCACCGTCATCGGCGGCTCGGCCTGCCCGCCGGCCATGATCGACACCTTCCGCGAGGACTTTGGCGTCGACGTGCTGCACGCCTGGGGCATGACCGAAACCAGCCCGCTGGGCTCGGTCAGCACGCTCAAGAACAAGCACTTGAAGCTGCCCCCCGCGCAGCAGATGGCGATCCGCGTCAAGCAGGGCCGCGCCATCTGCGGCGTGGACATGCGCATCGTCGGCGACGACGGCCAGGAGCAGCCCTGGGACGGCAAGACCTACGGTGACCTGCAGGTGCGCGGGCCCTGGGTCATGGCGTCCTACTTCAAGGGACAGTCGCCGCTGGTGACCGACCAAAACGGCGTGCGCTGGTTCCCGACCGGCGACGTCGCCACCATCGACGCCGACGGCTACATGCAGATCACCGACCGCAGCAAGGACGTGATCAAGTCCGGCGGCGAGTGGATCAGCTCGATCGACATCGAGAACATCGCCATGGCGCACCCGGCCATCGCCATGGCCGCCTGCATCGGCATGCCGCATCCCAAGTGGGACGAGCGCCCCATCGTCGCGGTGGTCACCAAGCCGGGCGCCGAGGTCACGCGCGAGGAGCTGCTGAAGTTCTACGAGGGCCGGACGGCCAAATGGCAGATTCCCGACGACGTGGTGTTCGTCGAGGCCATTCCTCTGGGCGCCACCGGCAAGATGCTCAAGACCAAGCTGCGCGAGCTGCTCAAGGACTACAAGCTGCCGACCGGCTGAGCCGCGCCTGGCGCCTGGGCGACAGCGATTGGGGCAAACCCCGGCACGTGCAGGCCGGGGGTGACGGTACGCTTACGACCGTTCGTTTCAAATCAGGAGACCGCAAATGAAGTTCGTCTGGAAATCCGTGGTGACCGCCTCTGCGCTGCTGCTGGGCGGCGCCGCCCTGGCCCAGCAGGGCGAGGTCGTCAAGATCGTGCGCATCGACCCGCTGACCGGCCTGATGGGCCCGGTCGGCACCAACCAGGACAAGAGCTACAAGTTCTTCGCCGAGAAGTTCAGCGGCAAGGGCAACCCGGCGGGCGTGACCTTCGAGTTCCGCACCATCGACAACAAGCTCAGCCCGACCGAGAGCCTGAACGCCCTGAAGTCGGCGCTGGACTCCGGCGTGCGCTACATCGCCCAGGGCAACGGATCCTCGGTCACGGCGGCGCTGCTGGACGCGGTCAACAAGCACAACGAGCGCAATCCGGGCAAGGAAGTGCTGCTGCTCAACGACGCCTCGGTCGACCCTGATTTCACCAATAGCAAGTGCAGCTACTGGCACTTCCGCTTCGACGCCGACACCTCGATGAAGATGGAGGCCATCACCACCTTCATGAAGGACAAGCCCGACATCAAGAAGGTGTACCTGCTGAACCAGAACTACTCGCACGGCCATCAGGTGGCCAAGTACGCCAAGGAAGGCCTGGCCAAGAAGCGCCCCGACGTGCAGGTGGTCGGCGAAGACCTGCACCCGCTGGCGCAGGTGCGCGACTTCGCGCCCTACATCGCCAAGATCAAGGCTGCGGGGGCCGACACCGTGATCACCGGCAACTGGGGCTCCGACCTGTCGCTGCTGGTCAAGGCCGCCAACGAGGCCGGCTATGAGGGCAAGTTCTTCACCTACTACGCCGGCGTCACCGGCACGCCCTCGGCGCTCGGTCAGGGCAGTGCAGGTCGGGTGTACCAGGCGTCGTACCTGCACCCCAACATGGGTGGCCAGATGCAGCAGTGGATGAACGAGTTCAAGGCCAAGTACAACGACGACTTCTACACCGGCTCGATCCCGCGCATCTACGCCATGCTGGGCGCTGCCATGGCGCAGGCCAAATCCACCGATCCGCTGAAAGTCGCGGCGGCCCTGGAAGGGCTCAAGGTGACGACCTACAACGGCGAGATCGAGATGCGCCGCCTCGACCACCAGCTGCAGCAGCCGTTGTACATCTCGGTCTGGCAGAAGACCGACGCCAAGCACAGCTACAGCCCCGAGAACACGGGCATGACCTTCGTGCAGCAGGTCGAGTACCCCAACTATGTGTCCAGCACGCCGACCAGCTGCCAGATGAAGCGGCCCGGCAAATGATGACGCCGGCGGCCTGAAGTCGCCGCCGTGACTGCGAAGGCCCGAACGGGGTTGCCGTCTCGGGCCTTCATTTTGGAGAATCGCCGGCCATGGAATTTTTCGTCATCTCGCTGCTCAACGGCCTGAGCTACGGCCTGCTGCTGTTCATGCTCAGCTCCGGCCTGACGCTGATCTTCAGCATGATGGGCGTGCTCAATTTCGCGCATGCCAGCTTCTACATGCTGGGCGCCTATATGGGCTACAGCATCGGTCGCGTCACCGGCTTCTGGGTGGCGCTGCTGTTGGCGCCGCTGGCGGTGGGCGCGCTGGGCGCCTTGTTCGAGCGCCTGGCGCTGCGGCGGGTGCATCGCTTCGGCCATGTGCCGGAACTGCTGATCACCTTTGGCCTGTCGTATGTGGTCCTGGAACTGGTGCAGCTCATCTGGGGCCGGCTGGCGCTGGAATTCCATCCGCCCGAGGTGCTGCAAGGCCCTGCGTTCACCCTCATAAAGGACGCCACCGGCGCTCTGGGGCTGGCCTGGGGTGCTGCACCGGCCCAGGTCTGCCAGGCCGCCGGGGCCGTCTGCTCGCCCTTTCCGGCCACGCGCGGCTTCATGATGCTGTCGGCGGTGGTGATGCTGGTGTCGGTCTGGCTGCTGCTGACGCGCACCCGCATCGGCCTGGTGATCCAGGCCGCGCTGACGCACCCGGAGACGGTGGAAACGCTGGGCCACAACGTGCCGCGCGTGTTCATGCTGGTATTCGGAGCGGGCTGCGCGCTGGCCGGGCTGGCGGGCGTCGTGGGCGGCATGACCTTCCTGACCGAACCGGCCATGGCGGCCACCGTGGGCTCGATCATCTTCGTCGTGGTGGTGGTCGGCGGCATGGGTTCGCTGGCCGGCGCCTTCGTGGCCTCGCTGATCATCGGCGTGGTGCAGACCTTTGCCGTCGCACTGGACTATTCGCTCGGCTCGCTGCTGGCGCAGCTGGGCGTGACGCTCAGTCCGGCGCTGCAGGGCAACACGCTGGTCAAGATGACCATCTCGCAGGTGGCGCCGATCCTGCCTTATCTGTTCCTGGTGTTGGTCCTGATCTTCAGGCCCCGGGGTTTGCTGGGCACACGCGAGGGTTGATGCGCCATGCTTGTTTCCTCCCGTTCATCGGCCAGTCGCGCGCGCTGGATCACGTGGTCCGGTTTTGCGCTGCTGCTCGTCGTGGCGCCGTTGCTGCTGGCCAGCGGCCTGTCCATCACCATCCTGTCGCAGATCGGCATCGCCATCGTCGTCTGCCTGTCCTACAACATGTTGCTGGGGCAGGGCGGCATGCTCAGCTTCGGTCACGCGGTGTATTCCGGCCTGGGCTCGTACCTGGCGATCCACGCCCTCAATGCCGCCGCGGCAGGGGCGTTGCCCATCCCGGTGTCGCTGATTCCGCTGGTCGGCGGCCTGGCTGGGCTGCTGTTCGCCGTGCTGCTGGGCTATGTGACCACCAAGAAATCCGGCACCACCTTCGCCATGATCACGCTGGGCGTGGGCGAGCTGGTGTTCGCGATGTCGCTGATGGTGCCGGAATTCTTCGGCGGCGAGGCCGGGGTGGCGGGCAACCGCGTGGTCGGCGAGCCCTTCCTGGGCATCAGCTTCGGGCCACCGATTCAGGTGTATTACCTGATCGCGCTCTACACGTTCCTCAGCGTCGCCGGCATGTACGCCTTCACGCGCACGCCGCTGGGGCGCATGCTCAACGCGGTGCGCGACAACCCTGAGCGGGTCGAATTCGTCGGCTACAACGCCCAGCACGTGCGCTACCTGGCGTTCATCGTGGCGGGGTTCTTTGCCGGCATCGCCGGCGGGTTGGGGGCGCTGAACTTCGAGATCGTCACTGCCGAGGTGGTGGGGGCAGGGCGCTCGGGCGCCTATCTGCTGTTCACCTTCCTGGGTGGCGCCACCTTCTTCTTCGGCCCGATCATCGGCGCGGTGCTCATGGTGCTGGCCTTCGTGCTGTTTTCCGAGCTCACCAAGGCCTGGCTGCTGTACCTGGGGCTGATCTTCATGTTCATGGTGATGTACGCCCCGGGCGGTATCGCCAGCCTGATCATGATGAACGTGCGGGTGGCACGCTTTGGCCGACTGCGCGGTTTGATCCCGCACTATGTCGTGCTGGCGCTGACCGCCAGCGTGGCGTTGGCCGGCGCCTCGGCCTTGATCGAGATGATTTACCAGGTGCAGCTCGAAGGCTCCGACGCGGCACTGCGCTTTCTGGGCGTGACGTTGCAACCGGCGCAAGCGCTGCACTGGCTGCTGGCCGGTGCGGTATTGCTGGTGGGTGGGGCGTTGTTCGAATGGGCGCGCCGTCGCTTTGCGCGCCAATGGGGCGCCGTGCAGGAAGACATCGAGTTGCGCGTCCGACAGATGGAGGCATCGGCATGAGTGGGCCCGCCCTGCAATTGAAGGACGTGCGCAAGAGCTTCGGCAAGACCGAGATCATTCGCGGCGTCAGTGTGAGCGTGCAACCCGGCGAGCGCGTCGGCGTGATTGGTCCCAACGGCGCTGGCAAGTCCACGCTGTTCAACCTGATCAGCGGGCGCTTCGCGCCCAGCAGCGGGGAAATCCTGCTCAACGGTCAGCGCATCGATGGCCTTAAGCCCTACGAGATCAACCGCCGGGGGCTGTCACGCAGCTTCCAGATCACCAACATCTTCCCCAAGCTCAGCGTGTTCGAGAACCTGCGCTGCGGCGTGCTGTGGAGCCTGGGCTACCGCTACACCTTCCTGCGCTTTCTGGCCGGCCTCGACGATGCCAACCAGCGCGCCGAGCAGCTGATGCGCAGCATCCACCTGGAGCGCAAGCGCGACACGCTGGCCGTGAACCTGACCTATGCCGAGCAACGCGCGCTGGAGATCGGCATCACCATTGCCGGCGGCGCCGACGTCATCCTGCTGGACGAACCCACCGCCGGCATGAGCCGCAGCGAGACGCGTCACTTCATCGAGCTGATCAAGGAGGTGACCGTGGGCAAGACCTTGCTGACCGTGGAGCACGACATGGGCGTGGTGTTCGGCCTGGCCGACAAAATCGCCGTGGTGGTGTATGGCGAGGTGCTGGCCTTCGACACCCCCGAGGCCGTGCGTGCCAACGCGCGCGTGCAGGAGGCCTATCTGGGCTCGGTGGTGGCACAGCAGCAGGAACAGGGGCATTGACGATGCTGAGCGTGCGCGACCTTCACGCCTACTACGGCAAGAGCCATGTGCTGCATGGCGTGCAATTCGACGTCCAGCCCGGCGAAATCGTGGCGCTGCTGGGGCGCAATGGCTCGGGCCGCTCAACCACCGCCAAGGCCATCATGGGGATGGTGCAGGCACAGGGCACGGTACGCTTCAAGGAGCACGCGCTGCTCGGCCGCAAGCCGTTCGAGATCGCCCACCTGGGGCTGGGCTACGTGCCGGAAAGCCGCGACATCTTTCCGACCCTGACGGTGCAGCAGAACCTGCTGCTGGGGCAGAAGGGGTCCGGCAAAGGCAGCCGCTGGGGCTTTGACGACATGTACGCCATGTTTCCGCGCCTGAAGGAGCGCGAGCACACCGAAGCCGGCGTGCTGTCGGGCGGCGAGCAGCAGATGCTGACCCTGTGCCGCACCCTGATGGGCGACCCCGAGCTCATCATCATCGATGAGCCGACCGAAGGCCTGGCGCCCAAGATCGTCGAACTGGTGGGTGAGTACCTGAGGAAGCTGAAGGAGCGGGGCATTTCGGTGCTGCTGATCGAGCAGAAACTGACGATCGCCATGCAGATCTCCGATCGGGTGCTGGTCATGGGGCATGGGAGCATCGTGTTTGAAGGCGCGCCCGAACAACTGCGCGCCGATGCCGCGATCCGCAAGGAGTGGCTGGAGGTGTGATTTCAGCGCGGTTGCCGGGTCATCATCGGGTCATCGCCGCGGGCGTCCGCCGCCCAAGAGGGTTTTGGATGAAAGAATGGCCAAACCGGCGAACAACAGGCGCAACCAGCTATCCAATTCGTAGCGAATGACGCCATCGTCTCTCCCGTGACAGCCGCCGCGCCACACGATGGCGCATACTACGAACCACCTGTTTGATTGTGGCCGCGCTTGGTCTTGCCGGGCGCCACCGAAGGCCGCGCAACCACCACCCACCCTTCCTGCATCCGAGCACACTTGAGGAGCCCGCATGAGCGCTGACTACCAGTTGCACGGCGACGTCGCCGTCATTACCCTGAACAACCCGCCCGTCAACGGCCTGGGCTACGCCACGCGGGAGGGCATCACCAGCGGGCTGGAACAGGCCAATGCCGACCCGGCGGTCAAGGCCATCGTCATCACCGGCGCCGGCAAGGCGTTTTCCGGCGGTGCCGACATTCGCGAGTTCGGCACGCCCAAGGCCTTGCAGGAGCCCAATCTCAATTCGGTCATCCTGACCGTCGAGAACTCCGCCAAGCCGGTCGTCGCCGCGATTCACAGCGTTGCCATGGGGGGCGGCCTGGAGCTCGCGCTCGGCTGCCATTACCGCGTGGCCGCGCCCGGCGCCCAGATCGCGCTGCCCGAAGTCAAGCTGGGCATCCTGCCGGGGGCCGGTGGCACGCAGCGCCTGCCGCGCGTGCTGGGCGTGGAAACCGCGCTGAACATGATCGTCAAGGGCGATCCGGTACCCAGCGAGGCGCTGGCAGGCCTGCCGGGGCAGAAGCTGTTCGACCAGATGGCGGCCAGCGCCGAATCGCTGGTGCGGGAAGCCGTCGCCTTCGCGGCTCAGGTGGCCGCAAAACAGGCGGCGGGCGAGCCACTGCCCCTGGTACGCCACTTGCCGTGCAAGCACCCGCAAGGCGACGCCTACTTCCAGTTCGCCCGCAACATGGTCAAGGGCATGGCCAAGAACTTCCCGGCTCCCGCGCGCTGCGTGGATGCGGTGGAAGCGGCGACGAAGCAGAAGTTCGACGCCGGCATGGCGACCGAGCGCGCGATCTTCCTGGAGCTGATGAACACGCCCGAAAGCGCGGCGCTGCGCCATGTGTTCTTCGCCGAGCGCGCGGCCAGCAAGATCCCCGACGTGGGTGACGACGTCAAGCCGCGCACCATCAACAAGGTGGCGGTGATCGGCGCCGGCACCATGGGCGGCGGCATTTCGATGAACTTCCTGAACGCCGGTATTCCGGTCACCATCCTGGAGACCAAGCAGGAAGCGCTGGACCGCGGCCTGGCCACCATTCGCAAGAACTACGAAGCGCAGGTCAAGAAAGGCAAGCTGAAACAGGACAAGTACGAGCAGCGCATGGCCTTGCTCACGCCCACGCTGACCTATCAGGACATCGCCGACGCCGATCTGGTGATCGAGGCGGTGTTCGAGGAGCTGGGCGTCAAGGAACAGGTGTTCAAGCAGCTCGACGCCGTGATGAAGCCTGGCGCCATCCTGGCCAGCAACACCTCGACGCTGGACGTGGACAAGATCGCCGGCTTCACCCAGCGCCCGCAGGACGTGGTCGGCATGCACTTCTTCAGCCCGGCCAACGTGATGAAGCTGCTCGAAGTGGTGCGCGGCGCCAAGACCGCCAAGGACGTGCTGGCCACGGTGATGCAGATCGCCAAGAAGATCAAGAAGACGGCCGTGGTCTCGGGCGTGTGCGACGGCTTCATCGGCAACCGCATGATCGAGCAGTATTCGCGCCAGGCTGGCTTCCTGCTGGAGGAGGGCGCCACGCCGCAGCAGGTGGACAAGGCGATCGAGAAATTCGGTTTCGCCATGGGCCCCTTCCGCATGGGGGACCTGGCGGGCAACGACATCGGCTGGGCGATCCGCAAGCGCCGCTACGTCGAAAAGCCCGGAATGAAGTACAGCAAGACCGCCGATCTGCTGTGCGAACTGGGTCGCTACGGCCAGAAAACCGGCGCCGGTTGGTACGACTACCAGCCCGGCAAGCGCGACGCCCTGCCGTCCAAGCTGGTCGAGGACATGATCGCCACGCATCGGCAGGCACAGGGCATCAGCCCGCGCAAGATCAGCGACGAGGAGATCGTGCAGCGCCTGGTGTACGCGCTGGTCAACGAAGGTGCGCGCATCCTGGAAGACGGCATTTCCAGCAAGGCCAGCGACATCGACATGGTGTATCTGACGGGTTATGGTTTTCCGCTGTGGCGTGGTGGCCCGATGAAGTACGCCGACCAGGTCGGCCTGTTCAACGTCGCCGAAAGCATGAAACGCTTTGCCAGGAACCCGCTGGACGACGCCAGCTTCTGGCAACCCGCGCCACTGCTGGCCAAGCTGGCGGCCGAGGGCAAATCGTTCGGCTGACCGAATACCGGACGCGAAGGGCGCGAAGATGGCGCGAAGGACACGAAAGAATTCAAGAAAGTCTTTTTTGACTCTTTCGCGTCCTTCGCGTCCGGCTGTTCTTCCGCCCGCACCCCATAACCGCCAATAGCTATTGAATCAGGAGTAAGTCATGACATCCGCGCTCATCGTTTCCACCGCCCGTACCCCGCTTGCCAAGAGCTGGAAGGGCGCCTTCAACATGACGCACGGCGCCACGCTGGGTGGTCACGCGGTACAGCACGCCATCCAGCGCGCCGGCATCGAAGCCGCCGCGGTCGATGACGTCATCATGGGCTGCGCCAACCCCGAGGGCGCCACGGGCGCCAACATCGCGCGCCAGATCGCGCTGATGGCGGGTTGCCCCGTCACCACCTCGGGCACCACCGTCAACCGTTTTTGCTCCTCCGGCCTGCAAACCATTGCACTGGCGTCGCAACGCGTGATTGCCGGCGAAGCCGAAGTCTTCGTTGCCGGCGGCGTGGAGAGCATTTCCTGCGTGCAGCAGGAAATGAACAAGCACATGCTGGCCGACCCGGCGCTGCTCGCCAGGAAGCCCGAGGTCTACTGGAACATGCTGCAAACCGCCGAGCAGGTGGCCAAGCGCTACGGCATCGGCCGCGATGCCATGGACGAATACGGCGCCTCCAGCCAGCAAAAGGCCTGTGCGGCCCAGGCCGCCGGCAAGTTTGACGACGAGATTGCGCCGATCACCGTGACCGCCGGCGTGGCCGACCCCGTGCTGGGTCTGCGCACCCGGCAGGTGACGTGCAGCAAGGACGAAGGCACGCGCGAAGGCACCACCAAGGAAGGCATCGCCAGCATCAAGCCCGCGCTGCCCGGCGGCCTGATCAGCGCCGGCAACGCCAGCCAATTCTCAGATGGCGCTGGCGCCTGCGTGGTGGTCAGCGAACAGTACGCCAGCCAGAAAAACCTCAAACCCCTTGGCCGCTTCCTGGGCTTTGCCGTGGCCGGCTGCGAACCCGACGAGATGGGTATCGGCCCCGTGTTCGCTGTGCCCAAGGTGCTGGCCAAGCTGGGCTTGAAGGTCGGCGACATCGACCTGTGGGAGCTGAACGAGGCCTTTGCCGTGCAGGTGCTGTACTGCCGCGACAAGCTGGGCATCCCGGCCGATCGCCTGAACGTCAATGGTGGCGCCATCGCGCTCGGCCACCCGTACGGTGTCAGCGGTCAACGCCTGACCGGGCACGCGCTGATCGAAGGCAAGCGCCGCGGCGCCAAGCGCGTGTGCGTGACCATGTGCATCGGCGGCGGCATGGGTGCCGCCGGGGTGTTCGAAGTGCTGTAAGCACACCCTGCAAGCTGCTCGCGCCTTGCCCGGATGTCATGGTCCGCGCAAGGCTTTTTTTTCTCTCGCGGCTCTGGTGGCTTGGTTGTTGTCCGTCAGTGCTGCTCTGGTAGCGGGAAATCGCGACGCTCACATGGCTGTTGCGTTGGTGTGTGGGCGATCCGAGTGCTATCCGGGAGGGCATCTTCATTAATTCATACGATGTGTATTATGTAAATAAATATCCACATGGGTCATGAAGCAAGGTGCGTCTGCTCAAGACTGCGTCGAATCACCAAAGAGCGAACGCGTGGCCGCAGCGCCAGGCGGTGCGGTTCTGGCGGCTGTCACGTCGAACGCCACGGTCGCAGCGCTGAAGTCGCTGAACGGTGCCCCCAGCGCGATTTCACCGGTCGCGTGCAGGATGCATTGGTTGCGGCGCAGCAGGATTTCCGATCCCGGGTTGTCCGTGAACCGAACCCAGGAGCCGAAGCTGCTGACATCGCTCAGCACGAACGCACCGTTGATGAACTCAATGCGGGCGTGCGTACGCGAGACCCGTTGATCGCTGACAACGAAACCGCTGTCGGGAATACGGCCGATGGTGATTGGCAAATCCCTCGCCGCATAGACGCGTGAGGTCCCCAGCCAGGCCAGTGCGATGCTGCCGCCCGTAGACAGCGCATCGCGCGTCAAGTCCTGCAAAGCGCCGCGCACGGTCATGAGGTCGGACGACGCGTCCTCGCTCCACTCGATCTGGAACACCGACTGCGGCTGCGACAGGCCACGCACGCGAATCAGGCCCAACGAGCGGTAGCGCACTTTGTCGACCACCGGCATGCCGGCGTGCCGATCGGGCGACTGCTGCCCTCTTGGAAAGTTCTGACGCAACTGGGCAATGACCGCATCATCGGCCCAGATCGTGCGTGCGCCGGCCATGTCCGAAAGTCGGGCCGCGAGATTCACCGGGTCGCCATAGGTGTCACCCTCCTTGTGCACGACGGAACCGTGGGCCATGCCGATCTTCAGGCCCATGCGCAGCGGTGGCGGCCATTTCTGCAGGCGTTCGGTATGGCTTTGCTGCATGAAAACCGTTGCCTCGACCGCATCGTGCGCGGCGGCAAACTGGGCCAGTACGCCATCACCCAGGTATTTGATGATGCGCCCATGGTGGGCCTCGCACACCCGCCCAATCCATTGCGTTACCTTGGAAACCACGTCGGCGACCTGCGCGTTGCCCAGCTCGGCATAGGCAGCCGTGCTGTCCGCAAGATCAACGAAGACCATGGTGACCGGAGAACTCATTGCAGTGTGTGCGCTGCGCCGTTCATCGATCGTCAGAATCCCCTCGAATACCCTGATCAATGTGCGCTAGATCAATGTAAAAAATACTAGCATGCGAGCCATGTCCCCGTATGCCTGCAGTGAGCCTGGGCACTTCAACGTTGTATTTTTTCCAATGCGTCACGCGGGCGACAGCGCACTTGGCACCGGTGTACCATTCAGCGTATTATGGTTACCAATCGTTATCAGACACACCGACCGGTAACAACCCGATGAGATGGTTCAAACACGGGGGGCTTTCTGCTCTGTACGGACGCTTGTCGGGCCCGACGCCCGATCCTGAGCGCATGGCCCATCGGGTGGAAGACATCCGGGTGGCCATGCTGGACATGCTGGGCGAAATCGGCGAGCAGACCTATCCCCAGGTGGCGCGCCGCATTCGCTACGGCGGTGACGCCTTGGCCCTGTGGTATGCGCGCGCCGACCTGATGGCCGCGCTGGCCGGACTGCACGGTGAGCAGTTGGCCCGCACCCGCATGGTCAGCCTGCTGGTGCTGTTCGAAGGTACGCTGCCCAAGGGCATGGCGTCTCGGCCGTCAACGCTGTCGCGTTTCTGATCCGCTGCCCGCCACATCATTTCATCCGAGCATCCCGAATCTCTTTGAGCCCGCTGCCCTGGGCGCTCAGTGCAGGTGTCCCCATAGCAGCAGCGCATCCCTGCCCTCCACCAGTGCCTGCACCGGCTGGCCGACAGGAAGCAGCACCTTGGTCGGCACATGGCCGAACGGCAGCCCGGTCAGCACCGGGACCTTGAGCTGCGCACGCAGCCAGTCCACCACCTTGGCCAGCGAGTAGCCGCGGTCGTGCGGCGTGAGGCTGTAGTCGGTGAACCGGCCCAGCACGACCAGTTTTTGGCGCGCCAGCACGCCGGCGTGGAGCAACTGGGTCAGCATGCGCTCGATGCGATAGGGGTGTTCACCCACGTCCTCCAGAAACAGCACGCCGCCCTTGATCTCGGGCCACCAGGGCGTGCCCAGCAGCGAGGTCAGCATGGCCAGGTTGCCGCCCCACAGCACGCCGTGGTCCGCCAGCACGCCGCCGTGGCGGCCTTGCAGCGCTTTCAGGTCCGCCGCCGGCAGGCGCCAGCCGGTGCCTTCGCCGGAGCCGCTGGTGAGGTCCTCGAAACACGCCAGCATGATCTCGTCCGGCCCGCTGGTGGTGGCGTCGCCGCCATGGCCCTCCCCGGCGTCCGTGCCATCGGCGGCGCCAAAGCCCTCACACAGCGCTGGTCCGGCCCAGGTGGTCGCGGGGTGCCGCGCCAGCAGGCCGAGTTGCAGCGCGGTGAAGTCGCTGAAGCCCACCCAGCGCGTGCCGCGCTCTGCCGCACGCGCAATCGCGCGCCAGGGCAAGTCGGGCAGCAGGCGGCTCAGGCCATAGCCGCCGCGGCTGATCAGCGCCACGTCGGCGCCGCTGGCGGCCGCGCGGCCGATGGCCGCCAGGCGTGTGGCGTCATCGCCGGCAAAGCGCTGCCAGCTGAGCAGCGCCGCCGTGTCCACTTCGACGTCGTGGCCGAGCGTCTGCAGTCGTCGCACACCGCGACGGAAGGCCGCGCGGTCGCGCACGGCACCGGAAGGAGAATAGACGTAGACATGGGCCATGAGTGAGACTCAAAAATTGCCGTTGGCGCTTGTCTGTCGTGCGCAAGCAGCTATCAAAATTATAGATTCCTGTCGACCTCTGGATCATCAGGATTGAAAGTGATGCAGCGCGCGCTGAGCAATCTCGCGCCCATGCTCTGGCACGAAATGCCCCGCCTGAGGAAGTACCCATGCTGGCGGACAGCCACGGATCAGCGCGGCGAGGTCCGTCATCACGGCCTCTCCCAGTACCGGGTCGCGCGCGCCGACCACCAGCATGCTGCGGCCGTGCCAGTGATGACGCCAGAAGTCACGCGCCGCGCGCGCGATGCCGGCGCCATCGTCCTCGGCTTCTTCGGGCACCAGGCGTGGAAACGCCCGCGTCGCCGCCCGGTGCCCGGCGTCGGGAAACGGGGCCGCATAGGCGGCGCATTCGTCCTTGGCGAGTGAGGGCTCGGCACGCCCCAACAGGCGCGCGATGTCGTAGGCCGGGTGGTCGGCGCACCACTGGCGCCAGTCGACAAAACCCGCGGGCAGCGGCGCATCGCCGGTTGCCAGCAGCGTGTTCATGGCCAGCAGGCCCTGGTAACGCGTCGGCGCGGCCATCGGCAGCGTCAGCCCCAGCAGGCCGCCCCAATCCTGCACCACCAGCACGATGCGCTGCAAGTCCAGCCGCTCCACCAGCTCCAGCAGCACCTGCCGGTGCCAGCCGAAGCGGTGGGCGCCCTCCTTCTTGGGCTTGTCGCTGCGGCCAAAACCGATCAGGTCGGGCGCCACCACGCGGTGGCCGGCGGCGCCGAAGGCGGCGATCATGTGGCGGTACAAATAGCTCCAGCCGGGGTTGCCGTGCAGGCACAGCCAGGTGATGGGGGCATCCGGCGGACCTTCGTCCACGCAATGCAGGCGCAGCCCAGCCAGCGCCGGCAGCTCGCTCAGGTAGCGCGGCGGCCAGGGGTAGCCGGGCAAATGCTGGAACGCGATGTCCGGCGTGCGCAGCGCATCGTCACGCAAGGGGGCGCGGTTGACGCGGCGGGGCCGGAAGAACTCGCGCAGCAGTGCCCCGCACTCGTCGGCCAGCACCCCGGCGCTGACCTGCGTCCGGTGGTTCAGGCGCGGCTGGGCAAACAGATCGAGCACCGATCCGGCCGCGCCGGCCTTCGGGTCGGCCGCGCCGTAGACGACGCGGTCCAGCCGCGCGTGCAGGATGGCGCCGGCGCACATGGCACAGGGCTCCAGCGTGGCGACCAGCGTGCAGCCATCCAGTCGGTAGTTGCCCAGGGCCTGCGCCGCCGCGCGCAGGGCGAGCACTTCGGCGTGGGCCGTCGGGTCGTGGGCGCCGACCGGGGCGTTGTGGCCGGTGGCGATCACACGGCCATCCTTGAGCACGACCGCGCCCACCGGCACCTCGCCCAGGGCGGCGGCGGCTTGTGCCTGTTGCAGCGCCAGGCGCATGGCCTGTTCATCGCTCAGAGGGCCTTCGGTCACCGCAATTGCTCCCGAAAAAATAGCTGCTCGCGCTTTTCAGGAGCGCGCCAGAAGCGGATTTGACCGAGAAATCGGCTCACCGTGCATCCACCGGCAACTCGCGCGTGGGTGACTGCAACGCGCTTTCCAGGGCTTGCTGGTACTGCTGCTGAAGCGCCTGGCTTGACTGGCGTGCCGACGCCCCGGCGGCGGCCGCGGCAGGCGCCGGCGCGCGGTGCGCCGCCAGCTGGCGCCGGGCCAGCCAGCCGACGACCGCCAGCGCCAGCACGAGGCTCAGCAAGCCAACCACACGCATGCCTCAAGCCCCTGGTCGCCCGGACGCACCGCGCGCCAGGCCCAGGCGCTCCATCCAGCCGGCCAGTGCCTGCTGCGGCGCGCCGCCTTGGGCGTACGTCGCGTGCAGCGCCGCGTGAGACTCCGGTCGGTGCTGGTTGAGCTTGAGCTTGCACTGCCAGTCGTCCACCCGCAGCTCGAACGCCACGATGCCGGCCAGCAGCTGACGCGCCAGGCCCGGCGCCATGGCCTGCCACTGAGGCGCGTAGCCCGGCTCGTGGTCGGCAATCAGCTGCTTGAGCAGCGCGTCCTTGGTGGCGGCATCGTCATGGTCGATCAAACGCGCCGTCACGGTGCAGTGCACGGCGACGTAGTTCCAGGTTGGCACGCGCGCCAGGTCAGGATAGACGCGCGGCGACATGTAGGCGTGCGGCCCCAGGAAGCTCACCACCGCCCGCGGCCGCTGCTGCAGGTGCCGCCATTGGGGGTTTGGCCGCGCCACATGCCCCAGCAGCACGAAGTGCCCGCCCTCCTCCTCCCGCAGATGCAACGGCAGATGGGTCACAAACGGCAAGCCCTCGTCATCCAGGGTGATCAGGCTGGCAAACGGGTGTTCGCGCATCAACCGAGCGGCCAGGCGCGGGTCCTGGCTGGCGAACTGCGGTGGCAGGTACATGGCGGGCGGTTCCGGGCAGGGGGCTTGCTGAGTCGGCATCCTAACGCATCCACCACAACGCTATAATTTACATAGCTGCTTGCGCTGATCAGTCGTGCGCAGGAGCCCAGTTTGATTCTGGATTCAGTCGGCCATCACCGAATCACCGTCCGTGAAGCCGATGGCCGGCAACACACCCTGAGCGCCGCCAGCGACCCCGACACCAGCGTGCACAGTCGATGTCCTGGCGTTGCGGCTACGCCGTCGTCAACGGAGCAAATCCGTGCGTTCGCAGTGACGAAAAAGCACACGCAGCGCCAAAAAACAACGGTCAAGATCGCTCACGCGCGACAAAGCGTGTGGGATTCGGCGTTCCAGCCCCCAGTTGGCGCCGGATGCCCTGCCAAATACGGTCATATGTCTCGAAGTCGACCTCGTCCCAGGTCGCCTCGATCAGCTCGCTCTTGCGCACGAGCGTGAGCAGGATGAGGCGCAGTGCCAGGCGGATGGTCGGCAGCGTCGCCGTGGTGTCCAGCACCCGGTGCATGATTCGGATCTCGGTCGGCGACAGTGCGCGGTCCTTGGCCACGAAGGTGGCGATCGACGAAGGACCAACCTCGTCTGCGGGATTCGGCGCCTTCTCACCGTGCAGCGCCGCGAAACCGAAGACCTGTTTGACGATGTCGCGAACGTGCACGGCCGTCGCCGGCGCTCCGCGCGCCTTGATCTTGGCGCACAGGTTGCGCAGGTCTTCCGGCCCGATCTCGGCCATCAGCCGGTTGCGGAAGACCGGCAGGATGTCCCGTTCGATGATGCTCTTGCGCATCGACCGGGTGCTGTCGGCCATCCTGGCCTCTTCAAGCCAGCGCTTGGTGAATTCCTCGAAGGTCTGGGCCTCCGACCGTCGGCGCTTGTCGCGCTGCTTCTCCTGGGCGGGGGAGATGCCTTCGGCGATGGCCTTTCTCGCCTCCATGCATCGCTCGCGCGCCATGAGCAGCGAGATTCCGTCCTTCGTGCCGTAGCGGCCGATGGTGAGCGTCTCGCGGCGGCCGTTGAGCCGGTAGTCGAGGCGGAACGTGATCGTGCCCCGCGGGGAGACGGTCACGTACATCCCGTCCCGGTCGGCGATCTTGTAGGTGGTGGCCTGGGGCTTGATGCCCCTGAGCGTGCCATCGGACAGCATCGGCGGTCCCTCCTCTCGGAGGAATTTTACCGTCACGCAAGAGTGGCCGCTACAATATGCCTAAGTGCTTGATCTATAACTACTTTAGTGGACTTTTTTTACCGTCACGCCTCACTTCATGCTGACGGTAAAAACTTCGGGGGCTGCTGGCGTCAAATTTCTACCGTCAGATTTACCGTCACCTCGAAGCGCATCCCACCGACTGATGTCGATAGACCTCGACAGACGTTCTCTTTACATGACAACAACTTAGGCTCACTTTTCGATCGATCGCGATCGACCCTGAAAGACGCCGAATCATTCCCACTCTATCGTCGCCGGCGGCTTGCTGCTCACGTCATACGTCACGCGGTTGATGCCGCGCACTTCGTTGATGATGCGTGTGGATACCTTCTTGAGCAGGCTGTAGGGCAGCTCGGCCCAGTCGGCGGTCATGAAGTCGGTGGTCTGCACGGCGCGCAGCGCGACGACGTAGTCGTAGGTGCGGCCATCGCCCATCACGCCCACGCTCTTGACCGGCAGGAAGACGGCAAAGGCCTGGCTGGTCAGCTCGTACCAGCTCTTGCCGCTGGCTTGATCAACGGTGCCGCGCAACTCCTCGATGAAGATGGCGTCGGCGCGCCTAGCCAGGTCGGCGTATTCCTTTTTCACCTCGCCCAGGATGCGCACGCCCAGGCCGGGGCCGGGGAAGGGGTGGCGGTAGACCATTTCGGGCGGCAGACCCAGGGCCAGGCCCAGTTCGCGCACTTCGTCCTTGAACAGGTCGCGCAGGGGTTCCAGCAACTTCAGGCCCAGTTGTTCGGGCAGGCCGCCGACGTTGTGGTGGCTCTTGATGGTGACGGCCTTCTTGCCCTTGCCGCCGCCCGACTCGATGACGTCGGGGTAGATGGTGCCTTGCGCCAGAAAGGTGGCGCCCTTGTGTCCGTGCGCGCCGGCCTTCAGCTTGGCGGCCTCGGCCTTGAAGACTTCGACAAATTCGCGGCCAATGATCTTGCGCTTTTGCTCGGGGTCGTTCACGCCCTTGAGGTGGCCCAGAAACTGCTCGCTGGCATCGACGTGGATGACGCGGGCGTGCAGCTTGCCGGCAAACATCTCCATCACCATCTGCGCCTCGTTCAGGCGCAGCAGGCCGTGGTCAACGAAGATGCAGGTCAGCCTGTCGCCGATGGCGCGGTGGATCAACGCCGCGGCGACGCTGGAATCGACGCCGCCGGACAGGCCCAGGATCACTTCCTCCTCGTCGCCGACCTGCTGGCGAATGGCCTCGACCGCTTCGGCCACATGGTCCTTCATGCTCCAGTCGGCGCGGGCGCCGCAGATGTCCAGCACAAAGCGCTCCAGCAGCGCCCTGCCCTGCACGGTGTGGGTGACTTCGGGGTGAAACTGCACACCGTAAAAACGCCGCGCCTCGTCGGCCATGCCGGCGATCGGGCAGCCGGCCGTGCTGGCCATGAGCTTGAAGCCCGGCGGCAGCTCGGTCACCTTGTCGCCGTGGCTCATCCAGACCTTGAGCATGCCGTGGCCTTCGGCGGTGGTGAAGTCGGCGATGTCGTTCAGCAGCGCCGTGTGGCCACGCGCCCGCACTTCGGCGTAGCCAAATTCGCGCGTGTTCGAGCCCTCTACCTTGCCGCCCAGCTGCTGCGCCATGGTCTGCATGCCGTAGCAGATGCCCAGCACCGGCACGCCCAGCTCGAACACCGCCGCGGGCGCGCGGTCGTCGACCTCGTACACGCTGGCGTGGCTGCCCGAGAGGATGACGCCTTTCAGGCGGCCATCGGCGGCGTAGGCGCGCACCCAGGCATCCGTCACGTCGCAGGGGTGGACTTCGCTGTAGACATGGGCCTCGCGCACGCGGCGCGCGATCAGTTGGGTGACCTGGGAGCCGAAGTCGAGGATGAGGATCTTGTCGTGGGACATGGCGCTGAACGGGTGAATCTGCAATCAAATCATCTTCCAGCGCTTGCCTGACAAGCGCCGGAAGCTATCAACTCAATAGCGTTGACGGCGATCAGTCGGCCCGGTAGTTGGGCGCTTCCTTGGTGATCTGCACGTCGTGGACATGGCTTTCGCGGATGCCGGCGGCCGTGATCTGCACAAATTCGGCCTTGGCACGCATGTCCTCGATGGTGGCGCAGCCGCAATACCCCATGGCGGCACGCAGGCCACCGGCTTGCTGGAACATGATGGCGACCACGCTGCCCTTGTAGGGCACGCGGCCCTCGATGCCCTCGGGCACCAGCTTGTCGGCGTTGGGGTTGCCGGTGCTGCTCTCTTGAAAATAGCGGTCGGCACTGCCCTGCTGCATGGCGCCGATGCTGCCCATGCCACGGTAGCTCTTGTAGCTGCGGCCCTGGAACAGCACGATCTCGCCAGGCGCTTCTTCGGTCCCGGCAAACATGCCGCCCATCATCACGCTGTTGGCGCCGGCGGCGATGGCCTTGGCGATGTCGCCGGAATAGCGCACGCCGCCGTCGGCGATCATCGGCACACCCGTGCCTTCGAGCGCCTGCGACACGTCGTGAATGGCGGTGATTTGCGGCACGCCCACGCCGGCCACGATGCGAGTGGTGCAGATGCTGCCCGGGCCGATGCCGACCTTGACGCCATCGGCGCCGGCCTCGACCAGCGCGCGCGCCGCCGCGCCGGTGGCGATGTTGCCGCCAATGACGTCCACCTGCGGGTAGTTCTTCTTGACCCAGCGCACGCGCTCGATCACGCCGTGGCTGTGGCCGTGGGCCGTGTCCACCACCAACGCATCCACGCCGGCCTTGACCAGCGCCTCCACGCGCTCCTCCGTGCCCTCGCCCACGCCCACGGCGGCGCCCACGCGCAGACGCCCATGGTCGTCGCGCGCGGCGTTGGGAAAGGTGGTCTGCTTGGTGATGTCCTTGACGGTGATCAGCCCCTTCAGGCGATCCTGGCCGTCGATCACCAGCAGGCGCTCCAGGCGGTGCTTGTTCAGCAGCGCCTTCGCGGCCTCCAGCGTGGTGCCCTCGGGCACGGTGATCAGCTTGTCGCGCGGCGTCATGATGTCGCGCACCGGCGCGTCATAGCGGGTCTCGAACCGCAGGTCGCGCCCGGTGACGATGCCCACCACGCGCCCTTGATCGATGACCGGAAAGCCGCTGATGTCCAGCTCGTCCGACAGCTGCATCACCTGGAGCACCGTGTGCTCCGGCGTGATGACCACCGGATCGCGCAGCACGCCGCTTTCGTAGCGCTTGACCTTGGCCACCTGCGTGGCCTGCTCCTGTGCGGTCAGGTTCTTGTGCACGATGCCGATGCCGCCCTCCTGCGCCATGGCGATGGCCAGGCGCGCCTCGGTGACGGTGTCCATCGCCGCCGAGACCAGCGGCAGCTTCAGGCGGATGCGACGGGTGAACTGCGTGGAGAGGTTGACGTCCTTGGGCAGGACCTGGGAGAACGCTGGCACCAGCAACACATCGTCGAAGGTCAGCGCTTGGCCGATCAGGCGCATGGGAAAGGGCTCCAAAAGACGGATTGTAAACAGCGCCCGCCCTTCCCAGGGCCGACCGCGACGCCAGCCCAACACCCTTGCGCTGCGCAAAAGACCCGTCGCAGCGCCAACTTTTGTCGCTCCAGGCGCTTTGCTGCGCGTTGAGAGGCCGGATGCGCCTCACCCACCGTTACACTGCTGCCCCATGAAAGTCGCCCACGCCCTGCTTCTCGGTTTGACTTTGACCGCTGCCATCGCCGCACAGGCCCAGTACCAGTGGGTGGACAAGGATGGGCGGCGGGTGTTCAGCGACCGCCCACCGCCCGCCGATATCCCGGCCAAGAACGTGCTGACTCAGCCGCGCGGCGCGCGCGCACCGCAGGCTGCGCCAGTTGCCGGCCCGGCAGCAAGCGCCAGCGAGCCGGCCAGCGCCGCCGCAGCCGCGCCGCGGCCACCTGCTGCCGGTGTGGACAAGGCGCTGGAAGAAAAGAAGAAGCAGAACGAGGCCGCCGAGGCGGCCCGGAAAAAGGCCGACGAAGAGCGCGCGGTCGCGTCGCGCGCCGATAACTGCAAGCGCGCGATGAGCGCCAAGGCCACGCTGGAGTCCGGCATGCGCATGGGACGCGTCAACGACAAGGGTGAACGCGAAGTGCTCGACGACGCCCAACGCGCGGCCGAGCTCAAGCGGGTCAACGCCATCATTGCCAGCGATTGCAAATGAAATAGGCGGCTGGCGCCCTGGGGATGCGCGCCAACAGCTATTGAATCAGTAGCGTATGGAAGTGCCGCCGTGCGCCCGGCAATGGTGCCTGACAAGCCCGTTGGTGGCAGGCATCAATAGCCAGGCTTGGCGCCCGAGCGGCGCTGGGCGAACAAGCCCGCGGCGCGAGCGCCCTGTCGGCCGAAGCGCTCGCGCCGGGCCAGTTTGGGATCGACACGCAACGGGCGCCACAGCTCCACCCGGTCGTGCGCCCGCAGGGGCTGATCGAGCGGCGCCTTGCGGCCCCAGACGCCGATCGTCCACTGCGTCAGATCACCCCCGGGAGCGACCTCGCTCTCCAGCCCCGCGGCCTTCAGGGCATCACGCACGGTGCTGCCCGCCGGCAGGCTCAGATGGTGGTGGCGCACCCGCCGTGGGGCGGGTGAGTACATTAGGCTGACCTCCAGCGCCGGCGCGGGCGGCCCGTCAGTTGCCGGCGCGGCAACAGGTGGCGGCGGGCTCATGCCGCTGCCGCGCCATAGACCTGCTCGGCGCGCTTGACAAAGGCATCGATCAGGCTGCTGGCGATGCGGTCGAACACCGGGCCGACGACCTTGGCCAGCACGGCGCTGGAAAACCCGTAGTTCAGCTTCAGGTCGACCCGGCAGGCGCGCTGCCCGCCCTGCCCCACGGGCGTGAAAACCCACTGCCCTTCCAGGCGCGAAAACGGCCCCTTGACCAGATGCAGTCGAACCTCGTGGTCCGGCACATGCTCGTTGCGGGTGATGAAGGTTTGCCGCACGCCCTTGAAGTCGATCCCGACCTCGGCGGTCATGCCGCCCTCCTCGCGCGACAGCACCCTGCCGTGGCTGCACCAGGGCAGAAAGGCCGGGTAGTGCTCGACGTCGATCACCAGATCGAACATCTCCCGCGCGCTGTACCAGATCAGGACGGACTTGTGAACGGATTTCATAGAATCGCTGCCTGCCGCCGATTTTAGGCGCCGCCGCTGGCGCATGCGCTTGCAAAGCGCGAGCAACCCACCATATTCCACGGATGGCCACCAAGAAACCCAAGACCAGCAACCCGGTCATCGCCGAAAACAAGAAAGCCGCGTTCAACTACTTCTTCGAGGAGCGCTACGAGGCCGGCATGGTGTTGGAAGGCTGGGAAGTCAAGGCGCTGCGCGCGGGCAAGGCGCAACTGACCGACGGCTACGTGGTGATCCGCGGCGGCGAGCTGTTCGTCATTGGCTGTCAGATCAACCCGCTGGGCACGGCCAGCACCCACGTGCGGCCTGACGCCGTGCGCACCAAGAAGCTGCTGCTGCACGCCGAGGAGATCCAGCGCCTGATCGGCAAGGTGGAGCAAAAGGGCTATACCCTGGTGCCGATCAAGCTCTACTGGAAGAGCGGCCGCGTCAAGTGCGAGATCGCGCTGGCCAAGGGCAAGGCCACGCACGACAAGCGCGACACCATCAAGGAGCGTGAGGGCAAGCGCGAGGTCGAGCGGGTCATGAAGCAGCGCCACCGCTGAGGCGTTGCGCGCCGGTCAGCCCTGCGGCGGGCACCCGGAAAACTATCAATTTGATAGCTACCGGCGCTCTTCCGGCATGCCCCGAGGGCTGTTTTTTTTGAAATCGATGGCACGTCGACTCAAGCCGGTCCCAGCGGCGCGACGTCGCTGGCGGCCTCTTGGCTGGCCGCGCGTCGAGCGGCGCGCCAGCCCAACAGTTCGTTGCCCAGCAGCGCGCCCATGACCAGCGCGCCACCGCTGAGCACCTCCGGCCGGGGCACTTCGCCGGCAAACCACCACACCAGGAGGATGCCGAACACGATCTCCAGCAGACCCAGCAAGGCCACCTCTGCCGCCGGCAGCACCCGCGCGCACAGCACGGCCAGCACGCAGGGAATGGCCAGCTGCGCCAGACCCAGCGCCGCCAGCCAGGCCAGATCGCGCCCTCCCGCCGTCAGCGGCCAGGCCAGCGGCAAGGTGACGGCGCTGGAGATCACGGCTCCCAGCAGCACCGCCGGCACCAGGTCGATGGATTCGCCGTGCGCCTGGCTGCGCTGCACCACCGTCCAGTTGACCGCCGCCGCCGCCGGCACGCCCAGTGCGACCAACGAGCCCATCCAGGCGCTGGAGCTGGTGGCCTCGCCCATCTGGCCGGCAAACATCCAGGCCATGCCGGCGCCGCCCAGCATGATGGCCACCCAGGTGCGTGCCGGCAGCCGGTGGCCGGTGACCACGCGCGCCAGCAGCGCCGTCAGCAAGGGCCCCAGCGCCATGGTGACCAGCACGCGGGCCACGCCGGTCATGGTCAGCGCGATCATGAAGGCGGTGAACATGACCGCCCAGCACCCGCCCGACAGCCAGAACGCCCCTTGTCGCCAGGGCATGCGCGCGAACACGCGCGGCCCCTGCCAGAGTGGCAGGATCAGCAGCAGCGACACCACGGTGAAGAAGCTGCGCCAGAACGTCACCTCGAAGCCCTGGGCGTGCGCCAGCTGGCGCGTGACGACACCGGCGCTGGACCACAGCAAGGTGGTCAGCACCATGGTCCAGGCGGCGCGCCCGTGGCTCCAGCGCGGCGCGGCGGACGGGGTGTGCGCCGACAATCAGGCCTCGCGACTGGCGCGCTTGCGTTCGTGCTCCTTCAGGAAGCGCTTGCGCAGGCGGATGCTCTTGGGCGTGATCTCGACCAGCTCATCGTCCTCGATGAATTCGACGCCATATTCCAGCGTCAGCAGGATGGGCGGCGTGATCTTGATCGCGTCTTCCTTGCCGCTGACGCGGAAGTTGGTCAGCTGCTTGGTGCGCGTGGCGTTGACCACCAGGTCGTTGTCGCGGTTGTGCACGCCGACGATCATGCCCTCGTACACCGGATCGCCGGCGCGCACGAACATGCGGCCGCGGTCGTCCAGCTTGCCCAGGGCGTAGGTGAAGATCTCGCCATCGTCCATGCTGATCAGCACGCCGTTCTTGCGGCTGCCGATGTCGCCCTTGTGCGGTTCGTAGCCGTCAAAAATGTTGCTGATCAGGCCCGAGCCACGCGTCAGGTTCAGGAACTCGTTGGTGAAGCCGATCAGGCCGCGCGCCGGAATGCGGTACTCCAGGCGCACGCGGCCACGGCCGTCCGGCTCCATGTTGACCAGCTCGCCCTTGCGCTCGCCCAGCGCCTGCATCACGCCGCCCTGGTGGCCTTCCTCGATGTCGGCGGTCACCAGCTCGATCGGCTCGCAGCGCTCGCCGGCCATGTCCTTGAACACCACGCGCGGCTTGGAAACGGCCAGCTCGTAACCTTCCCGGCGCATTTCTTCCAGCAGGATGGTCAGGTGCAGCTCGCCCCGGCCGGAGACCTCGAAGATGCCGTCTTCGCTGGTCTCCTTCACGCGCAGGGCGACGTTGGAGCGCAGCTCGCGCTGCAACCGATCCCAGATCTGCCGGCTGGTGACGAACTTGCCCTCGCGTCCGGCCAGCGGGCTGGTGTTGACGCAGAAGTTCATGGTCAGCGTCGGCTCGTCGATCTTCAGCATGGGCAGCGGCTGCGGGTCGGCCGGGTCGGTCAGCGTCTCGCCGATGCCGATGTGCTCGATGCCATTGACCAGCACGATGTCGCCCGGCCCGGCCTCGCTGACCTTGATGCGGTCCAGGCCCTGGAAGGTCAGCACCTCGTTGACGCGCGCCTTGTAGCTGGCGCCATCGGGCCCGGCCATCACCAGCACGTCCTGCGCCGGCCGCAGCGTGCCGGCATTGATGCGGCCGACGCCAATGCGGCCGACGAAGGTGGAAAAGTCCAGCGCCGAGATTTGCAGCTGTAGCGCCGCCGCCGCGTCGCCAGCGTGTGGCGGCACGTGCTTGAGGATGGTCTCGAACAGCGGCGCCATGTCCGGGCCCCACTGCTCGCCCGGCTCGCCCTCGGCGAGCGAGCTCCAGCCGTTGATGCCCGAGGCGTAGACCACCGGGAAGTCCAGCTGCTCGTCATTGGCGCCCAGCTTGTCGAACAGGTCGAACGCGGCGTTGATCACCTTGTCCGGGTTGGCGCCGGGCTTGTCGACCTTGTTGACCACCACGATGGGCTTGAGACCCAGCGCCAGCGCCTTCTTGGTGACGAAGCGCGTCTGCGGCATGGGGCCTTCCTGGGCGTCGATCAGCAGCAGCACGCCGTCGACCATGGACAGCGCGCGCTCCACCTCGCCGCCGAAGTCGGCGTGGCCGGGCGTGTCGACGATGTTGATGTGCGTGCCCTGCCAGCTCACGGCGCAGTTCTTGGCCAGGATGGTGATGCCGCGCTCTCGCTCGATGGCGTTGTTGTCCATCACGGTGTCGACCACCTTCTCGTGCTCGGCGAAGGTGCCGGACTGGCGCAGCAGCTGGTCGACCATGGTGGTCTTGCCGTGGTCGACGTGGGCAATGATGGCGATGTTTCGGATCTGTCGGGTCATGATGTGATCGATACAGTGAAGGGCAATGGTTCAGGCGAGCGGCGCCACCGTCAGGTGATCGGGCGGCAGGCCCTGGGCATGGCGTTCCCATGCCATGTCGTAAGCGCGCTCAAGGTGTCGGGTGAAGCGTTCGGTGTCGAACAAGGGCACGGCCAGACGCGTGTCGAGCAACTGCCGGCGAATCGCCTGCAGGGACTGCGGCGCGGCCGACAGCTCCAGGATCTTGTGCCGATAGGCCTGCGGATCGTGCGTGATCAGTTGCGGCAAGCCGCAGGCGCGCAGCAGGCTGGCCCCCACGCGGGAGGCATAGGTCTGGCCGGTGCAGGTGACCACCGGCAAACCCGTCCAAAGGGCATCGCTGGCCGTGGTGTGCGCGTTGTAGGGCCAGGTATCGATGAACAGGTCGGCCTGGGCGTGTCGCGCCAGATGCTGCGGCAAGGCGGCGCGCTCTGCAAACACCAGCCGGTTCGGGTCGATGCCGTGGCCGCTGGCCGCCAGTCGCAGCTGACGCACCGTTTCATCGTGATCGGCCAGCAGCCACAGCACGCTGCCGGGCCGCTCGCGCAGCACGGACATCCAGATGGCGAACACATCGCGACGGATCTTGTAGTTGTTGTTGAAGCAGCAGAACACGAAGGCATCGGCGGGCAGCCCCAGCTCGGCGCGCGACGGCACCCTGGGGTCCACCAGCCGCAGGCGGTCGTTGACCTGATAGCTGTCCGGCAACTGGATGAGCTTCTCGCTGAAATGCGACCGCGCATCGGGCGGCGCAACGACCGGGTCGGCCACCAGATAGTCGATGCTGCCCGGCATCCCCAGCGTCCCTGCATAGGCCAGGTAGTGCACCTGAATCGGCGCCACGCGACTGACAAAAATGCCCATGCGACTGCCGGCGGTATGACCATTGAGGTCTACCGCGATGTGCAGGTCCTGCTCACGCGCCAGGCGCACCAGATCGGCGTCGGGCAGATGGCCCACGGCCTGCAGCCGGTCAAAGGTCGCAAGCAGGCGCCGGCGCATCGCGTCGCTCCGGTCTGGCGGGGTTCGGGCCAGGCAATACGCCACGGTTTCAAAACGTGTGCGGTCGTGACACTCGAACATGCCGGCCATCAAAACACTGGTGGCGTGCTGCCGGAAGTCGCTGGAAAAGTACCCAATGCGCAGCCGGTCCGGACGTGGCTGGCCCAGGTGCCGATTTGGCAGCGCAACCGATCGGGTCGCCGCCGTGCCGAAGCGTCGCGCACAGGTGGCCTCGGTCACCGCGCGCAATTCATCACCGGGTATTGGCAGGCTGAGCAAGCGCCAAAGCTCGAGCCCCTCGATCTCGCCTTCCGTCCACAGAGTGCGCAGTTGGGCCAGATGCGCATCGAGCGCGGTCCAGTCGCAATAAATGGTGTCCAGATTCACCAGGTTGCTGAGCGCGATGGCGTCGCGCGGGTTGTGCCCAAGTGCTTTGTCCAGCCACTGCCGTGCCTCCAGCCGTGGTGTCTTGCCACCCGCCAGCACCACGCCCAGCGTGCGCGATGCGGCCGCGTGCTCGGCGTTCAACTGCACGGCATGGCGTGCCCACGTCAGCGCTTCATCGCGCCGCTCCAGGCGCGCCAGCACCTGCGCGCCGTTGCTCCAGGCGTCGACCAGCGTCGGGGCGATCTGCACGGCCTGCTGGTAGGCCTCCAGTGCCTCGCGGTCAGCCTGCAGCCGGTGCGATGTCATGCCCAGCACGTTCCAGCCCACCGCCAGACCGGGGTGGCGCTCAACCACGGTACGCATGACCGCCAGCGCATCGTCATGGCGCCCCAGGGCATTCAAGGCCATGGCCAGGTTGCACTGCGGATCCGCGCGATCGGGGGCCAGCTCGGCAGCACGGCGATAGCTGTCGCAGGCCGCCGCGGCATCACCCCGCTGCATCAGCACGTTGCCACGATTGAAGTGGGCTGCCGGCTGCATCGGATCCAGCGCCAGCGCTTGATCGAGGCTTGCGAGCGCTTCCTCGGTCTGGCCAACGGCGCTCTGCGTGCTGGCCAGGTTGATCCACGCCGCGGCGCTGGCAGGTTGCAGCTGGACCAGTTGCCGCTGCCGGGCCAGCGCCTGCACCGTTTGGCCCTGTCTCAGGTGCGCCATTGCGACCAGCAGCAAGGTGTCCGGCAAGGGCTGGCGCGCATCCGCCCAAGGGGTCAGCACGGCGACGACCTCGCCCCAGGCACCCGCTTGCCAGGCTTGCGCGGCGCGTGCCAGGGCGGCAGCCGCCGAATCCAGGGAGGGCTGTGGCACGGCGGTCATGGCAGGCTCAGCATTTGCTTCAACTCGATGGGCGACAGCAGCCGGCCGGGAATCAGCTCGCCCGCCCGCACGTGCGCCGTTCCCAACAAGGCGCGTGGCTGCTCGCCATGCACGGCCACCCGATCGGCGTCGGGCCACGGGCCGCGTCGGCGCAGGCCGGACAGAAAGCGGCCGGCTTCTTCGGGCGACAAGGTGATCGGCAAGTGACCGTCCAGCAGCGCCTCGGGCGGGCGCAGACAGGCCAGGCGGGCAGGCTCGTCGATCGCCGCCAGTTCTTCCAGGGTGATGCACTGGCGCTCGTCAAACGGGCCGGTGGCCAGGCGGCGCAGCGCGCTCAGGTGGCCGCCGCAGCCCAGGGCTTCGCCGATGTCCTCGCCCAGCGTGCGGATGTAGGTGCCCTTGCTGCATTTTACTATCATTTCAATAGCTGCTTGCGCTTGCCCATCGGGCGGCAGCGCCAGATTCAGCTCATAAATGACGATGTCGCGGGCGCTGCGTTCCACCGCGACACCGGAGCGCGCGTAGTCGTACAGCGGTTTGCCGTCCTTCTTGAGCGCGCTGTGCATCGGCGGCACCTGGGTGATGCGGCCCAGAAAGCGCTGGCGCACGGACTCCAGCAGCTCTGCCGTGATGGGTGGCACCGGGCGGCGCTCGATGACCTCGCCCTCGCGATCGCCGGTGCTGGTGCGCACGCCCAGTTGCAGGGTCGCGCGATAGGTCTTGTCGGCGTCCAGGTGCAGACCGCTGAACTTGGTGGCGGCGCCAAAACACAAGGGCAGCACGCCCGTCGCCAGTGGGTCGAGCGTGCCGGTGTGGCCGGCTTTTTCGGCGCGCAGCAACCACTTGGCCTTTTGCAGCGCCTGATTGCTGGACAGGCCCAGCGGCTTGTCGAGCAGCAGCACCCCATGCACGGGGCGCCGCTGCACCCGTGCACGAGGAGCGGCGTTCATCTCATTCCTCGTCCTTGGAGCGCGATGCCACGGCCCGTGCGATGAGCGCGTTCATGTCCGCCGCCCGCTCGGTGGTGCGATCGAACACGAAGTGCAGCGTCGGCACGGTGTGGATGTGCAGGCGCTTGAACAGGCCGTTGCGCAGATGGCCAGCGGCGTGATTGAGCGCCTCTTCGGTGTCCTTCGGGTCACCGGTCAGCAGGCTGAAGAACACCTTGGCGTGCGCGTAGTCGGGCGTCACCTCGACCGCGCTGAGCGTGACCATGCCGACCCGCGGGTCCTTCAGCTCGCGCGCGATCAGCTCCGACAGATCGCGCTGGATCTGGTCGGCCACCTGGTAGCTGCGGTTGGGTTTGCTGCTGCGTTTGGGCATGGCAATACGAGGGATGCGGGGGCAGGACGCGAAGGACGCAAAAGATACGCGAAGGACGCGAAAGAAGAAACTGACTGAAATGTCTTTAAACGCATGTCGACAGCATTCGATGCACTACTGAACCAATAGCGGTCATTGCATCTTTCGCGTCCTTCGCGCCTTCTTCGCGTCCTTCGCGTCCGGAAGTTGGCTGTCCGATTTACAGCGTCCGCGCGATTTCCTTGACTTCGAAGATCTCCAGCTGGTCGCCTTCCTTGATGTCGTGGTAGTTGCGCAGCTTGATACCGCACTCGAAGCCTTCCTTGACTTCCTTGACGTCGTCCTTCATGCGCTTGACCGATTCGATCTCGCCCGTGTAGATGACCACGTTGTCGCGCAGCAGGCGGAAGTGTGCGTTGCGCTGCACCACGCCGTCCAGCACGTAGGAGCCGGCCACGGTGCCGATCTTGGAGGCCACGAACACGGTACGGATCTCGGCATGGCCGATGATTTCCTCGCGGCGCTCGGGCGCCAGCATGCCGGCCATCGCGGTCTTCAACTCGTCCACCGCGTCATAGATGATGCTGTAGTACTTGATGTCGACGTCGTTGCCCTCGGCTAGCTTGCGCGCACCGGCGTCGGCGCGCACGTTGAAGCCGATCACGATGGCCTTGGAGGCAATCGCCAGGTTGATGTCGGATTCGCTGATGCCGCCCACGCCGGTGTAGACCATCTGCACCTTGACCTCGTCGTTGCTGAGCTTGAGCAGCGAGGCGGCCAACGCTTCCTGCGAGCCCTGCACGTCGGCCTTGAGCACGATGGGCAGCGTCTTGACCTCGCCAGCCGTCATGTCGGAGAACATGTTCTCCAGCTTGGCGGCCTGCTGCTTGGCCAGCTTGGTGTTGCGGAACTTGCCGGCACGGTAGGTGGCAATCTCGCGCGCGCGGCGCTCGTCGACCATGACCATGAAATCGTCGCCGGCCTGCGGCACCTCGGTCAGACCCTGGATCTCGACCGGAATCGACGGGCCGGCTTCCTTGGTCGGCTTGCCGTTTTCGTCCAGCATGGCGCGCACGCGCCCGGACGTCTGACCCGCCAGCACCACGTCGCCCACCTTCAGCGTGCCGGACTGCACCAGCACCGTGGCCACCGGGCCGCGGCCCTTGTCCAGGCTGGCTTCGATCACCAGACCCTTGGCGGCGGCCTCGACCGGCGCCTTCAACTCCAGCACCTCGGCCTGCAGCAACACCTGTTCGAGCAGGTTGTCGATGCCCTGGCCGGTCCTGGCCGACACCTCGACGAAGGGCGAGTCGCCACCGTATTCCTCGGGCACGACCTCCTCGACCACCAGCTCCTGCTTGACGCGATCCGGGTTGGCCTCGGGTTTGTCGATCTTGTTGATCGCCACCACGATGGGCACCCCGGCCGCCTTGGCGTGCTTGACGGCTTCTCTCGTCTGCGGCATGACGCCGTCGTCGGCGGCCACCACCAGGATGACGATGTCGGTGGCCTGGGCGCCGCGGGCACGCATGGCGGTGAAGGCCTCGTGGCCCGGCGTGTCGAGGAAGGACACCACGCCGCGCGGCGTCTCGACGTGGTAGGCGCCGATGTGCTGCGTGATGCCGCCGGCTTCGCCCGCCGCCACCTTGGCGCGCCGGATGTAGTCCAGCAGCGAGGTCTTGCCGTGGTCGACGTGGCCCATCACGGTGACCACCGGCGGACGCGGCAGCGCGTCGGCCGCCTGCGCCTGCACCTCTTCCTCGGTGAACGCTTCCGGATCGTCCAGCGCCGCCACCACGGCGGTATGACCCATTTCCTCGACCACGATCATGGCCGTGTCCTGGTCCAGTGGCTGGTTGATGGTGACCATCTGGCCCATCTTCATCAGCGCCTTGATGACCTCCGACGCCTTGATCGCCATCTTGTGCGCCAGCTCGGCCACGGTGATGGTTTCGGGCACATGCACTTCCAGCACCCGCTGCTCCACCGGCGCCGCGACGACCTGCTCCTCGCGGCCACGATCACCGCGCCGTCCGCGCGGACCACTGCGCCAGCCGCCTCGACCGGCGCTGGTATCGCCCCGGGTGGGGATGCCCTTTTTCTTGGCCGGATCGCCCGCCCAGCTGGACGAGAGCTTGGCCGACTTGACTTCCTTGGGCGCCGCCGTTGCGGCCGAGGGTCTGGCCGTCCCGGCTGCCTTTTGCGGGGTGGTGGTCTTGGCCTCGACTTTCTTGTCTTCGGGCTTCTTGGCGACCAGCACCTTGCGCGGGGCGCTCATCATGGCGCGAATGGCTTCGGCCTCGGCCAGCGCCTTGCGGCGATTTTCCTCTTGCTCGCGGGCCCGCGCGGCTTCGTCTTCGGCGCTGGACACCTCGGGCGCCGCGGCCGTGGCGGGCGCCGCGGCGACGGGCACGACGTCGGCTTGTTCCTGCGCCGGCACCGGCGACGCGGCGACCACGGGCTGGGGCGCCGATCCGTCGGCCTGCCCGGCAGGCGGCGCGGTTTCGGGCGCGGTCCGCGGCGCGGACGACTCGCGCTCCTGCTGCTCGCGTTGACGGCGCCGCTCGGCGGCGTCTTCTTCCTGGCGACGTAGCAGCTCAGCCTGTCGGCGCGCTTCGTCTTCGCGCCGCGCCGCTTCGGCGGCGTCGATCACGGGAGCGGTGGCCACCGGCTCGGGCGCCGGAGCAGGCGCCGGCGCGGCGGCCGGCTCGTGCTCCGCGGCGCTGGGGGCGTGTTCATCGTCGCGCTTGATGAAGGTGCGCTTCTTGCGCACCTCGACCTGGATGGTGCGGGCCTTGCCGGTGGCGTCGGCCTGCTTGATCTCGCTGGTGGTCTTCTTGGTCAGCGTGATCTTCTTGCGCGCCGCGCCCGTGCCATGGCTGGCCTGCAGGTAGTTCAGCAACTGCTGCTTGTCGCTGTCGGTCAGGGCGTCGGACACCGACTTCTTGCCCACGCCGGCGGCCTGGAGCTGCTCCAGCAGCGCGTCAGCGGGACGCTTGAGTTCGTTCGCAAAATCGGCAACGGTGATGGTCGTCATATTCGGTGCAGGCCTCCATGGTCCTTACGCTTGATCCACGAACCAGTGCTCGCGCGCTTTCAGGATCAGGGCTCGGGCGTCCTCCTCGGACTGCCCGGTGATGGCGGTCAGCTCATCGACCGCCAGGTCGGCCAGGTCGTCGCGGCTCTTCACGCCGGCGTCGGCCAGCTGGGCGATCAACTCGGGCGTCAGGCCTTCGAGGTCGCGCAGCTCCTGAGACACCGACTCCACGCTCTCCTCGCGCGCGATGGCCTGGGTCAGCAGGGCGTCCTTGGCGCGGGCGCGCAACTCGTTGACGGTGTCTTCGTCGAAAGCCTCGATGTCCAGCATCTCCTGGATGGGCACATAGGCCACTTCTTCCAGGTTGGTGAAGCCTTCCTCGATCAGGATGTCGGCGATTTCCTGGTCGACGTCCAGCTTTTCCATGAACAGCGCGCGCAGGCCGGAGGTCTCCTCGGCCTCCTTCTGCGCCGATTCGGCCGCGTCCATGATGTTGATCTTCCAGCCGGTCAAATCGGACGCCAGGCGCACGTTCTGTCCGCCGCGCCCGATGGCGATGGCCAGGTTCTCCTCGTCCACCACCACGTCCATGGCATGGCGCTCCTCGTCGACCACGATCGACGAGACGTTGGCCGGCGCCAGCGCGCCGATCACGAACTGCGCCGGGTCATCGGACCACAGCACGATGTCCACGCGCTCGCCCGCCAGCTCGTTGGTGACCGCGTTCACACGCGTGCCACGCACGCCGACGCAGGTGCCGATGGGGTCGACCCGCTTGTCGTGGCTGACGACGGCGATCTTGGCTCGGCTGCCGGGGTCGCGCGCGCAGCTCTTGATCTCGAGCAGGCCCTGCTCGATCTCGGGCACCTCGTTGCGGAACAGCTCGATCATGAACGCCGGCGCCGAGCGCGACAGCAGGATGGGCGCGCCGCGCAGCGTGAGATCCACCTCCATGATCATGGCGCGCACGCGGTCGCCGCTGCGCAGATTTTCCTTGGGGATCATCTCGCTGCGGCGCAGGCGGCCTTCGACGCGGCCGCTCTCGACGATGATGTCGCCCTTGTCCATGCGCTTGACGGTGCCGGTGAAGATTTTTTCGCCGCGACTCATGAAGTCGTTGAGCAGCATCTCGCGCTCGGCATCGCGGATCTTCTGCAGGATCACCTGCTTGGCGGCCATGGCGCCGATGCGGCCGATGGGCACCGACTCGACCGACTCCTCGATGTATTCGTCCACCTCGATGTCGGGGATCTGCTCCTTGGCCTCGAACAGCAGGATTTCCTGGTCGGGCAGTTGCAGACCGGCCTCGTCGGGCACCACGTGCCAGCGGCGGAAGGTTTCGTAGTTGCCGGTGTCGCGGTCGATGGCCACGCGCAGGTCGACCTCGCCTTCGTACAGCTTCTTGGCGGCCTGGGCCAGCGCCGCCTCGACGGCGGCGAACACCACGTCGCGCTCGACGTTCTTTTCGCGCGAGATCGCCTCGACCAGCATCAACAGTTCGCGATTCATGATTGTCACCTGCTCCAATGCTCCCGGAATGAAAGCGCCTGCGGCGCCCTGTTCCTGCGTTTCAATCGTTGTCATCCGCCGCCGGCGCTCGCCTGCGGCCCTTGAAATCCACCACCGGCGCCAGTCGCGCCGACTGCAATTCGTCCAGTTCGAAGCTCAGCGCCTGCTCGGGCGCCGGCGCCCGCTTGGCGCTGACGCGCTGGCCGGGCTTGGTTGCCGGCTCGTCGCGCCAGACGATCTGCCAGCCGCCGCTGTCGCCCGGGTGCAGCGTGCCACGGAACTTCTTGCGGTTGGCGGCCACCTGACCCGCCGCGGCGGCGGCGCCGATGGGCGCCTTCAGCACCAAATCGACCAGCTCGCCGACGAAGCGCTGGAAATCCAGCGCATGACGCAACGGGCGATCGATGCCGGGCGAGGAGACCTCCAGCCGGTGGTAATCCACGCCCTCGACTTCCAGCACGTACTGCAGCTGGCGTGTGACGCGCTCGCAGTCCTCGACCGTGACCCAGCGCTCGGACGACTCGCCCGGCGACCAGGGGAAATCCACCGTGACGCGCAGCAGTCCGCCGGCGGAACGCTCCAGTTCCACCAGTTCGAGGCCCAGGCCCCGCACGGTGTCGTCAATCGTCTGCTGCAATGACACGTTGTTCAAAATTCCGAGACCAGCCCGGGCCCCGCGATGTGGTCAGGCGCCACGCCTGACCTGGTGCCAGGGTCGATCAACCCGACAATCGACCATAAAAAATGGGCGGTCCGCAAGCCGCCCATTTGGTCGTCAATTGTGGCGATTTTAACACAAATTCGCCTCATGCCGCAACATGCGGGCGTCGCGGCGCATGCTGCCCGGGGCTCGGGCGGTGGTGGCTGCCGGGCCGACCTTGTTCAATGGCATTGAAGCCCTGGTGCGGCGCCCAGTTGGCGGCAGCAGCTATCGAATCAATAGTGTCACGATCAGGCCGCCGCCAGCAGATGCTGCGTATATGGATGCCTGGGCGCGCCCAGCACCTGCGCGGCGCTGCCGGCCTCCACCACCTCGCCGTCCTTGAGCACGATGACCTCATGCGCCATGGCGCGCACCACGGCGACATCGTGCGTGATCAGGAGGTAGGCCAGGCCGCGTTCACGCTGGAACTGCTGCAGCAGCGCCAGCACCTGCTTCTGAATGGTGACGTCGAGCGCGCTGGTGGGTTCGTCCAGCACCAGCAGCTCGGGTTGCACGATCAGCGCGCGCGCCAGGGCGATGCGCTGGCGCTGGCCGCCCGAAAATTCATGCGGATAGCGCGCCAGCAGGCCCGGAAAGTCGCCTTCCGTCAGGCCCACGTCGGCCAGGGCGCGGCGCACGCGCGCGGCGCGCTCGGGCGGCGGCACCTCGGGGGCGTGGACGCGCAGGCCCTCGCCGACGATCTCCTCGATGGTCAGGCGCGGCGATAGCGACGAGAACGGATCCTGGAACACCACCTGCACCCTGCGCCGCAGCGGCCGGTCGGCGGCCGGCCTGCCCTGCCAGGGCTGCCCCGCCACCGCCACCTGCCCGCCCACCTGCGGGGGCGGCAGCAGGCCCAGCGCGGCCTGGGCCAGCGTGGACTTGCCGGAGCCCGATTCGCCGATCACACCCAGCGTGCGTCCGCGGGCGATGGCAAAGTCGGCCCCGTGCAGCGCCACGAACGCGCCCTTGCGAAACCAGCCACGGATGCCGGGCAGCGGCACGGGGTAGCTCACGCACAGACCCTGCGCCGCCAGTGCCGGCGCATGGCCCGGCGCGGCGGCGGCATGCTCGTCAAGCAGGCGCTCGGGACGGCTGGCCATGAGCTTTTGCGTGTAAGGGTGCTGCGGCGCGTTGAACAACTGTGCGGTCGCGCCCTGCTCCACCAGGCGGCCCTGCTGCATGACCGCCACACGGTCGGCAAAGCGGCGCACGAGCTGAAGGTCGTGCGTGATCAGCAGCGCGGCCATGCCGGCCTCGCGCCGCAGCTCCTCCAGCAAGTCCAGAATCTGGCCGCGCAGGCTGACGTCCAGCGCCGTGGTGGGCTCGTCGGCCAGCAGCAGCTTGGGCGCGCAGGCCAGGGCCATGGCGATCATGGCGCGCTGGCGCTGGCCGCCCGAGAGCTGGTGCGGGTAGGCACCAGCGCGCCGCGCAGGCTCGGGAATGCCCGTTTTCGCTAACAATTCGATAGCTACTTGCGCTGATTGGGCGGGCGTCAGAGCCCTTTTCAGCCGTAAGATTTCAGCGATCTGCTCGCCCACCGTCATCAGCGGGTTGAGCGCCGTCATCGGCTCCTGGAAGATCATCGCGATCTGGTCGCCGCGCAGCGCGCGCATCTGGCGCTCGGGCAGCGCCAGCAGGTCGTGCGCCTGCCGGCCATCGTCGAAGCGGGCCGTGCCGCCGACCCGCGCGTCTTGCAGCAGGCGCAGCAGGGCCAGCGCCGTCACCGTCTTGCCCGAGCCCGACTCGCCCACCAACGCCAGCTTCTCGCCCGGCGCGATCGAGAAGGACACGCCCTCGACCACGGTCTTGGCGCCGAAGGCGACGCGCAGGTCCTCGACCTGGAGCAACGGAGAGGTCTTGCTAGCCATACCGAACAGCCGGACGTGAAGGACGCGAAGAAAGCGCAAAGCGCGCAAAAGGAAAGCACATGAAGGATTTCTTTGCGTCTTTCGCGAAATTTTCGCGTCCTTCGCGTGCGGAAGTTCGACGTCTCACTGCGCCTTCCTCGGATCGAGCACGTCGCGCAGCGCGTCGCCCATGAAGGTGAGCAGCAGCAGCGTCAGCACCAGCACGCCAAAGGTGGAAATCGAGATCCACCAGGCGTCGATGTTGTTCTTGCCCTGGCTGAGCAGCTCGCCCAGGCTGGGCGTGCCCGGCGGCACGCCCAGGCCCAGGAAGTCCAGCGAGGTCAGCGCCAGGATGGCCGCGCTCATGCGAAACGGCAGGAAGGTGACCACCGGCGTCATGCTGTTGGGCAGGATGTGGCGCCAGATGATCTGGCCGCTGGGCACGCCCAGGGCGCGCGCGCTTTTCACGTAGTCGAGCTGGCGGTTGCGCAGGAACTCGGCGCGCACATAGTCCGACAGGCCCATCCAGCCAAACAGGCTCAGCAGCACCAGCAGCAGCCCGATGCTGGGCGCAAACACGGCGCTGAAGATGATCAGCAGGTACAGCTCGGGCATGGAACCCCAGATTTCGATGAAGCGCTGGAAGGCCAGATCGGTCTTGCCGCCAAAAAAACCCTGCACCGCTCCCGCCGCCACGCCCAGCAGCACGCCCACGGCCGTCAGCGCCAGGGCGAACAGCACGCTGACGCGAAAGCCGTAGATCAGCTGCGCCAGCAGGTCGCGCCCGCGGTCGTCGGTGCCCAGCCAGTTGTCGCGGCTGGGCGCACTGGGGTTGGGCGACTTGGCGAAATAGTTGATCGTCTTGGCGCCATAGGGGTTGGGCGGGTAGATGGCCCAGTTGCCGGGCTGGCTGAACTGCTGGCGGATGAAGGGGTCGAGGTAGTCGGTCTCGGTTTCGAAGTCGCCGCCGAACAGCTTCTCGGGATAGTTCTTGACCAGCGGGACGTACCACTGCCCCTCGTAGCGCACCACCAGCGGCTTGTCGTTGGACACCACTTCGGCCAGCAGGCTCAGCCCCACCAGGGCCACAAACAGCACCAGGCTCCACAGGCCCAGCCGGTTGCGCCGAAAGCGCAACCAGGCGCGGCGGGCCGGCGACAGGCTGGGTGCGGCTGGCGCGGGTTCAGTCATGCGCGGCCCGCAGCAGCAGGTTGTCGAACGGCTCGCGGCTCTTGAAGCGGTAGGCGCCGAAGTCGCGCTGGTCGGTGGTCAGGATGCGGCCGTGGCCCAGGTGCTCGGCCAGCAGCACCAGCGAGGCATCGGCCAGATCCATGGGCAGGCGCGTGTAGCGGTGCATCAGATCGGGCAGCCGTGCCGTGTGTTCAGCGGGCCAGGACCACACGGCAATGGCGCCGTCGGCCACCTCGCGCAGCAGCGCCTGCGCCGCGGCAGTGCCCACCCAGCGTGTGATCAGGTGGGTGGCTTCGGTGAGCACCGGCCAGGTGGTGATCCAGCCCTGTGCCTGCGTGGGCAGCGCGGCCACCGCCCGGGTGTGCCAAGCGTCGCGTCGGTCGATCAGCGCGTAGAAGAAGCCGGCGTCGGCAATGATCACCGGGCCTCCTTGCGCCGCGTAGGCCGGATCGCCTTGGCCGGCACCGGCTCGGGCGCGGTGACGTCCGCCGGCCAGGGTGCCGGGGCCGACTCGTGCACGGCCAAGCCGGCCGAGGGCGCGGCGCCCGGGCCCGGCGCGCCATGCTTGGCGCCCCAGCCTTCGGCCAGCCGGTCCTTGTAGGTGCTGGCGACATCGCCGCGGCCGCTGTCGCCCTGACCAATGAAGGCCGACAGGTGCTTCAACCCGGTCTGGCGGGCGCGCACCGCGTCGTAGTAGTGCTGCACGCTGGCGCGCAGCACCTCGCTCACGCCCATGCCCGTGACCTGGGACAGATAGGCCACCTGGGTTTCGGCGTCGAGGTCAAATCGGGCGTTGACGCGCATGAGGATCTCCTTTGTCATCCATTGTATGACAATTCGGTCGGCAGCCACAAGCCGAGTCGGAGGACTCAGTCAAACTTGACACGCGGATCCACCCACACGTAGGTCAGGTCGCTGATCAGCTTGGTCAGCAGGCCGATCAGGGTGAACAGGTACAGCGTGCCCAGCACCACCGGGTAGTCGCGCCGGATCACGCTCTCGTAGCTGAGCAGCCCCAGGCCGTCGAGCGAGAACAGCGTCTCGATCAGCAACGAGCCGGTGAAAAACGCACCGATGAAGGCCGCCGGAAAACCGGTGACGATGGGGATCAGCGCGTTGCGAAACACGTGCTTCCACAGCACCTGCCGCTGCGACAGGCCCTTGGCGCGCGCCGTCAGCACGTACTGCTTGCGGATTTCCTCCAGGAACGCGTTCTTGGTCAGCATCGCCGTCACCGCGAAGCTGCCCAGCACCATGCTGGTCACCGGCAGCGTGATGTGCCACAGGTAGTCGACGATCTTGCCGCCCAGGCTCAGCTCGTCGAAGTTGGGCGAGGTCAGCCCGCGCAGCGGAAACCACTGCAGCTGCCCGCCAAAGATCACCAGCAGCGCCACGCCCAGCACGAAGCCCGGGATGGCGTAGCCGATCAGCACCAGCAGCGTGGTGGCCAGGTCGAACCGGCTGCCCGCGCGCACCGCCTTGGCCACGCCCAGCGGCACGCTGATGCCGTAGCTGATGAAGAAGGTCCACAGCCCCAGGCTGATGGACACCGGCAGCTTTTCGCGGATCAGCGCCCACACCGCCTTGTTCTGGAAGAAGCTGGTGCCCAGATCGAAGCGCGCAAAGCGCCCCAGCATCTGCACGAAGCGCTCGTGCGCCGGCTTGTCGAAGCCGTACAGCGCCTTGATCTGCTCCAGCCGCTTGGGGTCCACCCCCTGCGCGCCGCGGTAGGCCAGGCCGCCGCCTTCGGCACCGCCCGCCCCGCCGACGCCGGCCTTGGCCTCGGCCAGGTACTGCTCCACCGGCCCACCCGGCACGAACTGGATCACCACGAAGGTGAGCAGCAGCACGCCCAGCAGGGTGGGCAGCATGAGCAACAGGCGCTTGAGGATGTAGGCCAGCACGATGCGCGTAGGATAGCCGCCAAACCCGCTCTTCCGGCCGACGGGTCCCCTGTCCCATGAAGCTGCACATTCTTTCCGACCTGCACCTGAGCGTGGGTGGCATGGAACACCCGCGCACCGACGCCGACGTGGTGGTGCTGGCGGGCGACATCGCGCGCCCGGCGGCCGCGGCCGCCTGGGCGCTGGGCTTTGACCGGCCGGTGCTGTACGTCATCGGCAATCACGAGTTCTATGGCGGCAGCCTGCCCGAGGTGCGCGCCGAATTCCGCCGCCTGTTCGAGGGCAGCCACGTGCACCTGCTGGACAACGACGTGCTGGAGCTGGACGGCGTGCGCTTCATCGGCTCCACCTTGTGGACCGACTTTCGCGCCAATGGTGACGGCGAGCACGCGGCCGAGGCCATGCGCAAGGCGGCCGAGTTCATGTACGACTTCAAGCGCGTGCGCCGCGACGCCACGGCGGACGCGCCGATCCTCACCCCCGAGGACACGGTGCGGCTGTTCAACGCCCACGCGCACTGGCTGGCCGAGCAACTGGCGCAGCCGCATGGCGGGCCGACGGTGGTGATCACGCACCACGCGCCCTCGCTGGGCAGCATCCACCCACGCTTTGCCGGCTCGCCGTTCAATGCGGCCTTCGTGTCGGCGGCGGAGCACCTGCTGGACGGCGCGCGCACGGCCCTGTGGATCCACGGCCACACGCACGACAGCCACGACTACCGCGTCAACGGCACGCGCGTGCTGTGCAACCCGCGCGGCTACGTCAAGGACGGCGTGACCGAAAACGCCCGCTTCGACCCGGCCCTGGTGGTCGAGGTCTGAGCGCCCAAGGAACCTCAGCCCAGCGCGCGCTGCATGCCGATGTGGGCGATGCCGACCTCTTCGTACGGCTCGCCCACCGGCTCGTAGCCCAGCTGGCGGTAAAAGCCCTCGGCGCTGCGCTGCGCGCTCAGCACCACGCGGCGCTCGCCCCGCTCGGCGGCGGCCTGCTGCAGCGCCTCGATCACCTGGCGGCCCACGCCAGCGCCGCGCAGCGTGCGGTCCACCGCCATGCGGCCGATGCGCGCCGTACCCGCCTGCGGCTCGCGCAGCAGGCGGCCGGTGCCCACCGGCATGCCCAGCCGGTTGAGCACCACGGCATGCACGGCATCGGCGTCCAGCGCGTCCCATTCCTCGTCGCGGTCAATCCCCTGCTCCTCGATGAACACCGCCGTGCGCACGGCACGCGCGGACTCGGCCAACTGCTGCCAACTGCCCACCCGTACCTCGGTCACCGGCTGGCCGGCCTCGTAGGCGGCAAACAGCGCGCGCAGCGGCGCCGGCACCGGACGGCTGCTCTGGCTGGCCGGGTCGGCGAACACGTAGACCAGCTCGGCCGTGTTCAGCAACTGCTCGCCGCGAAAGATGGCGCCGGCAAAGCTGATCGACGAATTGCCCACGCGGTCGCAGCGCAGCGCCACCTCCAGGCGGTCGTCCAGCAGCGCCGAGGCGTGGAACTCGACCGTCGTCTTGCGCAGGAAGACATCGCCCTGCAGCCGCCGCAGCGCCGCCTCGTAGGGCAAGGCCAGCGCGCGCCAGTAGTCGGCCATGGCACAGTCGTAATACGTCAGGTAGTGCGGGTTGAAGACGATCTTCTGCAGATCGACCTCGGCCCAGCGCACGCGCAGCGGATGGTGAAAGCGGAAGTCGGTGGGCTTCATGGCCAAGAATTCCATATGAATCAGGCTCTGGCACCTGACTGGCGAGCGCTGGGGGCTATTATTTTTGAAGTGTCTCAGGCCTCGAAGGCCTGCCGCAGCGCCGCCGCCGCGTCGGCATGCAGCTGGCGCGCCTCGGCGATGGCGCGGCCCATGGTCATGAAGCCGTGCACCACGCCGCGGTAGATCTCCAGCGCCACCGGCACGCCAGCGGCGCGCAGCTTGTCGGCGTACAGCACGCCCTCGTCGACCAACGGGTCGCATTCGGCCAGGCCGACCCAGGCGGGGGCCACGCCCTCCACCTCGGCGCTCTTGAGCGGCGCGAAACGCCAGTCGCTGCGGTCCACGCTGTCGATGTAGTGGTGGAAGAACCAGTCGATCAACGCCTTGTCCAGCACCGGCCCCTGGGCGTACAGCGCGTGCGAGTCGGTGTCCTGGTGATCCGTGGTGCCTGGGTAGATCAGCAGTTGCAGCGCCAGCGGCAGCCCCACGTCGCGCGCATGAATGGCGCTGACGGCCGCCAGCGTGCCGCCGGCCGAATCGCCGCCGACGGCGATGCGCGCGCCATCCAGCCCCAGCGCGGCGGCGCCCTCGCCCGCCAGCCAGTGCAGCGCGTCCCAGGCGTCGTGCACGGCGGTGGGAAAGCGGTGCTCCGGCGCCAGCCGGTAGTCCAGCGACAGCACGGCCGCGCCGCTTTGCCGCGCCAGCACGCGACACACCGTGTCGTGCGACTCGACGCAACCGATGGTGAAGCCGCCGCCGTGCAGATACAGCAGCACCGGCAGGCCGGCGGCGCTGCTGGGCGCCAGCAGGCGCGCCGGCAGCGCCGCGCCGTCGCGCGCCGGGATGCGCAGGTCCTGCACGCGGGGCAGATCGGGCCGGGGCACGTCCAGCACGCCGATGGACGCCGCGTAGGCGGCCTTGGCCTCGGCCGCCGTCAGCGTGTGCATGGGCGGGTACGGCGCCTGCGCCATGCGCTCGACCAGCAGGCGCATGGCCGGCGTCAGGCGGGCGTGGATGTCGGGGCTGTGGTCCATGGTCAAATCGGGCCGCAGCGCCCTTTGGACGGGCGCCATAAGCTATCAAAACAAGAGTAATCGGCCAGCCGGCGCGCCGCGGCTGCCGGCCGGCCCGGCCGGACGTCAGCGCGCGCCGAAGCGTCCGCGGCAACCGCGGTCCACCCACAGGCGGCGGCCGTCATAGCCCCAGCTCTGGCCTTCGCGGCAGGCGTCCTCGGAGTACTGCTCGATCAGGATTGGTCGGCCCTGGCGCGAATCCCAGCGGCACTGGTTGTAGCGACGGTCTTCGCTGGCGCAGTCGACCTCGTAGCGGCCGCCGCCCTGGCCCCAGCCACCGCCGCCGCCCCAGCCACCGCCGCCGCCCCAGCCACCGCCGCCGCCCCAGCCGGCGGCGGCAAATTCGCCCCGGCAGCCGCCCTGCACCCACACGCCGCCATCGCGACTGCCCCAGGTCTGGCCTTCGATGCAGGCCGAGTCGGACAACTGGCGCACCAGCACCTGGCGGCCCCGCTGGGGTGCCCGGCACTCGTTCAGGCGACCTTCCATGCTTTCGCAGCGGTAGGCCTCACCGCCGATGGCGCCGCCACCGCCCGAGCCGCCCCAACCCGCCACGCCAAAAACGCCACGGCAGCCGCCATTGACCCACACGCTGCCGTTGCCACGGCTGCCCCAGCTCTGGCCTTCGACGCAGGGCGTCTGCGATTCCTGGCGCAGCAGCGCCAGGCGGCCACCCATGGGGGCGCGGCACTCGCGGTAGCGGCCGTCGTCGCTTTCACATCGCACGGCGTTGCGCTCGTCGATGCTGCCGCCACCCGGGTTCCAGCCACCGCCCGGGGGGCGGTGGCCGCCATGGCCCTCGGCGAACTGGCCGCGACAACCGCGCGCCACCCACACCGTGCCCGGCGCGCGGCTACCCCAGGTCTGGCCTTCGACGCAGTCCGACGACGACAACTGGTTGACCAATACCGGCATGTTGGCAAACGGCGTGCGGCATTCGCGGAAGTCGCCGTCCAGGCTCTCGCATCGAACCGTCTGCCCGCCGGACGGCAGCGCCGGCCCCACGGGTTGCCATTGGGCCTGGGCGGCGGGTGTCAGCGTCAGGGCGGCCAGGGCCAGCGCGAGCAAGGTGGAAACACGGATCATGGTCAAAACAGCCCCCTCAAGGATCAAGACAGACCGCTTCAACGCGCGAAGCGGCCTGGCGGTTGAAGTTGAACAACGAATTAGGCAAAAACACACGCCCATCGAGCGCCAGCAGCTATCTATTTGGCAGCATGCTTGGCAGCCGGACGAACGCTAGGCAAATCATTTGAAGCTCACCGTGGCCGGCTGCAGGCCGGGCACGCCGTCGTAGTGCACCGTCACCTTCAGCCCCGCCTTGGGCGGCAGCAGGGCCGAGAACGAGCCCAGGCTCACCACCTGACCCGGCCGCAGCGCCAGGCCTTGCGCCTTCAGCGCCTGCGCCAGCCACACCACGGCGTTCAGCGGGTGGCCCAGCACGTCGCTGCCCTTGCCGCCGCCCAGTGCCGCGCCCTGACCGTCGACCAGGCGCACGTTCATGTCGCGCAGCTGGTCCAGCAGCCTGGCCTGCCCGGCGGCGTCGGCGGGCACCAGCAGCGGCGCGCCCTGCACGCCCAGCCGGGTGCCGACGTTGAGCGCGCTCAGCACCGCGCCGTTGATCTTGGCCGGCGTCTCGACCATCAGGTCGGGCAGCTCGATGAACGGGATCACCTGGTCGACCTGCGCCAGCACCTGCGCCGGCGTGGCGGCGTCGTTGATGGCCTTGTCCTTGACGCGCACCAGCAGGTCGGCCTCGTACAGCGGGCGCGAGCCGAAGCCGGCATCCAGCGTCACGCCGCTGTTCAGGATCATGGCGCTGTACAGCGCGCCCCACACCGGCTGGTCGGTGTTGAAGCGCTTTTGCACCGCCGGGTTGGTCAGCCCCGCCTTGTAGCCCACCAGGCGCCCGGCCTGCCCCGCCAGGCGCTGCTGCAGCTTGGAGCGCGAGCAGTGGGCGTCGGCCATGGTCAGCGTCTCGGGCGGGTTGGCGGCCGGACGGCGCGCGTTGTAGTCGGCCAGCAGGCGGTCGACGGCGACGTTGCTCAGGCAGCCGGGTGTTTCGGCCACCACCGGGGCGGACGTGCTGGCGCAACCGGCCAGCAGGGCCAGCGCGGCGGCCAGGCCCAGGCGGTGTAGCGTGCGGGACTTCATGGGGGAACCTCCTCGGGAGCTTGGATGAAAATCGGTTCTGACGACGATCCATCGTAGCGCGGAAAACACCCCATGGCCCTCATCCAATACCTGACCCAGATCGAATTCGACTTCGGCGCGCTGGCGCGCATCGGCGAGCACTGCCAGCGCGTGGGCATCACGCGCGCGCTGGTGGTCAGCGACGCCGGCGTGCGCGCGGCCGGCGTGCTGCAGCCGGTGCTGGACGCGCTGGGCCCGCGCGCGGTGGCGGTGTTCGAGGACGTGCCCTCCAACCCCACCGAAGCCGCGGTGCGCGGCGCCGTGGCGCTGTACGCCCAGCACGGCTGCGACGGTCTGATCGCCGTCGGCGGCGGCAGCCCGATCGACTGCGCCAAGGGCGCGGCCATTGCCGCCACCCATCCGGGGCCGCTGACCACCTACGCCACCATCGAAGGCGGCTCCGAGCGCATCACCGCCGCCGCCGCGCCGCTGATCGCCGTGCCCACCACCGCCGGCACCGGCAGCGAGGTGGCACGCGGCGCCATCGTCATCGTCGACGACGGGCGCAAGCTGGGCTTTCACTCCTGGCACCTGATGCCGCGCGCCGCCATCTGCGATCCGGCCCTCACGCTGGGCCTGCCGCCCAGGCTGACCGCCGCCACCGGCATGGACGCCATCGCCCACTGCATGGAGGTGTTCATGGCGCCGGCCTTCAACCCGCCGGCCGACGGCATCGCGCTGGAAGGCCTGCGCCGCGGCTGGGCCCACATCGAGCGCGCCACGCACGACGGCAGCGACCGCGAGGCCCGCCTGAACATGATGGCCGCCAGCATCCACGGCGCCATGGGCTTCCAGAAAGGGCTGGGCTGCGTGCACAGCCTGAGCCACAGCCTGGGCGGGGCCGATCCGCGCCTGCACCACGGCACGCTGAACGCGGTGTTCCTGCCGGCGGTGATCCGCTTCAACGCAGAGGCCGAGTCGATGCGCCGCGAGCAGCGCCTGGCGCGCATGGCCCAGGCCATGGGCCTGCCCCCCGGCGCCGACGTAGCCGAGGCGGTGCGCGCCATGAGCGCTCGCCTGGGCCTGCCCACCGGCCTGGCCGCCATGGGCGTGACCGAGCGCCTGTTCGACGGCGTCATCGCGCACGCCCTGCTGGACCACTGCCACAAGACCAACCCGCGCATCGCCAGCGCCGACGACTACCGGCGCATGCTCGCCGAGTCGATGTAGGCCGACCGCCGGGTCGTCGGGCACGTCCGTCAGTCGCTATTCAATCAATAGCTGCTTGCGGCCGCCCAGCAAGCGCCATTGCCATTTTTTGCTCCGAAAACAGCGACCCGCGCTCAGTCGCCGCCGTGCGAGTGCACCGCGCCCAGGTGGCGCGCGCCGCTGTGCGGCGCTTCCGAAGGCAGCTCCCGCGCCGACGACAGGCCGACCAGGATCCCGCAGTCGGCGGACGGCTGCACCAGGGCGCAGCTGGCGCGCAGCGCCTTGAGCTGGCGCTCCAGCGCGCGCAGCTCGCGGATGCGGCGGCTGACGTGGCCGATGTGCTCGTCCAGCACCCGGTTGGCCGCGCCGCAGTCGGCGTCCGGCGCGTCGCGCACCGCCAGCAGCTCGCGCACCTCGTCCAGCGACATGTCCAGGCCGCGGCACTGGCGGATGAAGCGCAGGCGCTCCAGGTGCGCGTCGTCGTAGACGCGGAAGTTGCCCGCCGTGCGCGCCGGCGCCGGCAGCAGGCCCTGGCGTTCGTAGTAGCGGATGGTTTCCACGCCGGTGGCCGAGGCCTGGGCCAGATCGCCGATTTTCATGATCACGCACCTGGGGTGGGGTTAAGACAACGCCGGGCTTGACTCTGTAGTGACTACAGCGTTTTCAATATACCCGAAGGTCCGACCGACCGCCACCGAAGCGCCCCATGAGCAGCAGCACCGCCAACCCCCACGTCCACCCGCACCGCCACGCGCACGACCACGCGCACGATCACGACCACGCCCATGGACATGGGCACGACCACCCCCACGCCGACCACGATTGCGGCGGCGCCGCCTGTGAAGTGGCGGCGCGGCCGATCGACTTCTCGGCGCTGGCGGCGGGCGGCGCCCTGCTGCTGCGCATTCCCGACATGGACTGCGCCAGCGAGGAGGCCCAGATCCGCCGCGCGCTGGAGGGCCAGGCCGCGGTGCGCGGCCTGCGCTTCGACCTGGGCGCGCGCACGCTGGCGGTGGACGCACCCGACGGCGCCTGGCCGGCGGTCGAGCAGGCCATCGCCGCCGCCGGCCTGAAAACCGAGCGCCTGAGCCAACCGGCCAGCGCCGCCGACACCCGCCGCCGCCAGCGCCGCGAAGCCAGCCAGCTGGCCGCCGCCCTGCTGCTGGCGCTGGGCGCCGAGGCGATCCACTTCGCCGCCCCCGACACCCGGCCCTGGCAGCTCGCCAGCATGGCGGTGGCGGCGCTGGCCATCGGCCTGTCGGGCTTTGGAGTCTACCGCAAGGGGCTGGCGGCGCTGGCGCGTGGCCAGCTGGGCATTTCGGCGCTGATGACGGTGGCCGTCACCGGCGCCTTCCTGATCGGCCAGTGGGCCGAGGCCGCCATGGTGATGGCGCTGTACTCGATCGCCGAGCTGATCGAGGCGCGCGCCGTCGACCGCGCGCGCCACGCCATCGGCGGCCTGCTGGCACTCACCCCGCCCATGGCCGAGCTGCGCCAGCCCGACGGCAGCTGGCGCGAGCAGCGCGCCGACACCATCGCCCTTGGCGCCGTGGTGCGCGTGCGCCCCGGTGAGCGGCTGGCGCTGGACGGGCGCGTGACGGCCGGCCACAGCGCCGTCGACCAGGCACCCATCACCGGCGAGAGCGTGCCGGTCGAGAAGGCGCCGGGCGACGAGGTGTTCGCCGGCACCATCAACCAGCAGGGCGCGCTGGAATACGAAGTCACCGCGCCGGCCAGCGACACGGTGCTGGCGCGCATCATCCACGCCGTCGAGCAGGCCCAGGGCACGCGCGCGCCGACGCAGCGCTTCGTCGACCGCTTTGCTGCCGTCTATACGCCGACGGTGTTCGCCATCGCGCTGGCGGTGGCGCTGCTGGGGCCCTGGCTGGCCGGCTGGCCGTGGCTGGCGGCGCTGTACAAGGCGCTGGTGCTGCTGGTGATCGCCTGCCCCTGTGCGCTGGTGATCGCCACGCCGGTCACTGTGGTCAGCGGGCTGGCGTCGGCGGCACGCCGCGGCATCCTGATCAAGGGCGGCGCGTACCTGGAAGAAGCGCGCCGGCTGCGCCACATCGCGCTGGACAAGACCGGCACCATCACCGAGGGCCGCCCGCGCCTGGTGGCGCGCGAGCTGGTCGACGACCGGCAGGAGCAAGCCCGCGTCTGGCAGCTGGCCGCCAGCCTGGCAGCGCGCTCCGACCACCCGGTGTCGCGCGCCATCGCCCAGGGCCTGCAGGACGCCGGCACGCTGGCGGTGGACGACTTCGGCGCCGCCGCCGGGCGCGGCACCAATGGCCGCATCCACGACCAGGCCCTGGTGCTGGGCAACCACCGCTGGATCGAGGAGCGCGGCCAGTGCTCGCCCGCGCTGGAAGCGCGCATGCAGCAACACGAGGCACTGGGCCGCACGGTCAGCCTGCTGGCCGACGACCGCGGCGTGCTGGCGCTGTTTGCCGTGGCCGACGCCATCAAGCCCGGCACGCCCGCCGCCGTGGCGCAGCTGCGCACGCTGGGCGTGCAGCCCATCATGCTGACCGGCGACAACCCGGCCACGGCGCAGGCCATCGCGGCCCAGGCCGGCATCGACGACGTGCGCGCCGGCCTGCTGCCGCAGCACAAGCTGGAAGCCATCACGGCGCTGAACGCCAAGGCCCCGGGCACCGTGGGCATGGTGGGCGACGGCATCAACGACGCCCCGGCGCTGGCCGCCGCCGCGCTGGGCTTTGCCATGGGCCAGGGCGGCACCCACGTGGCCACCGAGGCGGCCGACGTGGTCATCATGAACGACGACCTGCGCCGCGTGCCCGAAACCGTGCGCCTGTCGCGCCGCACCCACGCCATCCTGTGGCAGAACATCAGCTTGGCGCTGGGCATCAAGGCGGTGTTCCTGCTGCTGGCGGTGCTGGGCAGCGCCACCATGTGGATGGCGGTGTTCGCCGACATGGGCGCCTCGCTGCTGGTGGTCTTCAACGGCCTGCGCATGCTGCGCTGGAAGGGTTGAGCGGCGCGCGAACGCAAACGCTTACCGGTAGGCGGGGGAACTATCGCCCCCACAGGGTCTCGGACTTGAGGTGCGGGCGCCGTATCCGCACACAGGTTGCGACGACCCGGTCGTCGGCCGGCGTTTGCCAACGCAAGAAGGAGACCGCCATGCACCAGCTTCTGGGCACCTTCACCACCCGCTGGGTGGCCCTGATGAGCGGGGCTGCCCATGCCACCGCCGCGATGCACCAACTCGAACGCGCGTCACCCGCGCCCCTGCCAGCCGGCGACGCCGCCGCGGCAGCGCCGCCGGGCCGCATTCGCACCCGTGAGCAGGCGCCACCGCCAGCCGCGATCTGGGTGGCTGCGGCACCCGCGTGGCCGCCCGGGTTCGTTTCAGGCTACCACCGGACACACCATGAGCCTGATTGACGCCAGCCTGGAACGCTATCGTTTGAATAGCTTCCGGCGCTGACTGGAAAAGCTTTTCCGCCTCAATTGTTTCGCATGCTCTTGAGCTTTTCAAAAGCCGAGGCCATGCTCGTGGCCGCCGGTGGCACGCGATCGCGCCCTGCCCCGTGACGGGCCCCGCGACCCGCGGCCTCGAAGCGGTTGTCGCGCGGGCCGTCGCGGCGCGGCGCCTGCGCGTCCAGCTTCATGGTCAGGCTGATGCGCTTGCGCGCCACGTCCACCTCCAGCACCTTCACCTTCACGATCTGGCCGGTCTTGACCACCTCGCGCGCGTCGCTCACGAACTTGTTGGCCAGCTGGCTGACGTGCACCAGCCCGTCCTGGTGCACGCCCAGGTCCACGAAGGCGCCGAAGGCGGCGACGTTGCTCACCGTGCCCTCCAGCACCATGCCTTCCTTCAGGTCGGCGATGTCTTCCACGCCGTCGTTGAAGCGCGCCACGGCAAAGTCGGGGCGCGGGTCGCGGCCGGGCTTTTCCAGCTCGGCCAGGATGTCCTTGACGGTGACGGCGCCGACGCCCTCGGTGGCGAACTGCTCGGGCTTCAAGCCCTTGAGCAGCTCGGCGCGGCCCATCAGCTGGTCGACGGGCTTGCCAGTGGCCACGATGATCTGCTCGACCACCGGGTAGGTCTCGGGGTGCACGCCGGTCACATCCAGCGGGTTGTCGCCGCCGCGGATGCGCAGAAAGCCCGCGCTCTGCTCGAAGGTCTTGGGCCCCAGGCCGCTGACTTCCAGCAACTGCTGGCGGCTCCTGAAGGCCCCGTGCTGCTCGCGCCAGCGCACCACGGCGCGCGCCACCGCCGGGCTCAGGCCCGACACGCGCGCCAGCAGCGGCGTGCTGGCGGTGTTCAGGTCCACGCCGACGCCGTTGACGCAGTCTTCCACCACGGCGTCCAACGTGCGCGCCAGCGCGCTCTGGTTGACGTCGTGCTGGTACTGGCCGACGCCGATGCTCTTGGGGTCGATCTTCACCAGCTCGGCCAGCGGGTCCTGCAGGCGGCGGGCGATGCTGGCGGCGCCACGCAGGCTGACGTCGACGTCCGGCAGCTCCTGGCTGGCGTATTCGCTGGCGCTGTAGACCGAGGCGCCGGCTTCGCTGATGACTATCTTTTCAATAGCTGCTGGCGCTGTCCCAGCAATCGCCGCAGCCTGTTTTTGCACCAATTTGATGAGATCGCCGGCCAGTTTGTCGGTCTCGCGGCTGGCGGTGCCGTTGCCGATGGCGATCAGCTGCACGCCGTGCCTGACCACCAGCCTGGCCAGGGTGTGCAGGCTGCCGTCCCAGTCCTTGCGCGGCTCGTGCGGGTAGACGGTGGCGGTTTCCAGCAGCTTGCCGGTGGCGTCCACCACCGCCACCTTGACGCCGGTGCGGATGCCCGGATCCAGCCCCATGACGACCTTCTGCCCGGCCGGCGCGGCCAGCAGCAGGTCGCGCAGGTTGTCGGCGAACACCTTGATCGCCACCTGCTCGGCGCCCTCACGCAGGCGGGCGAACAGCTCGCGCTCGGTGGACAGCGACAGCTTCACGCGCCAGGTCCAGGCCACGCATTTGCGCAGCAGCTCGTCGGCCGCGCGGCCCTGGTGGCTCCAGCCCAGCTGCTGCGCGATGCGGCCTTCGGCCAGGCTCGGTGCTGCTACTGTTTTGGGAGCTGCTGGCGCAGGCTCCGCCTCGGGAACAATCAGTTTCGCATCCAGAATCTCGAGCTGTCGGCCACGAAACACCGCCAGCGCCCGGTGGCTGGGCACGCGGCCGATCGGCTCGTCGTAGTCAAAGTAGTCGCGGAACTTGGCCACTTCCGGATCGTGCTCGCTCTTGCCCGCGGCCAGCGTGCTTTTCAGCAAACCCTCGGCCCACAGCCATTCGCGCAGGTTCTGCACCAGCGCGGCGTCCTCGGCCCAGCGCTCGCTCAGGATGTCGCGTACACCGTCCAGCACCGCGGCCACGGTGGTGAAGTCCTCGCCGCCCTCGCCTTTTTCGGCCTTGACAAAGGGCTGCGCCGCCTGCTGGGGGTCGAGCGTGGGGTCCGCCCACAGCCGATCGGCCAGCGGCTCGATGCCGAACTCGCGCGCGATCTGGCCCTTGGTGCGGCGCTTTTGCTTGTAGGGCAGGTACAGGTCTTCCAGCTCCTGCTTGGTGGGCGCGGCCTCGATGGCGGCGCGCAGCGCGGGCGTCAGCTTGCCCTGCTCGTCGATGCTTTTCAGGATGGCGGCGCGGCGCTCGTGCAGCTCGCGCAGGTAGGCCAGGCGCGCTTCGAGTTCGCGCATCTGCACATCGTCCAGGCCACCGGTGGCCTCCTTGCGGTAGCGGGCGATGAAGGGGACGGTGGCGCCACCGTCGAGCAGCGCCACGGCGGCTTCGACCTGGGCCGGGCGGACTTTCAGCTCCGCGGCAATCTGGGACGTGATGGTGTGCATGCAGCCTCGGCGCGCCGCCCCGTGACAGGGCGGGCAGCGCCAAAAAAAGCTAGCGAGTTTGCCACAGGCCGCGTCGCCGCCGGGCTCAGCCTCAAGCCTCGGTCTCGGCGACCAGGCGCTCCAGCGGCACCTGCAAAGTCACCCGCGTGCCCTCGCCCGGCGCGCTGTGGACGTCCAGCTGGCCGCCCAGCTGCTGCGCGCGCCGCCGCATGCCGGGCAGGCCTTTGCCGCCGGGACGTCCCGGCGGCCAGGCAGCGGGCGCCGCGTCCTCGGGGGCGACGTCAGGCGAAGGCCCGATGCCGCGCCCGTTGTCCGCGATCTCCAGCCACAGCGCGTCCTGTGCCTTTATGTGGCACAGGGTCACCGTGACCGCGTCGCCACCCGAGTGGTGCACCACGTTGGCCAGGCTTTCCTGGGCAATGCGCAGGATCTCGCGCGCCGGCGGCCCCTGCACCTGCTCCAGCAGGGCTTCATCGGCGACGTGCCAGCCCAGCTCGATACCGGCGGCCTCCAGCAGTGGCCGCGTGCGGTAGCGCAGGTTGGCCAGCAGGCTGACGACGGAGGCCTCCTCGTCCACCCCGTCGACCAGCAGCTTCAGGTCGATCAGGGCCTCCTGCAGCGCGGCCGCAGTGGCGCGCTCCTGCGGTGAGCCGTGATCCAGCGCCGAAATGATGGTGGTCAGCTGCGAGCCCACGCCGTCGTGCAGCTCCTGCGCCAGCTGCTGGCGCTCCTGCGGCGCCATGCCGCTGTTGTGTCGAGGCGCGCGGCCGGCGCTTGCCACCGGCCGCATCAGCATCAGCCACAACACGAACAGGATCGCCGTGAACACCAGCTGCGTCCATGACACACTGATGGCCTGGCCGTTGGCGCTGCGCAGATCGGTCAGCATCGCCCCCAGGGCGGCGATCGCCACCAGCAGCACGGTCCAGCCGCGCGTGGCGCCATGGCGCCACAGTCCGTGCGCCAGCAGCAGCACGAACAAGGTGCTGCAAGCGATGTTCAGTGCCTCCCAGCCCAGGCCGCCGAACGGCTCCCAGACCGCTAGCACCAGACCGCCAATGGTCTGCACGATCAGCAGGCCCCGATGTACCGGCCGACCGCCCTTGAGCAGGGCCATCAGGAAGGCCGTCACGCCCAGGACGATCAGCTGATAGGCCAGTCGCGTGGCGATGATGAACAGCGCACCACCCACCATGCCGTGGATCCCCAGCAGAGCCAGGCCGGCAAGACCGACGAATGGCAGGGTGGCGGCAAAGTACAGGCCGTCAACCCCACGCCGACGGCGCCAGCCCATCATCAAGGCGCCGCACGACAGCAGCGACGCGCTCAGCAACGTGCTCCACTGGTACCACATGGCAGACGTTCTCCGTCTCTGCGCACAACCCCCACTCAAACGCGCTTGGCGCGGCGTGAGCAGGACTCTGTCAGGACAGCAGGCCCCACTGCGACGCCAGGTTCACCGCCTGCGCGCGCGTGCGCACCTGAAGCTTGCGATACATGTTCTTGATGTGCGTGTTCACCGTCTGGTCGCTGATGCCCAGGCGCTTGCCGATCTCGCAGCTGGTGTAGCCACCGGCGACCAGGCGAAGGATTTCGCGCTCGCGCTCGGACAACTTGTCGGCCCCCGCGCCCTTGCGCGAACCCGGGGCGAAGGCCGATCGCGTGGCGCCTCCATCGAGCCGCTTGAGCAGGCGGCGCGCCAGGTTGGGCGTGATCGAGGCGCCCCCGTTGACCACCTGCAGCACCGCCTGTGGGAAGTTGCCGAACCAGGAATTCTTGATCAGGTAGCCGGTGGCACCGAGCTCGAACGCGTGCAGGGCGTGCTCATCGTCCTCCATGGCCGAGACCACCACCGCCTCGGCCACCGGGCGCATGGTCTTCATGTATTCGATCAGCTGAAAGCCGGTGCCATCGCCCAGATTCAGATCGACCAGCATGACGTCGAACTCGTGCAGGCCGATCAGCCGCTTGCCCTCGCGCAGCGATGCCGCCTGCCCGACCAGCTCGATGCGCTGATCGGCCAGCAGCTCCTGGGAAATCACGCGGCGCATGTGCGCGTCGTCGTCGACCAGGATCACCCGCACTGGCTGCTCGGCCTGGCCGGTCAGGAAATGCGGCCACAAGGAGGAAGCGCCCATGGATCCGATGGCCGCCGTGACCGGGGACGAGGCGGAGCCAGAAGTCGAGTGTGCCTTGATCATGGTTTCCTCCGTTGAGCATCAGCGAAATTCGGGTGGCAAGACCCTCCTTCCTCGTTTGATATGCATCAAATTTAGCCGATTGCTTATTATTTTTGTAGATCGTGTAACCAAAATTACAGGCTCACCATAGCATCTTTGCAACGGAAAGTGCGGAATTTTCCAGATTTCCACGATTATTGCATTTGTTACTCTTGGACACTTACCAGTTGTAGCCATCGTCCGCTATCGCTTCGATAGCCATCCACGACGAAACCCGGTGTCGACCGGCTATTGCAGCACTGACGACGCGCTCCCGTGGTCCCTCGAACGTGGTATCCAGTTACGGCGATTGCTGACGTGACTTTGTAGACACACACTGACCCAGACGACGCCGCAAGCCGAGCACAGCAAAAACAGGGAGACCGGACACGGCGAAGTCCAACCCCGAGGCGCTGGAATGGGCCAGTGGCCTCGGACACCTGGTCGACTACCTTTGGAGGAACTTCATCATGAAAAAGCAGCTTGCGATTCTGGGCGCGCTCGCAATCTCCGGTTCCGCGTTCGCGATCGTATGGCCCCCGCTGCCCGGCAACGACAACTGCGAGGTCTGCGCGCAGGACATCAAGCTGCTGGCGCCGACGATTCAGTCGACGACACTGTTTGGCAGCTCGACCAGCGCCGTGGCATCCGGCACCGAGAGCTACGCCGGCAACAACATGTCGAGCAACACCTTCGGCGTGCTGATCAAGGCCAACTCGACCCAGACCACCGATTTGTCTGGCACGCACGTGCTGGCCGAGGCCTCCGGCTATCAGTCGTCGGCCTCCAACAACCTGGCCAGCAACATCGGGCAGGTCGGCGTCGGAGCCACGCAGAGCCAGTACGTCAAGGCCACCTTGTCCAACATCACGGCGAAGGCCAGCGGTTCGGGCGCGACGGCGGTGCAGAACCTCTCGTCCAACAACGCCTGCCTGAGCTGCCAGTAAGCGGCCTGCGTCCAGGCGCGCGAGCCTGAAGCGCGGCGGAACCGGCGGCCCAGGCCACGGTTCCGCCGTTTGTCCTTTCAACGAGGAAGACCGCCATGAAGCCCAAGCTGTTGCACGCCGCGTTCACTCTCGCCGCGTTGGGTTTGTGCCAGGGTGCGTGGGCCCAGCGGGCGCCCGGTTCCGATCCCATCGTGCTGGGCGCCAAGGTGAACTACCTGACCCTGCCGGTGGCACCGGTCAAGCCGTCCGAATCGCTGCACCTGGGCACCGGTATCCCGTCCTTCCTGCAGGCCAAGATCGCCCGCTACGAGGCCAAGGCCTTCAGCCAGCTCGATGGCGGCGACGGCACGGTCTACACCGAGCGCGACGTGGTCTCGCGCCAGACCGGCAATGCGCTGCAGCGCACCTGCACCACCGACGTGGCCAGCAACACCATCGTTCCGGGCGCCGGGCCCAGCGGCCGTTATGGCCCCGGAGTCGGTGGCGATCAGATTGCCGTGCTGCGCGGCGATGTGGTGACGATCTGCAAGTAGGGCGCCCATGCGCCCCCGACCTGGCCCCACCAACGTGTCGCCAGGTCTTTTTTTCCCCCAAGAGGGATACACAGCAGCCAACCGGAGGAGTGTCATGAGCCAGCCCAGTCACAAGCAATCGGCGCGGTCGCGGCGCTCGGGCTTCCGCTTGCTGCTGCTCGCCGCCACATCCACTGCCGCCTTGGTGGCCGGTTGCGCCACGCCGCTGGCGCCCAAGGAGGACGCGCTGTTCCAGTCCTACGCCAGCGCCAGCGACCGCCCGGCCACGCGGCCGGTGCGCTCGATGTCGAGCTTCAGCGACTCGCTGGCCTGCATGGACGAGATGATGCGCGAGGCCGAAGTGCCGACCATGCTCATCACCAGCACCTTCATTCCCGACTTCTCGGGCCGCGTGCCGGTGGCGGCCAAGCAGATGGTGGTCACCGCGCTGTCGCAGATGTCGCGCCGCTCGAACGCCTTCCGCTATGTCGACTTCGAGGTCGACATCGCGCGCCAGGACACGGTGCAGAACCTCACCACCATCTTGCTCAACAACAACCAGATGGAATTGCAGCGCCCGGCGCTGTATGTCTCGGGCGGCATCTCCTTCGTCGATCAGAACGTGATCAGCACCCGGCATGGCGCGGGCTTGTCCGGCCCTCGCGTGGAAGCCGGCTATGACCGCAACCGCGGCGCCACCATCGTCGGGCTGGAAATGCACCTGGGTGACTTCCGCACACGCACCCTGATCCCGGGTCTGGACTCCGCCAACGAAGTGATCATCGGCAACTCGGGCCAGGGGCTGGACCTGGCGGGACGCATCGGCAGCTACGGCGTGCAGTTCAACGTCGGCCGTGATCTGACCCAGGGCACCGGCGCGGCCATGCGCACGCTGGTCGACCTGGCCCTGATCGAGCTGGCCGGCAAGTGGACCCACCTGCCCTACTGGCGCTGCCTGACGCTGGACAACACCCACCCCGAGTTTCGGCGCCAGATGCGCGAGTGGTATGACGCCGGCGACCCGGCGACGCGCTCGCGCCTGGTGCAGCGCTACCTGGCCGCACGCGGCTATCTGCCGACGTTCGAGCAGCCCTTGCCACCCAACAGCACGGTGCTGCGCGAAGCGGTCGGTCGATTCCAGGCCGACACGGGCGCCGTGGTGACGGGCGAGATCAGCTTCAACGTCTACGAGCGGGCGCTGCGTGACTTCGTTGCCGTCGGCGAAGACGGGCAACTCACGCGGATCGGCTGGACGGAACTCGCCAACGGCGAAGCCAGACCGGTGCCACTGGCCATCAACATGCAGATCGAAAACACGGTGAAGGACCGCACGGCATTTCCGCCGGGCACCAACATCTTTGCCTCGGTCACCGTCTCGCGGGCGGCCTACCTGTTCTGCTACCTGAACGACGCCAATGGCAACATCGTGAAGCTGCTGCCCAACATGCTGCATCCGGACGCACTGGTGTCGGCCAACCAGGCCATCCGCCTGCCGGACTGGATGGTGCCCTACCCCGCTTTCGTGCTCACTTCCGGCAAGCAGGGCAGCGAGGCGCTGATGTGCGTGGCCAGCAACGAAGACCCGATGACGCGCATGCCGCAGGAGCTGAACGCCGCGGCGCTGACGCCGATCCATGGGGTAAAGACGCTCGGTGAGATGCGCAAGCATATCGAGACGGCCGTCGGCGCCGACAAGATTGCCGCGCAGACGCTGGAATGGCGCATCCTGCCGGCGCCCACCGCCCCGCCAGCCGCCGCGGCCAACGGTGGCAAGAAGTGAACGGGTGCCCAGCCATGCGCCCGCCACGCCGTGCGCCGCGGTTTGGCCGTGCCCCATGCGCCGGCATGGAGCGGTTGACGGGCCTGGGACTGATCGGCCTGCTGGTGTCAGGCGCTTCGGTGCAGGCGGCGATCGTGCGCGCGGCCACGCTGCCGCCCATCACGATGAGCGCACCCGCGCAGCATCAGGACATCAGGCCGGCGACGGCGCAGGCCCCCGCCATCCAGATGCCCAGCCCGTCGGCGCCGCCCAGCCCCGACGCCAGCCCCCAGACCCTGCCGGCCGCGCCACGGATTGATCCGCGCGCCGCACCCTCCGCACCAGCGCTGCCCACCGCCAGGAGCGGTGCGCCGCGACTCGATCCTGCATTGCAGAAGGAACTGGTGGCCTTGCGAAGGGCGGCGGAGCCGCGCAGCGGATTCGGCTCCACGCAGGCGGCCGCCAACGCCGCGTGGACACTGGGGCTGATCGAGCTGCATGCCGGCCTGGCGCCGGGCTCGCCAGCGCAGGCGCAGGTCTGGTTCGAGCGCGCCGTCCGTTATGGACGCCAGCCCCTGGCCTACGCCGGTCTGGCCTGGTGTGCCATCGACGGCTGCGGCGGCCGGCCTGACCCGTCCGCCGCGGCCCAGGCCATCGCCCAGCTGCGGCCGCACCACCGGGGCCGAGCCCTGTACCTGCAGTGGCTGCTGGACACGCGCACCCAGCCGATGAACGTGCGGATCAACGGCGGCCCGGAAGGCGTCAGCAGCCTGCTGCTGCCCTTGCGGGATCTGCTGGAGAGCGCCGCGGCGGCGGGCGATCCGCAGGCACGCATCGAGCTGGGGCTGGAAGCGCTGGCCAACGGCAACCTGAGGGACGCGCGGGCCCAGCTTGAGGCCGCCGCGCCGCGCTCGCGGGTGGCGGCCGCCAACCTGAAACTGCTTGACCAGCAGGCGGCCAAGGCCGCCCAGCACGCCGCCGTGGCGCCTTCCGAGGGCGATGAGCTGTACGAACGGGCGCGCCGGCTGCACCGTGGCGTCGGCGCTCCCCCCAACTACGCGGAGGCGCTGCGTCTGTATCAGGCCGCCGCCACCAAGGGCAGCGCACCGGCGCGGCGCATGCTGGGCTTCATCACCTCGCGCCTGCAGCCGGACGGCACCGTCAACCTGGCGTGGATGGCGCAGCTGGCCTGGCTGGACAGCTCCAGCACCCTGCCGCGGCTCGATGCGCGCTCGCTGTCGACCCTGATGCACCGCGACCCGACGCCGCTGTTCGACCTGCTGCCCGACCTGTGGCAGCGCGCCCTGGGCAAGTTGCCGTCGTGACGGACCGGCTCACGCCGCCGGGGCCCGCAGCGCGGCGCGCAGCTTGGCACCAACCTCCGGCGCCTCGATGAAGGGGTCCACCGGGTTGCGCTGCTCCACCATGTTCTGCATGCGGCTGCTGATGTTGCCCAGCGCCCGCGGGCTTTCGTGGCTGAACACGTAGAACTGGTTGGCGCCGATGGCGGCAAACACTTTCTGCGCCACCTGCTCGGCCGTCACCTTGCCACTGGTGACGGCCTTTTCGGTCAGCGCGCGGCCGATCTGCTGGCTCCGGGTCAGCGGCGCCTCGGGCTCGCCGGCCGGCCGGTTGCGCTCGCTGTGGGTGATGCCCGTGGGCACGAAGTACGGGCACAGCAGGCTGGCGCCGATTTGCTCGGTCACCAGGTTCAGGTCGTGGTACAGGGTTTCGGTCAGGTTCACCACGGCCGCCTTGGCGGTGTTGTAGATCCCCATGTTGGGGGGCGCCACCAGGCCGGCCATGCTGGCGGTGTTGGTGACGTGGCCGCGCCAGGCGGGGTCGTTGCGGGCGGCCTCCAGCATCATGGGCACGAACAGGCGCACGCCGTGGATCACGCCCCACAGGTCCACCCCCAGCACCCAGTTCCAGTCGGCCACCGTGTTTTCCCACAGCAGGCCGCCCGCGCCCACGCCAGCGTTGTTGAAGACGAAGTGCGGCGCGCCGAAGCGGTCCCTGACCTCGGTGGCCAGGGCCTCCATCTGCTCGGCGCTGGAGACATCGACGCGACGCGCCAGCACCTGGGCGCCTGCGGCCGTCATCTCGGCTTCGGCGCGCGCCAGGGCGTCGGGCTGCACGTCCACCAGCACCAGGTTCATGCCGCGCGCGGCACCGATGCGGGCGCATTCCAGCCCGAAGCCCGAGCCGGCGCCGGTCAGCACCGCGGTCTTGCCCTTGAAGTCCTGAATCATGGGTGCTTCCTTTCGGGCCGGGTCAGGCCGGCATGGCGCGCCGGATGATGGCGTCGAAGTCGCTGCCGCCCGCCAGCGTGCCGAACACGTCGTGCGGCTGCCTCAGGCGTGATTCGCAGAAGGCGCCGAACACCGTCGCCGGCGCCGTCTGCGCCAGCAGCGCGGCCTGCACGGCCAACGCCACATCGCGCGCCAGGGTGCGGGCATCGGCCTCGTCGGCACCGTTGTCGATGCGGCTGGGCAGGGTGTCGATCAAGCGGTCGAGCGCCGCGTGCTGGCCGCGTGCCGGCGCCAGCTCGCGCGCCAGCGCGGCGGCGACGTCGCCCTTGCGCAGCGCGCGCAGCAGATCGAGCGCCATGATGTTGCCCGAGCCTTCCCAGATCGAGTTGACCGGCATCTCGCGGTAGATGCGGGCCAGCACGCCTTCACCGCCCTCCTCCACGTAGCCGTTGCCGCCCAGGCATTCCATGGCTTCCTGGGCAAAGTGGCTGCCGCGCTTGCAGATCCAGAACTTGGCGATCGGCGTCAGCACGCGGGCCAGCAGGCGCTCCTGCTCGTCGCCCTGGCGGTCGAAGGCGCGCGCCAGGCGCAGCGCCAGCGCGGTGGCGGCTTCGCTCTCCAGCGCCAGGTCGGCCAGCACGTTCTTCATCAGCGGCTGCTCGATCAGCCGCTTGCCGAAGGCCGCGCGCTGCGCCGTGTGGTGCAGCGCCTGGCTGAGCGCCTGGCGCATCAGGGCGCTGGTGCCCAGGGCGCAGTCCAGCCGCGTCATCACGCCCATGGCCAGGATTTGCGACACGCCGCGGCCTTCGTCGCCGACCAGCCAGGCGATGGTGTCGTCGAACTCGACCTCGGAGCTGGCGTTGGCCTTGTTGCCCAGCTTGTCCTTCAAGCGCTGGATGCGCAGCACGTTGCGCGTGCCGTCGGGCAGCACGCGCGGCAGGAAGAAGCACGACAGGCCGCCGGCCGACTGCGCCAGCACCAGGAAGGCGTCGCACATCGGCGCCGACATGAACCACTTGTGACCGGTCAGGCGGTAGCGCGCGCCCCAGTCGTCGTGACCGTCGGGCACCGCCTGGGTGGTGTTGGCGCGCACGTCGGAGCCGCCCTGCTTTTCGGTCATGCCCATGCCCATGGTGACGCCGGGCTTGTCGCGCCACAGGCGCAGTGCCGGGTCGTAGGCGCGGCTGGTGAGCCGCGGCGCCCAGTCGCGGTAGATGGCCGGGTTGTCGCGCAGCGCGGGCGTGACGGCATAGGTCATCGAGATCGGGCACAGGATGGAGGGCTCAAGCTCGGTGAACAGCATGAACGCCGCCGCGCGCCGGATGTGGGCATGGCCACCGGCCTGTTCTTCGGCCGCGTACGGGGCGCCGTGCAGGCCGGCGGCGGTGGCGGCCGACATCAGGGCGTGGTAGCTGGGGTGGAACTCGACCTCGTCCCGCCGGTGGCCGAAGCGGTCGTGCGTGCGCAACTCGGGCGTGTGCACGTTGGCCAGGCGCGCGTGGCGCTGCATGTCGGCGCTGCCGGCCAGCGCGCCCAGAGCAGTCAGGCTGGCGGTGTCGAGCGCGGGGGCGTTGAACTTCAGCGCGTCGCGCAGGGCCTGGTTGGCCTGGAACAGGTTGATGTCTTCCAGCGGCGTGGGCTGGTTCAGCACTTCATGCGTGGCGGCCATGTCGGTCTCCGTTCAGATCAGTTTCACCAGCTGCTTGCCGAAGTTGCGGCCCTTGAGCAAGCCCAGAAAGGCCTCGGGCGCGCTGTCGATGCCCTGGGCAATGGATTCACGCGGCCGCAGCCTGCCCTGCGCCACCAGCGTGCCCAGCTCCTGCAGGGCCTGCGGCCAGAGGTCCATGTGTTCGCTGACGATAAAGCCCTGCACCTTCAGGCGGTTGACCAGGATCAAGGCCGGGTTCTGCAGCGGCAGCGGCTGGCCGTCGTAGCCGGCGATCATGCCGCACACCGCGATGCGGGCGAAGGCGTTGGTGCGCAGCAGCACCGCGTCCAGCAGGTAGCCGCCGACGTTCTCGAAATAGCCGTCGATGCCCTGCGGGCAGGCGGCCTTCAGCGCCTGCGCCATGGACTTGATATCGGCGTGCTGGCGGTAGTCGATGCAGGCGTCGAAGTGCAGCTCCTGCTCGGCGTAGCGGCATTTGTCCGGGCCGCCGGCGATGCCCACCACGCGGCAGCCGCGCGCCTTGGCCACGGCCGCGAAGGCGCTGCCCACGGCGCCGCTGGCGGCGCTGACCACCACCGTCTCGCCGGCCTGCGGGGCGATGATCTGCGTCAGCCCGTACCAGGCGGTGACGCCCGGCATGCCGACCGCCCCCAGGTAGTACGACAGCGGCACGTGGGTGGTGTCGACCTTGCGCAGCAGGCCGGGCTGGTCGGCGTCGACCACGCTGTATTCCTGCCAGCCGCCCATGCCCACCACGGCATCGCCGGACTGAAAGCGCGGGTGGCGCGACTGCTGCACCTCGCCCACCGTGCCGCCAATCATCACCTCGCCCAGCGGCTGGGGCTGGGCGTAGCTCTTGCCGTCGTTCATGCGCCCGCGCATGTACGGGTCCAGGCTCAGGTAGTGGTGGCGCACCAGCACCTGGCCTTCGCGCAGCTCGGGTGTCTGCACCGAGACCAGCCGGAAGTTGCTGGCCGTGGCTTCGCCCTGCGGCCGGTTGTCGAGCAGGATCTGGCGGTTGACGGGCATGAGGGGGCTCCTGGTGACTACTGAATTAATAGCTGCTGGCGCTTTCCTGGCGTGCGCCACAGCCTGAAAACGCTTGAACCGCGGAATCAATCCGTGGGCAGAGGCCCCGCCGGCTGCGCGCGCGGCACGTACTTGAAGGTGCCGCTGGACTGCGCGCACAACTGGCCGTCCGGGCCGAACACCGTGCCTTCGACGAAGGCCATGCCGCGCGTGCGGTGCAGCAGGCGGCCCTGGCCGACCAGGGTGCCGCCCGCGGCCGGCGCCGGTTGCATGAAGCTGGTCTTCATCTCGATGGTGACGATGCCGCTGCCCGGGTTGACGCTGCGCGCCGCCGTGGCCATGACCACGTCCAGAAAAGTCATCAGCGCGCCGCCGTGGGCGACGCCAAACGAATTGCAGTGCTCGGGCCGGGGGGCGAAGTGCAGCGTCGATTCGCCGCCCTCGAAACGCTCCAGCGTGAAGCCCAGGTGGTGGACGAAGGGAACGTGAACACCAAAGTCCAGGCTCATGCCGCCCCCAGCACCACGCTCACGCCGCCATCGACCGCCAGCCACTGGCCGGTGATGTGCTTGCCGGCGTCGCTGGCGTACAGCAGGGTGATGCCCTTCAGATCTTCGGCATCGCCCAGGCGGCCCAGTGGCGCGGCGGCGGCCATCTTGCCTTCGCCCAGCTGGTCGATCAGGCCGCTGGCCATCCTGGTGCGGAAGAAGCCCGGGCAGATGGCGTTGACGGTGATGCCGTGGCGCCCCCATTCGGCCGCCAGCGCGCGGGTGAAGCCGATCACCGCCGTCTTGCTGGTGTTGTAGGCGATGGTCTTCATCTCGGGCGGGTTGCCGTTCAGCCCGGCGATGGAGGCGATGTTGATGATGCGGCCCCTGCGCTGCGGGATCATCCACCCGTTGGCGACCTGCTGGCTGAGGATGAAATAGCCGCGCACGTTCAGGTTCATCACCTTGTCCCAGGCGGCCACCGGGTGCTCCTCGGCCGGCGCGCCCCAGCTGGCGCCGGCGTTGTTGACCAGGATGTCGATGGCGCCCATGCGCTCCAGCGTTTCGTCGGCCAGGCGGCGCGTGTCCTCTTCGCGGCTGCAGTCGGCGGCGATCCAGCGCGCGTCGATGCCGGCGGCCTGCAGCTCGGCCACCGCCTGCTCCAGGTCGTCGGCCTTGCGCGAGCTGAGCATGAGGCGCGCGCCGGCCTCGCCCAGCGCGTGCGCCATCTGCAGGCCCAGGCCGCGCGAGCCGCCGGTGATCAGGGCGGTCTTGCCCTTGAGGTCGAACAGTTGTTGAACGGTGCGGGTCATGGGTGGGACTTGCGGATGATCAGACTTCGTAATCCATGCACTGGCGCTCGCTCACCACGGCGCGCAGAAAGGGCTTGACCGCGGCGTGCGTGGGGTGGTTCTGGTAGGCGTCCAGCGCGGCGCGGTCGGCGAATTCGCTGTAAAGCACCAGGTCGTAGGTGGCTTCCAGACCCGGCTGGGCGCTGGCCACCTCCAGCCGCAACGTGCCGGGCACCAGATCGGCGCAGCCTTCCAACAGAACCTGGGCGCGGGCCAGGTTGGCGGCCTTGTGGGCGCCTTCGGCCTGGTCCTTGAACTTCCACATCACGATGTGCTTGATCATCAAAACGCCTCCTCGGGCAATCGGGTGCAAATCATCTCGCGCCGCTCGACCACGCCCAGCCAGGCGTCGATCTTGGGCAATTCATAGCAATAAAAATAGGCTCTGGCGCCCGCCAGTCCTGCGCAAGCAGCTTCTGTTTTTGTAGCTCCCGAAAGCAGCGCCAGGTCCAGCCAGATCCAGGCCAGGACGACGTGGCCGAACGCCTGCATGTAGGGCACGGCATTGGCCAGCGCCTCGGCGGGCTGACCGGTGGCCCAGGCGGCGCGGGTGGCCTGCTGGATGCGGCCCAGGGCGGCCTCCAGCGCGTCGGCGTCGGCGCGCAAGTCGGCCTGGCCGCGCGCGCGCTCCACCGTGGCCTGGATGCGCCCGGCCAGCAACTCCAGGCCCCGGCCCTGCTCCATCAGCACCTTGCGGCCCAGCAAGTCCATGGCCTGGATGCCGTGCGTGCCCTCGTGGATCATGTTCAGACGGTTGTCGCGCCAGTACTGCTCGACCGGGAAGTCGCGCGTGTAGCCGTAGCCGCCGTGGATCTGGATCGCCAGGCTGTTGGCCTCCAGGCAGTTCTCGCTCGGCCAGCTCTTGGCGATGGGCGTCAGCACCTCCAGCAGCAGGCGCGCCTCGTCGGCCGCTTCGGGTGTGCCGGTGTGCTGCTCGTCCACCAGGCGGGCGCAGTACAGCAGCAGCGCCAGCGCGCCTTCGCCATAGGCCTTTTGCGCCAGCAGCATGCGCCGGATGTCGGCGTGCTCGATCAGGCGCACGGGCGGCTGGCTGGCGTCCTTGCCGCCTGCCCCCACGGGCCGCCCCTGCGTGCGTGTCTTCGCGTAGTCCAGCGACGCCTCGTAGCCGGCCAGCCCCAGCATGGTGGCGGCCATGCCGATGGCGATGCGCGCCTCGTTCATCATGTGGAACATGCACTTGAGGCCTTCGCCCGGCTGGCCCACCAGATAGCCCACGGCGCCCGGCTGGCCATCGACCGGGAATTTGCCCTCGCCGAAGTTAAGCAGCGTGTTGGTGGTGCCGCGCCAGCCCAGCTTGTGGTTCAGGCCGGCCAGTGCCACGTCGTTGCGCACGCCGGTCAGCTGGCCCTGGGTGTCGACCAGCTGCTTGGGCACGATGAACAGCGAAATGCCCTTGACGCCCGGCACCAGCTGGCCGTCCGGGCCGGGAATCTTGGCCAGCACCAGGTGCACGATGTTCTCGGCCATCTCGTGCTCGCCGCCCGAGATCCACATCTTGTTGCCCTTGAGCCGGTAGCGCGGGCCCAGCGGGTCGCTGGCGTCTTCCGGCACCGCGCGCGTGGCCACGTCCGACAGCGACGAACCCGCCTGGGGCTCGGACAGGCACATGGTGCCGGTCCAGCGGCCGTTGAAGGCGTTGGCGGCGAACACCTGCCGCTGCAGCGGCGTGCCATGCGCCATCAGCAGGTTGGCGTTGCCCACCGTCAGCAGGTTGGCGCCGATGCTGATCGAGGCCTTGCCGAAGAAGGCGTTGGCCGCCGCCTCGACCAGGTACGGCAGCTGCATGCCGCCGAACTCGTAGTCCTGCGCCGCCGCCAGCATGCCCGAGGCGGCGTAGGCGGCGCGCGCCTCGTGCGTGGCTTGCGGCAGCACCACGCGCAGGCTGCCATCGGGCGCGATCTCGGTGCGCGGCTCCTCGGTATCGACCAGGCGGTTGAAGGGCGCGTATTTCTCGCGCGCGATGCGCTCGCAGGTGTCCAGCACGGCGTCGAAGGTCTCGCGCGAATGCTCGGCAAAGCGCGGACGCCCGGCAAGGGTGTCGGCGGCAAGCCAGTCGTAAAGCAGGAAATCCAGGGTGGAACGCAGGTCGGCCATCGCGTGGATTATGGGGTGGGCCCCAAGGCCCTCATGTCCGCTTTGCGACGCATGGCCTGTCGTTGCGCCGGCGCGGCCTATCGGCAGCGCACTTGCGGTAGATCAAGTCTGGAACGGTTTGCTTGATGGCTATTCACTGATAATCATTCTCATTCCAGTATCTTCGAGCAACAAACTCCAATCTGTGAACGGTCCATGCAGACGCTGAACTGCCGCGCCACGTGGCCAGGCACACGGATGCCAGCCGCACGCCCCATTCCACAGCCAGCACACAGCCCGCGCTGTCAGCCAGCCAGCACCGCCAACCCTCGACCACAGGTACTTCAGGACACCTTGCCGATGCTGAATTCACTGACTGCCCTCCCCGGCGACAGGCCCGCCGATTCGCCCGCCAGACCGCGCCTGCCGCGCGCCGCGCTGGCACGCCACACGCTGGCCGCGTCGATCACGCTTGCCCTGTCCAGCGGCCACGGCCTAGCCGTCGCCGAAACCACCGAACCCGAACCAGCCAGCGACACGCTGGCAGAAACCGCCGTCACCGCCAAGGGCTACATCGCCGCCACCGTCGATACGCCGGCATCCATCGACGTCATCACAGCGGACGAGCTCACCCGCAAGGGCGCCACCAGCCTGGGCCAGGCCCTGCAGGGCGAACCTGGCCTGTCCGCCACCAGCGACGGCTCGGCCAGCCTGAACCCGGTGGTGCGCGGGCTGAAAAAAGAGTCGCTGGTGCTGATGGTCGACGGCATGCGCGTCAATTCAGCCCAGCCCTATGGCGCCATCGGCTCCTTTGTCTCGCTGGGCCTGACCGAGCGGGTAGAGGTGCTCAAGGGCCCGGCCTCGGTGCTGTATGGCTCGGGCGCCCTGGGCGGCGCCGTCAACGTGTTGCTGCCGCAGGCACGCTTTGATGCCGGCGTGTCCGGCCGCCTCGGCCTGCGCGCTGCCAGCGGCGACCGCGGCGTCGGCGCCAGCGGCGTGGTGAACTGGAGCGGCGGCGACCACGCCCTGCTGCTGGGCGCGGCCGGCGCCGACCACGGCGACACCCGCGCCGGCGGCCAGCGCATCGACCGCACCGGCTACGAGCAGCAGGCGCTGATCGGCCAGTACCGCCATCGCATCGACGGCGCGCAGCAGATCCGCCTGTCACTGCAGCGCGAAAACCTGCGCGACGTCTGGTACCCAGGCTCGACTCAGCCCAACGGCAATCCGATGGTCGGTTCCACCACCATCCATTCGCCGCGCCAGGCGCGCCAGCTGATCGAGCTGGGCTACAGCCACAAGGGGCGCGGGCCGGTCAACTTCGATGTGCGCCTGTACCGCCAGAACATCGACCGCACCATCAACGCCTGGGCCAACGGCCCGCTGCAGCGCGACACCACCACCAACGACGTCGCCTTCGACACCACCGGCCTGGACGCGCGCGCCGACTGGGCGGCTGGCGAACACCACCTGATCAGCGTCGGTTTCAATGGCTGGCGCATGACGGGATCGCCCGACCGCCGCATGTTCAACAGCGGCAGCTATGTGCGCAACAACCCCTTCGACGACGGCCGGGTGCAGGCCGCTGGCCTGTACGTACAGGACGACATGCGCTTCGGCGCGCTGGGCGTGGTGGCCGGCCTGCGCTACGACCGCGTCCAGGGCAACGCTGCCTCGGTGGCCAACGGCAGTATCACCACGGGTCTGAAGCGCAGCGACGGCGCCGTGTCGGGCAACCTGGGCCTGATCTACGAACTGGACCCGCTGCTGCGACCCTACGCCAGCCTGTCGCGCGGCTTCCGGCCGGGCGAAATGCGCGAGCGCTTCGAGGCTTCGCCGCGCGGCGACGGCTACTTCTACCTGGGCAACCCGCAAATCCGGCCCGAGATCGCCCAGCAGATCGAGATCGGCGTCAAGGGCAAGGCCGAGCAGCTGGAATGGTTCGCCGCCGTCTACCGCAACCGCATCAGCGACTACATCACTGGTCGCGCCACCGGCCAGACCCAGGGCGGCGTGCCGGTGCGCCAGACGCTCAATCTGGGCAGCGTGCGCATCTCCGGGCTGGAGCTGGGCGCGCGCTGGCAGGTCGCTCGCGGCCACTGGCTGGGCCTGGGCTACTCCCGCCTGCGCGGCCGCAACAACGACTTCAACGAACCGCTCTACCAGATGCCCGCCGACGAGCTCAACCTGAGCTGGGAAGGCCGCCTGGGCGCCGGCTGGAGCGCCGACGCGCGCGTGCGCCACGCCTGGCGCCAGAGTCGCGTCGCCACCGTGTTCGCACGCGGCCTGGAAGACGCCACGCCCGGATTCACCACGCTCGATCTCGGCGCCACCTGGGCGCGCGGCCCGCACCAGCTGCGCTTGGCCGTCACCAACCTGACCGACCGCAAATACCATGAGCACCTGGCCGAGGGCCTGGCAGGACGCGAAGTGCCGGCACCGGGCCGCTCACTGGTTGTCAGCTACCAGCTCCAGTTTTGATCGCCATGACCTGTAGACGCCGCTTCCTGCAATGCACCGCGCTGCTGGGCGCCGCCCCCGGCGCGCTTCTGGGCGCGCGTGCCGCCGCGCTGCCCGAGCTGCGCTTGTCCGGCCCGCCGGCCAGCGTCAGCAACCCGCTGATCCATCTGGCCGCCCAGGGCCGCGTTCCCGGCCTGGCCGAACGCGTGCGCTACCAGCCCTGGCGCGATCCCGACCAGCTGCGCGCGCTGGCGCTGCGTGGCGAGGCCGACTTCATCGCCATGCCCACCAACGTGGCCGCCAACCTGTACAACCGCGGCCTGCCGCTGAAGCTGGTCAACGTGTCGGTCTGGGGCATCCTGTTCGTGGTCTCGCGCGATGCCGAGCGCAAGACGCTGGCCGACTACCGGGGCGAGGAAATCGCCATGCCGTTTCGCGAGGACATGCCCGATCTGGTATTTCAGGAAACCGCGCAGGCCATGGGTCTGGACCCGAAAAAGGACTTCCGCCTGCGCTACGTCGCCTCGCCCCTGGACGCCATGCAGTTGCTGATCACACGCCGCGTGCGCCACGCCCTGCTGGCGGAGCCGGCGGTGTCGATGGCACTGCGCAAGACGCAGTCCTTCCCGGTCAGCGCCATCGCCCCCGAGTTGCATCGCGCCGTCGACATGCAGCAGGAATGGGCGCGTGCCTTCAAGCGCCCACCGCGCATCGCCCAGGCCGGCATCGTGGCGCTGGGCGCGGCAGCGCAGGATCCGGCGATGATGGCCCGCTTCCGTGACGCCTACGCCGGCGCCACCAGCTGGTGCCAGAGCCAGCGCGCCGCCTGCGGCGCCGAGGTGGCGGCGGTCGAGTCGCGCCTGTCGGCCGAAGCCGTGGCCGACAGCCTGGGCGCCGCGCCGCTGGACGCCGTGCCGGCGGCGCGGGCGCGCGACGAGCTGCTGTTCCTGTTCGAGCGCCTGTTCAAGCGCCATCCGCAGCTGCTGGGTGGCAAACTGCCGGACGCCGGATTCATTGCCGGCAGCTAAGCCGCTTCGATGTCCGAACGTCCCCACCCCCCGGACCTGAACGACACCGGCCGCACCCGTTGGCCGGCGCGCGTCGGACACTATCTGTGGAGTGGCTGGACCGGCGTGGCCAGCGTGCTGTTGCTGGTTGCCGTCTGGGACGCGCTGGCGCGCCAGCTCGGGCCACTGGTGCTGCCCACGCCGCAGGAGACGCTGGCCAGCCTGACCCAGATCCTGCGATCGCCCGACGCCTGGCTGGAGCTGGGTGCCACGGCGCGGCGGGCGCTCTACGGCTATGGGCTGTCAGTGCTGGCCGGCGCCATGCTGGGCATGGCGGCCGGCGCCTCGATCACTGCCACCATGATGGCGCGGCCGCTGGTCACGCTGCTGATCGGAATGCCGCCGATCGCCTGGCTGGTGCTGGCCTTGCTGTGGTTCGGCAGCGGCGATGCGACGCCGGTGTTCACGGTCTTCGTGGCCTGCTTTCCGATCGTCTTCGTCGGCGCCCTGCAAGGCACGCGCACGCTGGACGGGCGCCTGCGCGAGCTGGCCCAGGCCTATCGCCTGCCGCTGGCGCAGCGCTTTGCCGATGTCTACCTGCCGCACATTGCCTCGTATCTGTTCGCGGCCTGCATCACGGCGCTCGGGGTGTCGTGGAAGGTGGTGCTGATGGCCGAGCTGCTGGCCACCTCCGACGGCGCCGGAGCACAGCTGGCGGCCACGCGCAGCCACCTGGACATGGGCGGCACCCTGGCCTGGGTGTCGGCCGTGGTCGGCCTCTTGCTGGCGGCCGAGTACCTGCTGCTGGAGCCGATTCGGCGCGAGATGGAGCGCTGGCGCGGGGATACCGGAGGCGCGGCATGACGGCGCTGGCGCTGCGCGGCGTGGGCCACCGCTTCGGCCCCGAGACGGTGCTGGAGGGGGTCGACCTGCGGATCGCCCCGGGCGAAGTGCTGGCCTTGCTGGGCCGCTCCGGCTGCGGCAAGACCACGCTGCTGCGCATCGCCGCCGGCCTGTTGACACCCAGCGAGGGTGCGGTGCGAACCGATTTTTCACGCAGCGCCATCGTGTTCCAGCAACCCAGCCTGCTGCCCTGGAAGCGCCTGCTGGACAACATCGCCCTGGGGCTGAAGGCGCGCGGTGTGCCACGGGCCGAGCGCCATGCGCGTGCCGCCGCGCTGGCGGCGCAGGTCGGACTGCGACCAGAGGATCACGCCAAGTACCCAGCCGAGCTGTCCGGCGGCATGCAGAGCCGCGCCGCGCTGGCGCGCGCCTTCGCCGTCGATCCTGCGCTGCTGCTGCTGGACGAGCCGTTTTCGGCGCTCGACATCGGCCTGCGCGCCGAAATGCACGGTCTGCTGGCCCGGCAGGTCAGCCAGCGCGGCTGCGCCGCGCTGCTGGTCACGCACGACCTGATGGACGCCGTGCGCCTGGCACACCAACTGGTGCTGCTGCGCCCCGAGCCTGGCCGCGTGCAGGCGCGCTTTCGCCTGGACCGGCCACTGGCCGCGCGCGACGACGCCTGGGTCTACCAACAGACCGCGATCCTGCTGGCGCACCCGCTGGTGCGCGACGCCTTCAGCCTGCCGCAGGGCGCTGGCGCTGCCGAGCTGCCAGACTCGGCGCGCGATGACGCCCTGCTGACCGATGCCCGCCCCGACCCCCGCCCGGAGAGCCCGCGCCATGGCTGCGGCTGACCCGCGCCCCGCCCCGCTGAGCACGCGCCTGATGGCTGCACCGGTGCTCTGCTGCGGTTTCCGGCCCTTCTTCCTGGGCGCGGCGCTGTGGGCGGCGCTGGCCATGGCGCTGTGGATGGCCATGCTTGGGGGCTTGCTGCCGCCGGGTCAGGCGCCGCTGACGGGCACGGCCTGGCATGCCCACGAGATGGTCTGGGGCTTCGGCATGGCAGCAGTGGCGGGTTTTCTGCTCACCGCCGTGCCCGAATTCACCGCCACGCCCGAATTCGCGCGGCGCGACACGGCGTTGCTGTTCGGCCTCTGGCTGGGCGCGCGCCTGCTGGGCCTGGCCAACCTGGCCATGACGAGCACCCTGCTGACCGCGCTGGTGGCAGCACTCAATCTGGCGCTGGCCGGCGCACTCGCCTGGCGCAGCCTGCCGCGCCTGCTGCGCCAGGCCGAGCGGCCGCACCAGGGCTTCGCGCTGGCGCTGCTCGCCCTGCTGGGCGTGGAAGCCGGCTTCTGGTGGGCCGCGCTGCGGGGACAAGATGCCATGGCCTGGGTCAACGCCTGCGTCGGCCTGATGATGGTGCTGATCGTGCTGGCGCAAAGCCGCATATCCATGCGCCTGCTGCGCGGCATGCTCGACCACCTGGGCGTGCACGAGGCCGACTACCGCGCGCCCCCGCCGCGGCGCCGGTTGGCGATCTTCTGCATCGCACTGGTGACAGGGGCGGAGTTGCTGGGCGTGGCTGCTCCCACGCTGGGCTGGCTGGCGCTGGCCACGGCCGCTGCCGTGCTGGCGCTGATGAGCGAGTGGCACTTCGGCCGGGCGCTGCTGCATCGCTGGGTGTGGCCGCTGTATGCGGTCTATCTGTGCATGGCGGCCGGTTTTGCGATGCTGGGCTTGGCCTGGCTGGGCGCGCCCTGGGCGTCCTCGGCCGGGCGCCATGCCCTGACGGTGGGCAGCATGGGCCTGGGCGTGCTGGCGGTGATGAACATCGCCGGCCGCATCCATGCCGGCCTGCGGCTTGATGACCGCCGCTGGCGGGTGGCGGCCAGCGCCCTGCTGGTGGCGGCCGCTGGCGCGCGCGTGCTGGCGGGCACACTGTGGGGCGCGGGCGGGGTGCTGCTCGGGTGGTGGCTGGCGGCGCTGGCCTGGGCGCTGGCCTGGCTGCTATATGCCGGCTTTGCCTGGCGCCACCTTGTCGGCCAGCGCCAGGACGATGGCACGGGTTGCGAGGAGCCGATCGAGCCGGTCAGGTCGGCGCCGCCGCTGCCGCGCGTGGCAACCGGGTGAGGCGCCGGCTCACCACTGGCCGCGCGGCGCGCCGCCGCGCAGCTTCCAGCGCAGCGCGGTCTGCAGCAGCTCGACCGAGTTCTGGCGTTCCGCGCGCTGGGCGAAGTCGAGCGCGCTCATGCCCTTCTGGTTGCGCATGCCGATGTCGGCGCCGGCTTCGATCAGCAGCTTGACGGCTTCGGGCGTGCCGTAGGAGGCGGCCATCATCAGCGGCGTGGTGCCGTTGGGCGACTGGGCGTCGATGAAGGCGTGCTCCTCCAGCAGCAGGCGCATGATGTCCAGGTGCCCGCCGGTGGCGGCGTAGTGCAGCGGCGTCCAGCCCGGCTTGTTGACGTCGGCGTCGCGCGCGATGAGGCGCCGCACCAGCTCGACATGGCCCTTCAGCGCCGCCATCATCAGCGGGCTTTCGTCGGCGGCGTTGCGCGTCTCCGGCACCAGGCGGGGCGAGTCGATCAGCAGGCTGGCCACGCGCAGCGCGCCTTCCTGCAGCGCCACGATCAGGCCGGGCGTGCCTTTTTCGTCCTTGGTGTTGGGGTTGAAGCCGCGCGCCAGCAGGCTGCGCACGGCGGCGTCGTTGTCCTGCCGGATGGCGCGGAAGAATTCGTCGGTGTTGGCGTCGGCCAGCGCGCGGCCGGCCAGCAGGCCCAGCAGCGCGGTCACGGCCACGCGGCGATGGATGGCGGTCATGTGGCAACCCTCGGGAACAGGCGGGTGAAATTGGCGCTGGTGAGCTCGCCGATGCGCTCGGCTCTGGTGCCGCGCAGCTCGGCCAGGCGCGCCGCCACGTGGGGCACGTAGGCGGGCGTGTTGAGCTTGCCGCGGTAAGGCACCGGCGCCAGGTAGGGTGCGTCGGTCTCGATCAGCAGACGGTCGTCGGGAATCAGGGTGGCCACCTCGTGCAACTCGCGCGCATTGCGGAAGGTGACGATGCCCGACAGTGAGACGTAAAAACCCATGTCCAGCGCGGCGCGCGCCACTTCGCGTGTTTCGGTGAAGCAGTGGAACACGCCGCCCGCGCTGCCGGCACTGCCGTCCTCGCCCTCCTCGCGCAGGATGGCCAGGGTGTCGTCCGAGGCCGCGCGGGTGTGGATGACCAGCGGCACGCCGGCCCGCCGCGCGGCGCGGATGTGGGTGCGAAAGCGCTCGCGCTGCCAGCCCAAGTCGGCGATGCGGCGGCCGCCCTTGCGCTCGTCCATCTGGTAGTAGTCCAGGCCGGTTTCGCCGACGGCCACCACCCGCGACTGCGTGGTGGCGGCCAGCAGCTCGTCGACGTCCGGCTCGTGCACCTGCTCGCTGTCGGGGTGCACGCCGACGGTGGCCCAGAAGTTGTCGTGCTGGCGGGCCAGCGCCTGCACCGCCGGAAACTCCTCCATCGTGGTGCAGATGCACAGCGCGCGCGTCACGCCGGCGGCGGCCATGGCGGCGCGCACGGCGGGGATGTCGCCCGCCAGTTCGGGGAATGTCAGGTGGCAGTGGGAATCGGTGAACATGCGGATGGCCGCGCCCGCGGCCAGGGGGCCGCTTCAGAACGCGGCGCCGATGCTAGCAGTCCGGCAGGAACCCGGGCGTTCAGATGGTCTGCGTGGGGCGGTCGGAGCCCAGGGCCGAGCCCAGGATCTGCTCGATCCTGGTCTTGAGCTGGTCGGACTTTTCGTCCTTGGGAAAACGGATGCCGATGCCCTGGGTGCGGTTGCCGACCGAGCGCGCCGGCGTGATCCAGGCCACCTTGCCGGCGATCGGGTAGCGCTGGGCGTCATCGGGCAGCGTGATCAGCACGTACACGTCATCGCCCAGCCGGTACTCGCGCGTGGACGGAATGAAGATGCCGCCCTCGGCGAACATGGGGATGTAGGCGGCGTACAGGGCCGCCTTTTCCTTGATGGCCAGCTGGATGACGCTGGGCCGGGGCGTGGTAGCCGCCGCGTTCGGTGTGGTCGCCATGGCTCGTGTGGAGTGCGCAACAGAGGGATCAGCGACCGGAGTTTAGGACCTGCCGGGCGCTGCTGACCAGGAATTCTGTCGCTAAACCGGCATTTAATGGGTGTTCGGCCGTGCGCGCGGACTGCGCCAGCTGCTGCCACCAGCGGGTCAGCGCCAGCAGCGGCAAGGGCTGGCGCGGCAGGTCGGCGGCGTCGAAATAGCGTGGCGCGGCCCCCACCTGCACGGCCAGCAGGTCGTGGCACAGCTTCTGCAGCCGCGCCACCGCCTCGGGCAGCGGCAGATCGGCCAGGGCGCTGGGCTCGCCGCGCGCCAGCGCCTGCGGCAGTTGCGACCAGCGGCGGGCCGCGTCCTTGCCCTCGGCCAGTGCCAGGGCCTCGGCCGGGCGCCCGCCGGCGGCGTGCAGCAGGGCGGCCGCCTGCTCGCCCGCCACGCCCTGGGCGGCCAGCCAGGGCCGCGCCTCGTCGGCCTCGGGCCAGGCCAGGGTGTGGCTCAGGCAGCGGCTGCGGATGGTGGGCAGCAACTGGTGGGCGGCGTCGGTGGCCAGCACGAAGCGCATGTCGCCCGGCGGCTCTTCCAGCGTCTTGAGCAGGGCGTTGGCGGTCACCGCGTTCATGCGTTCGGCCGGGTACACCAGCACCGCCTTGCCGCGGCCGCGGCCGCTGGTGCGCTGGGCGAACTCGATGGCCTCGCGCATGGCGTCGACGCGGATGTCGCGGCTGGGCTTGCGCTTCTTGTCGTCGATCTCGGTCTGCGCCTTCTCCGGCAGCGGCCAGCCGCGCGCCAGCATCTCGGTCTCGGGCATCAGCACCACCAGGTCGGGGTGGGTGTGCACGTCGATGCCGTGGCAGCTGGGGCACTGGCCGCAGGCGCCTTCGACGCCGGGCTGATCACACAACCAGGCCCGCACCAGCGCCAGCGCCAGCTCGAACTGGCCCAGGCCCGACGGCCCCTGCAGCAGCCAGGCGTGGCCGCGCTGCGCCAGCAGGGCCTGCAGCTGGCGGGCGATCCAGGGGGCCAGGGGTGCGGTGCTCACAGCCACCCCCGCGCCCGCACCGCCGCCCGCACGTCGCGCCAGACGGCATCGCGCGGCTGGTCGGCGTCGATGCGGGCAAAGCGCCGCGGCTGCTGGCTGGCGCGCCGGGCGTAGCCGGCGCGCACGGCCTCGAAGAAGGCGGCCGGCTGGGCCTCGAACTTGTCGGGCACGCGGCTGCCGGCCAGGCGCTCGGCCGCCACGGCGGGCGGCAGGTCGAACCAGATCGTCAGCTCGGGCTGGATCAGGGCATCAGAAGCCAAATCAGCCTGCGGCGCTTGCGGGGTCTGCGCCAGGCGCTCCAATAACGATAGCGCACCCCAGTCGAACCCGCGCCCCCCGCCCTGGTAGGCGAAGGTGGCGTCGGTGAAGCGGTCGCACAGCACGACGTCGCCGCGCCCCAGCGCCGGCACGATGACCCGCGTCAGGTGGTCGCGCCGGGCAGCGAACATCAGCAGCGCCTCGGTCAGCGCGTCCATGGGCTCGTGCAGGGCCAGCGCGCGGATCTTCTCGGCCAGCGGCGTGCCGCCGGGCTCGCGCGTCAACACCACGCTGCGCCCGCGCTCGCGCAAGGCCTGTGCCAGCGCGTCGATGTGGGTCGACTTGCCGGCCCCGTCGATGCCCTCGAAACTGATGAACACGCCCTGCCCCGCCATCACCGGCTCCCGCCGCGCTGGTACTGGTTGACCGCGCGGTTGTGCTCATCCAACGAGCGGCTGAAATGGCTGCTGCCGTCGCCGCGCGCCACGAAGTACAGCGCCTGCGTGGCTGCCGGCTGCACCGCCGCCAGCAGCGCGGCCTTGCCGGGCATGGCGATGGGCGTGGGCGGCAGGCCGGCGCGGGTGTAGGTGTTGTACGGGGTGTCGGTGCTCAGGTGGCTGCGCTTTAGGTCGCCGTCGAACGCCTCGCCCAGGCCGTAGATGACCGTGGGGTCGGTCTGCAGCCGCATGCCGATGCGCAGGCGGTTGATGAACACGCCGGCGATCTCGGCGCGGTCCTGCGGGCGGCCGGTTTCCTTTTCGACGATGCTGGCCAGGATCAGCGCCTCGTCGGCGCTCTTGAGCGGCAGGCCCGGGGCGCGGGCGTCCCAGGCGGCCTGCAGGCGCTGGTCCATCAGCTGCATGGACTGGCGCAGGATGTCCAGCTCGCTGGCGTTGCGAAAGTAGTGGAAGGTGTCGGGGAAGAACCGCCCCTCCGGCGCCACGCCGGGCCGGCCCAGCGCCTGCATGATCTGCGCCGGCGTCATGGCCTGCGTGTCGTGGCGCAGGTGTGGCGCCTTGGCCAGGGCCTCGCGCAGCTGGCGGAAAGTCCAGCCCTCGGGCACGGTCACCGTCAGCACGATGCGCTCGCCCCGGATCAGCTTGGCCAGCAGCTCGGCCGGCGTCATGCCGCGCACCACCGCGTAATCGCCCGGCTTGATGCTCTGCCCGCGCGCCGCCAGCCGGAAGTAGCCCGCCAGCAGCGCCGCCGGCGTCTGCACGCCGCCGTCCACCGCGCGCTGGGCAGCGCTGCGCAGCGAGGCGCCTTCGGGCACGCTGATCTCCAGCGCGTCGGCGGCCAGCGGCAGCGGCTGCTGCGTCCACCACCAGGCCCCGGCGCCGGCCACCAGGGCCAGCGCCAGCAGCAATGCCAGCAGTCGCAAGAGGGTTCGCACGGGTCGGCGCGGGGCGTGAACAGGAACCGGCCATGATAATTCAGCCCATGTCGGACACCGCCAGCGCTTCTTTCACCGCCGCCCGCCTGAATGGCATCAGCCCCCTGCCCCACCTGGGCGTGATCCGCGCCAGGGGCGACGACGCCGCCCGCTTCCTGCAGGGCCAGCTGACGCAGGACGTGCAACACCTGCCACCCGGCCAGGCGCGCCTGGCGGCGCTGTGCAATCCCAAGGGCCGCATGCTGGCCAGCTTCTGGGTGCTGCGCCGTGCCGACGACGAGCTGCTGCTGCTCACCAGCGCCGACACGCTGGCGGCCACGCTCAAGCGCCTGTCCCTGTTCGTGCTGCGTGCCCGCCTGAAGCTGAGCGACGCGACGGGCGAGCTGACGCTGCGCGGGCTGATCGGGGACGCTACGCTTTCCATAGCTGCTGACGCACACGAGACAAGCGCTGGCAGCCAAAATGATGCCGTATTCACGATCCCCCTGCCGGCCGCCGACGGCGCCCCGCGCGCCCTGTGGCTGGCGCCGGCCGGCACCCCCGCGCCGGCGGCCACCAGCCTGAGCAGCGCCGACTGGCTGGCCGCCGAGGTGCGCGCCGGCGTGGCGCGCATCACGCAGCCGGTGGTCGAGGCCTTCGTGCCGCAGATGCTCAACTACGAAAGCGTCGATGGCGTCCACTTCCAGAAGGGCTGCTACCCCGGCCAGGAGGTGGTGGCGCGCAGCCAGTTTCGCGGCGCCATCAAGCGGCGCGCCTTCGTCGGCCAGGTGGCCGGCGCGGCGCAGGCCGGGCAGGACGTGTTCAGCGCGGCCGATCCGAGCCAGCCCGTCGGCCTGATCGCCCAGGCCGCGCCGGTACCGGGCGGCACGGCGGTGATCGCCGCGCTGCGGCTGGACACGCTGGAGCAGCCGCTGGCCGTCGACCGCGCGGATGGCCCGCCGCTGAGCGGCCTGCACATTCCGTACGCGCTGCGCGAGGATATTTGAGAGGTTGAGAGTTTTTACGGCCGACGCGCCCACCAGGTGTCGATGGCCCAGGCCTCGCCGCGGAAGTACGGCGGCACCACGGTCGGCTTGTCCAGCCGCCAGGCGTTGTAGGCCAGCCGGTGCACGGGCGAATACCACTGCGGCAGCAGGTAATGGCTGTGGCTGACCACGCGCTCCAGCGCGCGGCAGGCGGCCAGGAAATCAGGGTGCGCGCGCGCGCCCACCATGTGGCTGATCAGGCTGTCGATGGCGGGACTTTTGACGCCCGCCAGATTGCCTGAATCCTCGGTGTCGGCGGCGCGGCTGCCAAACAGATCGGCGTATTCCTGCCCCGGGTTGAGCGTGCCCTGGTAGGCGATGGTGGTGATGTCGAAGTCGAACTTCTGCAGGCGCTGCTGGTACAGCGCAAAGTCGACCGGGCGGAAGTTCAGGCGGATGCCCAGCTTTTCCAGGTTGCGCATCCAGGGCGTGACCACGCGCGCGCCGCCCTCGTTGCTGTCCAGGTACTCCAGCACCAGGGGTTGGCCCTGGGCGTTGACCAGCACGCCGTCCAGCACGCGCCAGCCGGCCTCGGCCAGCAGGTGCTGGGCGCGGCGCAGGTTCTCGCGCAGGCCATTGTCGCTGCCGTCGGTGCGCGGCGGCTCGTAGGCGGGGCCGAAGGCCGCCGGCGGGATATCCTTTTGATACGGCGCCATCAGCGCCCGCTGCGCCTCGTCGGGCAGGCCGCTGGCGGCGCATTCGGTGTTGCCGAAGATGCCGCGCACCCGCGTGTACGACTGGTAGAACATCTGCCGGTTCATCCACTCGTAGTCGATGGCCAGGCCCAGCGCCTGGCGCACCCGCACATCCCACAGCAGCGGCCGGCGGCTGTTGAGCACGTAGCTCTGAAAGCCGGTGGGCAGCCGGTGGCGAAACTCGCCCTTGACCAGTTCGCCGCTCCTGAACTTCGGCCCGTTCACGCGCCGCGCCCAGTCGCCGGCGGAATAAAACGCCATCAGATCGAATTCGCCCGCCTTCAGCGCCTCCAGCCGGGCGGTGTTGTCGCGGTAGATCTTGACCTGCACGCGGTCGAAGTTGCCGGTGCCGCGGCGCACGTTCAGGTCGCGCGCCCAGTAGCCGGCGTCGCGCACGTAGGTGATGTCCTTGCCGAACTTCACCGGCCCGATGCGGTAGGGCCCGCTGCCGATGGGTTCGTCCATCACCACCTGGTCGAACGGCTTGCCGGCGCCCCATCGGTGGCTGAACACCGGCAGGCCACCCACCGTCAGCGGCAGTTCGCGGTTGGGCTGGCGAAAGCGAAAGCGCACCGTGCGCTCGTCCAGCACGTCGACACCCGACACGTCGACCAGCAGCGTCTTGTAGGCGGGCGAGGTGTGCGGGCCGATCAGGGTGTCGAAGCTGTGCTTGACGTCGCGCGCCAGCACCGCGTCGCCGTTGTGAAAGCGCGCCTGGGGCCGCAGGCGGAAGGTGGCCGACAGGCGGTCGGGCGCCACGCTGACGTCCTCGGCCAGCAGGCCGTAGGCGGCGCCGGCCTCGTCCAGCGAGCCGGCCAGCAAGCTGTCGAACATCAGCTCCGACAGGTAGGTGGGCGCGCTGCCCTTGATGGTGAACGGGTTGTATTTGTCGAAGGTGGAGGCGCGCGAGTTGCCCACCAGGCGGATTTCGCCGCCCTTGGGCGCGGTCGGGTTGACGTAGTCGAAATGGGCAAAGCCGGGCGGGTACTTCAGCTCGCCCCACAGCGCGTAGCCGTGGGCGGCCCAGGCGGGCAGACTGAAGGCCGCCAGCAGCACGGCGGAGAAAATGCGCATGCTACAATTCTGCCGCTGATTTACCAGGAGCTAGCGCATGACCACCCCCACCGGCTTTCTGACGGGCAAGAAACTGCTGATCACCGGCGTGCTGTCCAACCGCTCGATCGCCTACGGCATCGCCCGCGCCTGCCGCCAGCAGGGGGCCGAGCTGGCCTTCAGCTACGTCGGCGAGCGCTTCAAGGACCGCATCACCGAATTCGCCGCCGAGTTCGACTCCAAGCTGGTGTTCGACTGCGACGTCGGCAGCGACGAGCAGATCGAGCGCATGTTCCGCGAGCTGTCGCAGCTCTGGCCGACGTTCGACGGCTTCGTGCACGCCATCGGCTTTGCGCCGCGCGAGGCCATCGCGGGCAACTTCTTCGACGGCCTGAGCCGCGAGAACTTCCGCATCGCCCACGACATCAGCGCCTACAGCTTCCCCGGCATGGCCAAGGCGGCCCTGCCCTACCTGAGCGAGCGCGCCGCCCTGCTGACGCTGTCCTACCTGGGCGCGCTGCGCAGCATCCCCAACTACAACACCATGGGCCTGGCCAAGGCCAGCCTGGAAGCCAGCGTGCGCTACATGGCCGAGGCGCTGGGCGGCCGCGGCGTGCGCGTCAACGGCATCAGCGCCGGCCCGATCAAGACGCTGGCGGCCAGCGGCATCAAGGACTTCGGCAAGCTGCTGGGCTACGTGGCCAGCGCCGCGCCGCTGCGCCGCAACGTCACCATCGACGATGTGGGCAACGTCGCCGCCTTCCTGATGAGCGACCTGGCCAGCGGCGTGACGGCCGAGATCACCTACGTCGACGGCGGCTTCAGCCAGACGGCGGGCCTGTCGACCGACATGGTCGGCTAAAGCCCTCGCCTGCAAGCCAAATCGGCCTCTGGCGCTTGTCTGGCAAGCGCCAGCAGCTATTGATTTAATAGTGTGAAGCGACGCGCCCTGCTGCTCGGCGCCCTGGCCCTGGGCACGCGCGCCTGGGCCGGCCCGGCTGACCAGGCGCCGACGCTGCTGCTGGCTCAGCCCTGGCAGGCCGGCACCGATCTGGCCGACTGGTGGGTGAGCGAGAAATACGACGGCGTGCGCGGCTTCTGGGACGGGAGCGCACTGCGCACGCGCGGCGGCGAGCGCATCGCCGCCCCGCCCTGGTTCACCGCCGGCTGGCCCGCCACGCCGCTGGACGGCGAGCTGTGGGCCGGGCGCGGCGGCTTCGAGCAGGCGCAGTCCGCCGTGGCGCGCCAGAGCCCCGACGACGCCGCCTGGCGCCGCCTGCGCTACATGGTGTTCGACCTGCCGGCGCACCCCGGCACATTCGATGAGCGCCTGCCCGCCCTGCGCGCCACCGTCGCCGCCATCGACCAGCCCTGGGTGGTCGCCGTGCCGCAGCAGCGCGTGGCCAGCGCCGCGCGCCTGCAGGCGCTGCTGCGCGAGGTGGTGGCCGGCGGCGGCGAAGGCCTGATGCTGCACCGCGGCAGCTCGCATTACCGCGCCGGGCGCGGCGACGCGCTGCGCAAGCTCAAGCCGCACGACGACGCCGAGGCGCGCGTCATCGCCCATCTGCCCGGCCGCGGCCGGCACGCTGGCCGCCTGGGCGCGCTGTGGGTGCAAACGCCCGAAGGCCGGCGCTTTGCCCTCGGTAGCGGCTTCACCGACGCCCAGCGCGCCGACCCGCCGCCCGTGGGCAGCTGGGTCACGTACCGCCACCGCGGCGTGCACCCGGGCAGCGGCCTGCCGCGCTTTGCCAGCTTTCTGCGCGTGCGCGCGGACGACGCGCGCTTTCGGCCCTGAGGGGCGCTGCGCGGCTGCCGCGGCCGCCGGGCTCATCGGGTGCCGTCTGGGTCCCCGCTTTCGCGGGACGACGAAGATCAATCGGCTTGGCTTGTCGAGCGGGCCGCAGGCTCGCGCGGCCCGCCCTTCAGCCGCCCCGCAGCGCCGCCCAGGCCAGCAGCAGGCCGATCAGCAGCGGCTGGTGCAGCATGTAGTAGCTCAGGCTCCAGCGCCCCAGCGGCGCCAGCCGGCGGGCGGCGGCGCTGGCCGGGCGGGCCAGCCAGGCGCGCAGCGGCGCCCACTGGGCGGCGCCCACGCCCAGCCACAGCACGCCCAGCCAGGGCAGCAGCGGCACGTAGTCCTCGGTGACCGGCTTGCGGCTGACGATGCCCAGCCAGTTCAGCCAGCGGCCGTCCAGCGCCTGCGCCAGCGCGGGTGGCGCGGCCTCGCGCAGCCAGACGCCGGCCAGCGGCGCGGCGGCGATCAGCAGCGCGCCGCCCAGCCAGGGCCAGGCGCCGCGCAGCGCCCCGCGCGCCAGCAGCGCGCGCGTCAGCAACAGCATCAGCGCCATGCCGTGCAGCACGCCAAAGCTGATCCAGCTCTTGGGAAACATCCACCACGACCCCAGCGACACCAGCAGCGCGCAGCCGGCCACCTGCGCCCAGCGGCGGGCAAAGCGCGGCCAGCGCTGGCCGGCCTGCACCGCCAGCGCCTGCCCGGCGCCGGCGCACAGCAGGAACAGGCTGACGATGGCCGTGCGCTGCCACGTCCACACCGGGTCCTGGTAGAAGTTCTGGCGGATGTGGCCGAAATGGTTGAGGTCGAACGCGAAGTGGTAGCCCGTCATCCACAGCAGCGCCAGGGCGCGCAGGGCGTCCAGGCGGTCGTGGCGTGCGGCTGCCGCGCTCATGGTCGTCAGGCGGTGCTGGCGCCCTCAGCCCAGCACCTGCTGCGCCGTGCGGCCCACCAGGCGGGCGTACAGCGCCGGGTCGGTGTCGCGTTCGCTGCCGATCAGCAGCAGGCGCGCGCCGCCGTCCAGGCCCAGGGCGGCGCGCTGCGCCGGCGACTGCGCCACGGCGATGGCCGCCGCCAGCCCGGCCACTGCCGATTCGCCGGCGACGATGGGCGCGTCGCCCCCCGTCGGCGCGGCCAGCAGGCGCATGGCCTGCACGGCGGCGGCGTCGCTGATGGTGGCAAAGGCGTCGGCGCCGGTGGCCAGGATGTCCCAGGCCAGCAGCGACACCTCGCCGCAGGCCAGGCCGGCCATCAAGGTGTCCAGCGCGCCGCTGACCGCCACCGGCTGGCCGGCGCGGGCGCTGCGCATCAGGCAGTCGGCGCGCTCGGGCTCGACCACCACGAAGCGCGGGCGCGCGGCGCCGTCGCGCTCCCAGAACCAGCCGCACACCGCCGCCGCCAGCCCGCCCACGCCGCCCTGCACGAAGACATGGGTCGGCCGCTGGCCGAGCTGCTGCACGGCTTCTTCCACCATCAGCTGGTAGCCCTGCATGACGTCGCGCGGCACGTCCATGTAGCCGGGGTAGGAGGTGTCGGAAATCACGTGCCGCCCCAGCCGCCGCGCGTCGGCGTCGGCCTGTCGCACGGCGTCGTCGTAGTTGCCCGGCGTGCGCACCACCTGGGCGCCGAAGGCCTCGATGGCCGCCTTGCGCCCCTCGCTGACGGTGGCGTGGATGTAGATCACGCAGCCGCAGCCCAGCAGCTGCGCGCCCCAGGCCACCGAGCGGCCGTGGTTGCCGTCGGTGGCGCAGGTCACGGTGATGTGGCGCGCCAGCTCGCGCAGGGCGCCGCCGCGCAGCTCCTCGGTGGTCACCGGCCGGCCCAGCCGGGCCGACAGCTCGCGCCGCAGCAGCCGCGCCACCGCGTAGGCGCCGCCCAGCGCCTTGAAGCTGCCCAGGCCGAAGCGCCCGCCCTCGTCCTTGTAGGCCACGTCGGCCACGCCCAGGCGGGCCGCCAGCGCGCCCAGCCGGTGCAGCGGCGTGGGGGCGTAGCCGGGCCAGCGCGTGATTTCGGCGCGCGCCTCGGCCAGCGCGGCCTGACCCAGCACGGCGCCGCGCCGCGGGCCGTAGGCCTCGTCGCGGCGCGCGGCGGGGTTGAGAAACAGCTCGGCGCGCAGCGGCGGCAGGGTGGTGGCGTCGTCGGTCATGGCGGTGGCGTGCGGGGCGGTGGGTTGGGGGTGGCCCGAGTATCGGTCGAACCGGGCCGCGCCATGGCGCCCGTGTGCGGTATAAGCGTTCGAGACTGTTGCGGTGACCGCCCGCGGGCCCTTCGACATCACTATCATTTACATAGCTGCTTGCGCTCGACAGACGGGCGCCAGAGCCCAAAAGACCAGGAATCTCCCAGACATGCAATCGGCCAGCGACCAGTGGTTTGACGAGGCGTACTACCAGCGCTACTACTACGACCCGCGCACCCGCGTGGTCGATCCCGAGCATGCGCGCCGGCTGGGCGACTTCGTGGCCAGCTACCTGGCGCACCTGCACCTGCCGGTGCGGCGCGTGCTGGACATGGGCTGCGGCATCGGCCTGTGGCGCGAGACGGTGGCGCGGCACTTTCCCGCCGCCCGCTACCAGGGCGTGGAATACAGCGACTACCTGTGCCAGCGCTACGGTTGGGCGCACGGCTCGGTGCTCGACTGGCAGGCCGACGAGCCATTCGATCTGGTCATCTGCCAGGGCGTGCTGGCCTACCTGAGCCCGCCCGATCTGCGCCGCGCGCTGGCCAACCTGGGCCGGCTGTGCCGCGGCGCGCTGTACCTGGAGGCGGTCACGCTGGAGGACTACGAGCGCGACGCCATCGACCTGGAGTTGAGCGACCCGCGCCTGCACCGCCACCGCGCGGCGCTGTACCGGCGCGGCCTGGCGCCGCAGTTTCGCGCCGCCGGCGGCGGCCTGTGGCTGAGCCGGCGCGCCCCGGTGCCGCTGCTGGCGCTGGAATCGCCCGACTGAACGCGCACGCCCGCCCGGGCGGCGCATCCCCTTGGGATAATCCGCCCATGCCCCTGCCCCACCAGATCGAACTGCTGGCCCCCGCGCGCGACGCCGACATCGGCATCGAGGCCGTCCACCACGGCGCCGATGCCGTCTACATCGGCGGGCCCGGCTTTGGCGCGCGCGCCGGCGCCGGCAACGCGGTGGCCGACATCGAGCGCCTGGCGCGGCACGCGCACCGCTTTGACGCACGCATCTTCGTCACCCTCAACACCATCCTGCGCGACGACGAGCTGGAGCCTGCGCGCCGCCTGGTCTGGCAGCTGTACGAAGCCGGGGCCGACGCGCTCATCATCCAGGACATGGGCCTGCTGGCGCTGGAGCTGCCGCCCATCCAGCTGCACGCCAGCACGCAGACCGACATCCGCACGCCGGCCAAGGCGCGCTTTCTGCAGGACGCCGGCCTGAGCCAGATCGTGCTGGCGCGCGAGCTGGAGCTGGCGCAGATCGCCGCCATCCGCGACGCGCTCGACCCGGCGCGCTGCGGCATCGAGTTCTTCATCCACGGCGCGCTGTGCGTGGCCTACAGTGGGCAGTGCTACATCAGCCACGCCCACACCGGCCGCAGCGCCAACCGAGGCGACTGCTCGCAGGCCTGCCGCCTGCCCTACCAGGTGGTGGACGCGCAGGGCCGCTTCGTGGCCCACGACGCCCATGTGCTGAGCATGAAGGACAACAACCAGTCGCTCAACCTGCGCCCGCTGATCGACGCCGGCGTGCGCAGCTTCAAGATCGAGGGGCGCTACAAGGACATGGGCTACGTGAAGAACATCACCGCCCACTACCGCCGCCTGTTCGACCAGATCATGGACGAGCGCCCCGATCTGGCGCGCGCCAGCTCCGGCCGCGTCGCTTTCAGCTTCACACCCGATCCGCTGCAGAACTTCAACCGCGAGTTCACCGACTACTTCGTGCACGGGCGCCAGATCGACGTCGGTGCCTTCGACACGCCCAAGAACCCCGGCCAGCCCATCGGCCACGTCACCCGCGTGGCGGACGATCACTTCGATCTGCAGGCCGACGACCCGACCCTGAGCCTGGCCAACGGCGACGGCCTGTGCTACTGGGACCAGCAGAAGGCGCTGGTCGGCGCCCAAGCCAACCGCGTGCAGCCGCTGGACGACGGCCGCTGGCGCGTGTTCCCCAAGGACGCGCTGGCCCAGCTGCACGACCTGCGCCCGGGCACGCCGGTGCACCGCAACCGCAGCATGGACTGGGTGCGCGCGCTGGAGAAGAAGTCCGCCGAGCGCCGCATCGGCGTCTGGCTGACGCTGACCGAAGCGCCCGACGGCCTGCGCCTGAGCGCCACCGACGAAGACGGCCACACGGCCCAGGCCCACGCCGCCCTGCCCTGGAGCGCGCCGCGCGAGCAGGCGCAGGCCAGCGCGCGGCTGCACGAGGCGCTGGCCCGGCTGGGCGAGACGAACTTCACGCCGCTGGACATCACGCTGGCGCTGCCGCGCCCCTGGTTCGTGCCGCCCAGCGTGGCCAACGCCCTGCGGCGCGAGGCCATCGCCGCGCTCGAAGCCGCCCGCGCCGCCGCCTGGCAGCGCCTGCCGCGCGCCGCGCCCGTCGAGCCGCCCACGCCCTACCCCGAAGACACGCTCAGCTACCTGGCCAACGTGTTCAACCACAAGGCGCGCGACTTCTATGCGCGCCACGGCGTGAAGGTGATCGACGCCGCCTACGAAAGCCACCAGGAAACGGGCGAGGTCAGCCTGATGATCACCAAGCACTGCGTGCGCTACAGCCTGAGCCTGTGCCCCAAGCAGGCCAAGGGGGTGATCGGCGTCAAGGGCACGATCCGCGCCGAGCCGCTGCAGCTGATCAACGGCAAGGAGCGCCTGACGCTGCGCTTCGACTGCAAGGCCTGCGAGATGCACGTGGTCGGCAAGATCAAGCCCGGCGTCATGCAGCGCGCCGAGCGCGAGGCGGCCGAACACGCGCTGCGCTTTTATCGCGCCGCTCCGGTGGCGGCCTCAAGCTCCGAATGAAAACCGATCGCAGCGCTTGCCTGGCGTGCGCCAGCAGCTACACTGAACATAGCAACCCATCAAGGACCGAACCATGAAGATCCTGCTACCCGTCGACGGCACCCAGCTGTCCCTGCACGAAACCCGCTTTGCGCTGCGCCTGGTGCGCGAAGGCCTGCGCGCCAGCTTCGTGCTGGCCAACGTGCAGGAGCCGGCCTCGTTCTACGAGATCGTCACGGCGCAGAACCCGGGGTTGATCGAAAGCGCCGCGCAGGAAGCCGGCGAGGACCTGATCGCCCCGTCGGCCCGCCTGCTGGCCGAGGCCGGCGTGCCGTTCGAGACCGCCGTGATCACCGGCGATCCGGCGCACGCCATGCTGGACTTGATCGAGCTGCGCGGCTGCGACATGGTGGTGATGGGCTCGCGCGCGCTCGGCCCGATCCGCCGCATGCTGGAAGGCGGCTCCACCTCGCGCCGCCTGCTGGACGACGCGCCGGTGCCGGTGCTGCTGGTCAAGCCGCCGGCGCCGGTGGACGATTAAAGCTTCTCCGTCTGCCCGCTGCTCGGCTGCCATTTCATCAGGTGCCGCTCGGCCAGCCCCACCAGGCCGTCGAGCACCAGCGCGAACACCGTCAGCAGCACGATGCCGGCAAACACCGTGTTGATGTCGAACGAGCCCTCGGCCTGCAGGATCAGGTAGCCCACGCCGCTGGCCGAGCCCAGGTACTCGCCCACCACCGCGCCGACGAAGGCCAGCCCCACCGAGGTGTGCAGGCTGGAAAACACCCAGCTCATGGCGCTGGGCACGTACACGTGGCGCATCAGCTGGCGCGCGTTGGCGCCCAGCATGCGCGCGTTGGCCAGCACCACCGGGCTGACCTCGCGCACGCCCTGGTAGACGTTGAAGAACACGATGAAGAACACCAGCGTCACCGCCAGCGCCACCTTCGACCAGATGCCCAGGCCAAACCACATGGCGAAGATCGGCGCCAGGATCACCCGCGGCATGGCGTTGGCGGCCTTCAGGTACGGGTCCAGCACCGCCGAGGCGAACGGCGACAGCGCCAGCCACAGCCCCACGCCCAGCCCCGCCAGCGTGCCGATGACGAAGGCCAGCAGCGTCTCCAGCAGCGTCACCCACAGGTGCTTGTAGATGTCGGCGTCGGTGACGAACCAGCGCCACAGGCGCTGCGCCACCTCGACCGGCTTGCCGAAGAAGAAGGCCACGGTGTCCGAGCCGTTGGCGGCCAGGTGCCAGGCCAGCAGGATCGCCACCAGCAGACCGACCTGCCAGCCGCGCAACATCAGGCGGTTCATGCGGCCTTCCTTTTCTGCTGGTCGTAGCCCTTGAGCACCTCGTCGCGTAGCACGGCCCAGATCCGCGAATGCAGCTCGACGAAGCGCGGCTCGTTGCGGATTTCGGCCACGTTGCGCGGGCGCGGCAGGTCGATGGCGAATTCGCCGATCGGGCGCGTGGCCGGCCCGGCCGACAGCACCACCACGCGGTCGGACAGCGCGATGGCCTCGTCCAGGTCGTGCGTGATGAACAGCACCGCCCGCCCCTGCGCGCTGCCGCTGGCCGAGGGCGCGGCCCACAGATCGAGCAGCTCGTTTTCCATCAGCTGGCGGGTCTGCACGTCGAGCGCCGAGAACGGCTCGTCCATCAGGATGATGTCCGGGTCCAGGATCAGCGTCTGCGCCATCGCCACGCGCTTGCGCATGCCGCCCGACAGCTGGTGCGGATAGCGGTCCTCGAAGCCGGCCAGCCCCACGCGCGCCAGCCAGGCGCGGCCCAGGCGGTCGGCCTCGGCGGCGCTGGTGCCGCGAAACACCAGGCCGGCGATGACGTTGTCCAGTGCCGTCTTCCAGGGCATCAGCGACTCGGTCTGGAACATGTAGCCGGCGCGGCGGTTGAGGCCCGCCAGGGCCTGGCCGAACACCCGCACCTGCCCGCTGGAAGGCGCCAGCAGGCCGGCGCCCACGTTCAGCAGCGTGCTCTTGCCGCAGCCGGTGGGCCCGACCACCGACACGAACTCGCCCGGCGCCACCGCCAGGCTGGCACCCTGCACCGCGGTGTAGCGCTGGCCGGGGGCGTCGCGGCTGGTGAAGATGCAGGTGATGTCCTGCAGGTCCAGCGCGGCGGCTGAAGAAGCATTCATAAGCAAAATAAGCCTCAAACCCAGACGGGTCGAGCGTCAGCAGCTATCAAAAACATACCGCACCAGCGCGCCGTGCGGCGGGTGCGCCAAGCGGTCCCGGGGCTCAGCCGTACTTGGCGGCGGCCTTCCTGGCGAAGTTGTTGGTGTAGGTCTTGCCCAGGTCGATGGGCTTGTCCTTCAGGCTGTCCTCGAAGGTTTGCAGCATGCGCAGCGCGGTGGCCGGGCCGGCCTCGGGCATCAGGCCGTCGGGCGAGATGGCCTCGCGCACGCGCTCCCACGCCGCCAGGTACAGCGCGCGATCGCCCAGCAGGTACGAATCCGGCACGGTCTTGACGATGTCCGACGGCCCCGCCTTCTGCAGCCAGCGCAGCGCCCGCACCATGGCATTGGCCAGCGCCTGCGTGGTGCCCGGGTTGTCCTGCACGAACTTGACCGGCGTGTACAGGCAGGCGGCGGGCATCGGGCCGCCATAGACGGCCTGCGTATCCTTGAGCGTGCGCGTGTCGGCCACCACCTTGATCAGGTTGTCGCGCTGCAGCATGGTGATCACCGGGTCGAGGTTGGCGATGGCGTCCACCTGGCCCGACTTCACGGCCGAGATGGCGCCGCTGGACGCGCCCACGCCGATGAAGGACACGTCGCTGGCCTTCAGGCCCGCCTTGGCCAGCACGTAGCTGGCCATCATGGCGGTGGACGAGCCCGGCGCCGTCACGCCGATCTTCTTGCCCTTGAGGTCGGCGATCGACTTGTAGCCGGGCATTGTCTTGGTCGACACCGCCAGCACGATCTGCGGCGCGCGACCCTGCAGCACGATCGACATGATGGGCTGGTTCTTGGCCTGCATGTTGATGGTGTGCTCGTACGCGCCCGACACCACGTCGGCGCTGCCGCCCACCAGCGCCTGCAGCGCCTTGGCGCCGCCGGCGAAGTCGGGAATCTCCACCTGCAGGCCCTCGTCCTTGAAGTAGCCCAGCTGCTCGGCAATGGTCAGCGGCAGGTAATAGAACAGGTTCTTGCCGCCGACCGCGATCGTCAGCTTGCTTTTTTCGGGCTTGCCCTGGGCAAAGGCCAGGCGCGGCAGCGCAATGGCGGCCGGCGCGGCCAGCAAGGTCTTCAAAACGGTACGACGCATGCCAAGTCTCCTGTGGGTACAACAAAACGGCGACTGTATTACATGTGGCAACGTGCCGGTCACTGCGGTGGCCATTGCAAGCCCGGGCGGCGCGGGCCAGCCAACCGGCGCCGCGGGGCGTCTGCTGGAACGGCCCGGTTCAGTCGATCTTCACCCCGGCATCCTTGATCACCCTGGCGTACTTGGCGATCTCGGCGCGCATGAAGGCGTCGAACTGCGCCAGCGTGTTGCCCACCGGGGTCAGCCCCATGGTCGCCAGGCGTTCGCGCACGGCGGCTGTCGCCAGCGCCTTGGCGGTTTCGGCTTGCAGCCGGTCGATGGCCGCGGTCGGCGTGCGCGCCGGCGCCAGCAGGGCGAACCAGGACGTGGTCTCATAGCCCTTCAGGCCCGACTCGTCCAGTGTCGGCACCTCGGGCAGGGCCGCGGCACGCTGCTGGCCGGTGGTGGCCAGCGCCTTCAGCCGGCCGGACTTGAGCAGGCCCTGCGCCGACGGGATGTTGATGATCATCGCCGCCACCTGGCCAGCGGCCAGGTCGGTCAGGCCGGGCGCGGCGCCCTTGTAGGGCACATGCACCAGATCGACGCCGGCCATGCTCTTGAACAGCTCGGCCGACAGGTGCGACAGGCTGCCGTTGCCGCCCGAGGCGATGTGCAGCTGACCCGGCCGCGCCTTGGCATGGGCGATGAACTCGCGCACATTGCCCACCGGCAGGCTGGCGCTGACCACCAACACGTTGGGCGCCGTCGCCACCAGGGTGATCGGCGCAAAGTCCTTCAGCGTGTCGTAGGGCAGCCTGGGATACAGGCTGGGCGTGACGCCGTGCGAGCTGCCATTGCCCAGGATGAGGGTGTGGCCGTCGGGCGCGGCCTTGGCCACCATGTCCGAGGCGATGCTGCCGCCGGCACCGGGCCGGTTCTCGATCAGCACGGGCTGCCCCAGGCCGGCCGACATCTCCTGCGCGATGGCGCGCGCCAGCACGTCCGAGCCATCGCCCGCCGGCGCCGGCACCACCAGCCGCACCGGCTTGGACGGAGCCTGCGCCAGCACCACCGGCGACGCCAGCGCCAGGACGATGGCGGCCGGCGCGGCCAGCAGGGTCTTGAGAACAGTACGGTGCATGGAAAGGCTCCTCGGTGCGCGGGCCAAAGCGGCAACGCGGCGCGGGCTATCGTATCCCCGCTCGCGCGGGGCAACCACCGCTCAGATGTTCGTGTAGCGGGATTTCTCGGGCCTACAGGACGGCGGCATACAGTCCTCCCTTTTGTAATAGCAGCCCATGGGATATCCGCAGGTGGTTCTGGCATTTTCCTGGCCAAGCTTCGACAATCGCGATCATCAGCCAAGTGAAAGGATGCCCCATGCGCCCCTCCGTCGTGCTCCAGCAGCAGCGCCATGCCGTACGCGAAGCCGTGGAGCGCTTTCGGACGGTGAACCCGCGCGTCTTTGGCTCCGTCCTGCACGGCACCGACCAGGAGGGCAGCGACCTCGATCTGCTGGTAGACGCTTTGCCCGGCACCACGCTGTTTGATCTGGGTGGACTGCAAGATGAGCTGGAGACTCTGCTTGGTGTCCAGATCGATGTGCGCACACCCGCCGATCTGCCTCCCAAGTTCCGCGCCCAGGTGCTTGCCGAGGCCCAGCCGCTATGAATGAGAACCGGCTGGCGGACTACCTTGACCACATGCAGCAGGCCGCAGCCGATGCCTGCGCCTTTGTACAAGGCATGACGCAGGGCGAATTTCTGGGTGACAAGCGTACCCAGCAGGCGGTCATCATGAGCCTCATCATCGTGGGCGAGGCCGCGACCAAAGCAATGGATGGCTACCCGGCGTTTGTCCAGGCACATGCCGATGTGCCGTGGCGCAGCATGCGCGGCATGCGCAACCGCATTGCGCACGGGTATTTCGACATCAACCTGGAGGTGGTGTGGGAAACCGTGCAGACGGCATTGCCGCAATTGCAGGCACAACTGGCGGCGTTGCGACCGTCCCCTGACAGCGAAACCCTGCTGTGAATACTCAGGCGCGCCCGATCCACGTTCGTCAACGGGCGGCCTGCGGCCCGCTGCACGGCGGGCAGGTACAGCAAGCGATGCAGGACAGCGGCCACGTCCGTCATGTGGTCGATCAAGCCATGCGTGATCGTGTGATCCGGCGGGCGCTGGAGCTTGCCCCAGGGAAATGGCTGCATGGTCGACATGGCTTCGATTCAACCGACCAGTCGAATCTGGGCGCAGCGGCCCTCACCCCACCCAGCGCCGCGCATTGCGCCAGATCTGCATCCAGGGGCTGAAGGCCGACGGGTCGCCGTCGGTCCAGCTCATCTGGATGTTGCGAAACACCCGCTCGGGGTGCGGCATCATGGCGGTGAAGCGGCCGTCGGCGGTGGTGACGGCCGTCAGGCCGCCGGGGCTGCCGTTGGGGTTGGCGGGGTACTGCTCGGTCGGCTGGCCGTGGTGGTCGACGAAGCGCATGGCGGCCAGCACCTGCCCGGCGTTGCCGCGCTGGCTGAAGTTGGCAAAACCCTCGCCGTGCGAGACCGCGATCGGCAGCCGGCTGCCAGCCATGCCGGCCAGCAGGATGCTGGGGCTGTCCAGCACCTCGACCAGCGACAGCCGCGCCTCGAAGCGCTCGCTGCGGTTGGTGGTGAAGCGCGGCCAGTGCTCGGCGCCGGGGATGATGCCAGCCAGTTCGGCGAACATCTGGCAGCCGTTGCACACGCCCAGGGCGAAGGTGTCGGGGCGCCCGAAGAAGCCCTGGAACTGCGCCGACAGCGCCGGGTTGAAGGTGATCGAGCGCGCCCAGCCGACCCCCGCGCCCAGCGTGTCGCCATAGCTGAAGCCGCCGCACACCACCAGGCCGCGGAAGTCCGACAGGCGCGCGCGCCCGCTCTGCAGGTCGGTCATGTGGACGTCGAAGGCGTCGAAGCCGGCCTCGGTGAAGGCATAGGCCATCTCGACGTGCGAGTTGACGCCCTGCTCGCGCAGCACGGCCACCCGGGGCCGAGCACCGCCGATCACTATGTTTTTGCTAGCTGCTGGCGCTTGCTGCGCCTGCACCAGCGCCAGCTTTTGCTTAAATTCATCGGACAGCGCGACGTGCAGGCCCGGGTCGCCCGGGGCGCCGGCGGCGGCGTGTTCGGCGTCGGCGCATTCGGGGTGGTCGCGCTCGCGGGCGATCTTCCAGCTGACGCTGTCCCACACCTGCCGCAGGTCGTGCAGGCTGGCGGAAAAAACCTCCCTGGTGTCGCGCCACACGCTCAGGCAGCCCTTGCCCTTGTCGATGGGCGAGGCATCGGGCCGGGTCTTGCCGATGACGTGGCTGAGCCGCGCCAGGCCGTGGGCACGCAGCACCCGCAGCGCGGCGTCGCGCTCGGCGGTGCGCACCTGCAGCACCACGCCCAGCTCCTCGGCGAACAGCGCCTTGAGGGTGAGCTGCTCGCGCCGGCCGCTGACCTGGCGCGCCCAGTCCTTGCCCTCGCCCGACTCCATGCGGCTGTCGCTGATGCCGTCGCCTTCGCTCATCAGCAGGTCGATGTTCAGCGCCACGCCCACCTGACCGGCAAACGCCATCTCGGCCACGCAGGCCAGCAGGCCGCCGTCGCTGCGGTCGTGATAGGCGAGGATTTTTCCTTCAGCGCGCAGCTGGTTGACGGCCGCCACCAGGGCGATCAGGTCTTGCGGGTCGTGCAGGTCGGGCACGCCGTCGGCCTGCGGACAGCCGCTCTGGCCCAGTGCCTGCGCCAGGATGCTGCCGGCCAGGCGGTGGCGGCCATGGCCCAGATCGACCAGGATCAGGGTGGTGTCGGCCTCATCGCGGTCGAGCTGCGGCGTGAGCGTGCCGCGCACGTCGGCCACGCTGGCAAAGGCGGTGGCGATCAGGCTGACGGGCGACACCACCTTGCGCGCCGCGCCCTGCCCGTCGGTCCACTGCGTGCGCATGGACAGGCTGTCCTTGCCGACCGGGATGCTCACGCCCAGGGCCGGGCACAGCTCCAGCCCGACGGCGCGCACGGTGGCGTACAGCGCGGCGTCCTCGCCCGGCTCGCCGCAGGCAGCCATCCAGTTGGCCGACAGCTTGACGCGCTCCAGCTCGATGGGCGCGGCCAGTAGGTTGGTGATGGCTTCGCAGACGGCCATGCGGCCCGAGGCAGGGGCGTCCAGCGCGGCCAGCGGCGTGCGCTCGCCCATGCTCATGGCCTCGCCGGCAAAGCCGCGGTAGTCCGCCAGGGTGACCGCGCAGTCGGCCACCGGCACCTGCCAGGGGCCAACCATGGGGTCGCGGTGCGTCAGGCCGCCCACGGTGCGGTCGCCGATGGTGACCAGAAAGCGCTTGCTGGCCACCGTGGGGTGGCTCAGCACCTGGATCACCGCGTCTTGCAGCTTCACGTCGTCCAGCTGCAGGGGCGTGAACTGGCGCTGCACGCTTTGCACGTCGCGCTGCATTTTGGGCGGTTTGCCCAGCAGCACGTCCATCGGCATGTCGACCGGCTGTGCCGACGCGGGGGCGTCGGCGTCATGCAGAAGCAGCTGGCGTGCCTCGGTGGCCACACCGACCACGGCAAACGGGCAGCGCTCGCGCGCGCACAGCTGCTCCAGCAGCGGCAGCGATTCGGGCGCGATGGCCAGCACGTAGCGCTCCTGGCTTTCGTTGCACCAGATTTCCTTGGGCGCCAAGCCGCTTTCTTCCAGCGGCACGGCGCGCAAATCGAAGCGCGCGCCGCGCCCGGCGTCGTTGACCAGCTCGGGAAAGGCGTTGGACAGCCCGCCGGCGCCGACGTCGTGGATGGCCAGGATGGGGTTGTCCGTGCCCAGGGCCTGGCACTGGGTGATGACCTCCTGGGCGCGGCGCTGGATCTCGGGGTTGCCGCGTTGCACCGAATCAAAGTCGAGCTGCGCCGCGTTGGCGCCGCTGGCCAGCGACGAGGCCGCGCCGCCACCCATGCCGATGCGCATGCCCGGGCCGCCCAGCTGGATCAGCAGGCTGCCGGCGGGAAATTCGATCTTGTGCGTCAGCCGGGCGTCGATCTGCCCCAGGCCGCCGGCGATCATGATCGGCTTGTGGTAGCCGCGCAGCACCTCGTGGCCGGGCGCGCCGACTGGCAATTCGTATTCGCGGAAGTAGCCCAGCAGGTTGGGCCGGCCGAATTCGTTGTTGAAGGCCGCGCCGCCCAGCGGCCCCTCGGTCATGATCTGCAGCGCGCTGGCCATGTGCGCGGGCCGGCCATGCGGGCTGTCCCACAGCTTGCTGACCGTGAAACCTGTCAGGCCCGCCTTGGGCTGGGCGCCGCGGCCGGTGGCGCCTTCGTCGCGGATCTCGCCACCCGCGCCGGTGCTGGCGCCCGGAAAGGGGCTGATCGCCGTGGGGTGGTTGTGCGTCTCCACCTTCATCAGCACGTGGCGCAGTTGGCTCTCTTTTTGATAGCTGCCCGCGCTGTCTGCGTCGGCGCCGAAGGGCGATTTGACCTGAAATGCCTCGACCTCGCCGCCCTCCATCACGGCGGCGTTGTCGCAGTAGGCGATCACCGTGTGCCGTGGGTTTTGCTGATGGGTGTGGCGGATCATGGCAAACAGGCTCTTGTCCTGCGCCACGCCGTCGATGCGCCAGTCGGCGTTGAAGATCTTGTGCCGGCAGTGCTCGCTGTTGGCCTGGGCGAACATCATCAGCTCGACGTCGGTGGGGTTGCGGCCCAGGCGGGTGAAGGCGTCCAGCAGGTAGTCGATCTCGTCGCTCGCCAGCGCCAGGCCCCAGTCCGTGTTGGCCTTTTCCAGCGCGGCCTGGCCGCCGGCCAGCACGTCCACATGCGCCAGCGGCTCGGGCGTGAGGGTGGAAAACAGCGCGCGCGCCGCCTCGCGGCTTTGCAGCACGCTTTCGGTCATGCGGTCGTGCAGCAGCGCGGCGATCGCCGTGCGCTCTTCTTCCGATAGCTGTTTGCGCTTGATCAGCGAGGGTTTCAACCCGATTCGATACTCGACGATGCGCTCCAGCCGATGCAGCGCCATACCGCAGTTGCGCGCGATGTCGCTGGCCTTGCTGGCCCAGGGCGACACCGTGCCCAGCCGCGGCGTGACGACGAACAGCGCGTCCTCGGGCAGCGCCGGCGCCGGCGCCGGCGCCTCGCCAGTGTCCAGCAGCGCCGCCAGGCGCTCCAGCTCGGCGGCGGCGGGCGGCACATCGAAGCCGGCCAGGTGCACGTGGCGCGCGGCGATGCGCTCCACCGCCGGCACCACCGCCTGCAGGCGCGGCAGCAGCTGGCGAACGCGAAAGTCGCTGAGGGCGTTGCCGCCGTCGAAGAAGTGGATATGCGGGGTCACGTCGGGTGGCCTGGATGGGGGCGGTAGCGCGTAGCGCCGGGTCGGGTGGCCGGCCGCTGACTGGGGCCGGACGCGAAGCGGTTGATTTTAGCCGTCGCCCCGTGCCACGCCCGGTGCCCCAGGCGCAATCGGCGTGCCTCTGGAATAATTTGCCCCCATGCCAATCACCATCAAAGACGAAGCCGGCATCGCCGCCATGCGCGAAGCCTGCCGCCTGGCCGCCGAAGTGCTGGACAGCCTGACGCCGCACGTCCAGCCGGGCATCACCACGCTGGAGATCGACCGCCTGGCCGCCCAGGCCATGGCGGCTCAGGGCACGCGCTCGGCCACCATCGGCTACCAGCCGCCCGGCTACCCGCCCTACCCGGCGCACCTGTGCACCTCGGTCAACCAGGTGGTGTGCCACGGCATCCCGGCCGACAAGCCGCTGAAAAAGGGCGACATCGTCAACGTCGACGTCACCGTGATCACCCCCGACGGCTGGTACGGCGACACCAGCCGCATGTTCGAGATCGGCGACTGCTCGATCGCCGCCAGGCGCCTGTGCGCGCTGACCTACCAGTCGATGTGGCTGGGCATCGACCAGGTCCGCCCCGGCGCGCGCCTGGGCGACATCGGCCACGCGATCCAGAAATTCGTCGAAGGCCAGGGCCTGTCGGTGGTGCGCGAGTTCTGCGGCCACGGCATCGGCCAGAACTTCCACGAAGAGCCGCAGGTGCTGCACTACGGCCGCCCCGGCACCGGCGTGGAGCTGGAGCCGGGCATGATCTTCACCGTCGAGCCCATGGTCAACATCGGCCGGCGCGACATCAAGGAAATGCCCGATGGCTGGACCATCGTCACCAAGGACCGCAGCCTGTCGGCGCAGTGGGAGCACACGGTGCTGGTCACGCCCACCGGCTACGAGGTGCTGACGCTCTCGGCCGGCGCGCCGGCGATCCCCGACTTCGTGCAGGGCGTGGCGCACGCCGCGGCCTGACGGCGCCCCACCCGCCATGCCCCACAGCGCGGCCGCCACCCCCGCCGAGGCGCCGCCGGGCGACTATCGCGCGCGCAAGAAGGCACTGCTGGACGCGCTGCGCGCCAGCGGCCCGGGCACGCGCGGCGTGCGCGCGGCCCTCACGCGCCTGACCGCGCTGGCCGACGACGCCCTGCGCGCGCTGTGGACACAGCGCGGCTTCGACGACCGGCTGGCCCTGCTGGCGGTGGGCGGCTACGGGCGCGGCGAGCTGTTCCCCCATTCCGACGTCGACGTGCTGCTACTGCTGCCCGAAGGCTGCGATCCGGCGCAGGACGCGGCACTGCGCGAGCGCATCGAGGGCTTCATCACCGGCTGCTGGGACGCCGGGCTGGAAATCGGCTCGGCCGTGCGCGACATCGACGACTGCCTGCGGGCCGGCGCCGACGACGTGACGGTGCAGACCGCCCTGCTGGAGGCGCGCCGCGTGGCCGGCAGCCGCGCACTGTTCGATGCGTTTCGCCAGCGCCACCAGGCGGCGCTGAACGCGCTGGACTTCTTCAGCGCCAAGCGGCTGGAGCTGCGCCAGCGCCACGTCAAGTACGAGGACACACCCTACGCGCTGGAGCCCAACTGCAAGGAATCGCCCGGCGGGCTGCGCGACCTGCAGATCATCCTGTGGACGGCGCGCGCCGCCGCCATCGGCGGGCGCTGGGACGACCTGCACCGCGCCGGCCTGGTGACCGCCCACGAGCTGCGCCAGCTGCGCCACAACGAGGCGCTGCTGTCGGCCATCCGCTGCCGCCTGCACCTGGTGGCCGGCCGGCGCGAGGACCGGCTGGTGTTCGACCTGCAGAACGCGGTGGCCGAATCCTTCGGCCTGCGGCGCCGCGTGGCCGCCGACGGCCGCGTGCTGCTGCGCGCCAGCGAGGTGCTGATGCGCCGCTACTACTGGGCCGCCAAGGCGGTGACCCAGCTCAACCAGATCCTGCTGCAGAACCTCGAAGAGCACCTGCGCGCCGCCCACGGTGAGCCGGCGCCGGCGCTGCGGCGCATCAACGAGCGCTTCTTCGACCGCGACGGCCTGATCGAGGTGGCCAGCGACGAGCTGTACCAGCGCCAGCCCCACGCGGTGTTGGAAACCTTTCTGCTCTACACCCAGACGCCCGGCGTCAAGGGCCTGTCGGCGCGCACCCTGCGCGCGCTGTACAACGCGCGCGGCGTGATGAACCACGCCTTCCGCGCCGACCCGATCAACCGCCGGACCTTCCTGGCCATCCTGCAGCAGCCGCAGGGCATCACCCACGCCCTGCGGCTGATGAACCAGACCTCGGTGCTGGGGCGCACGCTGTGGGTGTTCCGGCGCATCGTCGGGCAGATGCAGCACGACCTGTTCCACGTCTACACGGTGGACCAGCACATCCTGATGGTGCTGCGCAACGTGCGGCGCTTCTTCATGGCCGAGCACGCGCACGAATACCCGTTCTGCTCGCAGCTGGCCGCTGGCTGGGACAAGCCCTGGCTGCTCTACGTGGCGGCGCTGTTTCACGACATCGCCAAGGGCCGCGGGGGCGATCATTCGCGCCTGGGCGCGCGCGAGGTGGGGCGCTTTTGCGCCGACCACGGCGTGCGCGGCGCCGACGCCGATCTGCTGGAGTTCCTGGTGCGCGAGCACCTGAGCATGAGCCGCATCGCGCAGAACGAGGACCTGAGCGACCCCGAGGTGATCGCCGCCTTCGCGCGCCAAGTCGGCAACGAGCGCCAGCTGACCGCGCTGTACCTGCTGACGGTGGGCGACCTGCGCGGCACCAGCCCCAAGGTGTGGAACGCCTGGAAGGGCAAGCTGCTGGAAGACCTGTACCGCCTGACGGTGCGCAGCCTGGGCGGGCGCGCGCCCGACGCCGACGCCGTGATCGAGGCACGCAAGCGCCAGGCACTGCGCGAGCTCACGCCCCCCGGCGGCCCGCGCGCGCTGCCGCCACCGCTGTGGGAGCAGCTGCAGGTGAGCTACTTCATGCGCCACGACGCCGGCGACATTGCCTGGCACGCGCGTGAGCTGTCCCCCTCCAACGCTATCGAAAACAAAGCTTCCGGCGCACACCCGGAGCCGCGCAGCGCCCCCGAGCACCTGCACACCACGGTGCGCGCGCGCCTGTCGCCGGTGGGCGAAGGCCTGCAGGTGCTGGTGCACGCCAGCGACCGCGCCGACCTGTTCGCGCGCATCTGCGGCTGGTTCGAGCGCAGCGGCTATTCGATCCTGGACGCCAAGATCCACACCACGCGCGACGGCTGGGCGCTGGACACCTTCCAGATCGTGCGCCCCGAGGCACCGGAGGACTACACCGAGTTCATCGACGTCGTGCACACCGAACTGCCGCGCGCCATCGACAGCCAGGGCGCGCTGCCGGCGCCGCGCCTGGGCCGGCTGTCGCGCCGCGTGCGCAGTTTTCCGGTGGCGCCGCGCGTCGACCTGCGGCCCGACGAAAAGGGCCAGCGCTGGCTGCTGTCGGTCACCGCCAGCGACCGCATGGGCCTGCTCTACGGCATCGCGCGCGTGCTGGCGGCGCACCAGATCGACGTCGAGCTGGCCAAGATCACCACCCTGGGCGAGCGCGTGGAAGACAGTTTTCTGCTGCAGGGCGCGCAACTGCAGCACGCGCGCACCCAGCTGGCCATCGAGCAGGAGCTGCTGGACGTGCTGGAGCCGGCCTGATCGATCCTGATTTGATAGCTGCTGGCGCACACTGGGCGGTCGTTTAGCCTATTTTTCATGTTGAAATCCCGAAACAGTGCGCCAGGCCACGATCGGCTGGCGGCTACCATTACGGGTTTTCCCGCAGCGCGCCACGGCGCGCTGGCCTTCGATCCCTCTCACCGAGCTTGTCCATGAACCCGTTCCTGAGCCCGTCCCGCCGCCTGCTGCTGGCCAGCGCCGCCGCCACCGCCCTGCTGTGGGGCTGCGGCAAGACCGAGCCGCCGGCCCCGGCCGCCACCGGGCCCGCCGCGCCCCCGGCGGCCGCCGCGCCGGCGCTGCCCACCAAGATCGTCATCGGCCTGGACGACAACTTCCCGCCCATGGGCTTTCGCGACGACAAGAACCAGTTGGTCGGCTTTGACATCGACCTGGCGCGCGAAGCGGCCAAGCGCCTGGGCATCGAGGTCGAGTTCAAGCCCATCGACTGGAACGCCAAGGAGGCCGAGCTGACCGGCAAGCGCGTGGACGCGCTGTGGAACGGCCTGACCATCACCGAGGAGCGCAAGAAGAACATCGCCTTCACCGCGCCCTACATGGAAAACCACCAGATCATCGTCGTCAAGGCCGATTCGCCCATCAAGACCAAGGCCGACATGGCCGGCAAGCTGATCGGCGTGCAGGACGGCAGCAGCGCCGTCGACGCCATCACCAGGGACGAGGCCACGGCCAGGAGCTTCAAGGACCTGAAGAAGTACGGCGACAACGTCACCGCCCTGATGGATCTGAGCGCCGGCCGCGTCGACGCCGTGGTGCTGGACGAGGTGGTGGGCCGCTACTACACCGCCAAGAAGCCGGGCGAGTACGTGGTCCTGGAAGACAACTTCGGCACCGAGGACTACGGCGTCGGCCTGCGCAAGGAAGACACCGAGCTGCACGCCCGCATGGACAAGGCGCTGGCCGACATGAAGCAGGACGGCAGCGGCGCCAGGCTCTCCGAGCAGTGGTTCGGCAAGAACATCCTGAAGTGACCTCGGCGCGTGGCTTGGCGCGCAAGAATGACGAAATGACGCCGGCTGGCGCCGGGCATGACGAAATGACAGGGGCGGCTCGATCGATCACCGCGTTCGCCCCAGTCATGCGCCGCAGGCGCGTCATCGAAGCGCAGCGAGATCATTGCGTCATTCGCGCAAAACCACCCGGCTGATCAAATCACCCCCCGGCCCCATGGACTACCTGCTGCGCATCCTGCCGCCGCTGCTGGACGGAGCAGGCGTCACGCTGGGGCTGTTTTTCATCACGCTGGCGCTGTCGCTGCCGCTGGGGCTGGCGCTGGCGCTGGCGCGGCTGTCGCGCTTCGCGGCACTGCGCCACGCGGTCAGCGGCTTCATCTGGCTGATGCGCGGCACGCCGCTGATGCTGCAGCTGCTGTTCGTCTACTACGCCCTGCCCTTCGTGCCGGTGATCGGCGTGCGGCTGCCGGACTATCCGGCCGCGGTCGTCGCCTTCACGCTCAACTACGCCGCCTACTTCGCCGAAATCCTGCGCGCCGGCATCCAGTCGATCGACCGCGGCCAGTACGAGGGCGCCAAGGCGCTGGGCATGAGCTACGCCCAGACCATGCGCCGCATCGTGCTGCCCCAGGTCTGGCGCAACACCCTGCCGCCGCTGGCCAACGAGACCATCACCCTGGTCAAGGACACCTCGCTCATCTACGTGCTGGCGCTCAACGACCTGCTGCGCGCCGCGCGCGGCATCGTGCAGCGCGATTTCAGCATCACGCCCTTCATCGTCGCCGCCGCGTTCTACCTGCTGATGACGCTGGTGCTGACCTGGGTGTTCCAGCGGCTCGAGCGCCAACAAAACGCCCATGTCGCCTGAACCCGCCCACGCCGACCCGCCCATGGTGCGCGCCACCGGCCTGCACAAGCACTTTGGCGCGCTGCACGTGCTGCGCGGGGTGTCGCTGACGGTGGCGCGTGGCGAGGTGGTGGCCATCCTGGGCCCGTCGGGATCGGGCAAATCGACCCTGCTGCGCTGCCTCAACCACCTGGAGACCGTGCAGCGCGGCAGCATCGAAATTGCCGGCCAGAAGCTCGCCAGCGCAGATGCAACGGGCGCCAGCAGCTATCCTTCCGATAGCGAAGTGCGGCGCATCTGCCAGCACACCGGCATGGTGTTCCAGCACTTCAACCTGTTTCCGCACCTGACGGTGCTGGGCAACCTGATCGAGGCCCCGATGACGGTGCGCAAGCAGTCGCGCGCCGACGTCGTGCCGCTGGCCGAGGCGCTGCTGGCCAAGGTGGGCCTGGCCGACAAGCGCGATGCCTGGCCGGCGCGCCTGTCGGGCGGGCAAAAGCAGCGCGTGGCGATTGCCCGCGCGCTGGCCATGCAGCCCGACATCCTGCTGTTCGACGAACCCACCAGCGCGCTCGACCCCGAGCTGACCGGCGAAGTGCTGCGCACCATGCGCCAGCTGGCCGAAGAGCGCATGACCATGCTGGTGGTGACGCACGAGATGGCCTTCGCGCGCGAGGTGGCCAACCGCGTGGTGTTCATGGACCAGGGCCAGATCGTGGAGGAGCAGCCAGCGCGCGACTTCTTCACCCAGCCCCGGCACGAGCGGGCGCGGGCGTTTCTGGCCCACATGCTGTGAAGCGGGCGCGCGCCGCGCTCAGCCCAGCTGCCCCCACACCTTGTCCAGCCGTTTGATGCTGACCGGCTGCGGCGTGCGCAGTTCCTGGGCGAAGAAACTCACGCGCAGCTCCTCCAGCAGCCAGCGCAGCTCCTGCATGCGGGCGTCGGGCTGGCCCTTGCGGGCGGCCACCAGGCGCCAGTAGCGCTGGTCCTGCGCGCGCACCTCGGCCATGCGCTGGGCGTCGCGCGCGGGGTCGGCGCGCAGTTTGTCCAGGCGCAAGGTGATGCCTTTCAGGTAGCGCGCATAGTGCTGCAACGCCGGCCAGGGCGTGGCGGCGATGAAGTCCCTGGACATCAGGCGCTGCAGCTGCTCGGCGGCGTCCCGGGTGGCCTCGGGCGCGCCCTTGGTGTCCTTGATCTTGCGCGCCGCCGTGGCGTATTCGGCCAGGACGGCGCCGGCCAGGCGCGCCACCTCGCCGGTGATCAGCGTCAGGCGCGCGCGGCCTTCGTCGACGCGCTGGCGAAACTCGTCGGCCCGGGTGGGCAGCGGCTCGACCAGGAAGGCGCGCCCCAGCGCCACGTCGATGATCTGCTGGCGCAGCTCCTCGGCGGTGCCCAGCGGCATGTAGGCGACGGCCATTTTCTGCAGCTCGGGCACGTTCTTTTCCAGGTACTTCAGCGCGTCGCGGATCTGCAGCGCGAACAGCCGGCGCAGGCCCTGGCGGTGGCGCGCGGCCGCGAGGCCGGGCTCGTCGAACACCTCGATGGTGACGGCGTCGCCGGCGTCGATCAGCGCCGGAAAGCCCACCAGCACCTGCCCCTTCTGGCGGATTTCCATCAGCTCGGGCAGCTCGCCGAAGTCCCAGCCGGTGTAGCGGGTGTCGGCGGAAGGCGCATCGATCACTACGATTTTGGTAGCTGCTGGCGCGCGCCCTGATTGCGATGGAGCCTGATTAGGCCCAGGCTCCTGCGTGGCGCCCGCGTCGGCCGACGGCAGCGCGCCCTTGAGCGCCGCCAGCGCCTGGAAGGCGCCGCGCGCCTCGCCACCCAGCTCGGCCTTGAGCGCCGCCAGGTGGCGCCCCATGCCGCGCTGGCGGCCGTGCTCGTCGACCACGCGAAAGTTCATGAACAGGTGCGCGGGCAGCATGTCGAGCTTGAAGTCGGTGCGCTTGACGTCCAGGCTGGTGGCCTCGCGCACGAGTTTGAGCAGGGCGTCCTGCAGGCTGCCGTGGCCGAAGGCCTCGGGCGTGCCCAGCAGCTCGGCCAGGTGCGCGGCGCTGGCCGGCAGCGGCACGAAGCGGCTGCGCGGCTTTTGCGGCAGGCTCTTGAGCAGCGCCTGGATCTTGTCCTTCAGCATGCCGGGCACCAGCCATTCGCAGCGCGCCTCGCTCACCTGGTTGAGCACGAACAGCGGCACTGTCACCGTCAGGCCATCGCGGGCGTCGCCCGGCTCGTGCAGGTAGCTGGCGGCGCAGTCCACGCCGCCCAGGCGGATCATCTTGGGGAAGGCGGCGCTGGTGATGCCCGCCGCCTCATGGCGCATCAGCTCCTCGCGAGTGAGCCGCAGCAGGTTGGGCTGCTCGCGGCTGGCCTCGCGCCACCAGCGCTCGAAGTCGCGCCCGTTGCTGATGCTGGGCGGAACCTGGCTGTCGTAGAAGGCGTAGATCAGCTCCTCGTCGACCAGCACGTCCTGGCGGCGGCTCTTGTGCTCCAGCTCCTCGACCTTGGCAATGGTCTGGACGTTGGCGGGCAGAAACGGCAGGCGGCGCGCCCATTCGTCGGGCCACTCGCCGCCCACCAGCGCCTCGCGGATGAAGATCTCGCGCGCCGCCCGCGGATCGACCGCACCAAAGCTCTTGCGCCGCCCGCTGTAGACCAGCAGGCCGTACAGCGTGGCGCGCTCCAGCGCCACCACGTCCTGCGCCTTCTTTTCCCAATGCGGGTCGAGCAACTGCTTTTTCAGCAGGTGGCCGCCCACCTCCTCCAGCCACTGGGGCTCGATGGCGGCGATGCCGCGGCCGAACAGGCGCGTGGTTTCCACCAGCTCGGCGCAGACGATCCACTTGCCGGGCTTCTTGCTCAGGTGCGCGCCGGGGTGGCGGTGGAACTTGATGCCGCGCGCGCCCAGGTATTCGCCGCTTTGCGCGTCATCGCCTTCGAGCTTGCAGCCGACGTTGCCCAGCAGGCCCGCCAGCAGGCTCTTGTGCAGCGCCTCGTAACCCGCGGCAACAGGCCCCCGCGCTCCGCGCTGCGCGTCTTCGCTGCCCCCCAAGGGGGCCGCGACCGCCTTGGGGCGGCCCGGCGGCGGCCGGTGCGTACCGTCCAGCCAGCCGTGCTCGGCCACCACGGTGTGCAACTGGGTGTGGATGTCGCGCCACTCGCGCACGCGGCGGATGCTGATGAAGTTCTGGCGCAGCAGGTTTTCCCACTGGCGGTTGCTCAGCTTGTGGGTCGCCGATTCATGAGCCAAATCGGCCTCTGGCGCTTGTCCAGTACGCGCCGGCAGCTCTTGCTTCGATAGCGTCTGGCGTGCCTGCGCCAGCGCCAGCGCGGCCCGCTGCGCCGCCGGCAGCGCGGCCAGGTGGGCGGGTTTGGCGGCCGCGCCACGTCCTTCGCTGGCGGCCATCTCGCGGCGCGACTTGAGCACCTGACCGCCACGCGCGTCGTGCAGCCATTTCCACAGCCGCAGGTAGCCTGAAAACTCACTCTTCTCGTCGTCGAACTTGGCGTGCGCCTGATCGGCCTGCGCCTGTTGCTCCAGCGGGCGGTCGCGCACGTCGGGCACGCTGAGCGCGGCGGCGATCACCAGCACCTCGCGCAGCGCGCCGCGCTGGCGCGCCTCCAGGATCATGCGGCCGACGCGCGGGTCCAGCGGCAGGCGCGCCAGCTCCACGCCCAGCGCGGTGAGCTGCTGCGCCTCGTCCAGCGCGCCCAGCTCCTGCAGCAGTTGCACGCCGTCGGCAATGGCGCGGCCCGAGGGCATGTCGAGAAACGGAAAGTCCTCCACCCGCCCGTCCGCGCCGCCCAGGCGCAGGCTCTTCATGCGCAGGATCACCGCGGCCAGCGACGAGCGCAGGATCTCCGGGTCGGTGAAGCGCGGGCGACCGGCAAAGTCCTTCTCGTCGTACAGGCGGATGCAGATGCCTTCGGCCACGCGCCCGCAGCGGCCGGCGCGCTGGTTGGCGGCGGCCTGGCTGATCGGCTCGATCAGCAGCTGCTCGACCTTGCTGCGGTAGCTGTAGCGCTTCAGGCGCGCCGTGCCGGGGTCGATCACGTAGCGGATGCCCGGCACCGTGAGCGAGGTCTCGGCCACGTTGGTGGCCAGCACGATGCGCGGCGCATGGCCGGTTTCAAACACCCGGTCCTGCTCGGCCTGCGACAAGCGGGCGAACAGCGGCAGCACCTCGGCGCCGCGCGTCAGTGCGCCGTGCGCCAGGTGCTTGCGCAGGTGGTCGGCTGCCTCGCGGATCTCGCGCTCGCCGGGCAGAAAGACCAGGATGTCGCCGCCAGGTCGTCCCACCCACAACGCATCGACCGCCTCGGCGATGGCGTGGTTCAGGTCGTACTCGCGCGACTCCTCGAACGGCCGCCAGCGCTGCTCGACCGGATAGGTGCGTCCCGACACCTGAAGCACTGGCGCAGGCTGTCCCTGATGCTCGAAATGGCGGGCAAAGCGGTCGGCGTCGATGGTGGCCGAGGTGACGATCACCTTCAGGTCCGGGCGGCGCGGCAAGATCTGCCGCAGGTAGCCGAGCAGGAAGTCGATGTTCAGGCTGCGCTCGTGCGCCTCGTCGATGATCAGCGTGTCGTAGGCGTTCAGCAGCGGGTCGGTCTGCGTCTCGGCCAGCAGGATGCCGTCGGTCATCAGCTTGACGCTGGCGCCGGGCGTCAGGCGGTCGCCAAAGCGCACCTTGTAGCCCACCACCTCGCCCAGCGGCGTTTGCAGCTCCTCGGCGATGCGCCTGGCCACGCTGGTGGCGGCAATGCGGCGCGGCTGGGTGTGGCCGATCAGCTTGCCGCGCTGGCCGGGCGGCGCGTTCAGCCGGCCGCGGCCCATGGCCAGCGCGATCTTGGGCAGCTGCGTGGTCTTGCCCGAGCCGGTTTCGCCACACACGATGACCACCTGGTGCGCGCGCAGCGCGGCCTCGATCTCGGCGCGCCGGGCAGACACCGGCAGGCTGTCTGGAAATTCAAGATGCAGGGACGGGCGCGCTTGGGTCATGGGGTGCGGGATTATCCCAGTGCGATGGCAGCACCCCCGGCGTCGGCCGGCGGTAGGATGCGGGCGCAGTTCAAGCCAACTTCAAGGAAAACCCATGATCCGCACCCTGATCCCCCTGACGGCGGCTGCCCTGCTGACGGCTGGCTGCGCCTCGGCGCCCGACACCCGCCACGTCACGGCGCCCACGCAAGCCACCGGCATCGGCGGCAACACCCCGGCTGGCCTGGTCGATCTGGCGGCGCACCAGATGAAGGGCAACCCGGGCGATTACGAGCTGCGCGCGCGCCTGCTGACCATTGCCCCGGGCGGCGGCGCCCCAGCCCACCCGCACGCCGGCCAGCCGGGCATCGTGCGCGTCATCAAGGGCACCATCGTCGAAGGCCGCGGCAGTGCCCAGCGCGTGCTGAGCACGGGCGAGCACTGGATCGAAACCGCCGACACCACGCACTGGTTCATCAATCCCAGCGCCACCGAAACGGCCGAGTTGTGGGCGGTGGACATCGTGCCGCGCAAGAAGTGAGCGCGCCACGCAGAAAAAAGCCCCTGGCGCGGCTGCAACTGCCGCCACCGGCCCCGCGCAACCGGGTTGCCGTGGCGCTGGCCGCCCGGCGCGGCAGCGGTGCGGCAGGCCAGCACGGCCGCGGCCCCGGCGCGCAACGCCGAGCCGACCGCGTGGCGCTGCAAAAAACCCTGCGCGAAGCGCCGGATCGGTGAGGCGGCTTGCGTTTCCACCCGTGCCCACGGCGTCGACTAGGGAACCTCTGCATAACCTCTCGCGGTAAGCAGGCGCTGCGGATCGGGATGGGATGCAAGGCGCAAACCGCAGCGATGGCCGTAGCCATCGCGAGGATTTGCAACGCCGCAGACCGCCCGACACCGCAGATGCCCGCGGCGCAGGAGGTTGTGCAGAGGTTCCCTAGCACCCGCCCGAGCACCGGCTGAACAAGGATGTTTTCGCGCGCAAGTGTCTGCTGCGCAGCGGCGGCCGCCGACACCTTGACCCGATCGGGCTGGCGTGATTCGGCACACCAGGCGTTTTCATTGCGCGGCGGAGGCGATAGACTCGGGGCCTCGTCCGGCAAACGGCTTGATCACGAATTGACCGCAACGCCGGCTGTTCCCACCTCACAAGGAGACCCCCATGACTACCCCCTTCCGCCTCAAGACCCTGACCGCCGCCGTGGGCGTCGGTGCCATGCTGATGCTGTCCAGCGCGCATGCCCAGATCAAGATCGCCATGGTGATCCCCGCCACCGGGGCGCTGACGCAGTACGGCGACATGATCAAGGAAGGGGTGCTGACGGCCGTCGAAATGGCCAACGCCGCCGGCGGCGTGAACGGCAAGAAGGTCGAAACCGTGGTGGTCGACGACGCCTGCGAACCCAAGCAGGGCCCGGTGGCCGCCAACCGCGTGGTCAACGACAAGATCCGCTACGTGGTCGGCCCCGTCTGCTCGGGCGCGGCCATCGCCGCGGCGCCGATCTACAACAACGAAGGCGTGGTCATGGTGACGCCCTCGGCCACCTCGCCCAACCTGACGGACGGCAAGAACTTCCACTTCATCTTCCGCACCATCGGTCGGGACGACCAGCAGGGTCCGTCGGCGGCCAAGTTCATCATCGAGAAAATCAAGCCCAAGAAGGTCGCCGTGCTGCATGACAAGCAGTCCTACGGCCAGGGCATCGCCTCGGCCGTGCGCGACGACCTGAAGAAGGCCAACGTGGCGGTCGCGCTGTTCGAGGGCATCAACGCCGGCGACAGCGATTACTCCGCCGTCATCACCAAGCTCAAGAGCGCGGGTGTCGACTTCGTCTACTACGGCGGCTACCACCCCGAGATGGGCCTGCTGCTGCGCCAGGCCGGCGAGCAGGGCCTGAAGGTCAAGATGATGGGCCCCGAGGGCGTGGGCAACCCCGAAATCAACGCCATCGCCGGGCCCGCCGTCGAGGGCATGCTGCTGACGCTGCCGGCCGACTTCTCCACCAATCCCAAGAACGCCGCCATCGTCAAGGCCTTCAAGGACAAGAAGCGCGATCCTTCCGGCGCGTTCCAGCTGACGGCCTACGCCGCCACCCAGGTCATCCTGGACAGCGTCAAGGCCGTGGGCGACGATGCCAAGAAGGTGGCCGACCACCTGCACAAGAGCAGCTTCGAGACGCCGATCGGCAGCGTGGGCTGGGACAAGAAGGGGGACCTGAAGTCGTTCGAGTTCCAGGTGTTCGAGTGGCACAAGGACGGCAGCAAGTCGCTGGTCAAGTAACGCCACCCCACAGCAAAGGGTACTGACCCCCACGCCCCGGCGCGCCCCTTCTCACACACCGGGGTCGCCGGGGCGCTTGTCGTCGGCGCGGTCGCCCTTGCCTTCTCACCGCTTGCCCCCGGGAGGCCCGAAATGTCTGACCTGCTGCCGCAACTGATTCAGCAGTTGTTCAATGGCGTGTCGCTGGGCGCCATCTACGCGCTGATCGCCATCGGCTACACGATGGTGTACGGCATCATCGGCATGATCAACTTCGCCCACGGCGAGGTGTACATGATCGGCGCCTATGCCGGCCTGGTCACGCTGGCAGCCGTCGGCGCGCAAAGCGGCCTGCCGGTGGCCGTGCTGATCGCGCTGATGCTGCTGGTGGCCGTGTTCGTCACCGGCGTGTACGGCTTCGTGATCGAGCAGGTGGCCTACAAGCCCCTGCGCAACGGGCCGCGCCTGGTGGCCCTGATCTCGGCCATCGGCATGTCGATTTTTCTGCAGAACTGGGTGGCCCTGGGCCAGGGCGCGCGCGACATGGCCGTGCCCGCGCTGCTGCCCGGAGCCCTGCAGTTCGGCACCGCAGGCGGTTTCGAGATCTTCGTGCCCTACGCCCGGGTGCTGATCATCGTGGTCACCGTGGTGCTGATGATCGCCCTCACCCTCTACATCAGGCATTCGCGCATGGGCCGCGCCAGCCGCGCCTGTTCGCAGGACATGCACATGGCTGGCCTGCTGGGCATCGACGTCAACCGGGTGATTTCGTTCACCTTCATCCTGGGCGCCGTGCTGGCCGCCGTGGGCGGGGTGCTGATCGCGCTGGCGGTCGGCAAGCTCAACCCCTTCATCGGCTTCGTGGTCGGCATCAAGGCCTTCACGGCGGCGGTGCTGGGCGGGATCGGCTCGATTCCCGGCGCCATGCTGGGCGGCGTGCTGCTGGGGGTGGCCGAAACCCTGGCGGCGGCATACCTGTCGTCCGAATACAAGGACATCGTCGCCTTCGGCCTGCTGGTGCTGATCCTGCTGTTCCGGCCTACCGGCCTGCTGGGCAAACCCGAGGTGGAGAAAGTCTGATGAGCACCGCACCTGCTGCTTCCGCCAGCGGCGCCGGCTGGCGCCAGAACCTGGGCCACGCGCTGATGGCCACCGTGCTCACCGCCATCGTGGTGACGCCCATCTTCGGCCTGCACCTGGAGCGCGCCGGCGCGCGCACGCACATCGTGCCGCAATGGCACATGGTGGGCTGGGCCTGCCTGATCGTCTTCGTGGTGCAGCTGCTGCACCCGTGGATCTTCGGTCGCGCCACGCGCCGCCTGCCCCGCCTGGCGCTGCCCACCCTGTCGGCACGCCAGAACACGGTGCTGCTGACGCTGGTGCTGCTGGTGGCCGTCACCTGGCCGTTCTTTGCCGGTCGCAACGCGGTGGACATCGCCACCCTGGCCATGATCTACGTCATGCTGGGCCTCGGCCTGAACGTGGTGGTGGGCTTCGCCGGGTTGCTGGATCTGGGCTTCGTCGGTTTCTACGCCGTCGGCGCCTACACCTACGCCCTGCTGTTTCACTGGGCCGGCTGGAGCTTCTGGGAGGCGCTGCCGCTGGCTGGCGCCGCGTCGGCGCTGTTCGGCTTCGTGCTGGGCTTTCCGGTGCTGCGCCTGCGGGGCGACTACCTGGCCATCGTGACGCTGGGTTTCGGCGAAATCATTCGCCTGCTGCTGGTCAACCTGACCAGCTTCACCGGCGGCCCCGACGGCATCTCCAGCATTCCCAAGCCCTCGGTGTTCGGTCTGGAAATGGCGCGCAGCTCCGGCGTGGAAGGCGGCACCACCTTCCACCAGTTCTTCGGGCTGGAATTCAACTCGCTGCACATGGTGATCTTTCTCTACCTGATGGCGCTGCTGCTGGCGGTGATCACGCTGTGGATCTCCAACCGCCTGATCCGCATGCCCATCGGCCGCGCCTGGGAGGCCCTGCGCGAGGACGAGATCGCCTGCCGCTCGCTGGGCCTGAACCCGATGTCGATCAAGCTGTCGGCCTTCACGCTGGGCGCCATGTTCGCCGGCTTCGGCGGCGCCTTCTTTGCCGCGCGCCAGGGCATCGTCAACCCCGAATCCTTCACCTTCATCGAATCGGCCCTGATCCTGGCCATCGTGGTGCTGGGCGGCATGGGCTCGCAGGTGGGCGTGATCCTGGCGGCCATTTTGCTGACGGTGCTGCCCGAATTCGCGCGCGAGTTCGCCGAGTACCGCATGCTGGTGTTCGGCCTGGTGATGATCGTCATGATGGTGTGGCGCCCGCAGGGCCTGCTGCCCATGAAACGTCACCACGTGGAGGTGACGTGATGAGCGGCCCCTTCCTGCAGGTCGCGGACCTGAGCATGCGCTTCGGCGGCCTGCTGGCCGTCGACGGCATCGCCTTCGACGTCAGGGACCGCGAGATCTTCGCCATCATCGGCCCCAACGGCGCCGGCAAGACCACGGTGTTCAACTGCATCAGCGGCTTCTACAAGCCCAGCACTGGCCGCATCAGCCTGCAGGGGCAGGAGCTGGCAGGCCTGGGCAGCCACACGGTGGCACGCCACGGCGTGGTGCGCACCTTCCAGAACGTGCGCCTGTTCAAGCACATGACGGTGCTGGAAAACCTGCTGGTGGCGCAGCACCGCCACCTGAAGACCTCGCTGCCGGCCGGCCTGCTGCGCACGCGCGCCTACCGCGAGAGCGAGCAGAAGGCGCTGGACAACGCCCTGCACTGGCTCGACTACATGGGCCTGCGCGAGTTCGTCAACCGCGAGGCCGGCAACCTGGCCTACGGCCACCAGCGCCGGCTGGAGATCGCGCGCTGCATGGTCACCCAGCCGCGCGTGCTGATGCTGGACGAACCCGCCGCCGGCCTGAACCCGCAGGAGAAGAAGGACCTGCAGAGCCTGATCGAGCAGCTGCGCAACCAGTACGGCCTGGCGGTGCTGCTGATCGAGCACGACATGAGCCTGGTGATGGGGGTGTCCGAGCGCATCCTGGTGATGGAGCACGGCCGGCCGATCGCCCTGGGCACGCCCGAAGCGATCCGCGGCGACGAGCGCGTGATCAAGGCCTACCTGGGAGAAGAATGATGGCGGCGATGCTGGACATCAAGGAGCTGAGCACGCACTACGGCGCCATCTGCGCCGTCAACCAGGTCAGCCTGCACGTGAACCCGGGCGAGATCGTCTCGCTGATCGGCTCCAACGGCGCCGGCAAGACCTCGCTGCTGATGACGGTGTGCGGCAACCCGCGCGCCAGCGGCGGCAGCATCCGTTTCGAGGGCGAGGACATCACGCACCAGCCTTCGCACCTGATCATGCGCAAGGGCATCGCCATCTCACCCGAAGGCCGGCGCGTGTTCCCGCAGCTGACGGTGACCGAGAACCTGCAGATGGGCGGCTTCTTCCTGGGCAAGAGCGAGATCGAGGCCGGCATTGAACACGTGTTCGAGCTGTTCCCGCGCCTGCGCGACCGTGCCAGCCAGCGCGCCGGCACCATGTCGGGCGGCGAGCAGCAGATGCTGGCCATCGGCCGCGCGCTGATGAGCAAGCCGCGCCTGCTGCTGCTGGACGAACCCACGCTGGGCCTGGCGCCGCTGATCATTGCCCAGATCTTCGAGATCATCCAGACCATCCGCGGCGAGGGCGTGACGGTATTCCTGGTCGAGCAGAACGCCAACCGCGCGCTGCAGATCGCCGACCGCGGCTACGTGCTGGAAAACGGCCGCCTGGTGCTCGAAGACACCGGCGCCAACCTGCTCAAGAACGACGCCGTGCGCAAGGCCTACCTGGGTGGGTGAAGACGTCGGGCACAGCCGGACGCGAAGGGCGCAAAGGGAGCGCGAAGGACGCGAAAGAACAGCCAAGACGGCTACTTTTTTGTGATGGCGTGCTGCACCCCGGATGCGACGGTCGGCATTCGTGTGCCGGACAAACACCATTTTCATCACGCAGGCGACGCACAGGGACAGCACAAGGATTTAACCCTAGAAACGGCAGTTGACCGCTTGCGATCATCGCCAAGGCCGCGCGAATGTTGGCGTTCGTGGCTTCAATGGCGTTCACCGAGCAGGTGAGCGCGCTACGCACCCACCAGCCCCGCGCTCGCCGCGCCAGGCGTCGTTGCTCGTCCTTGCAGGCAGGAGCCTGCGGCGTCCTCTCGCCTCGCCTGGCACGCCGATCACGGCACTGGCGGGCGCGTTCAACTGCCGTTTCTAGGTTGACTTCTTTTTCGTGTCCTTCGCGCCCCCTTTGCGCCCTTCGCGTCCGATATTCATTCCGACTGCCCCGGCCAGCTGAGCCGCACCCCGTGCTCGGACGCCAGGCGCGCCAGATCGGCTTCGGTGTCGATATCGGTGGTGCAGCGCGCATGATCGACGACCAGTTGCTGCACCCGATCCGGGTGCGCGCGGCGCCATTCGCGCAGGCCGGCGCCGCCCTGCGCGGCCAGCGCCGCCTGGCGCGCCTGGCGGCCAAACACCAGCGGATGCCCGGGCTCGCCCCGGTGCACCGGCACCACCAGCTCGATGCCCGGCGCCCGGTCGGCCCAGGCCCGCAGCACGGCGCGCAGGTCCCGCGCTTCCAGCAGGGGCTGGTCGCCCAGCAGCACCAGCACGCCGTCCAGCTCGTCGGGCAGCTGGGCCAGGCCGCAGCGCAGCGATGAACCGGGGCCGTCGTCGGGCGCCGGATTGATCGTCCACGTCAGCGCTTCGCCCGGGGTCTGCGTCTTGCACCCTTGCAGCAGCGCGGTGATGCGCCCGGCGTGGTGGCCCAGCACCACCACCACGCGCGGCACCCCGGCTTCGGCCAGCAAGCGCAGCTGGCGCGCGATCAGGGCCTCGCCGTCGCGCTGCAACAAGCTTTTGGGCCTGTAGCCAAATCGGCTTCCAGCGCCGGCTGCCATGGCGATGGCAGCTATGTTTTTTGAAGCGTCCAGACGATCGCCCGGCACGTCCCGGCTCACGGGATCAGGCAGGCCGATCCCGCCGCCGCCAGGCCCTGCTGGTCTTTCACGTAGGCCACGTCCAGGTCGCGCGGCAGCGGCACGCCGTTCTTGACCGCCAGCACCTCGGCCATCACGCTGACGGCGATCTCCGGTGGCGTCTTGCTGCCGATGTAGATGCCGATCGGGCCGCGCAGGTGTCTGAGCGACTGCTCGGTCTGGCCCATGTGCTCGATCAGACGCTGGTGGCGCGCGGCGTTGTTGCGCCGACTGCCGATGGCGCCGATGTAGAAGGCCGGTGTCTCCAGGGCCTGCAACAGCGCCAGGTCGTCCAGCTTGGGGTCGTGCGTGAGCGCCACCACGCAGGTGCGCGCGTCGGGCTGCATCTCGGCCACCGTGTCGTCGGGCATGGTGGCCACCACGCGCACGCCGGGCACGCTCCAGCTGCCGCGGTATTCGTCGCGCGGGTCACACACGGTGACGGCAAAGCCGCAGAACAGCGCCATGGTGGCCAGGTATTCGCTCATCTGGCCGGCGCCGATGATCAGCATGCGGTACTCGGGGCCGAAGGTGTTGACCAATTCGGCGTCGGTCAGCACCAGTTCGGCCGGCTTGTCGGCCGGCTCCAGCGTCACCTGGCCATCGGCCAGGCGCACGCACCGGTGCATCAGGCGGCCGGCGTCCAGCCCGCGGATCAGCTCGGCCAGCGCGGCGCCGTCGGGGTCGAACTCCAGCAGCAGCTCCAGCGTGCCGCCACAGGGCAGACCGAAGCGGTGTGCCTCGTCGGCGGTGATGCCGTACTTGGTGAACTGCGGCGGGCCGCTGCGCGGCAGCGCGTCGGCACCGCCCGGATGGGCGTAGCGCGCGATCAGGTCGTCCTCGATGCAGCCGCCCGAGACCGACCCCATCACGGCTCCGTCCTCGCACAGCGCCATGATGGAGCCGATCGGCCGCGGCGACGAACCCCAGGTGCGCACCACGGTGACCAGCAGGGCCTGCTGGCCCGCCACGCGCCAGTCGCGCAGCGCGCGCAGGACGGTGACATCCAGGTTTTCCATGCGGCGACTCCTATCCCGACCGCCCGGGTCAGCGCAGCGCCCAGGCCAGACCCAGTATGGCCACAATGGCGACGAGAATCCAGACCCAGGCCGGCACGCCGCCCGTGGCGGGCTCGCCGACCGGTGTTTCGGCGGCTGGCGCGACCGCTGCCGGGTGGCGGCGCTGCATTTCCTCCTCGAAGCGCTTGAAGAAGCTCTCGGCCATCGACCTGGCCACGCCGTCGATCAGGCGCTGGCCGACCTGGGCTATCTTGCCGCCCACCGTGGCGTTGACCGCGTAGCCCAGCTCGCAGCCGCCCTCGTTCGGGGTCAGCGTGACCTGGGCGCTGCCCTTGCCAAAGCCGGCCGCGCCGCCACTGCCGTCAAAGTGAATGGTGTAGCTGCTCGGCGCCTGCACGTCCGCCAGTTGCAGCGAGCCCTTGAACTTGGCCGACACGGGGCCGACCTTGATGGCGTTGACCAGCGCATAGGCGCCCTCGCCCGTGGCTTCGATGCTGTCGCAGCCGGGGATGCACAGCTTGAGCACCTCGGGGTCGTTCAGCGCGTCCCAGGCTTGCTGCTGGGTGATGGCGAGCTGTTTGCTGCCTTGCATTTCCATGGTGGGTGTCCTTTCTTCTCATTGCTTCATGGCCTGGGCGATGCCACGCGCCAGATCCTGCAGTCGACTGATGTTGTGCACCGCCAGCATGCCGTCGCAGGCCCCGTGCAGCACGGCGGCGCCACGCGCGCTGGGCGTGTAGCCGGCAAAGCGCAGCAGCGGGTTGAGCCACAGCAGGCGGCGCGTGTGGCGCTTGAGCCAGGCCAGTTCGCGCGTCAGCACGTCCGGCTCGCCGGTGTCCAGGCCATCGCTGACGATCAGCACCAGCGTGCGCCGGCCGACCAGGCGCCGCGCGTGCCGCTGGCGCAGCACGCCCAGCGACTCGCCCAGGCGCGTGCCGCCGGCGAAGTCCTCGATGGCGCGGCCGGCCTGCTGCAACATGGCGTCGGTGTCGTTCAGGCGGAACGCCGCCGTCAGGTCGGTCAGCCGGGTGCCGAAGGTGAATACGTCGCGCCGCACGCGCTGGCGCTGCACCTGGCGCGTGGCGGCGTGCAGGAAGGCCAGCAGCAGACGCGCGTAGCGCTCCATCGAGCCCGACACGTCCACCAGCAGCAGCAGCGGCAGCGGCTGGCTGCGCCGCTGCAGCCGGCGCAGCGCCATCACCTCGCCGCCGGTGTGCGCCGCGCCCTGCAGCGTGCGGCTCCAGTGCACGCGCTGGCCGCGCCAGCCGGCGCGCGTGCGGCGCGCCCGCACTTCCGGCACGACCAGGGCCATGTCGCGAGCCAGCCGCTCGACCAGCTGGAATTCGCTGGCGCTGAGTTGATTGAAATCGGCCTGACGCAGGCGCACCAGCTCGCTGGCGGTCATGGCCGCATCCAGGTCGATGCTCTTGTCGGGTTGGGCGCTGGCGTCGGCGCCGGGCTTCTTGGGAGGTTGCAGCGCCTCGCGCACGCGCGGGCGCTGGCGTGGCGGCGCGGCCGGCGCCTCGGCGCGCGGCAGCATCTGCGCCAGCAGCTTGTGGCCGAGCTCGGGGTCGCGAAAAAAAGCGTCGAACAACTCGCGGAACACCGTGCGGTCCTGCTCGCGGCTGACCAGTACCGCCTCCAGCGCGGCGCTGACGTCGCCGCGCCGATCGACGCCCACATGTTGCAGCGCCTGCTGCGCCAGCGCGATGCGCGAGGCGTCCAGTGGCACACCGGCGCGGCGCAACGCACGCGCGAAGGCCACCACGTTGTCGGCCAGCTTGCCGCGGCGCGCGTCGCCCAGCAGCGGGACGCGGGCATCGCCCGGTCGCTGCACCGCCACGGGCGTCACGCCGCCTCCGGCGCCAACGCATCGGTGATCAGCTCGCCGGACAGCGCGGCCACGTCCTCGCGCTGCTTGAACAGCACGCCGGCCGTGCTTTGCACCACCTCGGGATCGAGTTGCAGCGCGTCCAGCGCCACCAGGGCCTTGGCCCATTCCACGCTTTCGGCAATGCCGGGCGCGCGCTGGAAGTGGCCGGCGTAGGGCGTGCTGCGCAGTCGGTGCACGAAGCTGGCCACCTGCTCGGCCAGGGCGGCGGGCGCCTCGGGGACGCGGGCGCGCACGATGGCCAGCTCGCGTTCGCGCTCGGGATAGTCCAGCCAGTGGTACAGGCAGCGGCGCTTGACGGCGTCGTTCAGCTCGCGCGTGCGGTTGCTGGTGAGCACCGTCAACGGCGCGGCCACGGCGCGCACGGTGCCCAGCTCGGGGATGCTGACCTGGTACTCGCCCAGGTATTCGAGCAGGAAGGCCTCGAAGGGCTCGTCGGCGCGATCGACCTCGTCGATCAGCAGCACGGCGCCCGGAGCAGGCGTTTGCAGCGCCTGCAGCAGCGGCCGGCGGATCAGGTAGTGGGGTTGGTAGACCTCTCGCTCGACTTCCTCTGCCGTGCCGCGCCCTTCCGCCGCGCGCAAGTGCAGCAGCTGGGCGGCGTAATTCCATTCGTACAGGGCTTCGCGCTGCTCCAGGCCGTCGTAGCACTGCAGGCGCAGCAGCTCGCGGCCCAGCGCCTGGGCCAGTGCCTTGGCCAGTTCGGTCTTGCCGACGCCGGGCTCGCCTTCGAGCAGCAGCGGGCGCTGCAGCCGCAGCGCCAGGAAGACCGCCGTCGCCAGCCGCCGGTCGGCAAAGTAGCCGGCGGCCTGCAGCGCCTCGGTCAGGGCGTCGATGGTGGTCGGAGGTGACATGGGTCTGGTGAAGACAAGAATCCGCGTTCGCCCGCAAGCGAGAAGAGTATCAAATCATGCCGAAACGCCCGACTGGCGCGCGCAAGCAGCTATGAAATAAATAGTAGCGGTCGGGATCGCTCCCGACCGCCGGACGCCGGTGGCGCTGCCGCTCAGCCCGCCAGCGCCTGGGCCACGGCGCGCTGGGCCATCACGTCGACCAGGTGCGCGCGGTACTCGGCGCTGCCGTGCAGGTCGCCGTTGAGCTCCGACGCATCGGTCTTGACACCGGCCGCGGCCGCGGGGCTGAAGTCGCGGCCCAGCGCCTGCTCCAGCGCGGTGTGGCGGAACACGCCGTTGCCGCCGCCGGTGACGGCCACGCGCACGCCGGCATCGGTCTGCGCCACGAACACCCCGATCAGCGCGAAGCCCGAGGCCGGCTGGCGGAACTTGACGTAGGCGGCGCGGCGCGGCTGCGGAAATCGGATGGCGGTGATCAGCTCGCCCTCTTCCAGCGCGCTGGCGAACAGGCCCTGGAAGAAATCGTCGGCGGCGATCTGGCGCGCGCTGGTGATGACGGTGGCACCCAGGCCCAACACCGCCGCCGGGTAGTCGGCCGCGGGGTCGTTGTTGGCCACCGAGCCGCCCAGCGTGCCCATGGCCCGCACCTGACGGTCGCCAATGCCGTCGGCCAGCCGCGCCAGCGCCGGGATGGTGGCGCGCACGTCGGCGTTGCGGGCCACGTCGGCGTGGCGCGTCATGGCGCCGATGACGAGGGCGTTGCCCTCCTTGCGCACGCCGGCCAGGTCCTTGACGCCGCCCAGATCGACGATCTGCTCGGGCGAGGCCAGGCGCAGCTTCATCGAGCCCAGCAGGGTCTGGCCGCCGGCCAGCCACTTGCCGCCGGCCTGGGCGAGCTTGACGGCCTCGGCTGCGGTGCCGGGGCGTTCGTAGGTGAATGCGTACATGGTGTTCGTCTCCTCAGGCTTTGGCGTTCTGGATGGCCTGCCACACGCGGTGCGGCGTGGCGGGCATGTCGAGCTCGGTCACGCCCAGCGGCTTGAGCGCGTCGAGCACGGCGTTGATGACCGCCGGCGGCGAGCCGATGGCCCCCGCCTCGCCGCAGCCCTTGCTGCCGATCGGGTTGTGCGTGCAAGGCGTGCACACGTGGCCGAGCCGGAACTCGGGGAAGTCGTGGGCGCGCGGCATGGTGTAGTCCATGTAGCTGCCGGTGAGCAATTGGCCCGAATCAGGGTCGTACACGCCGTGCTCCATCAGCGCCTGGCCCATGCCCTGCACCAGGCCGCCATGCACCTGGCCCTCGACGATCATGGGGTTGATGATGACGCCGAAGTCGTCCACCGCAGTGAAGCGGTCCACCCGCACCACGCCCGTGGCCGGGTCGACCTCGACCTCGCAGATGTAGGTGCCGGCCGGGAAGGTGAAGTTGGTCGGGTCGTAGAACGCGGTTTCGTTCAGGCCGGGCTCCAGCTTGTCCAGCGGGTAGTTGTGCGGCACGTAGGCCGTCAGCGCCACCTGGGCGAAGGGGATCTTCTTGTCGGTGCCCTTGACGGTGAATTCGCCGTTGGCGAATTCGATGTCGGCGTCGCTCGCCTCCATGAGGTGCGCGGCGATCTTCTTGGCCTTGGCCTCGATCTTGTCCAGCGCCTTCATGATGGCCGTGCCGCCCACCGACAGCGAGCGGCTGCCGTAGGTGCCCATGCCGAAGGGCACGCGGCCGGTGTCGCCGTGCACGATGTCGACCTGCTCGGGGTTCAGCCCCAGGCGCGCGGCCACCAGCTGCGCAAAAGTGGTCTCGTGCCCCTGGCCGTGGCTGTGCGAGCCGGTGAACACCGTCACGCTGCCCGTGGGGTGCACGCGCACCTCGCCGGCCTCGAACAGGCCGGCGCGCGCACCCAGGGCGCCGGCGATGTTGCTGGGCGCCAGGCCGCAGGCCTCGATGTAGCTGCTGTAGCCCATGCCGCGCTTCAGGCCCCTGGCTTCGCTGGCCTGCTTGCGCGCCGCGTAGCCGGCCACGTCGGCCAGCTTCTGGGCGTCGTTCATGCAGGCGTGGTAGTCGCCCGTGTCGTACTGCAGTGCCACCGGCGTCTGGTAGGGGAAACTGGTGATGAAGTTGCGCTTGCGGATTTCGTCCTGCGACAGGCCCATGTCCCAGGCGCAGCGGGTGACCAGGCGCTCGACCACATAGGTGGCCTCGGGCCGGCCGGCACCGCGATAGGCATCGACCGGCGCCGTGCTGGTGAACCAGCCATCCACCTCGACATAGATCTGCGGCGTGGCGTACTGGCCGGCCAGCAGCGTGCCGTACAGGATGGTCGGCACGCTGGAGGCGAAGGTGGACAGGTACGAGCCCAGGTTGGCGTCGGTGTGCACGCGCATGGCCAGGAACTTGCCGTCCTTGTCCATCGCCATTTCGGCGTGCGTGATGTGGTCGCGCCCGTGGGCGTCGCTGACGAAGGATTCGCTGCGCTCGGCCGTCCACTTGATGGCGCAGTTGAGCTGCTTGGCGGCCCAGGTCAGCGCCACGTCCTCGGCGTACAGGAAGATCTTGGAGCCGAAGCCACCGCCCACGTCGGGCGCGATCACGCGCACCTTGTGCTCGGGCAGGCCGAGCACAAAGGCCGTCATGAGCAGGCGCTCGACGTGCGGGTTCTGGTTGGACACGTACAGCACGTATTCGTCGGTGGCGCGGTTGTAGCTGGCGTTGGCCGCGCGCGGCTCGATGGCGTTGGGGATCAGCCGGTTGTTGGTGATGTCCAGCTTGGTGACGTGCGCGGCATTGGCAAAGGCGGCTTCCACCGCGGCCTTGTCGCCCAGCGTCCACTTGTAGCAGTGGTTGTCGGGGGCTTCGTCGTGCAGCGCAGGGCCTTTGCTGGCGGTGCGCATGTCGATCACCGCCGCCAGCTCCTCGTAGTCGACCACCACGGCCTCGGCGGCGTCCTTGGCCTGCGCCAGGGTGTCGGCCACCACCATGGCCACGTGGTCGCCCACGTAGCGCACCTTGCCGATCGCCAGGATCGGGTGCATGGGCTCCTTCATGGGGCTGCCGTCGGGGTTGCTGATCAGCCAGCCGCAGGGCAGCCCGCCCATCTTGCCCTCGATGTCCTTGCCGCTGAAGATGGCGGCCACGCCGGGCATGGCGGCGGCCTCGGCGGTGTCGATGCCCTTGATGCGGGCGTGCGCGTGCGGCGAGCGCACGAACACGGCGTACTTCTGGTTGGCCTGGTTGACGTCGTCGGTGTAGTTGCCCACGCCGGTCAGAAAGCGCACGTCTTCCTTGCGCTTGAGCGATTCGCCGATGTGCGGCAGCTTGGCAAATTCGTTGGCACCCATGGTCTTGTCTCCTGTGTGGGGCCGTCAGGCGGCCATGGTTTTTTGCGCGGTCTGCACCGCCTTGACGATGTTCTGGTAGCCCGTGCAGCGGCACAGGTTGCCGTCCAGCAACGCGCGGATCTCCGCCTCGCTGGCCTGGGGGTGGCGCGCCAGCAGGTCGACGCTGCTCATCACCATGCCTGGCGTGCAGTAGCCGCACTGCAGGCCGTGGCACTCCTTGAAGGCGGCCTGCATCGGGTGCAGCGTGCCGTCGGCGGCGGCCAGGCCTTCGATGGTGGTCACCTCGGCGCCCTGCATCTGCGCCGCCAGCACGTTGCAGGACTTGATGGCGCTGCCGTTGGCGATCACCGTGCAGGCGCCGCACTGGGCCGTGTCGCAACCCACGTGCGTGCCCGTCAGGCGCAGGTGTTCCCGGATGAACTGCACCAGCAGCGTGTTGGGCGGCACGTCGGCACTGACCGCCTTGCCATTGACCTTGAGCTCGACTTTCATCGCGGGCGTCTCCTTTATCGTGGGGTTTGTCAAATTGCGCTGAAAACGGCCATTCTTGGAACAAGCCGCGCCAGCGCACCTAGGTAATACCCTAGCTTTGCCGGGGGCGTCCTGATTATTCTCAGAATGAGACACTCGGGCCCTCAGACTGCACCCACCCACCAAGCCCGCCCCCATGCGCGACGACCCCCGCCTGAATCAGATCGCCCTGGCGCGCCAGGCCGTGCTGGCCGAGGGCGTGGAGCTGACCGACGCACTGGTCAGCGCCTGGCTCGACCGCGCCTGGATCATGCAAAGCTGGCGCCGCTGCCTGGCGCGCGGCGCGCGGCCCGAGGCGCCCGTGGTGTTCGACGCCGTGCCCCGCCACGCCGGCGCCCATGCCGCCGACATGCATGCCGACTTGCTGGCCGCCGCCCGCCCCGAACTGCAGCGCCTGGCCGCGCAGATCGCCCCCATCCGCTACTTTGCGCTGCTGACCGATGCGCAGGGCAGCGTTATCGACACGGCGGGCGCCATCGACCACCGCAACCGCGCCACCCACGCCATTGCGCGCGTGGGCGTCGATCTGTCGGAGCGCGCCATCGGCACCAGCGCCATCGGCGCCGCGCTGGCCGAGCAGGCGCCCGTGTGGCTGCACCGGGGCGAGCATTTTTTTGCCGACACCGGCATCTATAGCTGCGCTGGCGCGCCCCTGTTCGGCCCCGACGGCCGCTGCCTGGGCATGATCGACGTCACCGGCGTGCAGGCACCCGAGCGCCCCGAGCTGAAGCACCTGGTGGCCCAGTCGGCCCGCCAGATCGAAGACGCCCTGCTGCTGGCGCGACAGCACCAGTTGCGCCTGCACCTGGCCTGGCCCGCCGGCTGGCAGGTGGCCGGCGCCAGCCCCGGCGCTGCCCTGCTGTGCCTGGACGCCGAGGGCCAGGTCACCGGCGCCAACGCCACCGCGCGCCAGATGCTGCCCGCCTTGCACGCCCTGGCCAACGGCCCGCTGCACGCCAGCGATCTGTTCGCCCTGCCCTGGGCCAACCTGTTCGACCTGGCCGACCACGGCCAGGCGCGCACCCTGCCCCTGTGGTCTGGCCTGCGCGTGCAGGTGCGTGCCGAGCGCAATCCGGCTGGTGCCGGCGTCTCCACCCGCGCCCCCGCCGCCCTGCCCCCCAGCGCCGCCGCCAAGCCGCGGTCGCTGAAGGCACTGGAAACCGAACTGATCCACCAGGCCGTGCGCGACGCCGGCGGCCGCGTGGCCATCGCCGCCAAGACCCTGGGCGTGAGTCGGGCGACGATGTATCGGCGGCTGGCGGGGGTGAAAACTGAGAAGTGACCTTGCCCCAGGAATCGGAATCCCACAGCTGCTCTCATGCACTGGCTTGCCGGGGTTGATTGGCCAGCCGGTTTTCTTCGAACCGCACCGGACTGACGTAGGCCAGTGTCGAGCGCAGTCGGTCTCGGTTGTCCCAGAGCAGTCAAGCAATGACTTCATCCTTGGCCTGGCGCCGGATCTTCAAGCGCTGCCCGTGCAGCCGCTCCACCTTCAATGACCCGAACAGCGTCTCGCAGCAAGCGTTGTACCAGCAGTCGCCACGCCGGCTCATCGAGGCCGTGATGCCGCATTCGCTCAACACGTCGCGAAAGTCGTTGCTGGCATATTGGATGGCCCGGTCGCTGTCGAGGATCACCCCCGCTTGCTTGCTCGGATGGCGCTTGAACCACGCCATGCGCAGCGCATCGATGACGATGTCGCGGCTCATGTCGCCCCGCAACGACCGGCCCACCGCCTGGTGGCTGAACAGATCGATCACCACGGCCAGGAACAGCCAGCCTTCATCGGTGGCGATGTTGGTGATGTTATCCGCCCAGACCTTGTCGGGCTCGCTCACCGTGAACTCGCGTTCAGCGGACTCTTCTCCCCTCATGGCACGGTCACGAGAAACACGGGGTCGAAGCCGGCATTGGCCAGCCGGTCAGCCAGACGTGCGGCCAGCCCCAGATCCTGGCCTCGCACGAGCACCGGCATGTCGCGCGGCGCGTCATAAGCGACGTACTGGTACCAAGCATCCAGCATGGCGTCTTCAATCCCCTGCTCACCACAACAGCCTGCACGCACACTGATTACCTTGCCAGGCAGGGTGCGCTCATGCGAAAGTGCTTGAGCTTCGGTCGCATACAAAGCGCCACGGGTTCGATGCGCAGGATTGACCGGTATTGCCCAAGGAGCGGGCAAGAACGGCACGCCGTCGTTGTCGAGCAAGGGCGTAACTACGCTCGGATGGAGGGTCTGGCGCGGAACGTCGGCTGATGGCTGGGCATGGGCCCCAAAACTGATGGCCAGGCCAAGCGTGGCGGCGATGATGAAGTGGTTCATGGTGGCTCCTCGGATGGATAGAAGTAATCACTGTCGCCATTGCTTGCTCCGGCAAGGCAATGCCGAAACGCGCGGATTAGTTGAGCCCTGCCGCCACCGTAGCAATGCCGGCCTGGGCGCAGATTTCGTCCTTATCGCCACCTGGCGCACCGGACACACCAATCGCACCAATCGTTTCCGAACCGGCCCGGATCGGCACCCCGCCGCCGATCGCGACGACGCCCGGGATCTGGCGTAGCGCCATGCGGTCACCGCTCGCCGTCGCGGCCGCGAACTCCTGTGAGGTCTGGTTGCGGACACGGGCCGTATAGGCCTTCATTCGGGCGAACTCGACGGTGGCGGGCGACGTGCCATCACCGCGCAGCGCCGCCGCCAGTTGCCCCGCCTTGTCGACGATGACGACGCTGACGCGGTACGAGGTCTTGGCGCATTCCTCGACAGCGCCAGTGATGATGGCCTGCGCCATCGCCATGGAGACATTCCGCTCGGTCTGCGGCACTTGGGCGAATACGCCGCCAGACAGGCAGAGGGTGGCCATGGCAAGTGTCGATTTCAGTTTCATGGTGAGAACTCCTGGTTGGGAAAGTGAATCAATCGAATGAGCCTCGTCTTAGTCGAGGTTCCATTTCTTCTTGATGGCGGCGACCGTGCCGTCGGCTTGCAGCTTCGCCAGCGAGCCATCGAGCTTCATGAGCAGGTCGGCATCGCCTTTGCGCACTGCGAAGGCGAGATGGCCGATCAGAATGGGCTGGTAGCCTTCGACCAGCCGAAAGCCCGTTTTGCCGCTGGTGCGCAGGAAATAGTTCAGTTGCAGCTCGTTCTCGACAACGCCGTCAACGCTGCCGGCTTCGAGCTTGGCAATGGATTCGGGTATCGACGCTGAGGGCGAAAGGTCTGCGCCGGCATCCTCCAGCGGCTTGACATAGGAGCTGCCGCGCGATGCCGCGATCTTCATTCCCTTGAGGTCGGCGACAGACTTGTAGGCCCCTGTGTCCGATGCCTTCACCAGCAGCCGATCCTGGTAGCGGCCGTAGGGACGGGTGAAGTCGACAACCTGCTGGCGCTCGGGCGTGATGCCGAACGAGCCTGCAATGGCGTCGATTTTCTTGTCGAGCAACGAGTGTTGCAGTTCACCGAACGGCATCGGCTGGAACTCGACGGTCAGCCCCGCATCGGCGGCGATCGCCTGCATGGTCTCAACGGCAAACCCCTCTGGCGCCTTGGTCTGCGGGTTCAGTCCGGACGCCGGCTGGCCCGCCGGGGTGATGCCGACTTTCATGGTGGCCTGGGCTTGGGCGTGCGATGAAGCAGCCATGGCGCCTGCCATCAGAAGGCCCGCGATGGCCTGGTTGATTTCTCGTCTGTTCATGATCTGGTGCCGCTGGCATGGCGGATGTCTGTGGTGGTGAACAGAACGATAGGCATGGACGCCCGCGCTGAACACTATTCGGAAGTGCCAGTGCAGTGCATGCGCCAACCCGGGAGATGGGTTCCAAGCTATTGTTTTGCTTGATGAAAGTAGAAAAAAGCAGGCAGCTCCCAGGTGCCGGCACCAAAGTACAGCTAGCCATCAGGGCGTAGTTGCTGCATGCTGGCGGTGTTTTCCGGGAGGGTGCAATGCGCAGTCGTCGAGAATTTCTGGCCGTCGCCGTTGGCGCCGCTGCTTCGCAAGGTTTTGCAGCAACAATGGTGCGCATGCGGCGCATCGGCTGGCTGACCGCTCAGCGGGCTGGCAGCCTGACCACCTATCTTGAAGCGCTCCGGCAGGGTCTGGCGGAACAAAAGATCGCCGAGGGACAGAGCGTCGAGATTCTCTATCGCTATGGTGACGATGAATTGGGGCGGGTGCCGGAAATGGCACGCGATCTGGTGGCCAAGGGGGTTGAGCTCTTGATCGTCCAGGGGGCGGCGATCCCGGCAGTCCTCAAGCTCGACCTGCCGGTACCTATCGTGTTCGTGACGAGTGCCGATCCCATCGCCGCGGGTTTTGCGAAGAGCCTGACTGAACCCATCGGCAACTGCACCGGCGTGACCTTCATGGGCTTCGAGTTTCTCGGCAAGCGCCTCGAACTTCTAAGGGAAATCCTGCCGCGCGCCCGTCACGTGACGGTGCTCGGCAATCCGATGCATCCGGGCTCCGATATCGAGCGTGCATCATCCGAAGCCGCCGGTCGCCGGTTTGGCATTTCCGTTGACTTCATCGCTACGCTTACCAGCGATACGCTGGAAGCCGCCCGCCCCGCGCTTGCCCGAATCCGCCCGGACGCCATTTCGCTGCTGCCCGATGGATTTGCAATCGCCCACCACCAGGCGATCATGGCGATCGCGGCCGACTTGAAGATCCCGGTCATGTCGGGTTGGCCGGTGTTCGCCCATGCCGGCGCGCTGTGTACCTATGGGCCGCGGCTAACCCAGGTCTACCGCCGCGTCGCCTATTACGTCGCACGCATCCTCAATGGGGCGAAGCCGGCCGACCTGCCCATAGAACGGCCATCGCAGTTCGAGCTGATCCTGAACCAGAGAACGGCCCGCGCCTTCAACCTCACGTTCCCGCGCGCGATCCTCGCCCGCGCGGACGAGGTGATCGAGTGAGACTGTCCGTGGCGCGGCTCCTTGAAGACTTTCGCCAGCTCAAGCATCGTCTTTCGGCCAAGGTCGCGGTCGCGATCATCGGCGTCGCCGCCGTGGTGCTCATCGTCGCCGGAAGCTTGAGCCTCTGGCTGCTCGTCGGCGCGCAGATGAAGACAATCGCCGCCCTGCACCAGTTGCAGGCGGAAACGGCGGCACTAAGGATTCAGCACTTTGTCGACGACCTCGAATCGCATTTGCGCTGGCTGATCGCACCGTCGTGGACAAGCACCACCGAAGAGGATCGGCGGGTCGACGCATTGCGCACCCTGCGCGCACTGCCACCCGTCAGCACCCTGCGATTGCTGGACCCGCAAGGCCGGGAGCAACTGCGGGTGTCCCGGCTGGGGCCGGACATCGCTGGCTCCGGCACGGATCTCAGCCGCACGGATGCCTATGTCACGGCGCGGCAACAGGGGCGCCACATCGGCCCGATTTATTTTCAGGAAGGATCCGAACCGTATGTGACTATCCACGTGGGTGGCGTCTCCCCTCGACAGGGTAGCGTCGTAGCGGATGTCAATCTCAAGTTGATCTGGGACATTGTCACGGCCCTGCGCATCGGCGAGGCCGGCCGTGCCTTTCTCGTGGATGCGCAAGGCCACCTGATCTCGCACCCTGACATCAGCCTCGTCCTGCGCCAGACAGATGTTTCATCGCTGCCATACGTGCGGGCCGCTCTAGAAAAACTGCCGACCGGCAGTGGTGACGCCGTCCTCGTCGCGGGCCGAGACCTGGCAGACCGGGATATCCTGTCCGCAAGCACCACGCCGCTAGCGCTAGGCTGGACTGTGATCACCGAATTACCGCGCGCCGAGGCGCTGGCACCTGTCTATACCTCGGTGCGCCTCTGGCTCATCGTGCTTGCGTGCGGGCTGGCGGCGGCGGTCTTGTGCGGCATATTGATTGCCCGGAACATGATCCGGCCGATTGAAACGCTGACCACCGGCGCGATCCGGATCGGATCGGGAGATCTTGACCATCGGATCGCCATTTCCGGGTCGAACGAGTTCGCGCAGTTGGGGGAGCGGTTCAACGAGATGGCTCAGCACCTGCAAGCCGAGCGGGCCACGCTCGAAGAAAAAGTCAACATGCGAACACTGGAACTGGCGCGCGCCAATCAAGCCAAATCGCGTTTCCTGGCTTCCGCCAGCCACGACCTGCGCCAGCCACTGCATGCACTGAGCCTCTTCGTCGACGAACTGCGATCCCAACCCACCGAAGCGCGGCGCCTGCGCCTGAATGACAACCTGGCGGAGGCGGTGGACCGGCTCAACGGCATGTTCGACGCCATCCTCGACACGTCGAAGATCGAAGCTGGCGCGATCAGACCGTCGCTCTCGCACTTCCGGCTGGCGCCGCTGCTCGACAATCTGCGAGGAATGTTCGTCTCCGCCGCCGAGGCCAAGGGGCTGCGGCTGGAGATTGATGGCAGTGTCGCCTGGGTGGAAAGCGACCGGTTACTGCTGCAGCGCATCCTGCAGAACCTCGTGTCGAACGCCATTCGCTATACGGATGCCGGCCTAGTCTGCGTCGCCTGCACTGAAGCCGATGGCCAGTTGACGATTGCGGTCTGCGACACCGGGCCTGGTATTCCGGCTGCCTTGCAATCCGACATCTTCGGCGAATTCTTCCGCGCACCGACGCCGGGCCAAAGTGGGGAGCGTGGGCTGGGACTCGGGCTCTTCATCGTCGAGAGCTTTGCCCGGCTGCTGGATCACCCGTTGGGCATGCGCTCGCAGCCGGGGCATGGATCCCGCTTCGAGATCCGCGTTCCGATCGTTCCTGAGATGCCACCGCTGCCAAGAAACTGACTCATGTGACCTCGGGAAGCCGCCAACCGTACCGGGAAATGATGGATGCAGCTTCCGTGCGATTCTGCACCTTGAGGGCACGCATCAGCGAAGTCACGTGGTGCTTGACCGTGACCTCCGCAATGGATAGAGAGCGCGCGATGGCCTTGTTGCTGCTGCCCCGCACCAGCATCGCTAGAACGTGCAGTTGGCGCTCGGTGAGGCCGAGTTCCGCAGGCGTGGGAGCCCGCCCATCTGGTACCGCAGTCGCCTCCAATCGACGAGCGGGCCACGCTTCGGGGGGAATATAGGTTCCGCCCGCAAGGATCAGGTTGAGTGCATTGAGCATCACGGCGCGCGGCGCCGATTTAGGAATGAAACCGAGCGCGCCTGCGTCGAGCGCCTGGGCCATGACATCCGGCTCCGTGCTGCTCGACAGAATGGCCACGGCGGTGCTGGGATGACGCGCGCGAAGGGTCTTCAGAAGTTCAAGGCCATCGCTGTCGGGCAGGCCAAGATCGAGGACGACAAGCAGTTCGCTGCAGCCGCTTTCGACGAAATCCATGGCCTTGCGGGCGGAATCTGCCTCGGTGACGATCGAGTCCGCCGCGATCTCCGCCAGAATGGCCCGGAGCGCGTCCCGGATGAGCGCGTGATCGTCTATCAATAGGATGTTCATCACAGCTTCGTCATCGTGAGAGAAGTGAACTGCACCTTATTTATCATAGAGATGCATCGCTGTGCCGCCTCGCCTTGCTTCATCACGGCCTCCAACTCCTGGCGCATCCGAGCAAGCAGACGGGGGTGATCCTCGACAGCGACCGGGGCATCCAATATGCCAGCAACGACTTTCGCGACGTGTTGAGCGAATGCGGCATCACGGCCTCGATGAGCCGGCGTGGCGACTGCTGGTACAACGCTTGCTGCGAGACGCTGTTCGGGTCATTGAAGGTGGAGCGGCTGCACGGGCAGCGCTTGAAGATCCGGCGCCAGGCCAAGGATGAAGTCATTGCTTGACTGCTCTGGGACAACCGAGACCGACTGCGCTCGACACTGGCCTACGTCAGTCCGGTGCGGTTCGAAGAAAACCGGCTGGCCAATCAACCCCGGCAAGCCAGTGCATGAGAGCAGCTATGGGATTCCGATTCCTGGGGCAAGGTCAATTTTCAAGCCTATTTGACCTCTGACGCCCAACCATCAAGCGCCACACGCTATCAATTTTGCTGTGCCAAGTGGCTCGGCCCCATGCGGGCACGCCCATGCCCTCGCTACACTTGCAGTCAATCCATTTGCCGCAGCAGCCCACGCCGCATGTCCACCGTCTTCAACTTCACCTTCGTGCCCTGGTTTCGCTCGGTGGCGCCCTACATCCACATGCACCGGGGCAAGACCTTCGTGGTGGGCGTGGTGGGCGAGGCCATCGCGGCGGGCAAGCTGGCGGCGATTGCCACCGATCTGGCGCTGATCCAGAGCATGGGCGTGCGGATCGTGCTGGTGCATGGCTTTCGCCCGCAGGTCAACGAGCAGTTGCACGCCAAGGGGCACGAGCCGCGCTACTCACACGGCATGCGCATCACCGACGAGGTGGCGCTGGACTGCGCGCAGGAGGCCGCCGGCCAGCTGCGCTACGAGATCGAGGCCGCCTTCAGCCAGGGGCTGCCCAACACGCCGATGGCGGGCTCCAAGGTGCGGGTGATTTCGGGCAACTTCCTGACGGCGCGGCCGATGGGCATCATCGACGGCGTGGACTTTCGCCACACCGGCGTGGTGCGCAAGGTGGACGCGACGGGCATTCGCCACTCGCTGGATTCGGGCGCCATGGTGCTGATCTCGCCGTTCGGCTTCTCGCCCACCGGCGAGGCCTTCAACCTGCGCATGGAGGAAGTCGCCACCTCGGTGGCCATTGCCCTGCACGCCGACAAGCTGCTGTTCCTGACCGAGGTACCGGGCATTCGCATCCGAGAAAATGGGGGTCAGATGATCATTTCGGGAAGAACATCGGGTGAACAGCGCGTCAGAACCAACGCCTTGGGCACTCTGCAGATCGGGCCCGGGTTGCCACGTCAGAAGAAGCCTCGGCCGGTTACAGCGCGCTGCGGTTGGCGGTTGCGGTGTGGAAGGTTGGAGTCGGCCACACGGCGCGTGGCGCGAATCACCTCGTGCTCAGTCAGCACGGGCAACGGCGTTGGGTAGCCGGAGAGCTGTGCTGTGGGTGCACAGCACGATTTCGTGTCGAAACGGGCTTTGCGCACACTGTGTCAGGTTGTTTGGCTGCGCCGGCGCTGCGACGTGTTAGAACCACTGTCTGCGCTGCATCCGGCACGCAGCCGGCGACCACTTGCTTCCAGGTGCCGGTTTGCAAAACGAACATCGAGGATCACCATCCATGAGCTTCTTCGGCAAGATTTTTTCCAAGATTTTTCCCTCGGCCAACGCGGCTGACGTGGTCGCTGCGCCGCCCGCCCCTGCTGCGGCAGGAGCACCGGCTGCGCCTGCTGCACCGGCGCCCATTCCGATGGGCGATGTGCCGGCCATTCTGGACGCAATGCCCGGCGCCGCCAGCCTGAACTGGCGTACCTCCATCGTCGACCTGCTCAAGCTGTTGGGCCTGGACAGCAGCCTGGCCGCGCGCAAAGAGCTGGCCAGCGAGATCCTGTACAGCAACGGCGAGCCGGGCTCGGCCGAGTGGAACATCGGCCTGCACAAGCAGGTGATGAGCCGCATCGCAGCCAACGGTGGCACGCTGCCGCCCGAACTGCGCGGCTAAGCCAGGGGTTCTGCTTCCCAGGACGCCGGTCCTGCCCTGTGCAGGATCGGCGTCTTTTTTTCGGCGCTTCGTCGTCTTGGGTGAAATCGGACTGAAATTAGGGTCAGATCACGACTTTCGCATTGCGGCCTGCTACAGCACGCAGGACATACCGGGTCTGCTGCACGTGATCCAGGATGCGGCCTGCATTTGCCGGCACCTCGAACTCGACCCGATTGCGAAAAGGCACCTGTTCATCAAGGCGCAGCGAGCGCGGTGCTGGTGGGTGCGCAGCGCGCTCACCTATTCGGTGAACGCCATCGAAGCCACAAACGCCAGCACCCGCGCGGCTTTGGCGATGATCGCAAGCGGTCCACTGCCGTTTCTAGGACAAAGGCCTTGGCCTGTCTCAGCGCGGCACGATAGTCGGCCTGGGTGCGGATGAGGTGCAGGGTGCGTTGGGTCATGACTGGGGCTCCACGGTTTCCACGTCGATCCCGTCGTACTGGGCGTGCGTGCCGACAAACGTGACATACAAGGCGCCAAAGCGGTCGGCCACGACCACGACCACGACCAGCCGATCGTCGTTGCCCTTGATGTTGAACACCACCCGCCGCTGGTCGACAAAACTGGCGTTGCAAAACTGGGCCTTGATGTCAGCTGGCGTGCCTCATCGCGCGTTGCGCGCCACCGCCAGCCAGGCCATCAACGGCGCCCTGGCGCCCGGGCCTGGCCCAGAACTCGGCGAGGGTGGACACGGCGATGATCTGCATGGGGGGAGTTTTGGTCCCATATTGGGATCAGCCTCCGTCGTCACCGGTTTACCCGGCCTGAAAGTCGGCGCTTCAGGGAGAACCGGTGGGGAAACAGCACTGCCGGACGACGCACCAGCCTTTTTTAAGCCTTTTTGACCTCTGACGCCCAACCATCAAGCGCCACACGCTATCAATTTTGCTGTGCCAAGTGGCTCGGCCCCATGCGGGCACGCCCATGCCCTCGCTACACTTGCAGTCAATCCATTTGCCGCAGCAGCCCACGCCGCATGTCCACCGTCTTCAACTTCACCTTCGTGCCCTGGTTTCGCTCGGTGGCGCCCTACATCCACATGCACCGGGGCAAGACCTTCGTGGTGGGCGTGGTGGGCGAGGCCATCGCGGCGGGCAAGCTGGCGGCGATTGCCACCGATCTGGCGCTGATCCAGAGCATGGGCGTGCGGATCGTGCTGGTGCATGGCTTTCGCCCGCAGGTCAACGAGCAGTTGCACGCCAAGGGGCACGAGCCGCGCTACTCACACGGCATGCGCATCACCGACGAGGTGGCGCTGGACTGCGCGCAGGAGGCCGCCGGCCAGCTGCGCTACGAGATCGAGGCCGCCTTCAGCCAGGGGCTGCCCAACACGCCGATGGCGGGCTCCAAGGTGCGGGTGATTTCGGGCAACTTCCTGACGGCGCGGCCGATGGGCATCATCGACGGCGTGGACTTTCGCCACACCGGCGTGGTGCGCAAGGTGGACGCGACGGGCATTCGCCACTCGCTGGATTCGGGCGCCATGGTGCTGATCTCGCCGTTCGGCTTCTCGCCCACCGGCGAGGCCTTCAACCTGCGCATGGAGGAAGTCGCCACCTCGGTGGCCATTGCCCTGCACGCCGACAAGCTGCTGTTCCTGACCGAGGTACCGGGCATTCGCATCCGCGCCGAAGAGCCGGCCAGCGACGACAACCCGATCGACACCGAGATCCCGCTGGCCGACGCGCAAGCCCTGCTGGCGCGCCTGCCGGCGCCGGAGCAGCCCACCGACACCGGCTTTTACCTGCGCCACTGCGTCAGCGCCTGCGTGCACGGGGTGGAGCGCAGCCACATCCTGCCCTACGCCACCGACGGCGCGCTGCTGCTGGAGGTGTATGTGCATGACGGCATCGGCAGCATGGTGGTGGACGAGAAGCTGGAAAGCCTGCGCGAGGCGGGCTCGGACGACGTCAGCGGCATCCTGCACCTGATCGAGCCTTTCGAGAAGGACGGCACCCTGGTCAAGCGCAGCCGGACCGACATCGAGCGCGACGTGGCCAACTACACCATCCTGGAGCACGACGGTGTGATCTTCGCCTGCGCCGCGCTCTACCCCTACCCCGAAGCCGCCACCGGCGAGATGGCGGCGCTCACGGTGTCGCCCCAAAGCCAGGGCCAGGGCGACGGCGAGAAGGTGCTGCGGCGCATCGAGCAGCGCGCGCGCGAGATGGGCCTCAGGAGCATCTTCGTGCTCACCACGCGCACCATGCACTGGTTCATCAAGCGCGGTTTCGAGCAGGTCGATCCCGACTGGCTGCCCGACGCCCGCAAGCGCAAGTACAACTGGGACCGCAAGAGCCAGGTGCTGGTCAAGCACCTGTGACGGCCGCCGAGCGCCCGCCGCCGGCTCGCCTTGGCTCGGGGTTAACCCCGAAGTCATAACGCAGCCCATACATCCGCTATCGTGCCCCCTGTATGCCACGGGGCGGCCACACCGCGCACGATAGCGATCGCGACGGCCGGCTGACCCATCCCCCCGGGCAAGCCTTCACCGCTGGAGCCGCAGATGACAACCCTCAGTCCTTCGACCGCAAGCCCCCGGGCCGTCCGCTTCTTTCATCGCGGCGCGGTGGTGTCGGTGGCCGACGCGCCCGTCACCCGCACCGTGCTTGACTGGCTGCGCGACAACCGGCGCCAGACCGGCACCAAGGAAGGCTGCAATGAAGGCGACTGCGGCGCCTGCACCGTGGTGCTGGGCGAGCTGGACGAGACCGGCCAGTTGCGGCTGGCCAGCGTCAACGCCTGCATCCAGTTTCTGCCCACGCTGGACGGCAAGGCCCTGTTCACGGTCGAAGACCTGCAGGCGCTGGGCGGCGCCGGGCACGACGCCCTGCACCCGGTGCAACAGGCCATGGTGGAGTGCCACGGCTCGCAATGCGGCTTCTGCACGCCGGGCATCGTGATGACGCTGTGGAACAGCTACGAGCGCCACCAGCAGACCGGCACCCAGCCCACGCGCCAGCAGCTGGCCGACGACCTGTCGGGCAACCTGTGCCGCTGCACCGGCTACCGCCCCATCCTGGACGCCGGCCAGCGCATGTTCGACCTGCCCGCCGCACGGCTGGACCGCGCCGCCGTCACCCAGGCGCTGAAGGCCCTGGCCAGCGCGCCGGCCCTGACCTACGCCGCCCCCACCACCACGCCCGAGGGCGCGCGCACCGACCACTTCCACGCCCCGCGCAGCGTGGCCGAGCTGGCGGTCCTGCGCCAGGCCAAGCCGCGGGCGCGCCTGCTGGCCGGCTCCACCGACATCGGCCTGTGGGTGAACAAGCAATTCCGCGACGTGGGCGATCTGATCTACACCGGCCAAGTGGCCGAGCTGCGCCGCGTCGAGCAGCGAGGCGAAGAGCTGTGGATCGGCGCCGCCGCCTCGCTGGAAGGCGCCTGGCGCGCCCTGGTGCAGCGCGCGCCCAGCCTGACCGACGTCTGGCTGCGCTTTGCCTCGCCGCCGATCCGCCACGCCGGCACGCTGGGCGGCAACGTCGCCAACGGCTCGCCGATCGGCGATGCGCCGCCCATCCTGATGGCGCTGGACGCGGCGGTGGAGCTGCGCCGGGGCGAGCGCCTGCGCCGCCTGCCGTTGACCGGGCTGTACCTGGACTACATGAAGAACGCCATCGAGGAGGGCGAATTCGTGCAGGCCATCGTGGTGCCACTGGCGGCCTTTGGACGCCAGGTGCGCGGCTACAAGATCAGCAAGCGCTTTGACTGCGACATCTCGGCGCTGTGCGCCGGCATGGCCATCGAGCTGGACGGCGCCACCGTGCGCAGCGTGCGCCTGGCCTATGGCGGCATGGCGGCGGTGGTCAAGCGCGCCGCCCAAGCGGAGGCGGCGATCGTCGGCCAGCCCTGGACCGAAGGCACCGTGCGTGCCGCGCAGCAGGCGCTGGCGCGCGACTTCAGCCCGATGACCGACATGCGCGCCAGCAGCGCCTACCGTCTGCAGGTGGCGCAAAACCTGTTGCAGCGCCTGTGGCTGGAAACGCGACCGGACAACCCGCTGCCGCCCGCCGCCACCAGCGTGTTCCAGCTCATGCCGCACGCCGCGGCCTGAGCGGCAACCAGGAGCCTGACCATGAACCACCCTGTTGCCGACTCCCTGCTGCACGCCGCCCTGCCCTTTGCCGACTACCGGCACCACCAGCAGACCCGCCTGGACAGCGCCGCCGAAGCGCGCGCCCAGCAGGCTGGCGCCCGCGTGGGCATCAGCCAGGCGCACGAGTCCGCGGCCCTGCACGTGACGGGCAGCGCCGCCTACATCGACGACCTGCCCGAGCTGGCCGGCACCCTGCACTGCGCGCTGGGCCTGTCGCCCGTGGCCGCCGGCCGTCTGCTGGAGATGGCGCTGGATGCCGTGCAGGCCATGCCCGGCGTGGTGCGGGTGCTGACGGCGGCCGACATTCCCGGGGTCAACGACTGCGGCTCGGCCGTGAAGGACGAGCCGATCCTGTGCAATGGCGAGATCCGCTTTCTCGGCCAGCCGGTGTTCGCCGTGGTGGCCGAAACGCGCGAGCAGGCGCGCCGCGCCGCGGCACTGGCCGGCAAGGTGCTGCGCATCGACGCCGCCGAACCGGTGCTGACGCCGCGCCAGGCGCATGCCCAGGGCCGGTACGTGGTGCCGCCCATGCACCTGGTGCGCAGCGCCAGCGGGCTGGACGAGGCCGGCATCCAGGCCGCCATCGGCGCTGCGCCGCACCGCCTGAGCGGCAGCCTGGACGTGGGCGGCCAGGAGCAGTTCTACCTGGAAGGCCAAATCAGCTACGCCATCCCCAAGGAAGGGCATGGCATGCACCTGCACTGCTCGACCCAGCACCCCAGTGAGATGCAGCACCTGGTGGCGCACGCGCTGGGCGTGCACGCCCACGCCGTGCTGGTCGAATGCCGGCGCATGGGCGGCGGCTTTGGCGGCAAGGAATCGCAGTCGGCCCAGTTCGCCTGCATCGCCGCGGTGGCGGCGCGGCTGCTGCAGCGCCCGGTCAAGCTGCGGCTGGACCGAGACGATGACTTCATGGTCACCGGCCGGCGCCACGGCTTCTGGTACGAATACGACATCGGCTACGACGACGACGGACGCATTCTGGGCGCCACGCTGCAAATGGTGTCGCATGCCGGCCATTCGGCCGACCTGTCGGCGCCGGTGATGACGCGCGCCATCTGCCACTTCGACAACGCCTACTGGCTGCCCGAAGTGGCCATGCACGGCTACTGCAGCAAGACCCACACGCAAAGCAACACCGCGTTTCGCGGCTTTGGCGGGCCGCAGGGCGCCATCGCCGTCGAATACATCCTGGACAGCATCGCGCGCCGGCTGGGGCGCGACCCGCTGGCGGTGCGGCGCGCCAACTTCTACGGGCGCGGCGAGCGCAACGTGACGCCTTACGGGCAGACGGTGCGCGACAACATCATCCACGAGCTGGTCGATCAGCTGGAAGCCAGCAGCGACTACGCCGGCCGGCGCGCCGCCATCGCGGCCTTCAACGCGGACAGCCCGGTGCTCAAGCGCGGCATGGCGCTGACACCGCTGAAGTTCGGCATCAGCTTCAACGTCAAGCACTTCAACCAGGCCGGCGCGCTGGTGCACATCTACACCGACGGCTCGATCCTGGTCAACCACGGCGGCACCGAAATGGGCCAGGGCCTGAACACCAAGGTGGCGCAGGTGGTGGCGCACGAGCTGGGCGTCGGCTTCGCGCGCGTGCGCGTCACCGCCACCGACACCAGCAAGGTCGCCAACACCTCTGCCACCGCCGCGTCGACCGGGTCTGACCTGAACGGCAAGGCGGCACAGGATGCGGCACGCCAGATTCGCGAACGCCTGGCCGCCTGTGCCGCCGCGCACCACGGCGGGGCCGCCGCCGACGTGCGTTTTGCCAACGACCGGGTCGAGGTCGGCGGCAAGGCGATCGACTTCGATGCGCTGATCCAGCAGGCCTACCTGGACCGCGTGCAGCTGTGGTCGGACGGCTTCTACGCCACGCCCGGGCTGTCCTGGGACCGCGAGAAGATGCAGGGCCATCCGTTCTACTACTTCGCCTATGGGGCGGCAGTGAGCGAGGTGCTGGTCGACACCCTGACCGGCGAATGGAAGCTGCTGCGCGCCGACGTGCTGCACGACGCAGGCCAGTCACTCAACCCGGCGGTGGACATCGGCCAGGTCGAGGGTGCCTTCATCCAGGGCATGGGCTGGCTGACGATGGAAGAGCTGGTCTGGCACCCCAAGACCGGACAACTCATGACGCACGCGCCCAGCACCTACAAGATCCCCACCGCCAACGACTGCCCGCCGGTGTTCAACGTGCGGCTGTTCGAGGGCCGCAACGCCGAGGACGCCATCCACCGCAGCAAGGCCGTGGGCGAGCCGCCGCTGCTGCTGCCGTTTTCGGTGTTCTTTGCCATCCGCGACGCTATTTCGGCGGCCCGCGGGTCGCGCTTCGACCCGCCACTGTCGGCGCCGGCCACCAGCGAAGCCATCCTGCGCGCGCTGCACGCCGACTGAGCCGCTGAGCCGCCCCCGCTTGCGCCGACGCGAAACCCACAGGACACCGCACCAATGAGCCCGAAGGAACCCGCGTCGCCCGGCACACCGGCGGCCGCCCCCGCCGGGCCGGCGGCGGAGCGGGACCCGCTCGAGCGCATCGACCTGCACCTGATCCGCGTGCTGCACACCGTGCTGACCGAGGGCAGCGTGTCGCGCGCCGCGCTGCGCCTGGGCATGCACCAGCCGGCGGTGTCGGCGGCGCTCAAGCGCCTGCGCGAGCTGGCGGGCGACCCGCTGCTGGTGCGCCACGGCGCGCAGATGGTGGCCACCGATGCCGGGCGCCGCATGATCGAGCCGGCGGCCAGCATCCTGCGCACCGCGGAAACCCTGTTCACCGAGGCGCAGCGCTTCGACCCGCGCTCCAGCACGCAGCGCTTTCGCATCGCCGCGAGCGACTACCTGGACCCGCTGTTCCTGCCGCACCTGGTGGCCGACATCAAGCGCCAGGCCCCATCGACGCGGCTGGAGGTGCACGCGCTGACGGGCGAAGCCGACTACCGCACCCAGCTGGCGCAGGGCGACATCGACCTGGTGGTGGGCAACTGGCTGCAGCCTCCCGATGAGCTGCACATGGCCCACCTGTTCAGCGACGAGGTGGTGTCGCTGGTCAGCCACCGTCACCCGGCGGTGCGGCGCGGCTGGAGCGAGGCCGACTGGCTGGAGGCCGAGCACATCGCGCCCACGCCCAATTTTCCCGGAGCGCGCGGCATCATCGACCAGGTGCTGGACGAGCGCGGCGTGCAGCGACGCATCACCGTGCGCTGCGCCTACTTCGGGCTGATTCCCGAGATGGTGGCCGGCAGCCTGCTGGTGCTGACCACCGGCCGGCAGTACTGCGAGCGCTTCGTCGGGCAGCTGCCGGTCACCATCCTGCCCTGCCCCATCAGCCTGCCGCCCCTGCTCTATTACATGCTGTGGCATGCGCGCAGCCAGCACGCCAGCGCCGCGCGCTGGCTGCGCGAGCGCACGCGCCAGGTGATCACCGGGCTGCGCACCGACGGCAGCGGCCATCCCCCTGGATTCAACGCGTCATAAGAGGAGACCGAACCCATGAGCACAAGCTGGACCGAACGCCTGTTCAAGCTGGAGGAGCACGGCACCAACGTGCGCACCGAGCTGATCGCCGGCCTGACCACGTTCCTGACGATGGCCTACATCATCTTCGTCAACCCGGCGATCCTGGGCGATGCCGGCATGCCCAAGGATTCGGTGTTCGTAGCCACCTGCCTGATCGCCGCCCTGGGCACGGCGGTGATGGCCTTCTATGCCAACTACCCCATCGCGCTGGCCCCGGGCATGGGGCTGAACGCCTACTTCGCCTATGCCGTGGTGCTGCACATGGGCTTCACCTGGCAGGCGGCGCTGGGGGCGGTGTTCATCTCGGGTTGCCTGTTCCTGCTCGTCACCCTGACCGGCATCCGCGGGCTGATCATCGCCGGCATCCCGCAGTCGCTGCGCTACGCCATCACGGTCGGCATCGGCCTGTTCCTGGCGCTGATCGCGCTCAAGAGCGCGGGCATCGTGGTGGGCAGCAAGGCCACCCTGGTGACCCTGGGCGACCTGCACCAGCCCAGCGTGATCCTGGCCGTGCTGGGCTTTCTGCTGATGGTGGCGCTGGACAAGCTGCGGGTGCGCGGCGCCATCCTGATCGGCATCGTGGCGGTGACGATCCTGTCGTTCTTCTTCGGCGGCAACGAGTTCCGCGGCATCTTCTCGGCACCGCCCTCGATCGAGCCGACCTTCCTGCAACTGGACATCAAGACCGCGCTGACCAAGGGCCTGCTGAACGTCGTGCTGGTGTTCTTCCTGGTCGAGCTGTTCGACGCCACCGGCACCCTGATGGGGGTGGCCCGGCGCGCCGGCCTGCTGGTGCCCGGCAAGATGGACCGTCTGAACAAATCGCTGTTCGCCGACAGCGCGGCCATCTTCGCCGGCTCGCTGCTGGGCACCTCCAGCACCACCGCCTACGTGGAAAGCGCGTCCGGCGTACAGGCCGGCGGGCGCACCGGGCTGACCGCGCTGACGGTGTCGGTGCTGTTCCTGGCCGCCCTGTTCATCGCCCCGCTGGCCGGCGCGGTGCCGGCCTACGCCACGGCGCCGGCGCTGTTTTTCGTCGGCTGCCTGATGATGCGCGACCTGACCGAGCTGGAATGGGAAGACTCCACCGAGGTCATCCCCGCAGCCATCACCGCGCTGATGATGCCCTTCACCTATTCGATCGCCAACGGCCTGGCCTTCGGCTTCATTGCCTACGCCGCCATCAAGCTGCTGACCGGGCGGGTGCGCGAAGTGCACTGGATGGTCTGGCTGATCGCCGGCGTGTTCCTGTTCAAGTTCTTCTACATCCCGGGAGGCTGAGCCCGTCATGAACGCCTACCGCGCGCAACTGCTGCGCTTCGACACCGACGGCACGCCGCTGTATGAAAGCGACGGCCTGCTGGTGGTGGGCCTGGGCACCGATGGCGTGCAGCGCGTGGTCGACGCCGGGCCGTACCGCACCGTTGCCGCGCGCCACCCGCAGGTGGCGGTGACGCACTGGCCCGATCGCCTGATCGCGCCCGGCTTCATCGACATGCACGTGCACTATCCTCAGACCGACATCATCGGCGCGCCGGCCGACGGCCTGCTGCCCTGGCTGGAGAACTACACCTTCCCGGCCGAGACACGTTTTTCGCAGCCGGCCTACGCCGCCGAGGTGGCGAATGTGTTCTTCAGCGAGCTGCTGCGCCACGGCGTCACCACCGCGTTGGCGTTTGCCACCACGCACCCGGCGTCGGTCGATGCGTTCTTCCAGGGCGCGCAAAAGCGTGGCCTGCGCATGATCAGCGGCAAGGTGCTGCAGGACCGCCATTCGCCGGACGGGCTGCGCGACGAGACCGAGCAAAGCCTGATCGACAGCGAAACCCTGATCCAGCGCTGGCATGGCCAGGGCCGCCTGGGCTATGCCATCACGCCGCGCTTTGCCCCCACCAGCACCGACGCGCAACTGCGCGGCGCGGGCGAGCTGGCGGCGCGCCACCCCGACACCTGGATCCACTCGCACGTGGCGGAGAACAGGGACGAAGTGCGCTGGGTGCGCGAGCTGTTTCCCCAGGCTCGCTCCTACGTCGACGTGTACCGCGGCTTCGGTCTGCTGCGCGAGCGCGCGGTCTACGCGCACTGCATCCACCTGGACGACGCCGACCGGGCGCTGATGCGCGATACCGGCGCGGTGGCCGCCGTCAGCCCGACCAGCAACCTGTTTCTGGGCAGCGGCTTCTTCGACTATGAGGGGGCCGAGCGCATCGGCATGCGCCACGGCCTGGCCAGCGACGTCGGCGGCGGCACCAGCTTCAGCCCGTTCCACACCATGCTGGCGGCCTACTACGTGGGGCGCGAAGGCCAGACCAAGCCCGGCCTGTCGCTGGCGCCCTCGCGCCTGTGGTGGCACCACACCGGCGGCGCGGCGCGCGCGCTCGGGCTGCAGGGGGTGATCGGCACGCTGCAAGCCGGCACCGAGGCGGATTTCGTGGTGCTCAACCCCAAGGCCACGCCCCTGCTGGCGCGCAAGACCGAGCGGGCGCAGAACCTGGAGGAGCTGCTGTTCGCCCTGATCGTGCTGGGCGACGACCGCGTGGTCGATCAGGTTTGCATTGCCTGAAGCTTGCGTTGAGCGTTGAGCGTTCGACGTTCAGCGTTGGGCCGCCGATGCGCTGCGCGCCAGCGTGAAAAGAATCGTGACGGCAAAAATCACGAACCAGACGAAGGACCAGTTGGCGATGGTGCCGCCCAGGAAGGTCCAGTCGACCGCGCTGCAATCGCCGCTGCCCTTGAAGATCATCGGAATGGCGCGCTGGAGCGGGAACGACTCGATCATGCCGTACAGGTCGCGCCCGCAGGTGGCCAGCTCGGGCGGGTTCCACTGCAACCAGCTCTGGCGCGCCGCGGTGAAGGCGCCGAAGCCGGCCAGGGCCACCGCCAACAGGCCCCACAGCCGCCACAGGCCCGCGCGCCCCGACAGCGCCGCCAGCGCGCAGCACACGCCGACGATGATCAGCGCATAGCGCTGCACGATGCACATCGGGCAGGGATCGAGCCCGACCACGTTTTGCAGGTACAGGATGCCGAAGGCCAGCATGCCGGCACACACGGCGGCAATGGCGGCAAACACGAGCCGGGGCCGGGAAAACAGGGAATCAAGCACGATCAGGCAGACCTTCTGGGCAATGAATGGCAGGGCGACGGGACAGAGACGCGCTGCACTGGAGTGCCAATCCACGCCAAGGTTCCCGCAAGCTGCCGGCGCGGCCGCTGGATGGCGGCGAAAATACTATTGTTTCGATAGCTGCTTGCGCAGTACCCTCAAGCGCCAGCGGCCGATTTTAACCGGATCGCGCAGGATGCTGGCGCACCCAGGCCACGAAGGCGTCGACGAACTTCTGCACCAGCTCCCGGCTGGCCGCGCCGATCTGTTGCTGCTCCACCAGGCCGTCCTTCCACTGGATGTACAGCTCGGGCTGGCCCAGTTCGGGCATGGCCAGGAACGACAGCACGCTGCGCAGGTGCGCCTGCGCCACCGCCGTGCCGATGGCGCCGATCGACACCCCCGCCACCGCCGCCGGCTTGCCTGCCCACTGGCTTTGCCCCCAGGGGCGCGAGGCCTGGTCGATGGCGTTCTTGAGCACGCCGGGGATCGAGCGGTTGTATTCGGGCGTGACGAACAGCACGCCGTCGGCGGCCGCGATGTCCTGCCGCAGGCGTGCCACGGGCGCGGCCGGCGGCTGCGCGTCACTGTCCTGGCTGTAGAGCGGCAAGTCGTCGATGCGCACGAAATGCGCCTTCGCCTCAGCCGGAAACAGGCGCACCAGCGCTTCGGCGAACTGGCGGTTGTAGGACTCTTGGCGGATGCTGCCGACCACGACAGCGATGTTCAGGGGTTTCATGTCAGGCGACTCCATGTGGGGGGCGAAGAGCCGACTGTACTGCCCCGGCCGGCGCCCCGGGTTCGGATAATGCCGTCATGTCCGAGCCCAAACTCACCCCAGCCCGCGGCGCGCCGGCCGCGACCGACACCGAGACCGAACCAAAGCGCCAGCGCCGCATCCAGTCCATCGAAGTCGGCATGCGCGTGCTCGACGTGCTGACCGAGGCCGGCCAGGCGCTGCCGCTCAAGGAGGTGGCGCAGCGTGCCGCCATGCCGCCGGGCAAGGCGCACCCCTACCTGGTCAGCTTCATGAACGTCGGCCTGGTCAAGCAGCACCCGCTGACCGGCCTGTACGAGCTGGGGCCGAAGGCGCTGCAGCTTGGCCTGGCGGCGCTCGAACAGCTCGACCCGCTGACCGAAGCCAGCGGCGATGCGGCGCAGCTGGCCGCCGATTCGGGTCTGTCGGTGGCGCTGGTGGTGCGCGGCAACCTGGGGCCGACCGTGGTGCGCCTGGACGAACCGCGCTATCCGCTGCACATGAACCTGCGCGTCGGCACGGTGATGTCGATGCTGGGCACGGTCACGGGCCGCGTGTTTTCGGCCTTTCTGCCCGACGCGATGGTGCGCGCCATGGTGGCGGGCGAACACGAACGCGTGATCGGTGCCCGCACACCGACCGGCCCCTCGCAGCCGCCGGGCGGCGTGGCCTGGCTGGACAGCCCCGAGATCCGGCAGACGCTGGCCGACATCCGCGCGCTCGGTGTTGGCAGCGGCGTCGGTCTGCCGCTGCCGGGGGTCAATACCTTGAGCGCCCCGGTGTTCGATGGCGACGGCACCATGGTGCTGGCGATCTCCATCATCGGACCGCACGGCGTGTTCGACCCCGACCCGCACGGCCCGATCGCCGCCCTGCTGCGCGCGACGGCGGCGCGGGTGTCCGAGCGCCTGGGCAGTCGCTTAAACCAGAACCGCGACTGAGACCAGGCGGTGCGGCAGCTTGTTCGCGTCAGCTCCGGTGGCCCGACCCCGCTTCACGCGCCCATTCCGTCGCTCTGCGAACCCGCCTCCCAACCCTCACAAAATTAAACATTGATAAATTCATTATCTTTAGATAAAATTGCGTCATCGTTTGATTGACTGGAGACCACACATGTCCGAGAAAAAATTCGCCTCCCACGCCGACGTCGAAGAAAAGCAGATCAGCTGGGACAAGCTCAGCGACAACGCCTATGCCTACACCGCCGAGGGCGACCCCAACACCGGCGTCATCATTGGCGATGACGGCTGCATGATCATCGACGCCACCGCCACGCCGGTGGCGGCGCAGGGCGTGATCAAGAAGATCCGCGAGATCACCGACAAGCCCATCAAGTACGTGGTGCTCACCCACTACCACGCCGTGCGCGTGCTCGGCGCCAGCGGCTACAAGAACGAAGGTCTGGAGCAGGTCATCGCCAGCCAGGACACCTGGGATCTGATCGTCGAGCGCGGCCAGCAGGACATGGACTCCGAGATCGGCCGCTTCCCGCGCCTGTTCCAGGCGGTGGAAAGCGTGCCCGGCCTGACCTGGCCCACCATGACCTTCACCGGCGAGATGACGGTGTGGATGGGCAAGCTGGAGGTCAAGATCAAGCAGATCGGTCGCGGCCACACCAAGGGCGACACCATCGTCTACCTGCCCAGCCAGAACATCTGCTTCTCGGGCGATCTGGTCGAGGCCGACGCCGCCTGCTACTCGGGCGACGCCTATCTGTCCGAGTGGCCGCAGACGCTGGAGCGCCTGGCCGCCATGAAGTTCGACAAGCTGGTGCCCGGGCGCGGCCCCACGCTGATGACGCCCGACACGGTGCAAAAAGGCCTGGCCTACACGCGTGACTACGTCAGCACCCTGTACCAGGCCGCGCAGGAAGCCGTGGCCCAGGGCAAGGACCTGAAGGCCACCATGGCCCACGCCCGCACGCGGATGGACCCCAAGTTCGGCCAAGTCTTCATCTACGAGCACTGCCTGCCCTTCAACGTCACGCGCGCGCACGACGAAGCCAGCGGCATCCGCGACCCGCGCATCTGGACCGCCGAGCGCGACCAGCAGATGTGGCACGCCTTGCAGGCCGACTGAAGGGTCGATAGCTCTTGTTTTCATAGCTGCCGGCGCTTGCTGCATAAGCGCTGGCGTTCTGTTTGATCCTGAATATCCAAGCCCCACCGAGGAGACAGACGGTGCAGAAAACCTTCACCTATCCCAAGTTCGACTTCGTTCGCCCGCCCGAGCTGGCCGATGGCAAGCCGGGCCACTACCCCGTGGTGGTGGTCGGTGCCGGCCCGGTGGGCCTGAGCGCCGCCATCGATCTGGCGCAGCAGGGCCAGGACGTGCTGCTGCTGGACAACGACGACACCGTCTCCATCGGCTCGCGCGGCGTCTGCTACGCCAAGCGCGCGCTGGAGGTGCTCGACCGCATGGGCTGCGGCGAGAAGTTCGTCGACAAGGGCGTGAACTGGGACGTGGGCCGCACCTTCCTGCGCGAGGGCGAGGTGTTCAACTTCAACCTGCGCCCCGAGGCCGACCACCACCGCCCGGGCATGATCAACCTGCAGCAGTACTACCTGGAGGAGTACTTGGTCGAGCGCGCGCGCCAGCTGCCCCGGCTGCAGATGCGCTTCAAGAACAACGTCATCTCGGTCGTGCCGGGCGCCGACCAGGTGACGGTGCGCGTCGAGACCCCGGACGGCCCCTACTCGCTCACCACCGACTGGCTGGTGGTGGCCGACGGCGCGCGCAGCCCGATCCGCACCATGATGGGGCTGGACATCGAGGGCAAGATCTTCATGGACCGCTTTCTCATCGCCGACGTGGTGATGAAGGCCGACTTTCCGGCCGAGCGCTGGTTCTGGTTCGACCCGCCCTTTCACCCCAACCAGAGCGTGCTGTTGCACAAGCAGGCCGACAACGTCTGGCGCATCGACTTCCAGCTCGGCTGGCAAGCCGACCCGGTGGAAGAGCGCAAGCCCGAGAACGTCATCCCGCGCATCAAGGCCATGCTGGGCGACGAGCGCGAGTTCGAGCTCGAATGGGTCAGCATCTACACCTTCCAGTGCCGGCGCATGAACAGCTTCAACCACGGGCGCGTGCTGTTCGTGGGCGACGCGGCGCACCAGGTGTCGCCCTTCGGCGCGCGCGGCGCCAACAGCGGCATCCAGGACACCGACAACCTGGCCTGGAAGCTCAAGCTGGTGATCGACGGCAAGGCACCGCCCACCCTGCTGGACACCTACACCGAGGAGCGCGGCTACGCGGCGAACGAGAACATCATGAACTCGACCCGCTCGACCGACTTCATCACGCCCAAGAGCAACACCAGCAAGACCTTCCGCAACGCGGTGCTGGAGCTGGCCGCCAAGTACCCGTTCGCCCGCGCGCTGGTCAACTCCGGCCGCCTGTCGGTGCCCAGCTGGCTGGTCAACTCCAGCCTGAACACACCCGACAGCGAGGCCTTTGACGGCGACATGATCCCCGGCGCGCCGATGGCCGACGCCCCGGTGCAAACCGGCAGCGGCGACGACTGGCTGCTGCTCCACCTAGGCAACCGCTTCCAGGCCTTGCACTACGTCGAGGACGCCAGCACGCTGGACGCGCAGGCCGCCAGGACGCTGGGTGAGCTGGCCTACGACGGCATCGGCGTCGAACCCATCGTGATCGCCCAGCGCGGCCAGGCGCCCGCCGGCCTGAAAACGCTGCTCGACAGCAAGGGCCGCCTGGCCCAGCGCTACGACCTGAAGCCCGGCACGACCTACCTGGCGCGCCCCGACCAGCACGTAGCCGCCCGTTGGCGCGCGCTGGACGCCGCCAAGGTCAAGGCCGCCGTGGCCCGCGCCACCGGTAACGCCTGAACTGAACACCCCAGGAGACAAGCACCATGCCCCTGAACACGCAACCCAACTTCCGCGAAGCCGGCCAGCGCTACTTCCAGGCCTATTCGCCCGGCGACGACTTTTACGAGGCGCTGATCGACACCCACCGCGACCTGTCCGACGAGCAGAGCGCCATGGTCAACGCCCGTCTGATCCTGCTGCTGGCCAACCACATCGGCGACATCGGCATCCTGCGCGAGGCAATGCAAATCGCGCGCGAAGGCGTATAACCCCCGAGCATCACCACTTACCAACCAAGGAGACCCCCATGAGCATGTTGAAAGGCGTCCATCACGTGGCCTATCGTTGCAAGAACGCCAAGGAAACCGTCGAGTGGTACAAGAAGTACCTTGATGCAGAGTTCGTGCTGGCCATCGCCGAGAACGAGGTGCCCTCGACCAAGGAGCCCGATCCCTACATGCACATCTTCATCGACCTGGGCGGCGGCAACATCCTGGCCTTCTTCGAGCTGCCCACCAAGGCGCCGATGATCGCGCCCTCGGATGCCAACACGCCGTCTTGGACGCAGCACCTGGCCATCAAGGTGGACAGCATCGACACCATGATGAAAACCAAGGCTCGGCTGGAAGCCGACGGCATCGAAGTCATCGGCCCGACCGACCACACCATCTTCAAGTCGATCTACTTCCGCGACCCGTCGGGTCACCGCCTGGAGCTGGCCGTCAACACCTCGACGCCCCAGATGGACAAGGAGCTCGACCGCGTCAAGTGGGAGATGCTGGAGGAATGGGACCGCACCAAGCAGGCCCCCACGCACGCCCGCTGGATGCACGACGGCAGCGGCCGGGTCGGCCCGCACTGAGCCAGTTCAGGCACCGCCTGATCCAGACGACAGCGGCAGCCGATGGCTGCCGCTACTTTTTTGAGAGCTGCTTGCGCTTGCAGCGCGCCTGTCAACTGGCCATTTGACGCCCAATCCGCGACGCGGCGCCCGCGTCGCGCTCAGTTCGCCGGCCCCGCCGTGGGCACGAAGGCATCGGAGAAGCAGAACTGCTCACCCAGGCCGTGCGCCATGAAGTCGGGCACCGCCGCCTCGACCATGCGGGTGGAGCCGCAGGCGTAGACCTCGTAGCCGGTGAGGTCAGGGTGATCGGCCAGAAGCGCCTGGTGAACGAAGCCACGCCGGCCCGGCCAGGGATCGTCGGGCGCCAGGTCGGACAGCACGGGCACATACTTGAAGTTGGCGTGCCGGGCTTCCCACTGGGCCAGCAGATCCTGCATGTACAGATCGGCCTGCGAGCGCACACCCCAGTACAGCTGAATCGGGCGGCGAATGCCGCGGCGGAAGGCGTCCTCCAGAATGCTCTTGATGGGCGCGAAACCGGTGGCCCCGGCGATCATCAGGATCGGACGCTCGCTGTCGCGCAGGGTGAAGCGGCCGATTGGCCCTTCGAAGTCGACCACGTCGCCCTCCTTCATGCCCTCGAACACGTGCGTGGTGAAGCGCCCGCCCTCGATCAGCCGCACATGCAGCTCGATCAGGTTGTCGGTCGGCAGCGGGAAGGGTTGCGCCGGATCGGCGGGGGCGTTGGCAAACGAGAACGCCCGCTTGGCTCCGTCATCCAGGATGATGTTGATGTACTGACCGGCGGCAAAGGGCAGCGTCTGGCCAGCCGGCAACGCCAGGATCACCCGCATCACGGTGGGCGATATGCGCTCCAGGCGCTGCACACGGGCCTGCAGGTGGCGCAGCTCATTGGCTTCGTTGCGCGCCAGCGTGGCGACGCCTTCGACCTCGAATTCGACGTCCTCCAGCGCCACCGCGCAGCACATCAGCGCCTGGCCGCGGGCCTGCATGGCCGAGGTCAGCACGGACTCCTGGAACGCCCCCAGGTCCACCTTGCCGTTGAGCACCGTGCACACGCACACGCCACAGCCGCCGGCGCGACAGTCGTAGGGCAAGGCCAGTTCGGCGCGCAAGCCGGCATCGAGCAGCGTTTCGCCCGGTCGGGCGGTAACCCGCGCCGGGCCGGGATGGATGGTCAGTTGCCGTGGCGCGTGCGCGCTGCGACGCAGCGTCAGCCAGGGCAGCGCCACGCCCAGCACGGTGCCGCCGACCACCAGCGCCCAGACCATGCCCATGGCACCGGACTGGATCAACGGAAACACCGTCAGCAGGAACCAGTCAAACGTCAGTTGCAGCGGCACGCTGTGCAGCTCGGCCGGCCCCTGGCTGAGCACCGGCGCCGCCAGCGACAGCACCAGCAGCGTGACCGACAGGGCGATGGTGATCGGCCGGGGCGGCTGCATCGCGGCCTTGGGCACGCGCTGCACGTGGATCCACATCACCAGCAGCAACAGCAACGACACGCCGATGTGGATGAACACCAGCAGCGAAAACAGCCGGTTGCTGACGTGCTCGGGCAGGATGAAGTTGCGGATCAGCCGGCCCCGAAAGCCCGGCAGCCAGTCCATCCACTCGAAGCTCGCCTGGGTGACGAACTGCGCCATGCGGTCCCAGGGCAACATGAACCCGTTGACCCCGGCCACGTAGGTCAGCCACAGCAGGCCAACCCCCGTGACCCACGAAAACGCCCGGAACCCGCGCAGCCGGTCGAACGCGAAGTAGCGCAGCATGTGCAGCAGCATCGTCAGGACCATCGCGTCCGACGCATAGCGGTGCAGCGAGCGCAGCACGCCGCCCAGGCCCCACAGGCTGTGCGTGATCGTTTCGACCGACTGGAACGCGCCCTCCACGCTGGTGTCAAAGAAGGCGTACAGGATCAGCCCCGTGGCGCCGATGATCCAGAACAGGAAGAAGGAAATCTTGCCCAGGTGATAGAACGGGTTCATGCGGTCGCCAAAGGCGCGGTTGAACACCGCTTCGACCCCCATGAACCCCGCTCGCAGGGCGCGCTGCACGATGCCGATCATGGCGTTTCCTCCATTCCCACGCCGGTCACGGTGTCAGCACGCATCGCCCGAATCACCACCAACGCAAACAAAAATCCGCCCACGATGGCCAGCAGGCCACCCAGGCCCATCAGCCCCATGCCGGCAATCTCGCCGCTGCTTCGCAATACCTGCTCGGCACCGGCGACCTTGCGCTGCACGCCATAGCCACCCGACCACATCAGGCCGATGATGTGCAGCAACTGGCCGATCCCGTACAACCAGGGTTGCACCACCGCCAGGCGCCCCCTGGGCGCGGCGTAGCCCAGTTCTGGCAGCAGGCGGTACACTAGGCCCATCAGGGCCAGGGTGACGCCGACGATGCAGCCGTGGTAGTGCGCCGGGATCTTGACGTTGCTGCCCTGAATCGTCAGACCGATCACACCGCCCGCCACGAACAGCAGCATGGACGCCAGCACCGCCGCCCGCAGCGGTCGCTTGACCGGCGCCAGACCACGCATCGGCGCCAGCGCCAGCAACACGGCCAGCACCAACGGCGCGATGGCCACGCCACCCCCGAAGCGCATGCCCCAGGTGTGCATCTCGCGGTGCTCGACGCTGCTGACGTCGTGCATCAGGTATGCCAGCGGCGTGACGAAAACGCTCGCCAGCGCAATCAGGAACAGCAGCAGCACGATGCGCGGGCTCAGTGGCACGCGGCCGCCGCAGGACTGCACCAGCACCAGCCAGGCCACCAGCATCAGCAACGTCCAAGTGAACTGCAGCGCGTGGCCGCCGCCCCAGTAGAGGATCTCGTAGTACGCCTTGGCCGGCAGCGTGGTCGGCACCACCGCCAGCGACCAGCCAAACGCCAGCAGCGCCACGCCGGCCGCCACGGCGCTGGCGTGCAGCCCGAAGCGCAGGGCGCCCGCACCGTCGACGGCCGGCCCGATCGGCACCGGGCGTGCCATCGCCAGCAGCACCAGCCACAAGGCACCGGCCGCGAACACCCACAGCGCGGCGCGAAAACCGGCGCTGTCCAGCATGGGGATGTAGTTGGCCATCACCGCTTCACCAGGGTCGAAAAAGGCCGCCAGCGCCATGCCCAGCGCCCCAGCGCCGCACAGCCACAGCGGCGCGCGCACCAGCAGCCTGCTGCGCGGCGACCGCAGCGGCCGCAGGTTCAGGCTCCACAGCAATCCGGCGATGGCGACGAACCAGACCAACACCGACAGGTCCACGTGCACCACCAGGGCGACACGGAAGAAGTCGCCCGACGGCAACCACGCATTGATGCCCGGCGTGCGCGCCAACACCAGCAGGACGGAAAACAGGCCCGAGCCCAGCAGCGCGCCGAGTGCCAGCCACAGCCAGCCGCGCGCCAGCGACCGACCGTCCGCGGTCACCGCCGGCAGCTCGAAACGCGCCGGCGTCGAAGCAGTGACGGGCTCGGCGCGCGCGGCGGGGGGCGACCGCGGCACGCCGTCGGGGGTCAGCGTCGTGTCGGTGTTCATTGCAGGGTGATGCCGCCTTTCTCGGCGTCGAAGTCCACCACCAGCACCTGCCCCGGCACCAGATCGACGCTGGCCTGACGATGGTAGGTGGTTGCTCCGGGGCGCACGTCGTCCTTGAAGCGGACTTCAATCTGCTGCGGGCCGGCGGCCACCACCAGCCGCTCATAGATCGAAGCCGAGCCGTCCTTGGACAAACCGGTTGGCTGCGCCACGCGCTGCAGCACGCGCTTGCCACCGACATCGACTTCCATGCTGAGCGGCGCGCGCTCGCGTGGGCACTGCACCGGGTCGCGCATGTTGGGCGGCAGTTTGGCCAGCTCCTCCTGGCTCAGGCGCCGGCATTCGCCCACCGGCTGGCCCAGGCGCGTGACACTGATCTTGATGACCGCCTGGTCGCTGCCGATCGGGTGGTACGGGGGCCATTGAGAGAACACGCCGATCGCCAGCGCGAACAGGCCATAGAGCACCACTTGACCGACCCACTGGGCGGCCCCCGTGGCACCAGTGGGGCGAACGCCGCCGGGCAGATCAGGTCTGGAGGGAGTAGTCATCGTTCTGGATTCTCGGTTGATCGGAAAGCCCGTGCACCCGAACGCGCAAGCGATCGATGGCGGCGCTGAGCAACGGCTCGTCTCCGGAGCCGGCAGCCACCAGTTCCACGCGTTCGGCGGGGACATGCTGGCGCAGATGTGGCTCGCGCTGCCCAGCCAGGCGTTCGGCGGTCCAGCGCTGCCCCAGGCGAAACTCGCAGCCGCCTTCTCGGCAGGTCGCCACCACCACACCGGCCGCCCCATCGCGCAGCGCGTACTCGACAAAGGACGGCGGCAACTGGCCGGTGCACAGCAGGGGATAGGTTTGCACGTCGGGGGCCTGTCGACCGCCGACCGCTGCACCGTGCTCGCACGAAAACACCACAAGAGGGTGGCTGGCGGTCGCCGCGCCCATGTCCTGGCGCAAGCGCGCACGCAGGGCATCGACCGGCAACTGCGGCATGTCGATACCAGTCGCCAGTCGCTGGATGCGACGAAACGGGGTGGACGACGGGCAGGCGCCCGCGCAGATCCCGCAGCCGATGCACAGGTCGGCATCGACCAGGGCCAGCTCGCGCCCCACCCGCTGGTTCGGATGGTCCACCATCGTGATCGCGGCGTAGGGGCAGTCCACCAAGCAGCGCCGGCAGCCGCTGCAGTTGTCCGGGTCGACCACCGCCACCACGGCGCGCGCCGGCTGCGGCAGAAACGGTAGCGTCAGCAGCAGCACCAGAGCACCGATCACCAGCGCCCAGACGACGCCGCCCGACGTGGCGTCGGTCAGCGGGTGCAGCCACAGCAGCAGCCAGTCGAGATGCAGTTCGGTCGGCACCTGCCCGAGCCTCGCCGGCGCGTGGCTGATCACCGGCCGCAGCAGCGCCAGCAGCGCCAGCACCCCGATCAGGCCCAGCGTCAGCATGCGTGGCGGCAACACCGACACATGGGCCAGCCGCTGGATGTGAAACCACAGCCCGAACAGAAACAGCACCGGCACGCCCACATGCACGAAGATGAAAAGCGAAAACAGGCGATCGCTGACCGCATGCACGGTAAGAAAGTTGCGCGCCAACGGCGTGGTCAGCAACGGCAGCAGATCCAGCCACTCGGCCGTCGCCAGTGCCGAGTACTGACTCAGCTGATCCCAGATCAGCCAGAAGCCACCGACAGCGCTCACGAAACAGAACGCCACCAGGGGCACGCCGGTCAGCCAGTGAAAGCGACGCACCCCGCGCTCATGCCCATGCAGCCATTCACGCACGATGTGCAGCAGCATGACCAGCATCAGCACATCGGCCGAATACCGGTGCAGACCGCGCAGCAACTGCCCCAGGCGCAAGGGCAGGCGTTCCAGTCCCTCGATCGACGCGTAGGCGCCCGTCACCGAGGTATCGAACAGGATGAACAGCACGATGCCGCTGGCGCACAGCAGCCACAAGGCCAGAAAGCCCAGCGCCCCCAGGTGCCGCAGGGGGTTCAGTGCCGAACCGAACGCAGAGTCGAATCCTCGCTCAAGCGCCTGCCAGCCGCTCAAACCCCGTGACCGGACGCTGGCTGGACGGTGGCTGGGCATGGCGCGCGCGTCTGGTGCCGATGGCGCCGCTGATTGCGCCACTCCAGCCCCAGGTAGATCAAGGTGGAAAGAAAGAACAACACGCCGCTGAGCACGACCAGGATCAGCTTGTAGTCGTAGCGATATTGCCCCGTTTCCTCGTCGTACACCGTGCACAGGATGCGCACGCGCTCGACGACGCTCTCAAGCTTGCCCATTGCCGGCAAGGGCTGGTCGTACAGCAGCAAACGGCGCAACGGCACGCCCAGGCGATCCGATCGCACGATATCGCCCAGCACCTGGCTGTGGATGCGGCCGTCGGCGTCCACCACCGTGACGCCCAATATGTGATCGAAACCGGCCGGCGTCGCGACATAGCTGAAACCGAAGGCGCGCGTCAGGGCTTCGACCTGATCCGGCCGGGGACTGAGAAATTCCCAGTTGCGGTGCTGGATGCGATGCTGGGTCGCAAAGGCGCGCATCGCCTCCGGCGCATCGAAGGGTTGATTGAAACCGATGCTGACGACGTTGAACTGGCTTTGCCCCAGCATCACGTCCAGCCCCTTGACGGACTCATACAACGTGCGTGTCTGCGTCGGGCAGACCTCGAAACACCCGGTGTAGATGAAGCTCACGAGCAGCGGCTTGCCCCGGTAGTCCGACAGTCGCACCGGCTTGCCGCGCCGATCACGCATCTCGAAATCCGGCACCATGCGTCCAACGGCCGCTTCGGCCAGGCGCACGGCCTCACTGGCATCAAGCGAGGGCACTTCGCCAGGCGCACGCGGGGCGGCGCCGGGCTGGTCGGCCAGCGCCACGCCACTGGCCAGGGCCAGCAACAGTGCGCCGACGCCAGCGCCGACGCGGAAAACGTCCCGCAGACCGCGCAACCAACGACTCGCCTCAGCCCATCGCGGCATCGATCAATACTCCCGCGATGATGGCGCTCAACTGCACCATCGAGGCAAAGAACGCCCCCATTGCCTTGCCCCGCTCTTCGGGCGACTGTGCCAGCGCCGCCGTCTTGCGCAGGAAATGCATCCCACCCGCAACAGCGCCCAGCCCATAGCCCCACCCGGCGCCAAACGCCAATGGCAGCAAGGACACGGCCACCAACAGCATGGCGCAGCGGTGCACGGTGCGCGCCGCGCGCGCCTTGCCCACCACGACCGGAAGCATGGGAACACCGGCAGCGGCGTACTGCGCCTGGTTGGCAATGGCCAGGCTCCAAAAGTGCGGCGGCGTCCACAGCAGCAGCACCAGGGCCAGCAGCAACCCCAGCGGCCCCACCTGAGGGTTGGCCGCAGCCGCGCCGGCCAGCACGGCGAAACTCCCGGCCGCACCGCCAATGACGATGTTCCAATGCGTGCGGCGCTTCAGGGCCACGGTGTAGACGATCGCGTAGGTCAGCGCGCCCAACAGAACGAACGCAGCGGCCGGAACGTTCACCCACCAGGCGGTCGCGCCCACCGCCCCCGCGAGCATGCCCGCCATCAGCGCCAACCATCCCGGCCCCCGTTGCAGGGCGCCACTGGCAAAGGCGCGCGATCGGGTGCGCGCCATCAGGCGATCGCTGTCGGCTTCCACGTACTGGTTGAAGGCCCCCGCGCTGGCCGAGGCGACAAGCACCGACAGCGCAAGCACCAGCGACTGCCAAGGCGTTGCCCCGCCGCCGGGAACGAACGCCAGGCCGGCGATGGCGGTGAGCATGATCAGGGTGCCGATGCGCAGCTTGAACACACTGAGCACAAGCCGCCAGCGAGCCATGGCGGGTTGCGCCACCAGCGCGACGGTCGCCGCGGATGAGTCGACACGGTTCATGATCGCCTCCTGCTCGTTGGTGACCCTCGTCATGCGGGACGAGGGTCACGCGCCACCATCAGCTCAGGCCCCACAGGGTCGAGAGGTACTTCCAGTTGATGAAGTAGTAGAGCACGAACGCGACCAGGAACACCAGCGCCAGCACGAAGGTGCCGGGCGCGGTGAAGCCGCCCGCGCCGGCGGTCTGGGCCACCGCCGTGGGCGTGGCACGCGCCAGCGGCGTGAACTTCGGGCTGCTGGCACCGGCGTCGAGCTTGCGACCCCACAGCAAGGAACCGACGGTGACGTAGATGTAGATGGCGCCACCGGCAATCGCCGCCATGCCACCGATGCCCACCAGCGCCATCATCAGGTAGGCAGCACCCGGCCATTCGTAGGCCAGCGCGGCGCCCTGGAAAGCCATGTCCCAATGGCGGCGCGACACACCCAGCGTTCCCGCGCCCATCATCACCAAGCAGAAGAAATACATGGAGAAGCCGAACAGGTAGGGCTGCCACTGCGCCAGCTTGGGCGCGATCATCTCGCGCTTGAACAGCACGGGGATCAGGTAGTAGGTCAGCGCCATGAATGTCAGCGTGGTGCCCACCACCACGGTGGCGTGGAAGTGTCCCGGCACGTAGATGGTGTTGTGGATGATCAGGTTCAGCTGCTCGGTGCCCATCATCACGCCGGTGATGCCTCCCAGGAAGCCGAAACCGACGATCGAGATGAACACGCCCGAGAAGGTCGGATTGCCCCAGGGTGCCTTGCGCAGCCACTCGAACAGGCCCTTGGTGTAACCCTTCTGGCGCTGCGCCACTTCCATGGCGCCCGGCACTGTCAGGCCGTGCAGCATCGAGGCCAGCACCGCCAAATACATGAAGTAGCTGGTGTTGACCACCTTCCAGGCCGTGCCCACGCCCGGGTCGGCCAGCAGGTGGTGCGCGCTGGCCAGCTGCAGGAACAGGATGTAGAGCAGGAAGGCGGTGCGGCTGACGCGCTCGCTCATGGGCTTGGCGCCCAGGGCGATGGCAGCCACCAGGTACCACACCGACACGTGGGCCGCCACGTTGATCTGCTGCGAGGAGTGGCCCAGCGCCCACCACACGGTGCGGTAGATCAGCGGATCGACGGTCATCAGGCCGAGCGACATCAGCCAGGCCGGAATGATGATCATCGCGCCCGACAGCAGCGTGAAGACGGCGATGATGGCGGCGGTCAAGGCACCGAAAGTGACCAGCGGAATCGAGCCCTCGTAGGTCTTCTCGCGCCGCGCCACCACCAGGGTGCCGAAGAACACGAAGCAGCCGATCAAGGCGCCGACGGCGAACAGGATGATGCCCAGGTAGAAGCTCGGCTCGGCCATCATCGGCACGTAGCTGGTCATCATGACGCTGGAGCCGCCGCGGAACACCGCCACGTTGTTCAGGACGGAACCAATCACCATCAGCGCGAAGCCGAGCCACGCGATCTTCGGCGTGGCGATGCGACAGCGCAGCAAGGTCGATGAACAGAAGTGCAGGATCGCGATCTCGAAGAAGATGATCCAGAAGATCAGCATGTCGAGACCGTGCGCGGTCAGCACCATGTAGAAGGTGTCGGCCTCGAGCCAGCGCACGGCCGGCCAGCGCGTCAGCACGACACCGATGGCCAGCAGGCCCCCGATCAACAGCCAGACCACGCCCACGAAGGCGTGCGCCTTGATCAGCATCTCGGCCTGACGCTCAAACTGAAGCCCCGAACGAGGGCAGGTACGGTAGGTGGTTGCCACGGCAGTCATCCCTGTCTCCTCATCACTTGACGTACAGGCGGCTGACCATGCGGTGGTGGCCGATGCCGCAGTATTCGTTGCATACCAGACCGTAGGTGCCGGACTGGTTGGGCGTCACCGTCACCACGTGCTCGAATCCGGGCACCAGCTGGATGTTGATGTTCGCGGGCTGCAGCGACAGGCCGTGGTTGTAGTCCATGGCCGTGATGTGCAGGCGATAGGTTTTGTCCTTCTCGAGCTCAAGAATCGGCCAGAACGCCCACAGGCGACCCAGCAGATAGACGTCGCTGCCGGCTGGCGGCGCGACGACCGGGATTTTTTCGTCGGTCTCGGTGCGCACCGTGTACTTGTCGACCATGGCCTGCGTCTTGGCCATGAACTGCTCGGGCTTGGTGCGGTAGGTCTCCGTGGACAGGTTCTGCTTGCCCCAGATGTGCCAGCCGACCATCATGAAAAACAGGATCAGGCACCAGACCAGCGCAATGGCCAACCAAGTACCCTCCACGCGGTCGATGGGGTGCTTGTACCAGAGCCGTTCGGACGGGGGAAGAATGGCGCTCATTTGAATGTTCTCCTGTGCATCACTTGGTCACGGGCAAAAGCAGAATCTCGACCACGCCCCAGAGGTTGTAGAGCACCATCGGGATCAGCACGCCCAGCAGCAGCAGCAGGAACGGGCTGTCCAGCAGCTGCTGCATCCACGGTATGGGGGCGTTGGGGTCGTTCAGGGCGTCGTGTTCGTGCGGGCTCATGGCTTCTCCTCCGGGCGGATGGGCGCGAGGGCAAAACCTCCCCGGCGCTGGATCGCATTCTTTACCCGACCAAACCTATCGGACTTGCCGCAGATCAATAAATTTCAGCCTGACCGCCCGCCGGACACCTAGGGCAGACCCTAGCTTGACGACGACAAAACTGCCCTTTCATGCGGGTACCATGGCGCGCCGCTCCCGCTCCCGCTCCAGCCCACCGATGTCCCGTCCCGACCACACCCATGTCCCTGCCGCCGTGATGGACATAGCCTCGGCGCACGATCCGGTCGCGCGTCGCCGCCGTCTGGTCCGACGGCTGGCGCTGCTGGCCAGTTTGCTGATGTTTACCGTGGTCGCGGTCAGCGCCTACATGCGACTGTCGCAATCAGGCCTGGGATGTGACGGCTGGCCTGCCTGTTACGGCACCGCTTCGGGACACGAACCCCCCAGCCTGATGAGCCGAGCCTCCCCGGGGCTGGCGTGGGCGCGAGTCACGCACCGCGTGGTCGCCAGCGCCATGCTGCTGCTGGTGCTGGGCCTGGTCGCCATGACGGCCAGACACCGTCCCCATTTGCGACGCGAAGGCCGGCTGGCACTGGCGGTGCTGCTGCTGACGCTGTGGCTGGCGGGCCTGGGCGCGGCGATGCGCGGCGCCACCTCGCCGGCGGTGGTGCTCGGCAACCTGCTGGGCGGCCTGGCCACGCTGGCGCTGTGCTGGCGGCTGGTGGTGGTCGCGGGCGCTGGCACCGCGCCGCCCGCACCCGCACCTGCACCTGCACTGCGGCGCTGGGCATGGGCGGGGCTGCTGCTGGTGCTGCTGCAGGCCGCGCTGGGTGGACTGGTGGATGCGCGGCACGCGGCCACCACCTGTCGCTACGCGGCCGAGTGCGCCGACATCGTCCGCGGCACCGGCTGGGACTGGCGCGTGCTGTCGCCCTGGGCATCGTCCAGTCTCGAAGGGCCGCTGGCCGCGGATGTGCGCGGCGCCTGGCTGCATCTGCTGCATCGCGCGGGCGCGCTGCTGCTGCTGCCGGTGCTGTCAGTGGTGGCGTGGAAGGCCTTGCGTCAGGACTTCAGCGCCCAGGCCATGGCCCTGGGGCTGCTGCTGGTGCTGGAGCTGACGCTCGGCAGCCTGCTGGCGGCCACCGGGTTTCCGCTGCTGGCGGTGCTGGCGCACAACCTGGTGGCGGCCCTGCTGCTGGCGCTGCTGGCCGGGCTGGCCTGAACCGCCCGCCACCGGGCCGTGCGCCTAGGAGCGTGGGCGGCGAAAGGAGCGTCGGCTGCCAATGGGCCGCAGCGGTCCATTTTTCACCGGCTTCTTGACCCATGGCGTGGCCATGGGCCTGCAAATCCGGCAAAAACTGTCCTCGCTGGGGCCCATGTTCGCTATCGACGCCTTCTGCCGCCCACGCTCCTAGCGCGGCGCGGGTAGCAGCCCCACCACCACCGTGCGCGCGCGCACGCGCGAGAACACACCCGCGGGCACGTCCACCGGGATCGACTTGATCTGCCGCAGCGTGCGCGAATCAAAGATCGCCAGCTGCCCGCCGGGCGCGCCCATGCTGCGATCGCCCCGGTAGCGCGCACTGACGTAGAAGGCGTCGCCTCGCGCCGTGTATTCGGGGAAATGCGAATGCCCCAGGGTCCCCGCCACCTCCAGTGTGCGCGCCACCTCCAGCGTCTGCTTGTCTATGAATTGCAACTTGTTGGCGTCCGGTCCGGTGCCGACGATGTCGACGATCACGTAGGGCGCGTCCGGGTGCGCGGCGGGCGATTCGGTGGGCCCGATCACCGGGATGCGCTTGACCACGTCGAAGCTGTCCATGTCGAACACCGTCACCTCGAACGACTTGCAATCTGCCTCGCCGATGTTGGTGCCAAAACCCAGCACACGCCCACCGGTGCGCACCACCGCCCCGGAGCCCAGGTGTGGCTTGCAGCCGGCCGGGATCTTGCGCACGATGCGCGCTTCGTTCAAGTCGATCACCGTGTTCAGGTGGTCGTCATAGGACGACACCACGAAGTAGCGCCCATCGGGCGAGAAGAAGCCGTCGTGCAGATGGCGCCCCACGCCCTTGATGGCGATGATCGGCATGCCGGGGCGGTCCAGGTCGATGATCCAGACCTGCCCGGCCTGCTCCAGCGCCACCACGAAGCGGTTGGCGGACGGCGTGGCGGCAATGATGCCGGCGTCGGCCTCGACCATCCGGCCGTCCGGATCGACCCCGGCCAACTCGATCAGGTGCCGCGGCTCCAGCGTGTCGGCGTCCAGGATCACCACGGTGTGCGGAACGTAGGAGCCGGCCGCCACGTAGCGCCCGTCGCGCGACACCGCCAGCGAGGTGCCGTTGAGCCCGGCGCGCACCTTGCGCGTCGCGCGCATGCTGTAGAGGTCCACCTTGTGCACCCAGCCGGCGTCGTCGCGCACGTAGGCCCAGCGCGGCTCGGTCGGGTGAAAGTCCATCAGGTGGGGGGCATGGCCGGTGGCCACCTCGCCCACCTTGCGGTGCGTGTGGCCGTCGTAGAACAGCACCTTGGCCTGCTTGCCCGCGCCCTGGCGAGCACGCGACATCACGCCCATCAGGTCGTCGATGCGCTCGATGCGGTAGCGCGGCGCCGCGGGCAGCGTGGTTTCGTCAGCCACCAGCACCCGCAGCGAACGGCGCACGTCCTCCATGCCCCAGCCGGGACGGGTCTTGGGCTGGGTGGCGATCAGCTCGACCAGCAGCGCCTGGTCCTTGCCCGACAGCCCGGTGCGCCAGGACGGGTGCTGCGGCATCAGCGTGGGCGGCGCGCCGCTGAGAATCTTGCCAGCGATCTGACCCCGGCTCAGCCGGGTTTCGTCGCGATTGAGCGCCGGACCGATGTAGCCACCCCGATCGGCACCATGGCATACCGCGCAGTGCTGCGCAAAAACGCGCTCGGCGCGCACCAGATCCAGCGCCCCGGCAGACGCGCAGGCACCTGCCAGGGCCAAGGACAACCCGACTGCACGAAGAAGCCTCATCGCCACCACCTCCTGCCAGCCCATGGGGCCGCCTGGCCCACCGCTACCGGCACCGAAGTGCCGACCGATGGGTCATTATGGGAAGGTCGGCAACGAACGGGTCAATACCCCAGTGTGCCGGCGTGCGACTGCCTTGCCCTGGGTCAAACCCCGGTCAGACCTTGGCCAGCGCCTGCTCCAGGTCGGCGATCAGGTCGTCGATGTGCTCGATGCCGATGCACAGGCGCACGGTCTCTTCCTTGACGCCGGCCCGGGCCAGCTCTTCGGGCGTGAGCTGGCGGTGCGTGGTGCTGGCCGGATGCGTGGCCAGCGAGCGTGTGTCGCCGATGTTGACCAGGCGGGTGAACAGTTGCAGCGCGTCCAGAAAGCGCGCGCCGGCCTCGCGCCCGCCCTGCGCCGCCTTGACACCGAAGGTGAACAGGCCAGAGGCCCGCCCCTGCATGTAGTGCTGGGCCAGCGCATGGTCTTCGTGGTCGGGCAGGCCGGCGTAGCTGACCCAGGCCACCTTGGGGTGCTTTTGCAGGTATTGCGCCACCTTCAGGGTGTTGTCGCAGATGCGGTCCATGCGCAGCGCCAGGGTTTCGATGCCCTGCAGAATCTGCCAGGCGTTGAACGGCGAGAGCGCGGCGCCGGTGTTGCGCAGCGGCACGACCCGCGCGCGGGCGATGTAGGCCGCCGCGCCCAGCGCCTCGGTGTAGACCACGCCGTGGTAGCTCACGTCCGGCTCGTTCAGGCGCTTGAAGCGCGCCTTGTGCTCGGCCCAGGGGAACTTGCCGCTGTCGACGATGGCGCCGCCCAGCGAGGTGCCGTGGCCGCCCAGGTACTTGGTCAGCGAGTGCACCACGATGTCGGCGCCGTGCTCGAACGGCCGGATCAGGTAGGGCGTGCCCACGGTGTTGTCGACGATCAGCGGCACGCCGTGCTCGTGCGCGATGGCCGCCACGCTGGCGATGTCGGTGATGTTGCCGGCCGGGTTGCCGATGGTCTCCACGTACACGGCCTTGGTGCGCTCGTCGATCAGCTTGGCGAAGCTGGCCGGGTCGCGATGGTCGGCAAAGCGGGTCTGGATGCCGTACTGCGGCAGCGTGTGCGCGAACAGGTTGTAGGTGCCGCCGTACAGTGCCGTGCTGCTGACGATGTTGTCGCCCACCTCGGCGATGGTTTGCAGCGCGTACAGGATGGCCGCCTGGCCGCTGGCCACCGCCAGCGCGCCGATGCCGCCTTCCAGCGCCGCCACGCGCTTTTCCAGCACGTCGGTGGTGGGGTTCGTGATGCGGGTGTAGATGTTGCCCGCCACCTTCAGGTCGAACAGGTCGGCGCCGTGCTGCGCGCTGTCGAAGGCGTAAGCCACGGTCTGGTAGATCGGCACCGCCACCGACTTGGTGGTCGGGTCCGGCGTGTAGCCGGCGTGCACGGACTGGGTTTCAAACTTCCACTGCTGGGACATGGGAGACTCCTTGAGACGACGAAATTACTATTGATTCAATAGCTGCTGGCGCTCGCCACATAAGCGCCGCAGGCCGATTTGATTCATGAAACGACCGGTGGCAAGGCCATGGGCGCGGCCCGCCAGTCTAGCGGCGGCACGGGCCCGGTCGGCACCCGTCGTCAGACGATTTGCGCATGAGCTTATGCAGCGCGTGCGCCGGCCGCGTCGGGCCGCAGCGCCACGTTGTTGAGCTTGTCCAGTCGCCCGGGCCACTCGCCCGTCACGGCGCCCTGGCGCAGGATGCGCGCCCAGGCCATCCAGGCGTCCCACTGCACGCGCTTGTCCCAGGCGTTGCCCCAGGCGCTGTAGCACTGCAGGGCACCGTCGGCGGCGGCCAGCGCGGCGTCGCGCCGGCCGGCAATCAGGTACAGCTGGGCCAGCAGCATCTGCGGCTCGCCCACCCAGGGGTTCAGGCGCACGGCCTGCTCCAGCGCGGCGGTGGCGGCGTGCGGCTGCACCAGGGGCTGGTCCTGCGACACCACCGACCAGTACAGCGAGGCCGCGGCCGCTTCGGCGTCGGCGTCCAGCGTCTGGCGGCCGTGGTCGAACACCGGCGGCGCGGGCAGCCGGCCGGCCAGCGCCGGGTGCCGCAGCGCCGCCCCCAGGCGGCTGATCGCGGCGTACATCCGGCTGGGCGGACGCATCGGCCCCGGCCACAGCGCCGCCATCCAGTGCGCGGCCTGCGCCACCTGCGGCACGTCGGGAAAGCCGCTGTAGATGTCCTCCTGCCAGGCAAACCACTGCTCGCAGATGTCGGCCATGCTGACCACGATGAAGGCCGCCACCACGGCGGGCGCCAGCCGGCGGTCGTCCAGCACCACCGTCCCATCGGCCTCGATCTGCCCGGCCAGCACCCGGCGCATGAATTGCGAGCGCGAGGCGGTGCAGAACACGTACACCAGCTCCTCGGCGGCCTCGCCCACGGCGCCCTGCAGGCGCGCGCGCTCGCGCGCCGGGTCGAACTTGACCAGATCGACAAAGGCATTGCCGTACACGCTGTGCAGCAGGCCCAGCAGACGCACCTCGCGCGGCTGGCGCCACAGCGCCAGCGTGCGCGCCACGCCCACCAGGTGATGACGGAAGGTGCCGGCCTTGTGCCAGTCCTGGCCGACGCCGCGCGCCAGCACGATGGGCAGCACCGGCGCCAGCTCGGCGTCCCGCGCCAGCCAGTCGTCGTCCAGCAGGCGCTGGGCGCGGGCAAACAGATCGGGGTCGAGGCTCTGGAAGGCAGGCGGCTGGGCCATGGTCGGACGGATCAAAAAAGCGCCGTGCGGCGCGGACCCCGGCAGTATCGCCAATCGGGCCCGGCCGCGCTGGCGCAAGGCCACGCCGCCGGCGCGGGCGGCAAAGCTTGATACAGTGCCGCCACCGCGCCCGCGCGCCGTGAGCGCCAGGGCCACCCACCCGCGAATCGCACAAGGACATACCCCATGGCACGCATGGTTCATTGCATCAAGCTGGGCACCGAGGCCGAAGGCCTGGACTTTCCGCCCTACCCCGGCGAGCTGGGCAAGCGCATCTGGGAAAGCGTCAGCAAGCAGGCCTGGCAGGACTGGCTGCGCCACCAGACCATGCTGGTCAACGAAAACCGTCTGAACATGGCCGACCAGCGGGCGCGCGAATACCTCAAGCGCCAGATGGAAAACCACTTCTTCGGCGCCGGCGCCGACCAGGTGGCCGGCTACGTGCCGCCCAGCGCCTGAAGCGTCGCCAGCCGCCGGCGCGGCCGTGGCCAGCACCGCCGACACCCGCCAGATTCATGATTGAAACGGGCTCTGGCGCCCTACCAGAAAGCGCCGGCAGCTCCTGTTTTTACAGTCCCCCATGCCCGACGACATCGTCCACTGGCGCGCGGACGGCACGCCCACCAGCGCGCGCTTCGGCGACATCTACCGCAGCGCCGGCACCGACGGCCAGGGCGGGCTGGCGCAGGCACGGCAGGTGTTTCTGCGCGGCTGCGGCCTGTGGCCCGACGGCGACGCCCCCGCCGCCTGGGCCGATGCCGCGCGCTGGGCGGTGCTGGAAACCGGCTTCGGCCTGGGCCTGAACTTCCTGGTCACCTGGCGGGCCTGGCGGGCCGACCCCCGGCGGCCGGCGCGGCTGTTCTACAGCGCGGTGGAAGCCTGGCCGCCCGCCGCCGAAGACCTGCTGCGCAGCGCCGCCCCCTACCCCGAGTTGCACGCATTGGCCGAGCAGCTGGCGGCCCAGTGGCACGGCCTGGGCCCCGGCGTGCACCGGCTGCGCTTCGACGCCGAACAGGTGCAGCTGACGCTGTCGATCGGCGACGTGCAAGCCGCGCTGGCCGAGCTGAGTGGCGCGCACGACAGCGTGTTCCTCGACGGCTTCAGCCCCGCCCGCAACCCCGAGATGTGGAGCCTGCACACGCTCAAGGCGGTGGCCCGGCTGACGCGGCACGGCGCCATGGCCGCCAGCTGGTGCACCGCCGCCGAGGTGCGGCGCGATCTGAACACCTGCGGTTTCGAGGTCGAGCGCGTGCCTGGCCTGCCGCCCAAGCACCACGCGCTGCGCGCCCGTTACGCGCCGCGCTGGGCCACGGCGCGCCCCCGCGCCGACGCGCCCGCGCCAGTCGACGTGCCCGGCCGCTGCGCCATCGTCGGCGCCGGGCTCGCCGGTGCCTCGGTGGCCTGGAGCCTGGCGCAGCGCGGCTGGCAGGTCACCGTGCTCGACCGCGCGCCCCAGCCCGCCGCCGGCGCAAGCGGTCTGCCGGCCGGGGTGATCGCGCCCCATGTCTCGCCCGACGACCGACCGGTGTCGCGCCTGAGCCGCGCCGGCGCGCGCGCCACGCTGGCACGCGCGGCGCTGCTGCTGCGCGAGGGAGTGGACTGGGCCGCCAGCGGCGTGCTCGAGCGTCACGCCGCTGGCGAGCGGCGCCTGCCAGCCGAACTCACCGGCTCGGACGCCACGCGCAGCGACAGCCTGGATGCCCAGCAGCCGCTCACGCGCGCGCAGGCCGGCCGCGCCGGGCTGGCGCTGGACGACGTGCAGCGCGCCCTGTGGCACACCCGGGCCGGCTGGGTGCGCCCGCCGGCGCTGGTGCGCGCCATGCTGCAGGCGCCCGGCATCACGTGGCGCGGCGGCGTGGCGGTGGCGCGCGTCGAGCCCGCCGCCGGCGGCTGGCAGGTGCACGACGCGGCCGGCACCCGGCTGGCCGAAGCCGAGCTGGTGGTGATTGCCGCCGGTTTCGATTCGCTGGCGCTGGCCGGCGGGCCGCTGCCACTGCACGCCTTGCGCGGTCAGGTGGCGTTCGGCCCCATGCCGGCGGGCGCGGCCGGCGCCGCGCTGCCGCTCTTTCCCGTCAACGGCCATGGCAGCCTGATCGCCCACCTGCCGGGCGCGGACGGCCCGTGGTGGATCACAGGCTCGACCTTCGAGCGCGCCAACGCCCGACCCGACTGCACGCCCGCCGACCACGCCAGCAACCGCCAGCGCCTGGCCGAACTGCTGCCCGCGGCGGCCGCCGCGCTCGACGCCCAGTGGCTGGACGGCCGCGCCCAGCCCTGGGCCGCGGTGCGCGCCACCCTGCCCGACCGGCTGCCGGCGGTCGGCGCCTGGTGGCCCGGCGGCCATCATGACGTCAAAGAAAAAAAGGCTCCAGCGCTTGCCCAATCAACGCAAGCAGCTATCAATTCAGAAGCAAATAATTCGCGCCTGCCCCTGCAGCTGTGCACCGGCCTGGGCGCCCGCGGCCTGACCCTGGCCGTGCTGTGCGGCGAGTTGCTGGCCGCCACGCTGCACGACGAACCGCTGCCGGTAGCGCGCTCGCTGGCGCAGCGCCTGCGCGCCGGGCGGTTCGCACCATGAGCGCCGCACGGTCCACGCTGAGCGCGCGCCACCTGTGGCTGGCCCTGGTGGTGGTCGCCATCTGGGGCAGTAACTTCGTCGTCATCAAGCTGGCGCTGGCGCACCTGCCGCCGCTGCTGCTGGCCACGCTGCGCTTTGCCCTGGCGGCCCTGCCGCTGGTGCTGCTGGTGCGGCGCCCGCCGGTGTCCTGGGGCAACCTGGCGCTGTACGGCCTGACCATCGGCGTGGGCCAGTTCGGGCTGCTGTTCTACGTCATGACGCGCCACATCTCGCCCGGCCTGGCCTCGCTGGTGATTCAGTCGCAGGTGTTCTTCACCGTCGGGCTGTCCATGCTGCTGAGCGGCGAGCGGGTGCGCCCCTTTCAACTGGTGGCGGCGCTGATCGCCGTGGCCGGCATCGTGCTCATCGCCAGCCGCAGCGATGGCCAGACCACGCCGCTGGGCCTGGTGCTGACCCTGGCCGCCGCCCTGTCCTGGGCGCTGGGCAACATCGCCAGCCGGGCCGCGGGCCCGGTCAACGTGCTGGCCTACGTGGCCTGGTCCAGCCTGCTGGCGGTGCCGCCGCTGGCGGCGCTCAGCCTGACGCTGGAGGGCTGGCCGCGCATCGCCGCCGGGCTGGCCGAAGCCGACTGGGCCACCTGGGCCGCCGTGCTGTGGCAGTCCATCGGCAACACCATCTTCGGCTACGGCGTCTGGGCCTGGCTGCTGGCGCGCTACCCGGCGGCCACGGTGGCGCCGTTCTCGCTGCTGGTGCCGGTGTTCGGCATGGGCGCCTCGGCCGCGCTGCTGGCCGAGCCGCTGCCGCCCTGGAAGCTGACCGCCGCCGCCCTGGTGATGGGCGGGCTGGCGCTCAACCTGCTGTGGCCGCGCCTGCGCCGCGGCCATTGAAAAAGCCGCCCGAAGGCGGCTTTTCAGTGCGACGGGGTCGCGGCGTCGATCACTGCAGCGGCGTCTTCTTGCCACCCGGATAGGTGGAAATGGTGATGGCCGCGTTCTTGACTTCGCCGTTCGGCTCGAAGGCGATGGTCGAGGTGATGCCCTTGTAGCTGGATTCGGCCAGCTTGGGCAGGTAGACCTTGGGATCGACCGAGTCGGCGCGCTTCATGGCGTCGGCCAGCAGCATGGCGGCGTCGTAGGTGTACGGGCTGTAGACCTGATACTGGTTGGGGAACTTGGCGTCGTAGCGCTTCTTCCAGTCCATGCCGCCCGGCATCTTCTGCAGCGAGGTGCCGCCCTCGGCGCAGGCCGCGTTGGCCAGCGACTTGGCGCCACCCGACAGCTCGGCCAGCTTCACGGTGCACACGCCGTCGCCACCCATGAACGGGGTCTTGCTCATGCCCAGCTGGTCCATCTGGCGCAGCATCGGGCCGGCCTGCGGGTCCATGCCGCCGTAGAAGATGCCGTCCGGCTTCTTGCCCTTGATGGCGGTCAGGATGGCCATGAAGTCGGTCGCCTTGTCGGTGGTGAACTGGCGCTCGACCACGTTCAGACCCAGCGACTTGGCCGTGTTGGCGAAGATGTCGGCCAGGCCCTGGCCGTAGGCGGTGCGGTCGTCGATGACCGCCACGGTCTTCAGCTTGAGCACGTCCTTGGCGTACTTGGCCATGCCGGCGCCCAGCGCGCTGTCGTTGGCGATGATGCGGAAGACTTCCTTGTAGCCCGGCTTGGTCAGGTCGGGGTTGGTGGCCGCGCCGGTGACCATGGGCAGACCGCACTCGTGATAGAGCTTGGAGGCGGGAATGGTGGTGCCGGAGTTCAGGTGGCCGACCACGCCGTTGACCTTCATATCACACAGCTTCTGGCCGACAGCGGCACCCTGCTTGGGGTCGGCGGCGTCGTCCTCGATGACGGCTTCCCACTTGATCTTCTTGCCGCCAATGGTGATGCCCTGCTTGTTCAGATCCTCGATCGCCATGATCACGCCGTTGGCGTTGTCCTTGCCGTAGTGCGCCTGGCCGCCCGACATGGGGGCCACGCTGGCGATCTTGACGACCTGCTCCTGCGCGCTGGCCAGCCCAGCAACGAGGGCCAGGGCAGCGGCCACGGTCAGTTTCAGTTGAACCTGCATGATTGGAAATACCTCCGATGAAGTGAAGCCCTGGACTGGGCTTCTGGGGCGCGAACGATACGGGGTTTTTCGCGGGCCGGCCACTAGGGAACACGCTAGGTGTCCGAAGGCCGCTTCACAGGGTTTTCACCGACATCCGCTCCCGCCCCGTGGTGCAGCGCGCTGGTCACGGCATCCTGCACCACGTCGGCCACCGCCTTGCGCACGCGGCCGTTGAAGCCCAGCATCTGCTCGTGCAGCACGCGGCCGACGGCCTCGGCAATCTGGCGCTCCAGCTCGGGCCCCAGCCGCGCCAGCAGCGCCTCCACCAGATCCGGTGGCTCGGCACGCGGCGCGGCCGATGCCGATGGGGGGGCGTGCGGCACCGGCAACGCCGCCGGTGGCAGGTGCGGCACCGGGGGCATCGCCGGTGGCGGCCCCTCGGCCGCGGGGGCCGGTGCATGCGCGGGGGTGGAGACCACCACCTCGGTCAAGGTGGGCACGAAGCGCGGCAGCGGGCGTGCCGGTGCCTCATCGTCGATGGCCATGCCTTACTCCTTGGCGGCCAGATCGTGCCGCTGAATGGCCAGCCCGCGGCCGGCGTAATGCCGCCAGCGCTGGCGCGCCTGCGCGCGGTCGGCGTCATCGCCGGTCACCAGCTCGATCACGCGCGCAAAGCGCTCGAAGCCGTCCGGCACCTGGTCACCCAGGTTGAGCAGCACCGCCGCCCGCGGCAGCGCCGCGCAGCCCTCGGCCAGCACGATGGGCGTGGCCGCCTGGATCGACGCCGGCGCGTCGGCCAGGCAATGCGGCACGAAGTCCAGCGCGGAAAAGCTCCACAGCCGGGCGTCCAGCTCCTGCAGCACCACCGGCGCCGCCACCACGCCCACCGAACCCCCAGCCGCATGTGCCTTGCGCAGCAGACGACAGGCGTAGCCCAGCTTGTCGGGCACGTTGAAGTGAAACGCGACCTCGGTCATGGCGGCGGCTCGTGCGCGCGGCGCGCCGTCAGCCCTGACGGCGCCCGGCCCTGGCGCCGGGTTTGGCTGCCGCGCTGGCGCGTTTGGCCGGGCCTGGCCGGGCGGGCGCCGGCTGGCCGGCCTGCCCCAGCAGGTAGTGCACCAGCAAGCCGACCGGGCGGCCGGTGGCGCCCTTGGCCGTGCCGCCCTTCCAGGCGGTGCCGGCGATGTCCAGGTGGGCCCAGTTGAACTTCTCGGTGAAGCGCTGCAGGAACTTGGCCGCCGTCACCGCGCCGGCCGGGCGGCCACCCACGTTGGCCACATCGGCGAAATTGCTCTTGAGCGCCTCGCTGTATTCCTCGTCCAGCGGCATGCGCCAGCAGGGATCGAGCGCCTGCTCGCCCGCAGCATGCAGGGCCTGGGCCAGCGCGTCGTCGCTGGCGAACAGGCCACTGCGCACCCCACCCAGGGCGATGACGCAGGCGCCGGTGAGGGTGGCGATGTCGATCACGGCGCGCGGCCGGTAGCGCTCGGCGTAGGTCAGCGCGTCGCACAGCACCAGCCGACCCTCGGCGTCGGTGTTGAGGATTTCGATGGTCTGCCCGTTCATGCTGGTCACCACGTCACCGGGCTTGATGGCGGCGCCGTCGGGCATGTTCTCGCAGGCCGGAATCAGGCCGACCACGTTGAGCGCCGGCTTGAGCTCGGCCAGCGCGCGGAACACCCCCAGCACGCTGGCGGCGCCGCTCATGTCGAACTTCATTTCGTCCATCTCGGGGGCCGGCTTGATCGAGATGCCACCGGTGTCGAAGGTGATGCCCTTGCCCACCAACACCACCGGCGCCTCGGACTTGGGCGCGCCGTCGTAGCGCAGCACGATGAAGCGCAGCTCCTGCCGCGACCCCTGCGCCACGGCCTGGAAGGCCCCCATGCCCAGGCGCCCCACTTCCTTCGGACCCAAAACGTCGCAGGCGATGCGCGGCAGTCTGGCCAGCTGACGCGCGGCGTCGGCCAGCATGGCGGGCGTGGCGTGGTTGGCGGGCCGGTTGGCCCATTCGCGCGCCAGCTCGACGCCACGCGCCACGCCCACCGCCTGCTGCATCGGCTCGCGCAAGGCCCCGGCGTCGGGCGCGCCGATCAGGACCCGCGCCACGCGCGGCGGCTCCTTCTTGTCCTTGGGTTTGCTCTTGGTCGCGCGGTAGACGTAACTGGCGTCGGCCACCGTCAGCACGGCCGCGCGCAGCGCGGCGGCGTCGGTGGGCTGCGCGAAACACAGGGTGAGCGCCTTGGCCGGGCTGCCGCGCACGGCCCCCATGGCAGCAGCGACCGCCTTGCGCACCCGGGCGGCGCTGCCATCACCGATGCCCGCCAGCACCACGCGCGGCGGCGCGATGTCGGCCGCGCCGTAGACGAACAGCTGCGCGCCGGCTTCGGTCTTGAAGTCGCCACTGCCCAGGGCGCGCGCGATCAGCGCCGACAGCGCGTCGTCGCCAGCGACAAAGCCGTCGGCCACCAGCACCACCAGGGCGGGCGCCTTGCCGGCGGCCGCGTCGGCCAGTCCAAGAGGTTGAAGTTCGAAGTCCATAATCGCCGTTTTCCTTTCGACTGATGTTATTCGATTCCTCCATTCGCAAGGAGCTGGGCCGGGCGTTCAGCGCCACCCTGGTGGTGCTGGTCACGGTGGTGATGACGGTGCTGCTGATCCGCACCCTGGGACAGGCCACGATCGGCCGGGTCAACCCCTCCGAGGTGCTGCTGGTGATGGGTTACACCGTGCTCGGGCACCTGCCGACCATTCTGACGCTGAGCCTGTTCGTGGCCATCACCGCCACGCTGACGCGCATGTACGCCGCCAGCGAGATGGCGGTGTGGTTTGCCAGCGGCCAGGGGCTGCTGGCCTTTGTCCGGCCGGTGTTGCGCTTTGCCTGGCCGGTGCTGCTGGCGGTGGCGGTGCTGGCGCTGGCCGTGTGGCCCTGGGCCAACCACCAGATCCGCGAGTTGCGTGACCGCTATCAGGCGCGTGGCGACGTCGAGCGGGTGGCGCCGGGGCGCTTCATCGAGTCGGCCGGTGGCCAGCGCGTGTTCTTCATCGACAAGGATCGCGCCGACGCCGATACCGGCAGCAACATCTTCATCGCCGCCCACGAGCACGGCAAGGAAACCGTGACCACCGCGCAAAGCGGACGTCTGGAAGTCATCCAGGGCGAGCGCTTCGTGGTGCTGAGCCGGGGACACCGGCTGGAGCTCGACAGCGCCAGCGGCCAGACACGCGTGAGCGAGTTCGTGGAATACGGCAACCGCATCGGCACCCGCCTGGTGGGCCCGACCGACAACGATTCGCCCACCATGAAGCCGACGCTGGCCCTGCTGTCCGAGCCCACGCCGCGCCACCTGGGCGAGCTGTCGTGGCGTGTCGGCCTGATTCTGGCGGCACTGAACTGCGCGGTCTTCGCGCTGGCGGCCACACGCGTGAACCCGCGCGTGGGCCGCAGCGCCGGCCTGGTGTTCGCGCTGTTTGCCTTCACCACCTACTACAACCTGCTGACCCTCGGCGAAAGCTGGATTGCCCGCGGCCGCGTCGGCTTCGGGGCCTACTTGCTGCTGCTGCATGGCGGCATCCTGCTGCTGTCGGCCGGCTGGCTGCTGGCGCGCCATCACGGCTGGGGCAGCGCCTGGTGGCACCGCTTGCCCGGAGGTGGCCGGTGAACACCATCCGCCGCATGATCTATCGTGAGGTGCTGCGCGCCGTGGGTTTCGTCGCCCTGGCGTTTCTGGCGCTGTTCTTCTTCTTCGATCTGGTCGACGCGCTGGGTGACCTGGAGCGCGGCGCGGCGCAGGGCTACCACGCCGGTTACGCGCTGTTGAACGTGCTGCTGCAGGTGCCCAGCCACCTGTACGAACTGCTGCCGATCGCGGTGCTGATTGGCACCATTTACGTGATGGCGCAGCTGGCCGCCAGCTCGCAGTTCACCATCCTGCGCACCAGCGGCCTGGGACCGTTGCGGGCGCTGTCCATGCTGCTGGCGCTGGCGCTGGGCTTCGTGGTACTCACCTTTGTGTGCGGCGACTACGTGGCGCCCGAGGCCAACCGCGCGATGCAGAACCTGCAGGCACGTTTTCTGGGTGACATCACGGTGGGACGCACCGGCGCCTGGCTGAAGGACCGGCGCGAAGGCAGCAACTACGCGGTCAACGTGGGCGCGCTCAGCGCCGACGGCACGCTCAACCAGGTGCAGGTCTTTCAGTTCGACAACGCCGACGGGCGCCTGCTGACCCTGACCAAGGCCAGCCGCGGCCACTTTGGCCCGGACGGCTGGGCCTTGCAAGGCGTGGAGCAGCGCGATTTCGAACAGGTGCCACACACCGAGCCGCGGGTGCGGGTGCGGCGCCTGGACGAGTGGGTGTGGCCCACCGCGCTGTCGCAGGACACGGTGGCGGCCGCGCTGCTCAACCCCAACCGCATGCAGACGCTGGAGCTGTTTCGCTACATCCGCCACCTGCAAAGCAACCAGCAAAGCGCCCAGCGCTACGAGATCGAATTCTGGCGCAAGGTGTTCTACCCGCTGAGCTGCCTGGTCATGGTGGTGCTGGCGCTGCCGTTCGCGTACCTGCACTTTCGCAGCGGCAACATCACGGGCTACGTGTTCATCGGCGTGTTGGTCGGCATCAGCTTCTTCCTGCTCAACAACGTGTTCGGCTTCATCGGCAACCTGCGCAACTGGGAGCCCTGGCTGGCGGCGGCGGCGCCGGGCGTCATCTACTCCGTGCTGTCGCTGGCCGCGTTCGGCTGGCTGGTGTTGCGGCAATAGACATGCCACAGCCCGGTAACGCCCACGGTATCGTGCTGTTCGCGCACGGCTCGCGCGACGCTGGCTGGCGCGCGCCGATCGAGGCCGTGGCCGAGCGCATCCGGCGGCTGGCGCCCGGCACCCCGGTGGCCTGCGCCTACCTGGAGTTCACCCTCCCCGACCTGGCCACCGCCGTGCATCAGGTGCTGGCCACAGGCGCCGACACGGTCACCATCTGGCCGATGTTTCTGGGCCTCGGCCGTCATGCGCGCGACGACCTGCCGCGGCTGGTGGATGCACTGCGCGCACAGCACCCACAGGCGCGCTTTTGCCTGCAAGCGGCCATTGCGGAACACCCCGAGGTGCTGCAGGCCATGGCCCAGGCCATGCTGCAAGACCCCTCTTCTTAGAGCAATTCCGCCATAATGACGGGGTTTCATATTCGAAATTCCCATGAACCTGCACCAGTTCCGTTTTGTTCAGGAAGCCGCGCGGCGCAACCTGAACCTGACCGAGGCCGCCAAGGCGCTGCACACCTCGCAGCCGGGGGTATCCAAGGCGATCATCGAGCTGGAGGAAGAGCTCGGCATCGACATCTTCGCGCGCCACGGTAAGCGCCTGAAACGCATCACCGAACCGGGCCAGCACGTGCTGGACAGCATCGCCATCATCCTGCGCGAGGTCGGCAACCTCAAGCGCATCGGCGAGCAGTACAGTGCCCAGGACACCGGCACGCTGTCGATCGCCACCACGCACACGCAGGCGCGCTACGTGCTGCCGCAGCCGGTGGCGCGCCTGCGCGAGCAGTACCCCAAGGTCAACATCAGCCTGCACCAGGGCGCGCCTGACCAGGTGGCGCGCATGGTGATCGAGGAAACCGCCGAGATCGGCGTGGCCACCGAGTCGCTGGCCAGCTACCCCGAGCTGGTCACCCTGCCCTGCTACGAATGGCAGCACGTGCTGGTCGTGCCGGCCACCCACCCGCTCGCAAAAAAAGAGCGCCTGGCGCTGGAGGACATCGCGGCGCAGCCCCTGATCACCTATCACCCCTCGTTCACCGGCCGTACCCGCGTCGACGCCGCCTTCGCGCAGCGCCAGCTGACGCCGCGCGTGGTGCTGGAGGCGATCGACTCGGACGTCATCAAGACCTATGTGCGCCTGGGCCTGGGCATCGGCATCGTCGCCGAAATGGCCATGACCGACGACCGTCAGACCGACCTGGTGGCGCGCCCGCTGGGCCCGTTGCTGGGCCACAACGTGGCGCGCATCGCGCTCAAGCGCGGCGCTTACCTGCGCGACTTCGTCTACCACTTCGCCAGCCTGCTGTCCGACCGGCTGGACAAGGAGCTGATCCTCAAGGCCATGCGCGGCCACGTGAACGACTATGAACTCTGAACGCACCCCCGCCTTCCCCTCGCGCCTGCCCCATGTGGGCACCACGATCTTCACCGTCATGTCGGCGCTGGCGGCGCAGCACCAGGCCGTCAACCTGGGCCAGGGTTTTCCGGATTTCGACTGCGACCCCCGGCTGGTCGACGGCGTCACCGCGGCGATGAAGCAGGGCCACAACCAGTACCCGCCGATGACCGGCGTGCCGGCACTGCGCGAGGCCATCGCCGCAAAGACAGCAGCGATCTACGGCCGCCGCTATGACGCCGCGACCGAAATCACCGTCACCGCCGGCGCCACCCAGGCCATCCTGACCGCCATCCTGTGCTGCGCCGGCCCGGGCGACGAGGTCATCGTGCTGGAGCCGTGCTACGACAGCTACGTTCCCAATATCGAGCTGACCGGTGCCCGCGTGGTGCGCGTGCCGCTCACCCCCGGCACCTTCCGTCCCGATTTCGACCAGATCGCCGCCGCCCTGTCGTCGCGCACGCGCGCCATCCTCATCAACAGCCCGCACAACCCCAGCGGCATGGTCTGGTCGGCGGCCGACATGCGGCGGCTGGACGAGCTGCTGGCGCCCACCGACGTGCTGGTGATCAGCGACGAGGTCTACGAGCACATGGTCTACGCCCCGCTGCGCCACGAAAGCGTGGCGCGCTACCCCGGCCTGGCGGCGCGCAGCTTCATCATCAGCAGCTTTGGCAAGACCTACCACGTCACGGGCTGGAAGGTCGGCTACGTCGCGGCGCCAGCGCCCCTGACCGCCGAATTCCGCAAGGTGCACCAGTTCAACGTGTTCACCGTCAACACCCCCATGCAGCACGGCCTGGCCGCCTACATGGCCGACCCGCAGCCGTATCTGGGCCTGCCCGCCTTCTACGCCGCCAAGCGCGACCTGTTTCGCGCCGGGCTGGCACAAACGCGCTTTCGCCTGCTGCCCTGCGAAGGCACCTATTTCCAGACCGCCAGCTACGCCGATCTGGCCGGGCCCGAGCGCGATCTGTCTGAAGCCGACTTTTGCCAATGGCTGACACGCGAAGTCGGCGTCGCCGCCATTCCGCTGTCGGCCTTCTACGGCGACGGTTTCGATCAGAAAACCATCCGTTTTTGCTTTGCCAAGCAGGATGACACGCTGCGTGCGGCGCTGGGGCGGCTGGCGCGGCTGTGATTGTCTGGCGCTTCAATCAGTCCTGAATTGATAGCTGTCACTGAATGCCCTACGAGCTCGGGCCGCTCTTGGTGGTCTTGAACGGTTCAACGCTGCTGGCTGGCGCTGATCCAGTTCTCCACATCCAGGGCGGGTACGCGCGCGAATTCCGACATGTTGTTCGTCACCAGCACCAAGCCTTCGCTGCGCGCATGGCCTGCAATGTGCACATCGTTCACGCCAATGGGCTGGCCCTGCTTTTCCAGCGCTGCGCGAATGGCGCCGTAATGCTGGGCGGCTTTGGGGCCATAGGGCAGTACATCGAGACGGCTACAGAAATCCTCGATGGCGGACAAGTTCTCGCTGACACGGCTGCTTTTCTCCGCGCCATGCAGGAGTTCAGCCAAGGTGATGGACGAGATCGCCATGCGACCCGCATTGGCATTAAAGACGGACAGCACTTCGATCGGGCGTCGTTTCAAGACGTAGATAACGATGTTGGTGTCCAGCAGGTAGCGCAGCATCAGAGCGCATCCCGCTCGGCCTGGTGCTGGCTGGCCCGCTCGGCCATGAAGTCATCGCTGACCGCGGGGCCTGCCACAAAAAAGCTGTCCCAAGACTGACCGAGGGGCGCGATGATGCGCTCGTGGCCTCTGGCGCGCACCTCCACCTTGTGAACGCCCTCCGGCAGGCGCACATCCAGCGGAAGCCGCACGGCCTGCGTGCGGTTGGTGATGAAAACGGTGCCAATGGACATGCGACGCCCCCCAGTAAAAATGTATACGGCTATCGTATATAGCACTGCGGGCTCTGTCAAATTGACACTGGCCCAAGCCCGGCGGCTGGCCAGCGCCAGAAGCGGGACGCAAAGGGCGCGAAAGAGAAATCAAGTGGTTTTTTTGCGTCCTCTGCGTATCCTTTGCGTCCTCTGGGTTCGGTATTTTTCTCTTCCCCGTCTCAGGCGCGGCGCCTGCGCCAGCCCCACAGACCCAGCGCGCCGGCCAGCAGCGCCAGGCCCCAGGGCGTCACGGCGGGCACCGGGGTGGGCGCCAGCGGCTCGCCCACGCCCGGCCCGCCTGGGTCGAGGATGCTGCCGTCCTGCTGGCCATCGGCGTCGAACGGACCGCCGTCTTTCAGGGTGAAGGTGGCGGTGTGGCCCACCAACGTGGCCGGCAGCGCGGCGCTCCACTGGCCGCCCAGGTGCTTCCAGTACTTCATGTCGTCCACCGGGCCCGAATAGGTGAGCGTCACCGTGGCGCTGCCGCCGCTGCCGCAATTGGCCAGGGTAAAGCCCAGCGCACCATAGGGCAGGCTCACGCCCGGCGGCACGCCGGCCGGGGCGGCCACCGGCGCGGCGCTGGCCACCGCGCAGCTGCCGCCGCCCACGGCCAGGGTCAGCGTGCCGCTGCCGCCCAGCGCGGCAGCGCCGGGCGCGCTGCACTGCGCGCTGGCGCCACCATTCGTGCCCTGGCAGGCCCAGGCGTGGGCACCGTTGGCGCTGGCCACGGCGCCGGGCGTGCCGGCCGCGCACAGGTTGGCTGCGGGCACGGTCAGGCTGGGGCTTGCGTTGGCCGCGCCGCACTGGCCGTCGACCACCAAAGGAGCAAAAAACTGTCCGCCGCGCACGAGACGAACGGAATAGCCGTTGTTGCGGTTGCCGAAGAAGGCATAGCCGCCACCGAAGTTCACGTACCACGCGTACACCGCGCTGTCCAAATAGACGGACTGGGGCGAGCCCGACCAGACGAGCGGAGACGGGGCACCAGGAAACGCGCTGTCGTTGATGGCCGGACTTGTGCGGCATTCCTCCACCAGGCTGCGCAGCTCCTTCAGGTTGGGCAGGCGCCAGTCGCTGTAGCCGGCGAAGCTGGACGATGCCGCCTGTGCGAGCGCCTGGGCCCAAGTGAAGCTATCCACGCTGCCCGTGGTACAGCCCGGGCCGGACAGGCCCTCGACACAGCGCTTCCACATCAGGCCGGTGCGGGTGTCGGTGATGGTGCCGTCGTCAGGGTTCGGGACACTGTAGGCGCTGTCGGGATTGCTGGGCGCAATGCCGCTGGTACAGGTCACCGCCTGCGCCAGCGGCGCCGCAAGCCCCAGCAGGCTGACCAGCCACAGGATTCGGGTCGCGCGGGCAGTTGCGGTTGCAGGCATGGTCGTTTCTCGTGAGGCAAAGGAGTGCGGGTCAGGCACAGCCGGGGTCGACAGGATCGGCGGGCGCCACAGGGCGTACAGCTGGCGGCGCCCGCGCCACCAGGCGGTTGATCGCCATGACCTGGCTGCGCAGTTCGCTGCTCAGGGTGTACTTGTGGTAGCGCGCAAAGGCGCGCACCGCCTGTTCCACCTCCAGCAGCAGGCGCTGCGCGTCGCGCCACAGCGGCAGTTGCCGGTAGCGCGGGCCGTGGCCGGTGGTGGTGGTCATCGCAGCCCCGACAAAATCGCAAAATCACTGTCCGCCGCGCACGAGACGAACGGAATTGTCGTTGTTGCGGTAGTCGTGGCTGGCAAAGCCGTAGTAGAAATTCACGAGCCACGCTCTGTCCGACTGGCCGGCCACGGGCGAGCCCGACCAGACGTACGAAAACGGGGTGTTGGGGAAATACGTGGGGTCGATGGCGGGGCCGCTGCGCCCCAGGTCGGCAATGCCTTCGAGCTCTTTCACCGTGGGCATGCGCCAGTCGCTGGCGCCACACAGGCCGGCGGCGTTGACATCCTGCACGAATTTCTCGGTGTCGCAGCGGTAGTTGATGGAGAGGCTACAGATGCCGCCGTTGGCGGTGCCGGCGCTGCCGTCGGGGCTGCTGGAGTTGTACCAGCTGTAGGTGTGGTCCATGGCGCGCAGGCCGAGGACGCCGGGGGTCTTGACCTCCCACACCAGGCCGGTGACGTTATCGCGCGTACAGGCCCAGTCGCTGGGGCCGATGCCCAGCGCGGCGCCGGCCGGCAGCGATTGGCCGTTGTTGGCGATCTTGGTGTAGTCGAAGCCGTTGGCCACGCCGCCCAGGCCGGGCGTGCTGGCGCCGGTCTTGGTCAGGGTGCCGGCGGCGGCGGCGTCGCGGCCATGGCGGCAGTCCTGCCCGGCCGGGTCGCTGTCGCTGCAGGTGGCCGAGTTGCCGCTGGTGGTGCCGCCGCTCCAGGTGATGCCGGTGTCGTTGAGCGGCCGGGTCTGGGCCTGAAGCGCAGGGGCAATGAAGGCCAGGGCGGCGATGAGGGCTGCAAGGTGCCGGGACATGAAACAGCCTTTGCGATGGCAAGGTGTTGCAGTATGTTGGCATTCGTGACGGCGGTCAAGCCGGACAACCCCCAGTCCGTTCGCCGCCGGCCCGTTGGCTGGCCACTACAGCGGGCTGCGGGCGCGCGCAGGCCCAGGTGCTACAGCCACCCTGGACATGCCCGCGTCAACAGGGGGGTGTGTGCGGTTAGCATCCAGTACAGTGTTCGACGCTATCTGCGACATCAAACCGCGTCTTTTCGGCCTGGGCGGCGTTGCAAATCCTCGCGATACCACCCGGTACCGCTGCGGTTTGCGCCTTGCCCAGACCAAAAATTCATCGGTTTTATTTGTCGCATCAAGCATCAAACACTGCACTAGCCCCTTCCCCGACCTGTCCGCTCGACCATGCACCGCACCAACTCCCCATCCGCCCGCCGATCCGTGCTCTGCGCCCTCGCCCTGGCCGCCCTGCTGGCCGGCTGCGCCAGCGGCCCCGGCGCCGTGGGTGACCGCAGCGTCACCATCACGCGCACCGCCTACGGCATCCCGCACATCACGGCGGCTGACCCCGAATCGCTGGCCTACGGCGTGGCCTACGCCTACGCGCAGGACAACGTGTGCATGGTGGCCGACCAGCTGATCACCGCGCGCGGCCAGCGCAGCGCCAGCTTTGGGCCCAAGACCACCGGCCTGCTGGGCCGGCGCTACCTGCCCAACGAGCAGATCGACCTGTTTGTCGCCGCGCACATGGACGACGCGGCGCTGGCGCGCGCATGGCAGCAAACCAGCAGCGAGGCGCAGGCGCTGGTGCGCGGCTACGTCGAGGGCTACAACCGCTATCTGAGCGACCACGCGGCCAGCCTGCCGGCGGCCTGCCGCGGCCAGCCCTGGGTGCAGCCGATGACCGTCGCCGAGCACCGCCGCATGGCCGAAATCACCGCCGTGCAGGCTGGCATTGCCGCGCTGGCCGACGGCATGCTGGGCGCGCAGCCGCCCAAAGCGAGCACTGCGGGCGCCGACGCACCCCGCACCAACCTGGCCGATGCCGCCCAGGCCCTGCGCGACGTGGGCCTGCTGGACTCGCCCCTGGGCTCCAACGCCTGGGCCTTCGGCAAGGACGTGACGGCCAATGGCAGCGGCATGCTGCTGGGCAACCCGCATTTCCCGTGGACGGGGCCGAATCGCTTCTACGAAATGCACCTCACCGTCCCCGGCCGCATGGACGTGATGGGCGTGGGCATCGGCACCTTCCCCACGGTGGCCATCGGTTTCAACAAGGACGTGGCCTGGTCGCACACCGTGTCCACCGGCAAGCGCTTCACGCTGTACGAGCTGACGCTGGACGCGAGCGACCCCACCACCTACCTGGTCGACGGCAAGCCCGAAAAAATGAGCTCGCGCACCCTCGCCGGCCGTACCCTGTGGTCGACCCGCTGGGGCCCGCTGGTGGTGATCCCGCGCGCCGGCCTGACCTGGAACGCCAAGACCGCCTACGCGCTGCGCGACGCCAACAGCGGCAACGCGCGCATGCTGGACGCATCGCTGGCCTTTGCCCGCGCCCGCTCGGTGCAGGACATGCACCAAGCCCTGGCCGGGCTGGGCCTGCCCTGGGTCAACACCCTGGCCGCCGACCGCAGCGGCCAGGCCATGTATGCCGATGTCAGCGTGGTGCCCGACCTGAGCGCGGCCGACCTGCAGCGCTGCGCCCCCAGCAAGAGCGCCGCCGCGCTGCGCCAGGCCGCCGGCCTGGTGGTGCTGAACGGCGCGCGCAGCGACTGCGCGTGGCAACAGGACAGCGCCTCGCCCGTGCCGGGACTGATCCCGATCCAGCGCATGCCCGTGGCGTATCGCACCGACTGGGTGCACAACAGCAACGACAGCTTCTACTACACCCACCCGGGCCAGAAGTTCGAGGGCATCTCACCGATGGTGGGCGACACCAGCCTGACCCGGCCACGCACGCGCGCCGGCTTGAGCGAGATCCCCGAAATGCTGAGCCGCGGCAAGCTGACCGCGGATGCGATCCAGGGTCAGCTGCTCCAGAACCGCAACTTCATGGCCTCGGTCATCGTGCCGGACCTGCTGACCGCCTGCGCCCAGGCCCCCGACGCCGACGCGCAGGCCGGTTGCGCGGCGCTGCGAGGCTGGGACCGTCGCAACAACCTGGACTCGCGCGGCGCACACCTGTTTCGCGAATTCTGGCGCAATGCGCGCAACATCCCCGGCGTGTACCGCCTGCCCTTTGACGTCAACCAGCCCGTGGCCACACCGGCCGGCCTGAAGATGGGTGATGCCGCCGTTGCGGCCAAGGTGTGGGAGGCGTTGGGCGGCGCCGTCAAGCTGGTGCGCGCCAACGGCTTCGCGCTGGATGCGCCGCTGGGCAGCGTGCAGTTTCCGGACGCCGCCGTCACGCGCGAAGCGATCCCGCTGCACGGCGGCGAAGAGTTCGAAGGCGTGCTCAACAACCTGGGCCGCCAGGAGCCGACGCCGATGGGCAAGGCTGGCGCGCGCATCGACTACGGCACCAGCTACGTGCAGACCGTCACCTTCGACGCCCGCGGCCCGGTAGCCCAGGCCATCCTGAGCTATGGCCAGTCCGCCAACCTGGATTCGCCCCACGCCAGCGACCAGATGCGCGAGTTCTCGGCCAAGCGCTGGCAGGCCCTGCCCTTCCATCCCGAGGACATCGCCCGCCAGCGCGTGGGCGAGCCGCTGCGGCTGACTCGTCCCTGAGAGCCAGCGGCGCTGGGGCCGCTGCGCCCCTACGCCCGCAGCGGCAGCGCCACACCGATGGCGGCGAAGATGGCGCCACAGACGCGGTTGAAGCCGCGCCCCACCCGCGCCAACCAGCCGCTGATGCGCTGCGCCATGCTGGCGATCAGCACCTCGGTGACGAACTCAATCGCCACGAAGGTGCCCGCCATGATGAAAAATTGCAGAAGCAGGCTGCGCGCCGGGTCGATGAACTGCGGCAGAAAGGCGGCGAAAAACAAAATACCCTTGGGGTTGGTCATGGCCGACAGCGCCCCCGCTCGAAACAGCGACCAGCCACCCACCTGGCTGCCACCCGGCTGCAGCGCCACCGCGGCGATCGGCGGCGCGCGCCACACCTGCACGCCCAGCCACACCAGATAGGCACCGCCCAGCCACTTGAGCGCCGTCAGCCACGCCACCGAAGCCTTCAGCAGCGCGCCGATGCCGAACATCGACAGCGCGATGATCACCGTAAAGCCGACCGAGCCGCCCAGCACGGTGTACATCGTCTTGCGCCGGCCATGCAACGCGCCGTGCGTCAGCGCCAGCAGGCCGTTGGGGCCGGGCGACAGCGACAGGCCCAGGGCCGCCACGAAATAGATGAACCAAGTGTGCAGTGGCATGGATGTGGTGGGGTCGCAAACTGCGGCCGTAAAACCATTCTGACACGTTGCCAGCGCAGCGGCCCGACGACAAAGCAGTCATTGCGAGGAGCCGCAGGCGACGCGGCAATCCAGCGCGGCGGCTTGTGGGCCGACCGCCGCTTGCATGCAGGCCGCAGCACTGGACTGCCGCCCGCCGCGCTTCGCTCGCGGCTAAAGGCTGGTACCGCTCGCAGTGACGGAGGCAGTGAGGCAGCGTTGCGCCATGATTCGGGGCCATCAACAGAGATCGCTGTTTGGCCCAACGGAGTTGATATAAATTTGATAGCTACCTGCGCTATCCACACAAGCGCTAGCGCGGCTTTTTTATCAGAATATCGACCAACTCCGGCACCAGCTTCTGAGGCCCACCCTCAGCCACGGCGTGGTCAAAGGTGTCGCGCACCGCCTGCGCGATGCCCCGCGCGGCGGCGCTGTCCTGCGCCATGGTGGCGTAGTAGCCCAGGTCCTTGAGTGCGTTGGACATGGCAAAGCGCAGCGCCGATGGGTCCTGCTGCAGCAGGTAGGGGCGCAGGCGCTCCAGCGCCACGCCGGCGCCGCCGCCCTTGGCCAGCACGTCGACAAACACCTGCGGCGCCACGCCGCCGGCCTGGGCGCAGGCGGCGGCCTCGGCCAGCAGCGCCACGCTGCCCAGCGACACGTAGTTGTGCAGCAGCTTCATGCGGTGGCCGCTGCCCACCGCGCCGGTGTGGGTGATGTTCTCGGCAAAGCACTGCAGCAGCGGCAGGCATTCCGCCAGCAACGCGGCGTCGCCGCCGACCAGCAGGTTGAGGCGCCCCTCGGCGGCCTCCTTGGGGGTGCGCGTCATCGGCGCGTCCAGAAAGCGCCCGCCGGCCGCCACCACGGCGCGCGCCACGCTTTCGGTGGACGCGGGGATGGCGGTGGAGCAGTCGATCACCACCGTGCCCGGCCGCAGCGCGACCAGCGCGCCCTGCTCGCCCAGCAGCACGGCCTCGACCTGGGGCGAGCCGGTGACGCACAGGATCAGCACCTCGACCTGGCGCACCAAGTCGTGGACGGAGGCGGCGCTGGCCACGCCCAGGGCACGCAGGTCATCCAAGGGCTGATTGCCGGGGTGCTCGAGCACCGTCAGGCCGTAGCCCTTGCGCGCGATGTTGAGGGCGATGCCGTGGCCCATCAGGCCAACGCCGACCAGGCCGATGCGGGGTTTGTTCATGGGTTGCCTCGTGCGGTAGGAGAAGATGGCGAAATGCCCCCCGATTGTGGCGCGGCGCCGGTGTTGTGAAACACCAGCACCTTCAGCGATCGCTCCTCGTCCACGTCGGCAAACACTGCGGGGTTGGCCACGCGCTCGACAAAGGCCAGCGACGGCGCCAGGGCCTGCACCTGCTGGCGCAAAAAGGCGGTGCCCAATTCGGGCGCATTCAGGCACAGCAGCGCATGGCCGCCCGGCGCCAGCAGGCCGGGCAGACGGCGCAGCACGCGCGCGTAGTCCTTGGTGGCGACGAAGCTGCCCTTCTGGTAGCTGGGTGGATCGGCAATCACCAGGTCATACGGCCCGCCGCGCGTGACTTTGCCCCAGGAGCTGAAGAGGTCGTGCATCAGAAAAACGGCACCACCGTCCAGGCCATTGAGCCGGTGGTTGTGCTGACCGGTGGCCATGGCGCCGCGCGCCATGTCGACGTTGATGACCTGGGCCGCGCCGGCCTGCAGCGCCACCACCGAAAAGGCGCAGGTGTAGGCAAACAGGTTGAGCACGCGCGCGCCCTGCCCCGTGCGCGCCCGGTGCGCCGCCACCTGCGCGCGCACCCAGCGCCGGCCAGCCATCATGTCCAGAAACAGGCCGTGGTTCTGGCCCTGCGGCACGTTCACCCGGTAGCGCGCGCCGTCCTCGGTCACCACGTGCGGATCGGGCACGCGGCCGGCCATCAGCCGAGTGTCGGCGCGGCCGGCGCCGCGTTGCTGAAATACCCAACTCAAAGGCTGGTCCGGCTTGATCTGCTGCCAGCGCGCGTGCAGCGCGGCGCCAACGCGGGCCAGGTCGTCGTCCGACGCCGGGGCAAAGCAGGTCAAAACGAACACCGGTGGAAACACGTCCAGCGTCCAGGACCGGCTGTCCGGGTAGCGATCGCCGCGCCCGTGAAAGATGCGCTGTGCATCCCCGTGCAGCGGCATGGCCGCGATGGCGTCGAGCAGGGACTGTGTCATGGGCAGACGTACAAAAAAAACCGCGCAGCCCAATCAGGACATGCGCGGCCAGCTACTGAATACGTAGTGAAATCAGCAGCGTCGGAAGATCACCTCTTCTGCGGCGGCACGTCGGTGCAGCTGCCGTGCGCGACCTCGGCGGCCATGCCGATGCTCTCGCCCAGCGTGGGGTGCGGGTGGATGGTCTTGCCGATATCGACGCTGTCGGCGCCCATTTCAATCGCCAGGGCGATCTCGCCGATCATGTCGCCCGCGTGCGTGCCGACGATGCCACCACCCAGGATCTTGCCGTGGCCGTGGGCCTCGGGGCTGTCGTCGAACAGCAGCTTGGTGTAGCCCTCGTCGCGGCCGTTGGCAATGGCACGGCCCGACGCGGTCCAGGGGAACAGGCCCTTCCTGACCTTGATGCCCTGGGCCTTGGCCTGGTCTTCGGTCAGGCCCACCCAGGCGACCTCGGGGTCGGTGTAGGCCACGCTGGGGATGACGCGGGCGTTGAAGGCGGCCTTGGCCAGCGCCTCGTCGCCTTTCAGCTCGCCGGCAATCACCTCGGCCGCCACGTGGGCCTCGTGCACCGCCTTGTGCGCCAGCATGGGCTGGCCGACGATGTCGCCGATGGCGAAGATGTGCGGCACGTTGGTGCGCATCTGGATGTCGACGTTGATGAAGCCGCGATCGGTGACCGCCACGCCCGCGTTGTCGGCGCCGATCTTCTTGCCGTTGGGGCTGCGACCCACGGCCTGCAGCACCAGGTCGTAGGTCTGCGGCGGGGGGGCGTTCTCGCCTTCAAACGCGACTTCGATGCCCGCGTCCGTGGCCTTGGCGGCCACCGTCCTGGTCTTGAGCATGACGTGGTCGAAGCGCGGCGCGTTGAGCTTTTGCCACACCTTGACCAGGTCGCGGTCGGCACCCTGCATCAGTCCGTCGAGCATCTCCACCACGTCCAGGCGCGCGCCCAGCGTGCTGTAGACCGTGCCCATCTCCAGGCCGATGATGCCGCCGCCCAGGATCAGCATCTTCTGGGGTACAGATTTGAGCGCCAGCGCGCCGGTGCTGTCGACCACGCGCGGGTCCTCGGGCATGAAGGGCAGGCGCACGGCCTGGCTGCCGGCGGCGATGATGGCGCGCTTGAACTGCACCACCTTCTTGGCGCCGGTCTTGTCCTGGCCGGCGCCGCTGGTTTCTTCGACCTCGATGTGGTTGGCGCCGACAAAGCTGCCGTAGCCGCGCACGATCGTGACCTTGCGCATCTTGGCCATGGCGCCCAGGCCGCTGGTCAGCTTGCCGATGACTTTCTCTTTGTGGCCGCGCAGTTTGTCGATATCGACCTTGGGCTTGCCGCCGTAGTCGATGCCCAGCGCCGCCAGATGGCCCACTTCGTCCATCACGGCGGCCACGTGCAGCAGCGCCTTGGACGGGATGCAGCCCACGTTCAGGCACACGCCGCCCAACTGTGCGTAGCGCTCGACCAGCACCACCTTCAGGCCCAGGTCGGCCGCGCGGAATGCGGCCGAATAACCGCCCGGCCCGCCACCCAGCACAAGCACGTCGCAGTCCAGATCGGCGTTGCCGCCAAAGCTGGCTGCTACAGGTGCAGGAGCTGCCGGCGCTTGTGGGGCGGGCGCTGCCGCCGGTTTTGGCGCCGACGCCGCAGGCGCGGGCGCGGCGGCGCCGGCGGCCTCCAGCGTCAGCACAACCGAGCCTTCGCTGACTTTGTCGCCCAGCTTGACCGCCAGCGACTTGACGACGCCGGCGTGGCTGCTGGGGATTTCCATCGAGGCCTTGTCGGACTCGACGGTGATCAGGCTTTGTTCGACCTTGACGGTGTCGCCCGGCGCGACCAGCAGTTCGATCACCGCGACCTCGCTGAAATCGCCGATGTCGGGCACCTTGACTTGCACTTCGCTCATTTCAAGGCTCCCCGCTCAAAGCAGCACGCGGCGGAAGTCCGCCAGGATCTGGCCCAGGTACGCGTTGAAGCGCGCGGCCGCGGCGCCGTCGATCACGCGGTGGTCCCAGGTCAGCGACAGCGGCAGCATCAGGCGTGGCTTGAACTTCTCGCCATTCCACACCGGCTCGATGCTGGAGCGGCACACGCCCAGGATGGCCACCTCGGGCGCGTTGATGATGGGCGTGAAGTAGCGCCCGCCAATGCCGCCCAGGCTGCTGATGGTGAAGGTGGCACCGCTCATGTCGGCCGGGCCCAGCTTGCCGTCGCGCGCCTTCTTGGCCAGTTCGCCCATCTCCTGGCTGATTTGCAGCACGCCCTTCTTGTCGGCGTCCTTGATGACGGGCACGACCAGGCCATTGGGCGTGTCGGCCGCGAAACCGATGTGCCAGTACTGCTTGTAGACCAGGGCGTCGCCGTCCAGGCTGCTGTTGAACTCGGGGAATTTCTTCAGCGCCGCCACGCAGGCCTTGATGAGGAAGGCCAGCATGGTGACCTTGACGCCGCTCTTTTCGTTCTCCTTGTTGGTGGCGACGCGGAAGGCTTCGAGGTCGGTGATGTCGGCGTCGTCATGGTTGGTGACGGCCGGGATCATCACGGCGTTGCGCATCAGGTTGGCGCCGCTGATCTTCTTGATGCGACTGAGCTCCTTGCGCTCGATGGGGCCGAACTTGGCGAAGTCGACCTTGGGCCAGGGGATCAGGTTCAGCTCGCCGCCGCCCGTGACGCCGCCGCCGGCCGCCCCCGCAGCGCCCTGCGCCTGGGTGCGCTGCGCGCCGGTCATGACGGCGCGGGTGAAGGCCTGCACGTCTTCCTGGGTGATGCGACCCTTGGGGCCGCTGCCCTTGACCTCGGCGAGCGGCACGCCCAGTTCGCGCGCCAACTTGCGCACGCTGGGGCTGGCATGCGGCAGGCCCAGCGGCGCGCGCGTGGGCTCGTGCGCCGGCACGCTGGCGGCGGGCGCCGGGGCCACCGGCGCCGGCGCGGCAGCGGGCGCCGGGCTGGCGGCCGGGGCACTGGCGGGCGCCAGCGCGGCCGCGGCGGCAGCGCCTTCCAGCACGGCCAGCAGATCGCCCTGGTTGATCTTGTCGCCCACCTTCACCTTGAGTTCCTTGAGCACGCCGGCGGCGCTGGAGGGGATCTCCATCGAGGCCTTGTCGGATTCGACGGTGATCAGGCTCTGCTCGACCTTGATGCTGTCGCCGGGCTGGACGAACACCTCGATCACCGCGACATCCTTGAAATCGCCGATGTCGGGCACGCGCACCTCGACCGGGCCGCTGGCCGCCGGCGCCGCGACAGGTGTTGCCGCAGGCGCCACCTTTGCTACGTTTTCGGGAGCTGCTGGCGCTTGCTGCGTTTGCGCTGCAGGCGCTTTTGCTCCACCATCAGAGACCTCCAGCAGCAGCACGACCGAGCCTTCCTTGACCTTGTCGCCCAGCTTGACCTTGAGTTCCTTGACCATGCCTGCGGCGCTGGAGGGGATCTCCATCGACGCCTTGTCCGATTCGACGGTGATCAGGCTTTGTTCGACCTTGATCGTGTCGCCGGGGGCAACCAGCAACTCGATCACCGCCACGTCCGCGAAGTCGCCGATATCGGGGACCTTGACTTCCACCAGTGCCATGACTTGTCTCCCTCAGGCGTAAAGCGGGTTGATCTTGTCGGCGTCGATGCCGTACTTCTGGATCGCGGCGCTGACGCGCTCCATCGGCAGCTTGCCCTCGTCGGCCAGCGCGCGCAGCGCGGCCAGCGTGATGTAGTGGCGGTTGACCTCAAAGTGTTCGCGCAGGCGATAGCGGAAGTCGCTGCGGCCAAAGCCGTCCGTGCCCAGCACGGTGTAGCTGCGCCCGGCGGGGATGAAGGCGCGGATCTGATCGGCGTAGCTCTTGACGTGGTCGGTCGACGCCACCACCGGACCGCCATGGCCTTGCAGCTGCCGCGTGACGTAGGACTGGCGCTGCGGCGCACCCGGGTGCAACAGGTTCCAGCGCGCCACGTCCTGGCCGTCGCGGCCCAGCTCGTTGAAGCTGGGGCAGCTCCACACGTCGGCCTGTACGCCCCAGTCGGCGGCCAGCAGTGTTTGCGCCTCCAGCGACTCGCGCAGGATCGAGCCCGAACCCAGCAGCTGCACCCGCTTGTCACCCTCGGCGCCCGGCTTGCACAGGTACATGCCGCGGATGATCTGCTCCTCGGTGCCGGGCGTCAGGCCGGGCATGGGGTAGTTCTCGTTCAACAGGGTGATGTAGTAGAAGACGTTGTCCTGCTTCTCGACCATGCGCTTGAGGCCGTCATGCAGGATCACCGCCACCTCATGCGCGAAGCTCGGGTCGTAGCTGACGCAGTTGGGCACGGTGCCAGCCAGGATGTGGCTGTGGCCGTCCTCGTGCTGCAGGCCCTCGCCGTTCAGCGTGGTGCGTCCGCTGGTGCCGCCCAGCAGGAAGCCGCGCGCGCCCAGGTCGCCGGCGGCCCAGGCCAGGTCACCGAAACGCTGGAAGCCGAACATCGAGTAATAGACATAGAACGGCATCATGATGCGGTTGTTGGTGCTGTAGCTGGTCGCCGCCGCGATCCAGCTAGCCATGCCGCCGGCTTCGTTGATGCCTTCCTGCAGGATCTGGCCGTTCTCCTGCTCCTTGTAGTACATCACCTGCTCGTGGTCGACCGGGGTGTACTGCTGGCCCTTGGGGTTGTAGATGCCGATCTGGCGGAACAGCCCCTCCATGCCGAAGGTGCGGGCCTCGTCGACCAGGATGGGCACGACGCGCGGGCCGAAGGCCTTGTCGCGCAGCAGTTGCGTCAGAAAACGCACGAACGCCTGGGTGGTGCTGATCTCGCGCCCGGCAGCGGTAGGCTCCAGCACGGCCTTGAAGGTCTCCAGCGAAGGGATGGTGAACTGCTCGTCGGCCTCGGTGCGGCGGCTGGGCAGATAGCCTCCCAGCGCCTGGCGCCGCTCGTGCAGGTACTTCATCTCCGGCGTGTCGTCGGCCGGCTTGTAGTAGGGCAGCTTGTCGAGCTCGCTGTCGGGGATCGGGATGTTGAAGCGGTCGCGGATGTAGCGGATGTCCTCGTCGGCCAGCTTCTTGGTCTGGTGCACGGTGTTCTTGGCCTCGCCGGCCTTGCCCATGCCGTAGCCCTTGACGGTCTTGACCAGCAGCACGGTGGGCTGGCCGTGGTGTTCGTTGGCGGCATGAAAGGCAGCGTAGACCTTTTCCGGATCGTGGCCGCCGCGGCGCAGCTCCCACAGCTCGTCGTCGGTCATGTGCTCGACCAGCTTGGCGGTTTCGGGGTAGCGGCCAAAGAAGTGCTGGCGCAGATAGGCGCCGTCCATGGCGCGGAAGGTCTGGTAGTCGCCGTCCAGCGTCTCCATCATGAGCTGGCGCAGCTTGCCTGATTTGTCGCGTGCCAGCAGCGGGTCCCAGCCCTTGCCCCACAGCAGCTTGATGACGTGCCAGCCGGCGCCGCGGAAATCGCCCTCCAGCTCCTGGATGATCTTGCCGTTGCCGCGCACCGGGCCGTCCAGGCGCTGCAGGTTGCAGTTGATGACGAAGATCAGGTTGTCCAGGTTCTCGCGCGCCGCCAGGCTGATGGCGCCCTTGCTCTCGGGCTCGTCCATCTCGCCGTCGCCCAGGAACACCCAGACCTTGCGCCTGGCGGTGTCGGCGATGCCGCGCGCGTGCAGGTACTTCAGAAAGCGCGCCTGGTAGATCGCCATCAGCGGGCCAAGGCCCATGCTGACCGTGGGGAACTGCCAGAAACCCGGCATCAGGTGCGGGTGCGGGTAGCTGGACAGGCCCTTGCCCTTGACCTCCTGGCGGAAGTTCTCCAGCTGTTCCTCGCTGATGCGGCCCTCCAGGTAGGCGCGGGCGTAGATGCCGGGCGCGCTGTGGCCCTGGAAGAAGATGCAGTCGCCGCCGTGGGTCTCGCTCTCGGCGTGCCAGAAATGGTTGAAACCCGCGCCCCACATGCTGGCCAGCGAGGCGAACGAACCGATGTGACCGCCCAGGTCGCCCCCGTCTTCGGGGTGCAGGCGGTTGGCGCGCACCACCATGGCCATGGCGTTCCAGCGCATGTACGCGCGCAGGCGCTTTTCGATCGCGATGTTGCCCGGGCAGCGCGCTTCCTGCTCGGGCTCCAGCGTGTTGACGTAGCCGGTGTTGGCCGAGAACGGCAGGTCAATGCTGGCCTGGCGTGCGTGCTCCAGCAGCTCCTCCAGCAGTGCGTGAGCGCGCTCCGGGCCCTCGCGTTCGATGACGGCGGTCAGGGCGTCCAGCCACTCGCGGGTTTCCTGTGCGTCCAGCTCAGCGGCGGTCTGCGCCTTCGAATCTTCAGACATCTGGCGTCTCCTCTGGTGTTGTGAAAGTCATTGTGACCCAAGCAGCCGCAATGATGGCACAAAATCTGGCAATTTCAAATAGAGAATTTGAATACCATATTATGATATTGAAACATTGACCCCAAGGAAACTGCGCGCCGCCTCCAGGCGTTCAGCCGCCATCGCCCAGCGCCGCCTGCCGTCGCAGGCACGTACACTGGACATGCATGCAGTCAGAACACGCCTCCACCCTGTTCGATCCCGGTCCACCGCCGACCCGGTGGCAGCGCCTGCTCAAGGGGCAGGACCCGATCGCCCAGCTGGCGCCGCTGGCGGCCGTGCTGCTGTTCCTGGCGGCCATCGTGTCCGCGTTCTGGTACCTGCGGCTGGAGGAAACCCGGCGCGAGCAGGAAGCGGTCAAGCGTGACGTGGAATACAGCCAGCAGCGCCTGCGCCTGCGCCTGCTGGAACGCCAGGAGCAGCTGATGCGGCTGGCGCGCGAACTGGCTGACCGCGAGATGACGGCCTTGCAGTTCGACGCGCGCGCCGAAGCCATGGTGGCCCAGTACCCAGAACTGCGCGCGGTGAGCTGGATCGATGGCCAGCGCCGCCTGCGCACCACGCAGACCGCGCCCAGCGTGTCGTCCCGCCCCGATTGGCTGGCCGGAGACCGTCTGAAGCCCGGCGACGCGAGCGACGGCTACGAGCTGGCCCAGGACTTGCGGCAGGCGGTGTACAGCCAGCCGCTGGCCGCCGAGGGCAGCGAAGCGGTGCTGTACCTGCACGTGCCGATCACGCCGCGCGCGCAGTTCGCCGGCGTGGTGTTGGCGGAATACTCGGTCGATGGCCTGCTGCGCCATGGCGTGCCGGCCGAGGTGCTGGCCAAGTACGCCGTCTCCTTGCTGGACGCCAAGGGCCAGTTGCTGGCGGGCCAGACCATCCCGGACCGCACCGGCGTGTCGGAATACCTGCCCTGGACCGACCAGGTCAACGCCTTCGACAGTCCGGTGTCCCCGGTCGGCAACGGCCTGGTGCTGCGCGCGCAGGCCTGGCGCACGTCGCAAGGCGTGGTCGGCGGAACGCTGTTCTGGCTGGTGGCGGTGCTGGCCACCATGACGGCCTGGATGCTGATCGCCAACTGGCGCCAGTCGCAGCGCCGCCAGCAGGCCCAGCAGGCGTTGCTGGCCGAGACAAGCTTTCGCCGCGCCATGGAAAACTCCATGCTCACGGGCATGCGCGCACTCGACCTGCAGGGCCGCATCGTCTACGTCAACCCGGCCTTCTGCCAGATGACCGGCTGGAGCGAGGCCGAGCTGATCGGCCAGTCCGAACCCTTCAGCTACTGGCCGGACGCCCACCGCGAGGAACTGTCGGCGCGCCTGAAAGACGAGCTGAGCGGCGCCGCCGACCCGGCGGGGTTCCAGATGAGCGTCAAGCGCAAGAACGGCTCGCTGTTCGATGCCCGCCTGTACGTATCGCCCCTGATCGATGCCACCGGCAAGCACACCGGCTGGATGGCGTCGATGACCGACATCACCGAGCCGAACCGCGTGCGCCACCAGTTGTCGGCCTCCTACGAGCGCTTCACCACCGTGCTGGAGGCGCTGGACGCATCGGTCTCCGTCGCACCGCTGGGCAGCCAGGAACTGCTGTTCGCCAACAAGCTGTACCGCCAGTGGTTCGACGGCACGACCGCCGGGCACCTGAAGCTGGTCGAGCGCGCCGGCAGCCCGGAGACGCAGCTGAGCGACGACGGCCTGGATGCGGTCGACGCCTTCGCCGGCCTGCCGCTGGATCGGCTGGCCTCCGCGCCACTGGCCGAGCATGCCGAGATCTATCTCGATCGCCTGGACAAGTGGCTGGAGGTGCGCTCGCGCTACCTCAACTGGGTCGACGGCCGGCTGGTGCAGATGGTGATCGCCACCGACATCACGGCGCGCCGCCACGCCGAAGAGCAGGCGGCGGCCCAGGCCGAGCGCGCCGAAGCCGCCAGCCGCCTTATCACCATGGGCGAGATGGCCTCCAGCGTGGCGCACGAGCTGAACCAGCCGCTGACCGCCATCAGCAATTACTGCACCGGCATCATCTCGCGCGTCAAGGGCGGGCAGATCAGCCGCGACGACCTGCTGGGCGCCCTGGACAAGACCGCGCGCCAGGCCCAGCGCGCCGGCCAGGTGGTGCAGCACATCCGCAGCTTCGTCAAGCGCAGCGAGCCACGCCGCGAATGGGCCGAGGCGACGCCGATGGTCGAGCAGGTGCTGGAGCTGGCCGAGATCGAGCTGCGCCGGCGCAACGTGCGCCTGGTGCACCACATCGCGCCCGAGCTGCCGGCGCTGTATGTCGACCCGATCCTGATCGAGCAGGTGCTGATGAACCTGATCAAGAACGCCGCCGAGTCGATCGACGTGGCCCAGCGCCCGATCAGCCAGCGGGCGGTGGAGCTGCGCGTGGTGCAGCGCGACATCGAGGATCAGCCCACGGTGCAGTTCAGCGTCACCGACAGCGGGCGCGGCCTGTCGCCCGAAGCGCTGGCGCGGCTGTACGAAGCCTTCTTCTCCACCAAGAGCGACGGCCTGGGCATCGGGCTCAACCTGTGCCGCTCCATCGTCGAATCGCACCAGGGCCGGATCCATGCGGAGAACCTCTACAATGCCGGCCAAATCGTGGGTTGTCGCTTCAGTTTCTGGATTCCGGTCGGCCCGGTCCAGGGTGCCAGCCCGTCCGGCAACAGCATCAGGGAAGTGGCATGAGTCTGATTCCGAAACGAGGCACGGTCTACGTGGTGGACGACGACGAGGCGGTGCGTGATTCGGTGCAGTGGCTGCTGGAAGGCCAGGACTATCGCGTGCGCTGCTTCGAGTCGGCCGAGGCCTTTCTGGCGCGCTACGACGCCCGCGAGGTGGCCTGCCTGATCATCGACATCCGCATGGACGGCATGAGCGGGCTGGAGCTGCAAGAGCGCCTGATCGACCGCGATTCGCCGCTGCCGATGGCCTTCATCACCGGCCACGGCGACGTGCCGCTGGCGGTCGACACCATGAAGAAGGGCGCCATGGATTTCATCCAGAAGCCCTTCAAGGAAGACCAGCTGGTGACGTTGGTCGAGCGCATGCTGGAGCAGGCGCGCGCCAGCTTCGCCGAGCATCAGCAGGCCGCCAGCCGCGACGCGCTGCTGGCCAAGCTGACGGGCCGCGAGGCGCAGGTGCTTGAGCGCATCGTCGCCGGCCGGCTGAACAAGCAGATCGCCGACGACCTGGGCATCAGCATCAAGACGGTGGAGGCGCACCGCGCCAACATCATGGAAAAGCTCGGCGCCAACACCGTGGCCGACCTGCTGAAGATCGCCCTGGGCCAGGCCACGGCCAAGGCCTGAGCGCCCTGACCGCCCGGCCAGTCGCCCTCGGTTGCTAATATTTTGATAGCTGCCTGCGCGCGCCCCGCGTGCGCCAACGCCCCATTGGACACCTCGACATGACGGCCCAACTGATCGACGGCAACGCCCTGGCCTCCAGCGTCCGCGCCGAGGTGGCGCACCGCGTGCTGGCGCTGAAGGCGCGTGGCGTGCAGCCGCGCCTGAGCATCATCCTGGTGGGCGAGAACCCCGCCAGCCAGGTCTACGTGCGCAGCAAGGTGGCCGACAGCGAGCAGACCGGCCTGGCCGCCACGCTGGAGCGCTATCCGGCCGAGCTGACCGAAGCCGAGTTGTTGGCCCGCATCGCCACCCTCAACGCCGACCCGGCGGTGCACGGCATCCTGGTGCAGTTGCCGCTGCCGGCGCACATGAACGCCAATGCCGTGATCGAGGCCATCGCCCCCGCCAAGGACGTGGATGGCTTTCACGTCGCCAGCGCCGGCGCCCTGATGGTGGGCCAGCCCGGTTTTCGCCCCTGCACGCCCTACGGCTGCATGCGCATGCTCGAATCCATCGGCCTGCGCGATCTGAAGGGCAAGCACGCGGCGGTGATCGGCCGCAGCAACATCGTCGGCAAACCCATGGCCATGATGCTGCTGGCCGCCAACGCCACGGTCACCATCTGCCACAGCGGCACGCCCGACCTCGGGGCGCTGACGCGCCAGGCCGACATCGTGGTGGCCGCCGTGGGCAAGCGCAAGGTCCTGACGGCCGACATGATCAAGCCCGGCGCGGTGGTGATCGACGTCGGCATGAACCGCGACGACGCCGGCAAGCTGTGCGGCGACGTCGACTTTGCCGGCGTGCGGGCCGTGGCCGGCTGGATCACTCCGGTGCCCGGCGGCGTGGGGCCGATGACGCGCGCCATGCTGCTGGTCAACACCCTCGAAGCGGCGGAGTCAGCGACACCCCCCTGAGCGGCTGACGCCGCCTCCCCCTCTCTGGCCCTTCGCTTGGAGGGGGACAACGCCACGTGCTGCCCGACGGCAGCGTGGCCGCGCACCTCTCTGGCCCTTCGCTTGGAGGGGGACAACGCCAGTGCCCGGCGCAGGTCCGGGCACGGCGTTCGCTGGCATGGACTGCTCCGCGGCCATGCGTGCCGCGCAATTGCACGCGCCGCTGCCTGTCAGTGACCGCAAAGGTCATTTTGTCATGCCCGCGCCAGCGGGCGTCATTTTTCATTGATGGGGCAGTGGCTTGCAGGCTCTTGAAGCGCCCACACAAGGCCTCAAAATGGGGGGCATGAGCCTTGCCAACAACCCCCTCCTCGACTTTTCCGACCTGCCGCTGTTCGACCAGATCCGCCCCGAACACGTGGCCCCCGCCATTGACCAGCTGCTGACCGACGCCGAGGCGGCGCTGGAAGCCGCCGTGCGTCCCGACACGCCGGCCGACTGGGCCGCGCTGTCGCGCGCGCTGGACGTGCCCGGCGAACGCCTGGGCCGCGCCTGGAGCGTGGTCAGCCACCTGAACGCCGTGATGGACACGCCCGCGCTGCGCGCCGCCTACAACGCCGCCCTGCCGCGGGTGACCGAGTTCTGGACCCGCGTGGGCAGCGACGAGCGCCTGTACGCGCGCTACAAGGCCATCGACCCGGCCGGCCTGAACGACGAGCAGCGGCGCGCGCGTGGCAACGCGCTGCGCGACTTCGTGCTGGGCGGCGCCGAGCTGCAGGGCGCGGCCAAGGCGCGCTACGCCGAGATCCAGGAACGCCTGGCCGAGCTGAGCCAGAAGTTCAGCGAGAACACGCTGGACGCCACCGACGCCTGGGCCCACTGCGCCAGCGAGGCCGAAGTGGACGGCCTGCCGCCCGACGTGAAGACCGCCGCCCGCGCCGCCGCCGAAGCCGACGGCCAGCCGGGCTACAAGCTCACGCTCAAGCTGCCCAGCTACCTGCCGGTGATGCAGTTCGCCCACGACCGCGGCCTGCGCGAGCGTCTGTACCGCGCCTACGTCACGCGCGCCTCCGACCAGGCCGACGGCGACGCCACGCGCTTTGACAACGCGCCGCTGATCCGCGACATCCTGGCCCTGCGCCTCGAAGAAGCGCAACTGCTGGGCTACGCCAACCACGCTGAAGTGTCGCTGGTGCCCAAGATGGCCGAATCGCCCCGGCAGGTGATCGACTTCCTGCGCCAGCTCGCCGCCAAGGCCCGGCCCTACGCCGAGCGCGACGTGGCCGACCTGCGCGCCTTCGCCGACGAGCAGCTCGGCCTGGCCGATCCGCAGAGCTGGGACTGGCCCTACGTGGGCGAGAAGCTCAAGGAAGCGCGCTACGCCTTCAGCGAGCAGGAGGTCAAGCAGTACTTCCAGGCGCCCAAGGTGCTGCAGGGCCTGTTCAAGATCGTCGAAACCCTGTTCGAAGTGGCCATCCGCCGGGACGCGGCGCCGGTCTGGCACCCGACGGTCGAGTTCTACCGCATCGAGCGCGCCGGCCAGCTGCTGGGCCAGTTCTACCTCGACCCCAGCGCCCGCGCCGGCAAGCGCGGCGGCGCCTGGATGGACGACGTGCGCGCGCGCTGGCTGCGCCCCGACAGCGGCCAGCTACAGACCCCCGTCGCGCAGCTGGTGTGCAACTTCGGCGAAGGCGTGGACGGCAAACCGCCGCTGCTGACGCACGACGACGTCATCACCCTGTTCCACGAATTCGGCCATGGCCTGCACCACATGCTGACCCAGGTCAACGAGCGCGACGTCTCCGGCATCAGCGGCGTCGAATGGGACGCGGTGGAGCTGCCCAGCCAGTTCATGGAGAACTTCTGCTGGGAATGGGAGGTGCTGCGCCACATGACGGCCCATGTCGATACCGGCGAGCCGCTGCCGCGCGCCCTGTTCGACAAGATGCTGGCCGCCAAGAATTACCAGGCCGGCATGCAGACCGTGCGCCAGATCGAGTTCGCCCTGTTCGACATGCTGCTGCACACCGCCCACGAGCCCAGCCAGGACTTCCAGCCGCTGCTGGACGCGGTGCGACGCGAGGTCGCGGTGCTGCAACCGCCGCCGTTCGCGCGCACGGCACAGAGCTTCAGCCACATCTTCGCCGGCGGCTACGCGGCGGGCTACTACAGCTACAAGTGGGCCGAGGTGCTGTCGGCCGACGCCTACGCCGCCTTCGAGGAAAGCGTCACGCCCGAGGGCTTGCCCAGCGTCGAAACCGGACGAAAATACCGGCGCGAGATCCTGGAAGCCGGCGGCTCCCGCCCGGCCATGGAGTCGTTCAAGGCCTTTCGCGGCCGCGAGCCCAGCCTGGAGGCGCTGCTGCGCCATCAGGGCATGGCTTGAAGCGCGCCCGGCCCCGCACATCCGTCCGTCATGATCGCCGCCGCAGGAGAAATGCCCGTGCACCGTCGTCGCCAAGTCCCCTTTCTCGCCACGCTGCTGGGCGCCCTGCTGCTGGCCAGCGCCGCGCAGGCGCAGGTCTACCGTTCGAGCGGTCCAGGCGGCGTCAGCTACAGCGACCAACCGCCGCCACCCGCCGCCGGGCGCCAGGTGGCGCCGGTCGGCGGTGGCACGCCAGGCACGGGCGGCGCCACCCTGCCCTATGCGCTCAGCCAGACCGCGCAGCGCTTTCCGGTCACGCTGTACACCTCGCGCGACTGCGCGCCCTGCGACAGCGGGCGCAACCTGCTGGTCAACCGCGGCGTGCCGTTCAGCGAGAAAACCGTGCAGTCCAACGAGGACATCGAGGCCTTGCAGCGCCTGGCCGGCTCGGGCGAGCTGCCGGTGCTGACGGTGGGTGGCCAGCGCCTGAAGGGCTATTCCGACGTCGAATGGAGCCAGTACCTGGACGCCGCCGGCTACCCCAAGAGCTCGCAGTTGCCCGCAGCCTATCGGCGCCCCGCCGCCACCCCGCTGGTGGCGCGCAGCGCCGTGTCCGCGCCGGCTGCCGCGGCCACCGCCGCGCGCCAGACGCCGGCAGCCCCCACGGCGGCGGCCGAACCCAGCATCGCCCCGCCGCGCACCGACACCAATCCGGCCGGCATTCGCTTCTGATTTGATAGCTGCTGGCGCTTTCCAGGCAAGCGCAAACGCCAAAAACAGCAACAAAAAACCCGCCCAAGCAAGGCGGGTTCGCGGCGGGCGCATGAACGGCTTATTTGCCGACCGTGGCCTCCTGGCGCAAGATGGCGTACAGCTCGTCCTTGATGCGCAGCTTTTCCTTTTTCAGCGTCTCGATCTCGCTGTGGGTGGCGCCCGCATCGTGGCCTTCCATGGCCGTGATCTGGTGGTCCAGCTCGTTGTGTTTCTCGAACAGGTTCAGAAAGCGGGCATTGGAGCCCTCGCCCTTGAGGCGGGTGATCAGGTCGCGGTATTCAGGAAACATCGGTTCTCCTCAGTGGTCACGAAGCGATCATAAACCGCCGCGCGCGCCGCCGGCATCGGTGGCCACGCAATCGGCGAAGTAGCGCACGTGGCCGCGGTCATCCTCGACCTCGACCAGGCCGTGGATGTCGGTCTCGAAGCCCGGGCATTCGATGGCGAAGTCGCGCGCGAACTTCAGGTAGTCGACGATCTTGCGGTTGAACACCTCGCCCGGGATGAGCAGCGGAATGCCGGGCGGATACGGTGTCACCAGCGCGGTGGTGATGCGCCCTTCCAGCTGGTCGATCTCCACCCGCTCGACCTGGCGGCGAGCGATGCAGGCGTAGGCGTCGGCCGGGTTCATGGCCGGCGTCAGCTCGCTCAGGTACATGTCGGTGGTCAGGCGCGCGATGTCGTACTTGGCGTAGAGCTGGTGCACGTGCTGGCACAGGTCGCGCAGCCCCATCTTCTCGTAGCGGCGGTGCTGGGCGCAGAACTCCGGCATGATGCGCCACATCGGCTGGTTGCGGTCGTAGTCGTCCTTGAACTGCTGCAAGGCCGTGACCAGCGTGTTCCATCGGCCCTTGGTGATGCCGATGGTGAACATGATGAAGAAGCTGTAGAGACCCGTCTTCTCGACCACCACGCCGTGCTCGGCCAGGAACTTGGTGACGATGCTGGCGGGTATGCCGCTCTTGTCGAACTTGCCGTCCAGATTGAGGCCGGGCGTGACGATGGTGGCCTTGATCGGGTCCAGCATGTTGAAGCCCGAGGCCAGCTTGCCAAAGCCGTGCCAGCTGCGGCCTTTCGCGCCGTTCTTGATGACCCAGTCGTCGGCACGCCCGACGCCTTCCTCGGCAATCTTCTCGGGCCCCCAGACCTTGAACCACCAGTCGCCCTGGCCGAAGTCGGCCTCCACCTTGCGCATGGCGCGGCGGAAGTCCAGCGCCTCGGCGATGCTCTCCTCCACCATGGCGGTGCCGCCGGGCGGCTCCATCATGGCGGCCGCCACGTCGCAGCTGGCGATGATGCTGTACTGCGGGCTGGTCGAGGTGTGCATCAGGTAGGCCTCGTTGAACAGGTAGCGGTCCAGCTTGACCTGCTGCGAGTCCTGCACCAGCACATGGCTGGCCTGGCTGATGCCAGCCAGCAGCTTGTGGATGGACTGGGTCGAATACACCACCGACTGCCGCGGCCGCGCGCGCTTCTTGCCCATGGCATGGTAGGTGCCGTAGAAGGGGTGAAACGCGGCGTGCGGCAGCCAGGCTTCGTCGAAGTGCAGATTGTCGACGTAGCCGTCCAGCATGCCCTTGATCGCCTCGGTGTCGTACAGCACGCCGTCGTAGGTGGACTGCGTCAGCGTCAGGATGCGCGGCTTGACGCTGTCGGCGTCCACGTGCTGCAGCAGCGGGTTGGCGCGGATCTTGGCCTTGATGGTCTCGGGCTCGAACTCGCTGCGCGGGATCGGGCCGATGATGCCGTAGTGGTTGCGCGTTGGCTTGAGGAAGACCGGAATCGCCCCTGTCATGATGATGGCGTGCAGGTTGCTCTTGTGGCAGTTGCGGTCGACCACCACCACGTCGCCCGGCGCCACCGTGTGGTGCCAGACGATCTTGTTGGACGTCGACGTGCCGTTGGTGACGAAGAAGCAGTGGTCGGCATTGAAAATGCGCGCCGCGTTGCGCTCGCTGTCGCCGATGGCGCCGTTGTGGTCCAGCAACTGGCCAAGCTCCTCCACCGCGTTGCATACGTCGGCCCGCAGCATGTTCTCGCCGTAGAACTGGTGGTACATCTGGCCGATGGGCGACTTCAGGAACGCCACCCCGCCCGAATGGCCCGGGCAATGCCACGAGTAGGAGCCGTCCTCGGCGTAGTCCAGCAGCGCGCGGAAGAATGGCGGCTGAATGCCCTCCAGGTAGCTCTTGGCCTCGCGCACGATGTGCTTGGCCACGAACTCCGGCGTGTCCTCGAACATGTGAATGAAGCCGTGCAACTCGCGCAGCACGTCGTTGGGCAGGTGCTGGCTGGTCTTGGTCTCGCCGTGCAGGTAGATCGGCACGTCCTCGTTCTTGCGCCGCACCTCGGCGATGAAATTGCGCAGGCTCTGCACCGCCGGCGACGACTCCTCGTCGTTGCCCAGCTCCTCGTCGTCGATCGACAGGATGAAGGCGCTGGCGCGGCTTTGCTGCTGGGCAAACTGGCTCAGGTCGCCGTAGCTGGTGGCGCCCACCACCTCGAAGCCCTCATCCTCGATCGCCTTGGCCAGGGCACGAATGCCCAGGCCTGAGATGTTGTCGGCACGGTAGTCTTCGTCGATGATGACGATGGGAAAGCGGAACTTCATGGGACTTGACTCCTGCCGAAGGCGGCAAAACAGCGCGCAAGTGTACGGAATTGCCAAGGCACCAAGCGGAAGCGGCGGACACATGCCCGACAATCGCGCTCCAGTGGTACTTCTAAACGATTAATTGGAGGCGCGCATGGCCGAATCAACCCTCTGGTGGATTGCCGCCGGGCTGCTGGTGGCCGCCGAGTTGCTGACCGGCACCTTCTACCTGCTGATGCTGGCCATCGGCGGCGTGGCCGGCGCGCTGGCCGCCCATGCCGGGCTGGGACTGAGCGGGCAACTCGTCAGCGGCGGCGTGACCGGCGGCGTGGCGGTGCTGATCAGCTATCTCGTGCGCCGGCGCCGACCGGGTGACCCCTCGCCACGCGCCGACCGCAGCGTCAACCTGGACGTCGGCGAAACCGTGCAGATCGACCACTGGAGCGCCGACGGCACGGCCCAGATCCGCTACCGCGGCGCACCCTGGACCGCCGTGCTGCGCCCCGGCGGCACGCCCCGGCCGGGCCCGCACCGCGTGGTCGAACTGGTGGGCAGCCGCCTGCTGGTCGAGCCGGTCTGACTGACGGCGCACCGCCGACGCCCACCCACCCTCAAGAGAAGGACGTTCACCGTGGAAATCGCACTCATCATCGTCATCATCGCCGCGCTGTTCATCAAGCTGGCGATCAAGGTCGTGCCGCAGCAGAACGCCTGGGTCATCGAGCGGCTGGGCAAGTACCACGGCACGCTGGCACCCGGGCTCAACTTCATCATGCCCTTCCTGGACCGCGTGGCCTACCGCCACGGCCTGAAGGAGATCCCCATGGACGTGCCCAGCCAGGTGTGCATCACGCGCGACAACACCCAGCTGCAGGTGGACGGCATCCTGTACTTTCAGGTCACCGACCCGATGCGCGCCAGCTACGGCGCCAGCAACTACGTGGTCGCCATCACCCAGCTGGCGCAGACCACGCTGCGCAGCGTGATCGGCAAGCTGGAGCTGGACAAGACCTTCGAGGAGCGTGACATGATCAACGCCAAGGTGGTCGAGGCCATCGACGAAGCGGCGTTGAATTGGGGCGTGAAGGTGTTGCGCTACGAAATCAAGGACCTCACCCCGCCGGCCGAGATCCTGCGCTCCATGCAGGCGCAGATCACCGCCGAACGCGAAAAGCGCGCCGTCATCGCCACGTCGGAAGGCAAGCGCCAGGAAGAAATCAACCTGGCGGAGGGCCAGAAGCAGGCGGCCATCGCCAAGTCCGAAGGCGAAAAGCAGGCCGCCATCAACAATGCCCAGGGCCAGGCCGCCGCCATCACCGAGGTGGCCAACGCCACCGCCGTGGCGCTGGCGCGCATCGGCACCGCCATCCGCCAACCCGGGGGCGAGCAAGCGGTGCAGCTGAAGGTGGCCGAACGGGCCGTCGAAGCCTACAGCCAGCTGGCCAGCCAGGCCCGCACCACGCTGGTGGTGCCCAGCAACATGACCGAGGTGTCGGCCCTCATCAGCTCGGCCATGAAGATGGTGCAGGCGCAGCAACCCGGCCAGGACCGGGCGCAGTGACGCGCTACAATAGCCGGCTCCACGGAGAGGTGGATGAGTGGTTTAAGTCGCACGCCTGGAAAGCGTGTGTGGGTTAATAGCCCACCGCGGGTTCGAATCCCGCCCTCTCCGCCAGGATTTGCAAGTCAGCGGCCCCGGGCCGCTTTTTTTGTGCGCGCTCAAGCCGCCAACGCGTACAGCTCGTCGCCCACCGCCTGCACCAGGCGCTGCTCGATCAGCAGATCCAG